>OKXB01000265.1_pt1 | contig 66749 bp, 66 predicted proteins | sample 1601731 | NCBI WGS metagenome assembly OKXB01 (sample SAMN04414077, study PRJEB24778) | human gut metagenome | material: faecal | host: Homo sapiens
CGATAGTGAATAGCTAAAATAGGACGTTGCCAATATTTTTTTTATGTCTTTTTTTACATAAAGTAACAATATAAAATGTATAATTAATTAGAAGATGACACAAAAGGTAATATCTATGATATAATTATAAAGAGGTGAAACATGAGAGTTGTCATAAGTGCTGGCGGAACTGGAGGACATATATATCCAGCCATTGCCATTATAAATAAAATAAAATCAGAAGAACCTAATAGTGAGTTTTTATATATCGGTACAGCTGATCGAATGGAAAAAGATTTAATTCCAGAATTAGGTATAAAATATGAAGAGATAAAAGTAAGTGGCTTAAAAAGAAAGTTAACTTTAGAAAACTTCAAAGTATTAGCTCAATTTTTAAAAGCTCGTAATAAATGCAAAAAAATTATTAAAGATTTTGATCCAGATGTCGTAATTGGCGCTGGAGGATATGTTACAGGACCTGTAATTTGGGCTGCAAAAAAATTAGGTAAAAAAACATTTATTCATGAACAAAATTCAGTCGTGGGATTGTCAAACAAATACTTAACAAAATATGCTGACAAAGTAGGAGTGTCCTTCGAATCAACAATGAAGTACTTTCCAAAAGACAAAGTTGTTTTAACAGGGAATCCTTGCAGTGAAAAGGCCTTGAACATGAAAAAAGCTAACAAAGAAGATTATGGCTTATCAAAAGATAAAAAATTAGTATTAATAGTTATGGGAAGCCTAGGAAGCAAAACTGTTAATGATAAAATAGTTTCATTTTTAGATGCTTTCAGAAATAAAGATTATGAAGTAATGTTTGTTACTGGAAATTCATACTACGAAAAAGTAAAAACCCTAAAAGTTCCAAATAACGTTAAAGTAGTACCTTTTGTATATGAATTACCATCACTAATGAAAGCAACAGACTTAATGATAACTCGTGCTGGAGCATCTACAATGAGTGAAATTCTTGTACTAGGAGTACCATCAATATTTATTCCTAGCCCATATGTTACAAATAACCATCAATATAAAAATGCTATGGATTTAGTGGATAAAAATGCCGCATTAATACTAGAAGAAAAAGATTTAACCAAAGTAAACCTTATTAATTTAATTGATAAAACATTGTCAAATAAAAATGAATATAACAACATTAAGAATAATTTAAAAGAGTTAGGCATAAAAGATAGTGGTGCAAGAATATATGAATTATTAAAAGGAATGATTATGGATGATAAAAAGTTTTTTTAATACTAACAACATAGAATATCTAGAAGATATATCTTTAAAAAAATACAATACATATCACATTGATACAACATGTAAATATTTAGTCTTTCCCAAGGATAAAGAAGAATTAATTAAAATATTACGTTATATCAAAGAAAACAATATCAAGTATTTTATCTTAGGGAATGGTTCAAATATCATATTAAGCATGACATACTATGATGGTGTAATGATCAAGTTAGATCGCATGAACAAAGTGGAATACAATGACAATATAGTAACTGTTGAAGCAGGTTACCCATTAATAAAACTATCATTAGATACCATAAATAAATCACTATCAGGTTTAACTTTCGCAGCAGGTATCCCAGGAAATGTTGGAGCATCTACTGCCATGAATGCTGGTGCCTACAATAGTGATATGGCTTCAGTAATAAAAGAAGTAACTATCTTAGATGAACATTATCAAATAAAAAAATTAACCAATCAAGAATTAGCTTTTTCTTATCGTGATTCCTATTTAAAACAACACCCAGAATTAATAGTATTATCAACAACAATGGTTTTAAATAATGGAGACAAAGAAGAAATGCTAGCTCAAGTAACCGAAAGAAAAAATAAAAGAATGGCTTCTCAACCATTAAATATGCCAAGCGCTGGAAGTGTATTTAGAAATCCTGAAGGAATGTATGCTGGAGAACTAATTGAAAAATGTGGCTTAAAAGGCTATAACATAAATGGCGCCGAAGTATCAACAAAGCATGCTAATTTCATAGTAAATACTGGCTCAGCCACAGGAGAAGACATAATTAACTTAATAAATACAATAAAAAGTGAAGTAAAAAAACAATATAACGTTGATTTAAAATTAGAACAAATAATAGTTGAATAGGTGATAAAAATGGCTACTCAAAAAGTAAAAGTAAAAGTTAAAAAAAAGAAACTAAAAGTTAAAAATATCTTAATTTGCATATTACTATTTACCATAATAATTTTAGTAGTAGCTTACCTTATAAACTTACCAATAAAGAACATTTACATAAGTGGCAACGAATTAGTATCAGATAAAGAAATAATTACTACAGCTAAATTAAATGATTACCCATCATTTATAAAAACATACTTTATAGATATAAAAACAAAACTAAAAGCCAATCCTTATATCAAAGATGTCCATATCAAAAGAAAAATGTTCAATAAAATATATCTAGAAATTGAAGAGTATCGTCCGCTATTTATATATCAAGACAAATTAGTACTCTCATCATCAAAAAAAGTAGATAATAAATATATGATTGACTATGTTCCATACATAACAAATGATATTACTAGCATATATACTCGCTTCATAGAAAAATTTAACATCGTAAACGACGATATATTGCTAAAAATATCCCATATAGAATATGCCCCAAATGAAGTAGATAAAGAAAGATTTATCTTTCATATGGTAGATTCAAATTATGTATATATAACATTATCAAAAATAGAAAAAGTAAATAAATATAACTCTATAGTAAAACAACTAGAAGGAAAAAAGGGAATCATCTATTTAGATTCTGGTGACTATGTAGAAATAAAAGGTTGACATAAATAATCACTTATTATATAATTAAAGTATAAATAGGTAGGTGGCTGATGATGAAAAGATTAAATAATAAAGGTCAAACATTAGTAGAATATGTACTAATAATTTCTCTTATAACCGTAGTAGCAATCGGAGCAGTAAAAATATTTGGTGGTTACTTAAAAGATACTATTACCAAGATGGGCTGCGAAGTAACAGGTAAAGAATACGTTGAAAAACTAAATGGTGATGGCAAAAGAGTAGTTGGAGAAGCATATTGCAAAGGTGAAGAAGATAGCATAATAAGTGACAACCTATTCAAATAAAAATTTCAAAAGGCCATTTCAGGTCTTTTTTTCTAAAATTAATTTTTGATTTCTATTTCCTTGTAAGAAGAATATATTTATAGTATAATAAAACAAAGGAGTGAGCAGTATGTTTTACACTTGGTTAGCCTTAGTAATTACTCTATCAATAGTGGAAATCTTAACGGTCAATCTTGTAAGTATTTGGTTCGTCGCCAGTGGAATAATTGCCATGATCATATCACTTATAACTGACAACATTACCATTCAAATAACTGTCTTTGTGATATTAGGCCTATTATTTATGCTTTTAACCAAAAATATTGTCAAGAAAATAGTGCCCAAAAAAGAGAAAACAAATTTAGATCGCATTATTGGTATGGAAGGAGTAGTACTAAGCAAAATAACCAAAAACCATCCCGGTGAAGTAAAAGTAGATGGCAAAGTATGGAGTGCCATCGCTGACGAGACCATAAAAGAAGATGAAATCGTCAAAATATTAGAAATTAATAGCACAAAAATAAAAGTCGAAAAAGTAAAGGAGTGATAAGATGGAATTTTTAATAGCCATTATAATTATTTTACTAGTAGTGGTAATTCCTAGTATAAAAATAGTACCACAAGCAAAAAGTTATGTTATAGAAAGGTTAGGTTCATATTACCAAACTTGGGGAAACGGTCTTCATTTTAAAATACCATTTATAGATCGCATTGCCAATAGTACTACAATGAAAGAAATCGTTAAAGATTTCGCTCCACAACCAGTTATAACTAAAGATAATGTTACAATGCAAATTGATACAGTTGTATATTTTCAAATAACTAATCCTAAACTATATACATATGGTGTTGAAAATCCTATTAATGCCATTGAAAATTTAACAGCTACAACATTAAGAAATATCATTGGAGAATTAGAATTAGACCAAACACTAACTTCAAGAGATATTATTAACAACAAAATGCGTTCAATCTTGGATGAAGCTACAGATCCATGGGGTATCAAAGTAAACCGTGTAGAAGTAAAAAATATTCTTCCACCACGTGACATTCAAGAAGCCATGGAAAAGCAAATGCGTGCTGAACGTGAAAGAAGAGAAAAAATTCTTCAAGCCGAAGGTGAAAAGAAATCTAGTATCCTTATAGCTGAAGGTGAAAAAGAATCAGCAATCCTAAGAGCAGAAGCTAAGAAAGAATCACAAGTTAAAATAGCCGAAGGTGAAGCTGAAGCAATGCTAAAATTAAAACAAGCTGAAGCCGAAGGAATTAAATTATTAAAAGAAGCAAAAGCTGATAATTCAGTATTAATGCTAAAAAGTTATGAGGCTCTATCAAAAGTAGCTGAAGGTGCTTCAACAAAAATTATTATTCCATCTAATATGGAAGGAATTGCATCATTTGGCACTGTAATAAATGAAATGATCGATAAAAATAAAAAAGAAACAAAATAATTTAATCAACATATAAAAATCCATTGGTATGAACTGATGGATTTTTTTGTAATTTCCTACTAAATTTTATTACCCATAAATTAAGTATTAAAAATTTTTATTTTTGAGTCTCATATGTTGTTAAATATTTTAACACTAACACTATGTTAATGCCACGCACAATAAATAAGCAAATAGAGAAAACTAAATCCATATCATAAAAAATAAAAAAATGCATATTTTTTAATAAATTAGCAATTTATGTATTGACATTGCTAACAAATAGTAATATAATTAATTTAGCAATTGAATAATGACATTGCTAAGGAAGTGATAATATTGATAACACAAAGACAAAACAAAATTTTAAAGTTTATTGTCGAAGAGTATGTTAAAACAGTAAAGCCTGTTAGCTCCAATGTTATTTGTAAAAAACTAAAATGCTCTAGTGCTACCATAAGAAATGAAATGGTACTTCTAGAAGAATTAGGATACCTTGAAAAAAATCATTATGCTGCTGGCCGTCAACCTAGTGAAGAAGGCTATCGTTACTATGTAGAAAACTTAATGACACCAAAAGATTTAACTGGTGAAGATATGTTAAAGCTTCAAACAATCTTCCATAATCAATCATTAGTATTAAGCGATGCAATAGAAAAAAGTCTAGAACTAGTAGCAGAGATAACTAATTATACCTCAGTAGTATTAGGAAAAACTTCTAGTGAAAACAAACTAAAAAAAGTAGAAGTAATATCATTAGATGAAGGCAAGATATTAACAATGCTAATTACTGATAAAGGTTATGTTGAGTATAAAAACTTATACCTTCCAGATACCGATATTGAAGAAATTATTAAAACAGTCAACATAATAAATAAAATGATTTCAGGTACTCCAATAGATGAAATTAGTGAGAAACTTGAATATGATGTAAAGCCCGTTATTACGAAATATGTCAAACAACATGAAGTACTATATAATGCTTTCTATGATGCATTTGCAAGCTTTACAAACAAAGCAAATGATATACACTTCGTAGGTAAAAATAACTTCCTTAAACAGCCAGAATTCAATAACATTGAAAAAGTTAAAGAATTGTTAGCAAAATTTGATGATGTCAACGCTATTAATGAAATGGCTGAAGAAAAAAATGGCGTCAATGTCTACATTGGTAAAGAATCTGAATTTTCAGATGACGTATCAGTTATTAAGACAAAATACAACTATAATGGAGAAGAAGGCACAATAGCTATTATTGGTCCAAAAAGAATGGAATATCAAAGAGTTGTAAACCTTCTAAATTATATAAAAGAAAATATTGAAGAACAAGATTAAAATATTGAAAAGAGGTCAGAATGAGTAAGAAAAATAAAGAAGAAAATAAACACTGCAACTGTCAAAATGAAGAAACAACTTGTCATTGCCATCATGAAGAAAAAACGAACCAATCAAACAATGATAACCAAGAATGTCAATGTAAAAATAATTGCGGTGACACAGAAACAAATGATTTACTAACAAATCGAATCAAAAATCTTGAGGATGCACTATTACGAAGCCAAGCTGAATTGCTAAACTATCGTAAAAGAAAAGATGAAGAAACACAAAGAATATTGAAATATGCTGAAGAAGATATTCTAAAAGGTTTCTTACCAATCCTCGATAACTTTGAAAGAGCTATTTCAATGGATGACAATAACTTCGGCGATGAAACATCAAAATTTCTTGAAGGATTTCGTATGGTATACAATCAAACGAGAAGTCTATTAGAAAAATTTGAAGTAAAAGAAATTGATTGCTTAAATCAAGAATTCGATCCAACATATGAACAAGCAATATCTACCGAAGCAAAACCAGATGTACCATCAGGCACCGTTCTAAAAGTATATCAAAAAGGCTATATGTATAAGGACAAAGTACTAAGAACAGCCATGGTAATAGTAAGTGAATAAATAATTAAATATAAAAAAGGAGAGATAAATATGAGTAAAATTATAGGAATTGACTTAGGTACAACAAATAGTTGTGTATCTATATATGAAGGTGGAGAAGCAAAAGTAATTGCTAATCCAGAAGGAATGCGTACAACCCCATCAGTAGTAGCATTCAAAAAAGGAGAAATAATAGTTGGTCAAAAAGCTAAAAACCAAATGGTAACCAACAAAGATACAATTTCTTCAATTAAAAGAAAAATGGGTACTAACGATAAAGTACATGCTAATGATAAAGATTACACTCCAGAAGAAATATCAGCAATGATTCTTAGTGATTTAAAGAAAACTGCTGAATCATATCTTGGAGAAAAAGTAAATAAAGCTGTAATTACTGTTCCAGCATACTTCAATGATGCTCAACGTCAAGCTACTAAGAATGCTGGTAAAATAGCAGGATTAGAAGTAGAAAGAATTATTAATGAACCAACAGCAGCAGCCCTTGCTTATGGACTAGATAAACAAGATAAAACACAAACCGTTTTAGTATATGACCTTGGTGGTGGAACATTCGATGTATCAATTCTAGAACTAGGTGATGGTGTATTTGAAGTAAAAGCTACAAGTGGTAATAATAAACTTGGTGGTGATGACTTTGATGAAAGAATCATGGATTGGATGGTAAAAGAATTCAAAAAAGAAACTGGCGTAGACTTATCAAATGATAAAATGGCTATGCAAAGAGTTAAAGATGCTGCTGAAAAAGCTAAAAAAGATCTTAGCGGAATGTCATCAACTGAAATATCATTACCATTCATCTCTCAAGGAGAAGAAGGCCCAATTCATTTAAATATGACATTAACAAAAGCTAAATTTGAAGATTTAATCAGTGATTTAGTAGAATCAACTCTAGAACCAGTAAGAAAAGCTTTGAAAGATGCTAAATTAACTAAGAATGATATTGATAAAGTATTATTAGTAGGTGGATCAACAAGAATTCCATGTGTTCAAGAATTAGTTAAAAAAGAATTAGGAAAAGAACCTTCAAAAGAAGTTAACCCTGATGAAGTAGTTGCTATGGGAGCTGCCATCCAAGGTGGTGTTTTAACAGGTGATGTTAATGATATCGTATTACTAGATGTAACTCCATTATCATTAGGTATTGAAACTCTTGGAGGAGTAATGACTGTTTTAATTCCTAGAAACACTACAATTCCAACTAGCAAGAGTCAAGTATTCTCAACAGCAGCTGACAATCAACCAGCCGTAGACATTCATGTATTACAAGGTGAAAGAAGTATGGCTAGCGACAACAAGACATTAGGAAACTTCCAATTAACTAACATTCCATTAGCACCACGTGGAGTACCTCAAATTGAAGTAACATTTGATATTGATGCCAATGGTATCGTTAATGTAAAAGCTAAAGATTTAGGAACTAATAAAGAACAATCAATTACAATAACAGCTACAAATACATTAAGTGATGAAGAAATAGATAAAATGATGAAAGAAGCTGAAGCTCATAAAGAAGAAGATAACAAGAAAAAAGAAGCTGCAGACACTAAAAATGATGCTGAACAAGTAATCTTTATGACCGAAAAAGCTCTAAAAGATCTTGGAGAAAAGGTATCTGAAAAAGATAAATCAGAAGCCGAAAAATTAATAGAAAAAACTAAAAAGTCTCTTGAAGGCGAAGATCTTGAAGAAATCAAGAAAAATAAAGATGAATTATTGAAAAAAGCTAATGAATTAGCAACTAAAGTATATGAAGAAGCTGCAAAGCAAAATCAAAATACTGAAGAAACATCTAATAATAGTGAAACAGAATCTAAAGACGAATCAAAAAAAGATGATGACGTTGTAGATGCTGAATACGTTGAAAAGTAGAATATAAGTCCTAGTGTAGGCTAGGGCTTATTCCTTCTATTTTATAAGGAGGTAACATGAATAATAATAAAAGAGATTATTATGAGGTACTTGGAGTTGATAAGAATGCTACTGAAGCCGATATCAAAAGTGCCTTTAGAAAATTAGCTAAAAAATATCATCCTGATGTTTCTAAAGAAGAAAATGCAGCTGAAAAATTCAAAGAAGCCCAAGAAGCATATGCCGTTTTATCAGATCCTGAAAAAAGAAAACAATATGATCAATTTGGCCATAGTGCTTTCAATAATAATGGCGGAGCTGGTGGTTTCTCTGGCTTTGAAGGATTTGATTTTGGAAATATGTCAGATATCTTTGATGATTTATTTGGTGGCATGGGCTTTAGTGGTAGCAGTCGTAGTAGATCAAGAAAAACTAATAGTCCTAAAAAGGGTAACGACATTCTCTATAGAATGACTATCGATTTTGAAGAAGCCGTATATGGCACCAAGAAAGATGTCAAAATAGACGTTGAGGAAAATTGCTCTAAATGTGATGGAGCCGGTGGCTTCGACTCAAAAACCTGTCAAGAATGCCATGGAAGTGGAACTGTCACACAAGAACAAAGAACAATTTTTGGTAGCTTTCTATCTAAAACAACTTGCCCATATTGTCACGGAAGCGGAACCACATTTGAAAAGACATGTGATGAGTGTCATGGCCGTGGAAAGGTAACCAATCGTAAAACAATAACCATAACCGTACCAGCAGGAATTGACACCGAGAATCGTCTACGTGTATCAGGAAAAGGTGGTGCCGGAAGCAATGGCGGCCCAAATGGAGACTTATACATTGAGTTTACCGTTCGTGATCACGATTTCTATCATCGTGAAGATGATGACATATATATTGACTTACCACTAACAATTACTGAAGCTGTTCTTGGAGCAAAAAAAGATATTCCTACATTATATGGAAAAGTAGAATTAACTATCCCAGCCGGAACCCAAAATGGTGAAAAAATGCGTCTTCGTGGTAAAGGTGTAGAAAATGTTAACACTAAAAGAAAAGGCGACATGTATGTAATAACTAAAGTAATTATTCCAGAAAAGTTAACTCGTGATCAAAAGAAATTATTTGAAGAATTATCAATGACTGACTTAGAAAATAATAAATACTTTAAATCATACAAAAACAGTCTTAAATAAAAACATAAAAATCTCTAGAAAAAACTATTCTCTAAAAATAAGAGTAGTCACCTATAGAGATTTTTTTATTTCAAAAATTCCCAATATCATAAAAAATAAAATCAAACACCTCATACATTTATTCAATAATTATTCAAAAAATAAACTAACAAATTCCTCTAATAATATTTATCTTTTATTCTAATTTTGTTATAATAAAAATAGTTAGGTGATAAGTATGCAACGATATTTTTTAAAAGAAAAAAAAGGCAACCAATTAATGCTCTATGAGCAAGATGAGCATCATATAAAAAAAGTCATGCGCAATAAAGAAAATGATCACATTGAAGCTGTATGGCAAGATACTATTTATCTTTGTAACATTGACAGTATCAACCCATTAACACTATCCATTATCGACGAAAGAAAAGAAGATCGTGATCTAAATATTGAATTGACTATTGCCGTATCTTTAGTATATGAACAAAAATTTGATCTAATTTTACAAAAATTAACTGAATTAGGAGTATCAAGGATAATTCCTGTTAAAACAGAAAGAAGCATTGTAAAGATAGATGACTCAAAAATCACAAAAAAATATCAAAGATGGCAAACAATTTGTAAAGAAGCCAGTGAACAGTCACATCGCACAAATATTCCAAAAGTAGAAAGAATAATGACTCTTCAAGAATTAACAAAAGAAGTGGCCGATACAAAATTAATTTGCTCTCTAGGTGAATCAACCAAACCACTTCATACATATCTAAATGAAAATATCAAAAGTTTACTCTTTGTCATTGGACCAGAAGGTGGCTTCAGTGAAAAAGAAGAAAAGTTACTCGTAGAAAATTCATTTGAAAGAACAACATTAGGAAAAAGAGTACTACGAGTTGAAACAGCAGCTATGTATGTAGCAAGTATTATAAATTATGTATATGGGGGATAAACATGGACACATTAATCAAATTTTATAAAGGTCTAGATGCCTTAAACTTAATAATTTTTTGGGGAATAATAGTTGTAATAATATTACTCTTAATTTTTGCTATTGTTATATCAAATAAAAATAAAAAACTAAAACAAATAATTGCGTCAAGAAACTATCAAGAGCCATCATTTGAAGATGACCTACCTATAAATGTTACACCAAATAAATCAAATAGTAATACTAATGATATATTAACTGAAGAAAAAAGTTTTATCATCAAAGAAGAACCAAAAAAAGAGCTTACCTTCATTCAAGAAAAAACACAAGAAAATACCCCACATATAAATGAAGAAAAGCCCATTGCACCATTGCCAAAGCCAATTCCTGAAGAAAAACACTTTGTAGCTGAAGAGCATGTCATAGAATATGAAAATAAATTTCCAAAAGAAGCTCCTATCAAAAAAGAAGTAACCACTAGTACTATTACAATACCAAACACTCCATATCAAAGAAATGTTTTAAGGGAAATGTCTTTAGGACAAACCTCTCCAATCGGTATTGTAAAACCTCAAAAAAAGGAAATAATTCAAGCTAAAGAATTAAATAAAAATCTGTCAGAAGCACAAGAAATATCAAGTATTCCATCAAGAAATGACAACTCATCTAGGCATTCATCCCAAGAACCAGTTCAAAAAGAATTATTAACAAAAGAGCCAGCTAGAGAAAATATAATAACCAAAGAAAATACTTCACAAGTTAACATAAAAGAGCCAGTTTATTCATCATTGCTTTCACAAGTATCAACCGTAGAGAAAAAAGATTTATCATCAACTAAATCATATTCAGATAATCCTTCTCACCTCAACATAGAAAGAAATAATCATGAAAACATAAACAATCCAAAAACTGTTTCATCACTAAAAGAAGCACATTTAACTTCTACAAATGATATATTTAGAGAATATGCTGACGTTCCAAAACAAAAGCCTACATCAAGTGAAAAAGAAACATATTTAGAAGAAGTTTCCCAAAAATTATCCGCCGCCGAAAATGATGATAATATTCATAGAACAGCATATGAATTACAACAAGAAGAAGATGCCATCATAAGCTATGAAGAATTAATGCAAAAAAAGGATAGTATCAAAATAGTAGATGAAGAAGATGCCGTTATAAGTATTGATGAATTAATTAAGAAAAAAGAAGCTGAAGAAAAATTGTATAATCTAACTCCTGAAGAAGAAAATGATAAATTTATCAAAGAATTAAAAGATTTTAGAAATGATTTATAAATTAAAATTAAAAGTATCATATGACTTATTTACTATTATAGCCATCTTGATGCTTTTTCTTATGAATATTTTGAACTACGAGAATAATATTGTAATATCATTAAACCTTAAAAAATCCATCAATCCCACATTTTTCCTCATATCATCCCATTTATAATTGCATTTTATAGCCTAATAGTGTATAATTTCTTTAGAGGTGTGTTGACATGATAGACATAAATATAATTAGAACAAATCGTAAATTAGTTGAAGATAATTTAAAAAAGAAATTCCAAGAGGAAAAACTACCACTAATTGATAAAATTCTTGAATTAGATGGAGAAGTAAAAAAATTAAAAATAGAAGGCGATAACCTTAGACAAGAAAGAAATCAAAAGTCTGATGCTATTGGAGCCCTATTTAAAGAAAAAAAAGTATCTGAAGCTAATGAAATGAAAGAAGAAGTAAAAAGAATAAATGAAAAGTTAATTAATATTGAAGCAGAAGAAACTGAATTATCTGCAAAACTTAAAGAACATATGATGGTAATTCCTAATATTATAGACCCATCTGTTCCTATTGGTAAAGATGATTCAGAAAATGTTGAAGTAGAAAGATTTGGTGAACCTGTAGTACCAAACTACGAAATACCTTATCATGCTGATATAATTGAATCTCTTCAAGGAATGGATAAAGATGCTGCTGGTAGAACTAGCGGACAAGGTTTCTATTATCTTTTGGGAGATATTGCTAGACTACACGAAGCCCTTTTAGCATATGCTAGAGATTTCATGATAGATGCTGGCTTTACATATGCTATCCCACCATTCATGATTCATAGCGATGTCGTTACTGGAGTTATGTCATTCCCAGAAATGGAAGCCATGATGTATAAAATAGAAGGAGAAGACTTATATCTAATTGGTACTTCTGAACATAGTATGATTGGTCGCTTTAAAGATCAAATCATAAAAGATAGTGATTTACCAATCCACATGACAAGCTATTCTCCATGTTTTAGAAAAGAAGGCGGCTCTCACGGTTTGGAAGAACGTGGCCTATACCGTGTTCATCAATTTGAAAAACAAGAGATGATTGTTATTTGTGAACCAACTGAATCAATGGACTGGTACAATAAAATGTGGAAACTAACCGTTGATTTCTTTAGAAGCCTTGACATTCCAGTACGTCAATTAGAATGCTGTTCAGGTGATTTGGCCGATTTAAAAGTAAAATCATGCGATATTGAAGCATGGAGTCCAAGACAAAAAAAATACTTTGAAGTAGGTAGCTGTTCAAACCTTGGAGACGCTCAAGCAAGACGACTAGGCATTCGTAAGAAAGGTGAGAAGGGCACATATTACCTTCACACCCTAAACAATACCGTCGTAGCTACCCCACGTGGATTAATAGCCCTTCTAGAAAATAATTATCAAGAAGATGGTTCAGTTAACATACCAAAAGTATTAAGACCATATATGGGTGGAAAAGAAAAATTAATTCCTAATAATAAATAAAATAAAGGTAGGTGTAAAAATGAAAGATTTAAAAGTAATTTTCATGGGAACTCCTACTTTTTCTGTTCCCATATTAGAATCTCTTATCAAAGAATATAACGTTATCATGGTAGTATCACAGCCTGACAGGGAAAAAGATCGAAAAGGCCATCTCCTAGAAACTCCAACCAAGAAAATTGCTGAAGAACATAATATCGAAGTATATCAACCAGCCAAGATAAAAGAAGAATACCAGTACATTTTGGACAAACATCCTGATATAATAATAACTTGTGCCTATGGTCAAATAATCCCTTCTGCTATTCTTGATTATCCTAAATATGGCTGCATTAATGTACACGGTTCACTCTTGCCAAAACTAAGAGGAGGAGCACCTATTCATCATGCCATCATAAATGGAGACAAAACTACTGGTATTACAATCATGTATATGGATAAAAAAATGGATTCCGGAGATATTATCAGTCAAGAATCCATTCCCATAGAAGACACTGACAACCTTGATTCCTTATATGAGAAAATGTCCCATCTCGGAGCTAGCCTATTAATAAAAACCCTTCCTAGCATTATATCAGGCACAAATTCCCGTCATAAACAAGATGAAATGGCTGTCACCTTTGGATACAACATTACCAAAGAAGAAGAGAAAATCAACTTTAATCATCCAAGTATAAAAATACATAACCTCATTCGTGGACTTAGCACCGTACCAGCAGCTTATTGCTTTTTAAATGAAAAAAGACTAAAAGTATATCACAGCGAACTAACCAAAGAAAAAAGCATCACCATCCCAGGCACCATCCAAAAAATAGATAAAACAGGTATCTATATTAGCACCAATGACTATCTCCTAAAATTAACTGATATCAAACTAGAAGGAAAGAAAAGATGCCTAGTGAAAGATTTTGTTAATGGTATCAATCCCAAAGACTATCTTGGAAAGGTATTAAAATAATGAAAGATTTTTTAGAAAAATGGCATAATGATAAAAAATTCAAAGTAAAAATAAAATTGTTATTATACACAATATTTATAGTCATAGTAACCATCTATGCCGCTAGCCTTAACGCATCAAGCTCATCATCAAACATTCTAAATGGAATAAAAAATGAAGTAAATCAAGATGAGTCAACCGATATCATTAATTTATCTCCAGAATATACCTATACCGCTACGGTGAAAATAGATACTGAAATATACACTTACACAATTACCAAAACAAAAGAAAATACTACAATCATAAAAGAATATCAGGATAAAGTAGAAAACTATCAATATCAAAACAATAACTATTATAAAATGCAAGAAAATGATGAGTATATCTTAACTACTAAAGAAGAAGTATGGCAAAATGTTAACTCAACATATATTGATATAAATACTATTAACACATACTTAAAACAAGCTAAAAAAGATAGTAATCAATATCTTGTATATCTAAAAGATATTATTCTTGGTAATACTAGTAGTGACTACTTTGTAATTCTCGTAAATTCAAATAAAATATCTATTGACTATACACCACTAGTAAAACAGTTCAATAATGAAATTGGTAATTATGAAGTTGATATTGTTGTGTTAAATGGCTTAAAAAAATAAAAGATAATTAAATAACACCAGCAAAGAAAAATAATAACAAAAAAATTCAAAAAAATTAAGAAATGCAAGAAATGCAAGAAAATCAAACAAAGAAAGAAAAAAACTATAAAAAGAGAAAAAACATAAAAGTAGAAAAGCTGAAAAATAAAAAGATAGAAAGGAAATATTATGAAAGAACAAACAAAAGAAAGTAAAAAAGGTATCATTGCCTTAGTCGTATGTGGAATCTTAACTATAGCTATTATTGTAGCTTGCGTATTTTTCCCAGATGAAATATTTGGCATTTTTCTAAAATAAAAGAACCTTAAAAGAGTAGGAGAGTTAGCTAAACAGCTAATTCTTTTCTTTATTATTTATTTAATTTCTTATATCCATAATGATAAAAAATCTACATAAATTCAAAACCAATCAAAAAACTAAATTTTTTCAAAAAAATAGTTGACATTTGTCAAAATTAGTAATATAATAAAGTTGCTTAGATAGAAACAGTATGAATACATTATTGTATACGGTTGTTAAAAAGCAACAATATAGTTATAGTTTAATATGGTATTGATTTTTTAAATCTTTATTGTTTAGATTATATTATAATACAATAATGATTGTAACTGTATAGCATGAATTCTTCTAAAAGGGTAGAAGTCTTATCTGCGCTAAGTATAAACAATTGTTATTGAGAAAGAAAACTCAAAAGATAAGAAACTTAACTAAATACTGATAATATTTAGGAAATGTTGTAATTATCATATTGTTAAAACTCATTATATAATAGTTATTAATTAAGAGTAGAAAACTCTGAAGATTTGTTTAATCGTTAATTATTATATTTGGTTTAAACAATTATTAATTATAACGGTCAAGTTATTCACAAACTCGAATCAATTCGTTTTATCAGAACGGTTGATTTTTGTTTCTCTAGAATATTCATAAGTGCAGTATCCAATATTGCACTTATTTTATTTTTATTATATAATTATCTTAGGTGATCATATGAAAAAAAATATAAAAGATTATAACTACTTAGGTAAAAAAGTCATAGTGCGTTGTGATTTAAATGTTCCCATCAAAGATGGCAAAATTACTGATGACACTAGAATTAAAGCTAGCCTAGAAACCATTAAATATCTCATTGATAATTCCGCTAAAGTGATAATTCTCTCTCACTTAGGAAAAGTAAAGTCAGAAGAAGATAAACAAAAAAATACCTTGTATCCTGTTTACCTTCGCCTAAAAGAACTGTTACCAACTACTAATATTTATTTTAGTAAAGAAACTCGTGGTAAAGAGCTTGAAGCCTTAGTAAATAAACTAGAAAATAAAGATATCCTTCTAATAGAAAATACTCGTTATGAGGATTATCCTGATAAACTAGAAAGCACTTGTGATGAAGCCTTATCAACATACTGGGCTAGTCTTGGAGATATCTTTATTAATGATGCCTATGGAACTTCCCATCGCGCTCATGCTTCAAATGTTGGTGTCGCTTCACACTTACCAAATGCCGTAGGCTTCCTCGTAGAGAAAGAAATAACTGCCCTAGACAACATAATGAACGAGAATACCCATCCATTTATAGTAATCATGGGAGGTAAAAAAATCAGCGATAAAACTCTTGTAATAGACAATCTAATAAAAAAATGTGATAAAATCCTTCTAGGAGGGGGTATGTGTTTCACTTTTCTAAAAGCTGAAGGATTAAATGTAGGAGCATCTTTAGTAGATGATGAAAATATTTCTTATTGTCAAAAAATATTAAAAACTTACCAAGATAAAATAGTTCTTCCTATAGATATCACTCTAAAAGATCATCAAATTAAAGATATAAATTCCCTATCAGGAGAAGATACTGGTTATGATATTGGACCCAAAACTATTGAGTTATATCAAAGTATCCTAAAAGATGCCAAGCGTGTCATTGTTAATGGTCCAATGGGAGTCTTTGAAGATCCATTCTTTGCTACTGGTACTAAATCCCTTTATGAAACTCTAAAAAATAACAACATTAAAACTCTAATCGGTGGTGGTGATTCTGCTGCATCTGTGAACCTTCTAGGATTCTCTAATTGTTTCTATCATATTTCTACCGGCGGTGGAGCTACCCTCGAATACCTAAGTGGCTCTTCATTACCAGGAATCACTGTCATCGAAGATAAAGAGGTATAACCATGAAATTAATCATTCTAAATCATAAAATGAACCTCTGCTATCAAGATTTATCTGAATATATCAATCATATTAATAAAATAGAAGGAAATATAATTATAGCTCCTTCAAATATCTATCTATTAGAGTTCGTAAAAAACTGCTGTCATCAAATATCCAGCCAAGATATTTGCTACCTAAAAGAAGGCAATCATACCGGTAAAGTTTCCTGGAGTCAAATAAAATCATTAGGAATTAAATATTCCCTTATTGGTCACAGTGAAAAGCAAGATAAACTAACAAGCATTACTGCCAAAGTAAAAGCCTGTTTAGAAAATGACATTACTCCAATACTATGCTTCGGTAATACCAAAAAAGAAGAAGAAATAACCGATATCCTGTCAGTTATTAACTGCTATGATAAAAGAATAATATATGCTTATGAGCCGTTATATAACATAGCTAAAAATGATATAGATTATCAAGATCTCACAAAGAACATAGACAAAATATATAATCATCTAATATCAAAAGGTATTACTGATCCCACTGTAGTGTACGGTGGCGGATTAACTGAAAAAAATATCAATAAAATCTATCATATTCCTAAATTAAAAGGTATCATGATTGGTAGTAAATCTAGTGATATATTAAAACTAGAACCATTATTATTAAATATTAAAGAGAAGTAAAACAAAAAAATACTTCTCATTTTCTTTATTCGACAAATTTAGACATATCAAAGTAATATAATTAAATTACAAAGAAAGAAGGTAAAATAAATGGAAAAAATTAGAGTACTTATGATTGATGATAATCTTAGCCTAGTAGAAATGGTTAAAGAGTATTTTTCTAATCATTCAAAAATTGCTGTATCTTTGAGTTGTGAAAATGGTGAAGAAGGATTAAAGACAATTCTTACTAAACCAGAGGAGTATGATGTAATCTTATTAGATTTAGTAATGCCCGTAAAAGATGGCTTATATGTCTTAGAAGAGTTGAATAAAAGAAAAATAGAGAAGAATATTATTGTAGAAACTTCTTATAATGAACCAAATGTCATTAGAAAAGTATCTGAGTATGGTGTAAACTATTATATCCTAAAACCTTTTGATTTATCTGATCTAGAGAATAGAATAGTTGACTTATTTAATAATACTCAAGGTAAAACTATAAATCTATATCATAGTAACTTACAAATATCAATAACTAAAATGTTACATGAACTAGGTATGCCATCTCATATAAAAGGCTACCAATATATTCGTGAAGGAGTAAGTATGATTTATAATGATCCAGCCCTTATTGGAGGTATCACTAAAGAGTTATATCCTGAACTAGCTACCAAATTTGATACTACTGTCTCACGAGTAGAAAGAGCTATTCGTCATGCTATTGAAGTTAGTTGGAATAGGGGTAACTGGGATTATATGGAAGAAATATTCGGTCATAGTGTTGATATTGATAAAGCCAAGCCAACTAATAGTGAATTTATTGTTACCGTCGCTGATAAACTGCGTCTTGAATTAGCTAAGCAACCCGCTTAGTTTTTTTCTTCGTATAGGAAAGTGCTTTTAACCTATACAAAATAATCTATAATAAAATTTAATTAATCTTAAAAAATATCTCTCGTAGCAACAACTGCCAAAAATTAAACTAAGACCAATCACAAACCCTAAGAAAAAAGATTCATCTAAAGAATATAAAGAATAAGAACAAATATCTTTACCTTTGATCTAAACACGATATTTATAATAACAAGTGCAACTCTTGATTTGACAAATTATCCCACAAAAAAAACAGACTAACTAATAGCCTGTCTTTATCAAAACTAAACTCTACTATAGAATTCAACGATTAATGCTTCATTAATTTCTGCATTTAATTCGCTTCTTTGTGGATATCTAACATAAGTAGCTTGCTTTTTCTTTTCATCATAGTTAATATAATCAACTCTTGATTTAACATTAGCTAAAGCAATTTCAACACCCTTATGATCATTAGAATTTTCTCTTAAAGCAACTACATCTCCAGGTTTAACTCTATAAGATGGAATATCAACTTTCTTACCATTAACCATTATATGGCCATGATTAACAAGTTGTCTAGCTCCTCTTCTAGTAGTAGCAAAACCAATTCTATAAACGATATTATCTAATCTACTTTCTAATAAGATTAATAAGTTTTCACCATGAACACCTTTCATCTTAGCAGATTCGTTAACTAATCTTTCGAATTGCTTTTCAGAAATACCATACATAAATCTAACTTTTTGCTTTTCATTTAATTGAATAGCATAGTTTGATGGTTTTCTTTTTCTATCCTTTCCATGTTGTCCTGGACCATAAGGTCTCTTTAAATCTTTACCATTCTCAAGTATTGAAAATCCTACACGTCTAGCTTGCTTGTTGTTTGGGCCTGTATATCTTGCCATTTTTCTTTCCTCCTTTTATTTGGGAGATACCTCTTATTTATAGGGTGTTTAATTTGACTTTCCCTTATGCAGCCTATAAGTTACTAATACATAACACATTATAAATAAACTGGTATTGCTGCCAAATTCATTAATATTATATCCTTAAAGCCTATTCCTGTCAAGAAAAATATCTCTATTTCCTTCTAATTTACTCAATATATCTAAAATAAATCAATATAATTATATGCTTCTCTTCATGTAACATATCCTCACTTAAAATATCCTTATAACAAATTATGGAAAATAATGTAATTTATTGTAAAAGCCTTATAAAAAAAGTATACTTATGTTATAATTAAATTAGAAAGGATTTGATATAATGAAATACAATATACGTGGTGATAAACTTGTTGTAACTGAAGCAATTAACAACTATGTTGAATCTAAATTAGACAGGCTTAACAAATACTTTAAAGAAGATGACATACTTGCAAATGTACTACTAAGAGTAAGAGGAAATAGTCAAATAATTGAAGTAACTATTCCTACAGACAAATTCATATTAAGGAGTGAAGAAGAAGATAAAGACTTATATGCTGCTATTGATCTAGTAACTGATAAACTAGAAAGACAAATCAGAAAAAATAAAACTAGATTAAATAAGCAAAATGTTGATAATAAATATAAAGATTTTAATTTTGATTATGAAATAAATAATGAAGAAGAAAGTTCTGAAGATGAAACAATCGTTAAAAGAAAGAATATCGAAATGAAACCAATGGATGAAGAAGAAGCTATTCTTGAGATGAATCTTTTAGGACATGAATTCTTTGTATATAAAGATATGCATACTAATAATGTATGTGTCTTATACCGTCGTAAAGATGGCAATTATGGTCTAATTGAAACTAAGTAAAACATAAAGGCCTCACTTCAAACATGAGGTCTTTTTAAATTATCATCAAGAAATAAGTAATTCCCCCCGCCAGTATCATTTGCCAAAGTCTTCCCATCAAAAAATAACTATATTTAATCTTTGTACCAGTTATTTGACTAAATACCTGTACATGTACCGACAACCCACCAAAAGCCAAAAAAACACTTGCAATAACTGCCTTATATATAATATTAATTCCTAACTTACTCAGTGCTTGAATACCAATAGTAATCTCCATTATTCCCTTAACAATCATCGTATTATAACTACCAAGATGCAACATATCAACTATAATAGTAGCCATCATCATAAAAACTACCACTATCCCACATATTAATAAAATTGTATCTATCCCATGCCTAATAGCACCAATAAAAATACCTCCTAAATCCTTCCTCTCACTATCTGATACCATCACATTCTCATTATGCCTAAATTTTCCTCTAAAACATACCCCTAATATAAAATTAGATAGATAATGAGCTATCAAAATAATAATACCAACCCGCTCATTCCCTAAAAAAAACACTCCCACCGTAGTTAAAACAAATACCGGATTAGAAAAATGTGAAAAAATAAGAATATGATTAGCTTCCTCCAAACTAATCCTCCCCATATCATATAAAGTTCTAGTATTCCTTGCATTAGAAGGAAATCCCGATACCATACTGAGCACTAAAATAGAAAACATCTCATCAGTAATATTCCAAATAACTTTACAAAAATCTCTAATTATTTTAGGAATAAATGTACTAATATTATAATTTACTAAAATATCTGCTATAATAAAAAAAGGGAATAGTGCTGGTATTAAATTCTTAACCCACATATTAAGTGCTTCCATCACTGAAGAATATACTAATGTCTTATTACATAGTAGTTCTCCCAAAATAAATATACATATACAAATAGTTAATATTTCTCCAAAATTCTTTCTCATATTAAATAATATGAATAAAATTAAAATATAATTATATAAATAAGTAGGTGAATACATGAAAAAGTTTTTTAAAGAAAATTATAAATTTCTAATATTTATGTTAATTCTAATAACTGTAGTTAATGTTGAATTGCCATATTATATTGAAGCCCCTGGAGGTACCATTAACTTATCAAAAAGAATAGATGAAAACTATGATAAAAAGAATGGCAGCTTAAATATGCTCTATGTTACTGAATATAAAGGTAATATCGTTACTGTTCTTCTAAGCAAAATAATTAAAAGCTGGGATTTATACGAAATAAGTAATCAACAAATATCTAATGAAGATGCTAATGATATCTATCTTAGAAATAAAGTAATGTTAGATAATTCCATTGAAAATGCCACCTTAGTAGCCTATAAATATGCTGGTAAACAAATAACTATCAAAGAAAAACAAAATATTATTATTGCTACCACTAAAGATAATGGTCTAAAAATAGGGGATATCGTCCTTTCAGTAGATAGTATTCCTGTAGAGAATAATACCACTATCAAAGATTATCTTACTACTAAGAATGAAGGCGACATCATTAAAATAAAAGTAAAAAGAAATGATGAAGAAAAAGAAATATCCATAACTCTAGATAAAGATAAAATAATAGGCATCATGCTAATAACTAATTATATCTATGAAACAGAAGAACCCCTAAACATAAACTTCCGTAGTGGAGAAGGTGGATCCTCAGGAGGCCTAATCCTTTCTCTTGGAATCTATAGTGAAATAACTGGCACAGACATTCTAAAAGGACGTAACATTGCTGGTACCGGTACCATAGATGCCGAAGGAAATGTTGGTGAAATAGATGGCATCAAGTATAAAATAGCGGGAGCTGTAAAAAACAAAATGGATGTTATCCTTGTATCTCCATATAATTATGAAGAAGCCAAAAAAGTAATTGAAGAACATAATTATAACATTGAATTAGTATGTGTAAAAACATTTGAAGAAGCTATTAACTATCTAACTAAATAGCTTCTTTTCATATTATCCAAAATAGTGCATATAATGTACCATGAAAAAGATAAATGAAGAAAAAATAATTAAATATTTAAGAAGTCTAATAATAAGAACCCTAACTGTCGTTGTATTGTTCCTAATCCTTGCTATCGTTTCAAAAAGTAGTCCAACCTATAAAGACATAATAGTAAAAAATATCTATGAAGAAAATATCTCCTTCACTAAAATTAAAAATCTCTACACCAAATACCTAGGAGGTATCCATCCTCTAGATCATATCTTAGATCCTATAACCCCTGTCTTTAGTGAAAAATTAACATATACTAACGCATCCATTTACCATGATGGCGTCAAACTAGAAGTGTCTGATCATTACCTCATTCCCATCCAAGAAGAAGGTATGGTTATTTATATAGGAGAAAAAGAATACTATGGGAAAGTAGTAATTATAGAAGGATTAAATGGCATAGACATTTGGTATGGTAACATGGAAACTACCTCCGTAAAATTATATGACTATGTAGAAACAGGTACTTATCTAGGTACTACAAAAGATAACTCCCTATATCTAGCTTATCAAAAAGATGGCCAATTTCAAAACTATCAAGACTACCTAAAATGAAAATAGAATTTCACTATACATATCTAATAGTAGCCTTAGGTTTCATTATAACTGGCTATTTTTCTAATCTCTTAGTATTTACTAGTATTATTCTAATTCATGAAATAGGTCATTACCTAACAGCATCATATTATCATCAAAAAATAAACAAAATAACTATTTATCCCTATGGTGGTATAACTGAAATAAATACTCCCATAAATACCCCCATAAAGCATGATCTATTAGTAGCCATATCCGGCGTCGCTATTCAAATTATCTACTATTCATTAATAACCATTCTCTATCAACAATGTCTCATTAGACCATATATTTACCAACAGTTTACTACCTATCATTATAGTATCCTTATCTTTAACCTATTACCAATTCATCCCTTAGATGGATCAAAAATTCTAACACTCCTACTATCAAAACTATTCCCTTATAAAATAACCCTAAAAATAAATATCATCACATCCATAATAACCATCATTACCTTACTTATCACCAAATATTACAAATTTAACTATACAACAATCCTCATAATAAGCCTAATAATTACCAGTATCACCAAGTATTATCATCAAATAGACTATCTATTCAACAAATTTCTCCTAGAAAGATATCTCTATAAAATAACTTACCATCAAAACAAAAAAATATCTCATCTAAACAATATGTATAAAGAAAAATATCATATAATTAAAGAAAATAATCACTATATCACTGAAAAACAAGCCCTAAAAGCAAGATTTTCTAGAAAATATTAAAAAATATTTGACTAAAAGCCTTTAATATGCTAAAATTATAACTGTTTGAAAGACCTCGAGTTGAAATTACTCAACCGCACAGAATTGGTAATAAGTGATATAATCCACCATAATGGCGAGTCTTAAACAAATCATATAAGGAGGTAATACTATGAAAGCTATAATTGAAACTGGTGGAAAACAATACTATGTTGCTGAAGGCGATATCATCTACGTTGAAAAGTTAGATGCAGAAGCAGGAAAAAAAGTTGTTTTTGATAAAGTTTTAATGGCCAACGGTGTTTCAGGTAACCCATATGTAAAAGGTGCTACTGTAGAAGGCGAAGTTGTAAAACAAGGAAAAGGAAAGAAATTAACTATCTTCACTTATGTTCCAAACAAGAAGTCTACTAGAAAGAAACAAGGACATCGTCAACCATACACAAAGATTGAAATTAAAAAGATTAAGTAAGGTGCTTTTATGATTAAAATAAAAGTAGAGAAGGATATGATTACTCTTACCGGCCATGCAAATTATGCTGACTATGGTAAAGATACTGTATGTGCTGCCGTTAGTGCTATCGTCATAACTTCAGTAGAAGCTATCTCATCATTTGATGAATCAGCTATAAATATTAAAGAAGAGACTGATAAACTAACTATCACTATCACAAAACACGATAATATTACAAATACACTAATAAGTAATATGATAAAATGTCTTAAAGAAGTAGCTAATCAATATCCTAAAAACATTAAAATAATTGATAGGGAGGAATAAAAGATGTTAAAGTTCTTAGAATTTAATATACAATTATTTGCTCATAAAAAAGGACAATCTTCAACAAGTAATGGTAGAGATTCTGCTGGTAGAAGATTAGGAGCAAAAGCTGCTGATGGTGAATATATTACTGCTGGTTCTATAATTTATCGTCAAAGAGGAACAAAAATTCATCCTGGAACAAATGTAGGAATTGGTACTGATGATACATTATATTCAACAGTTTCAGGATATGTAAAATATGAACACTTAGGAAAAGATAAGAAAAAAGTAAGTGTTTATACTACAAAATAAATAAAATTAAATATAAAAATCAAAAATATTGTATTTAGTCTTGAAAAATTATTCTATTTATGATATTATTGATTTTGTGATGGACCCTTAGCTCAGTTGGTTAGAGCATCCGGCTCATAACCGGGCGGTCGCAGGTTCGAGTCCTGCAGGGTCCACCATTAAATATGCGGGTGTGGCGGAATTGGCAGACGCACTAGACTTAGGATCTAGCGGTTTATCCATGGGGGTTCAAGTCCCTTCACCCGCACCAGAGAAGAATCTGCTCGAACTTTTTAAAGTTTTGGGCCTAATGATAAATATCAATTCTAGAAATGGAATTGATTTTTTGTTTGTCTAAAAGAAAGTGAGGAGATTCAAAATTGTTAATAATATTAAACAAGAAATAGAAATTGAAGAAACTTTAAAGAACAAAATAGAATTTATATGTGGTTTTTGTAATACTACTCCTACTATTTTTAATGGAAGTATTAGAACTATAGAACATACAAATCTTACATATGTAGAACCACATAGAATAATTATTAAAGATAAAATGTTTCTAGCATTTAATTATGAAACGAATATTTATATAGAAAACTTAACTAATTCAATAATGTTAAAAGATTTAGAAGATTACATTAAAACAATATAAAAACTATTCAATTCCATTTCATTAATCCTATAAAAATCCCTAGTGAATTTATAATTAGATGAAATGATTATACTAAAAATGTACTAAAAATATACTGAAAATAGACTGAAAGTTATACAAAATTTGTACTATTAATTGTATTGACTTTATACACTACTAAGTGGTAATGTAATATTGTAAGCAAAATGGAAAGAAAAAATACCAGTAAAAGTATCAGACAAACTACCAGACTCTTGACCATTGACTTCTCCATATTGGCTGATAAAATAGTGTATGCTAGGAATAAATATAGCATATATTCTTCTAATTTAAATTACACAAGGGAAAAATCTCTTGTGTTTTTTTGAGTGAAAAAAAGAAAGGAATGATGAAAATGGAAGAACAAAAGAAAATATGTGGAATTTATACTCGTGTAAGTACAGAAGATCAAGCTCGTGAAGGATTTAGTTTACCAGAGCAAAGAGAACGATTAGAAGCATTTTGTAAGTTTAAAGATTACGAAATATATGATTATTATGAAGATGCTGTGATAAGTGCTAAAACTGGAAATAAAAGACCTGAATTTGATAGAATGTTCGAAGATGTTAAAAGTGGCAAAATAAATGCTGTTGTAGCACTTAAACTAGATAGAATATCAAGAAGTGTTAGAGACTGGGAAAACATAATGACATTCTTAGAAAAATACAATGCTGATTTAATCTGTGCTAATGATGATATAAATACTACTACTGCAAATGGTAAAATGATTTCTCGTATTATGATAAGCGTAAGTCAAAATGAAATTGAAAGAACAAGTGAAAGAACTAAAATTGGATTAAGTGGTGCTATTAAAAATGGTAATATTCCAGGACATACTCCCCTAGGTTATAAAAGAGAAAATAAAAAATTAGTTCCAGATGTATTAACAAAAGATATTATTGTTAGAATGTATCAGTTATATTTTGAAGGTAATTCATATCAAAAAATTGCTAATATCTTTAATGAAGAAAAAATATTAAATAGAAAAAGGCGAGATAATACTATCTTAGAAATGATAGAAAATCCTATTTATAAATGAGATTATATTCATGGTAAAAGAACTGGTAAACCTACTTATTATGAAAATGTAGTTGAACCATTAGTTAGTAAAGAAATGTGGGAATGTTGTCAAGTACAAAAGAAAAAGAATTTTCGTAGTTATATGAGAAGTCAAACATATTTATTTATGCAAAAATTAAAGTGTCCTAAATGTTCTAAAATTATGGGTGGTCGAGCTACTACTAAAAAGAATGGTACAGTTTATTATTACTATGGTTGTAGTAATTGTAAAAACAACATAAAAGAAGATTATATTGAAGAATCAATATTACATTTATTAAGTGATATTTTAGAATATGATTCAGTTGTTAGTGATTTCTTTTTACCTATGTTAAAAACAAAATTAGAAAATCCTAAGATAGAATTATCTAAAGAATTAAAAGTTCAAGAAATGAAAAAAGAAAGAATTAGAAAAGCATGTATCAATGAAGCATTTACTATTGATGAATATAAACAAGAAATTGCTATAATCGAAAATAACATTAAAGAACTAGAAAGAAAGATACTAGAAACAGAACAAATAGAAGAATTAAAATTTACAAAAGAAGATATTTTAGTTAAAAGAGATATTGATTATATCAACAAAATAAAATTACCTAATCTTTATAATCAAATAGAAATTACTTGGAATGATTTATCAAGAGAAACTAAATCTAATATTATTATGAATTATGTTGAAAATATTTCATTAAGATTAGATGTTGAAGGAAGATATATTGTAGATAATGTTAATTTTAGAAATACATTCTTTAAAGAGTTTAAACAATTATTTGAAGAAGGATATATTGACTGGAAATTTCCTAAAGTAGATGCAGATAGTATCGGTTATGTTAGATATTCAAATTACTTACCTATGGAAAAAGTAGAACAACATATTATGAGATTAAGAGAATTTTATGATGTATATTATTACGAAGGTACATTTAATTTTGAAACGAGAATGTTTGAAGGAAAGAAATATGATGATGCAGAAGTTGTTAGAATATTTCCTCTTGAAGAAATAACTAAAGATAAAACAATAATTGATATGGGAATGATTAGTGTTAAAAATGATGATGTTGTAAGAATAGAAACTTATGAAGAATTATTTGAAACTATACCTAGCGAAGTTACTGAAAACGAATATATAAATTATGATAAGTTAGAGATTTTAGAAAAGATTGCTAAAGAAAATAATATGAGTGAAGAAGAAATTGTAAAAACATTTTTACCAGTATATGAAAAAGAATTACTTAATGATAACGAGAAAAATTCATAAAGGTTTTTGTTAACTTTTTCTAAAAAAAGTTATGACAAACGTGGCACGTTCTGACCTATAAGGTTGGAAGTGGCGATAGTTTGTAAATAAAATTATAAAAATAATTTGCTTACTGTTGTTTGCAAATGTTTGAATAATTTTCTAAAGATAGAATAATATGCAGTGCATAATGTTTTATATTATGACTTATGCAGTTTTACTCTATTACGAGGTTTTAGAGTATTACGAAATAAGGTAAAGCGGATTATAAGGAGCAACCTTATCTCCCATATCTTGATGCACGCGTCAAGATATATAGGGAGTTATGAATTTTGACGGAGTAATTTTAAAGTTAAAATATGCACCAAATTCATAAATAAAAGGAGTTGATAATTATAGAAAGATTAGCATATTCATTTCATTTAGGCAATGATAAAAATAAAACTAAAAAAGCAAAGCAAATGTCTGAAAATAGTAAGATAGAAACTTCTTCATTTAATAATAATGCAATTCAAAACTCTATGCATTTAGGAAAAGTAAATAATCATAATTTAAGAAAATATGATAATAATCAAGAACAAATTAAAATAGTTAAAGGAACAAATGATATAGTTGAAGATGTTAAAGAATTATATAAAAAAGAATTTGAAGAATCAAGATTAGAATATAATAATAAACAAGTCAGAAATGATAGAAAAATAAATGACTACTTCACTCAAATAAGCAATGATAATAAACACGATCTTGCTTGTGAAATTATTATTGAACTTGGAGATATGAAATTTTGGAAGAATAAAACTAATGAAGAAAAATATAAAATGATAGATGTATATAAAGAACAAGTAAAAGATTTAGAAAGATTAGTACCTAGTTTTAAAGTAGCAAATGCGACAATACATTTTGATGAATCTAGTCCACATATGCACATTGTGGGAATAGCGATTAAAGATAATTGTAAAACTGGTATGAAAAAACAAGTTGGTAAAACTTCAATATTTACAAAAGACTCATTAAAAATTATTCAAGAAGAAATGAGAAAAGCTTGTATAAAATCCTATAATAAAACTTATGGATTAGATTCAAAGTTAAAAGATAAGAAAAAAGGAAGAAATAAAGATTATACTGTTTCACAAATGGTACATTATGATGAACTTGTAATTGAATATGATAACCATCAAAAACTAATTGAACAAGCAAATAATAAAACTAAAAAATTAGATAATAAATCAAACGAAGTTAAAGAAATATTAACCAATTTAAAACAACAACCTTTAAATAAAAATAATTTAGTAATATCAAACGAGAATAAACAAATATTATTAGATTATATTGAAGAAGTAAATAAAACAAATCAAAATGTAAGAGATATAGCAAACTTCACTATCTCACTTGATAAAGTAAAAGAAGACTTAGAAGATAATCAAGAAAGAATTGAAGAACTAGAAACTATTAAATATGAACAAAAATTAAAAATAGATAGTTTAGAAATATCAGTTAATACCAAACAACAAAAAATCGAAAAGCAAAAGGAAGATATTATAAAGTTAAAACAAGATAAGAAAGATTTAAATGATTTAATAGATTATTGGAAAAACAAATTTTTAGAGATTATAAAACTTATTAAAGATAAATTATTTGGTAAGAAAGAAGAACGGAAACAATATATGGACATTGCCAATGAACTTTACAATAAAGATATAATTGATACGAAATTATTTGATGAAATGTACAATATTTATGAGAAAATAGAAAAATATGATAATAATCGAGGAAAATTTGATGATTTTGAATTGTAAAGTAATTAAAACAAATAAAAATATGTTATAATTTATTATAGAAAAAGGAGTTAATTATGAGTGAGCAATCTAAACAAAAATATTTATCAATGGATAGAATAACACATGACGATGTTATTAAGAAAATACAACAATATATTAATAATAAATATGAATTATCTTTTGAATATAATGATATGTCTAATGGTTCATTTGTAAATAGTGAAAAATTTAAATCTTTAGACAATGAAATAAAAAGAAAAATAATATTTGATTTACATAATTTTAACTATTCATTCTCACATGTTTTATTATCTTTTATAAAAAATATAATTGAAGCAAAAGAAAGATATAAAGATGAATCTTGGTATCAATATGATGTGAATGATTTTATTAGAACTGGTCTTATAGATGGTGTTAACTTTGATGAAAAAGGAAATATTATTATAAGAGGAATAATAGGAACCTTTACATTTTCTTCACTTTGTAATAGTTCTCAAAAAGATAAAGATTTAGATGATATAGTAAATTTAAATCAGTATCAACCAATGTGTTTTTCAAATGCGATTGATATTTTAGAAACCAAAAAAATAGGAAATATTTTATTAATTAAAATAGCTAATGCACAAAATAGTTTTTTACATGCCGTTTATTTAAATGACAATACAATTTATGATTTAAATTATTTTATTACATATTCATACGAACAATTAAATAAATTATATAACTTTCAAGTGATAAAAAGTTTAGACTATGATATATGGCAAAAAGCAAAACAAGAATATTCTTATACAAAACCTGAATCCCTTTTAGTTTCTATTGGAATTTCTGATACAACGAGTGATACACAACAAATGATAGAGTTTCTTGATAGTAATAATAATTTTAATTCAAGAAAAAAATAATTTTTATTTATAAAATTTGTGTTATAATAAATATAGATTTGATATTTATCAATTCTACTTTTGTGCAAGAGTTCAAAATAGGCTCTGTAATCACACCACTAAGAAATTAGCCCTTTATATCAAGGGTTTTATTATGCCTATAAAAATAAAACATACAAGAAAGCATACAAGAAAACATACAAGAAAACATACAAGATAATTGATTATACGTGACCGATATGAATAGTTATATTCATCCATACAAAATAACAAATATAATGATAAATAAAATATCTTTAATAATGAAAAATGGTAAATTAGATAATTATAAAGATTAATAAAAAATCCAATTGTATCACTTCAATTTGGATTTTTTCTTTACACGTAAACCTAATCATTTAATATTTTTATCATAGAAAATCATACTATCTCCTGGATGATTAGTTAAATAATAACATATTCCATATATTAAAATTATTAGTATTATTCCTATATAATTTCCACAATTAACTTTATTTCTAGTAATAAAATAATAACTAATTAATTCCATAACAAAATATACTACCAGTAGTAAACCAATTGCTATAATAGCATTATGACCAATAGTCATATGTATTGGTAAATATATTCCTAAATATAAAATAATTCCAATAATAATACTAATAGTATATCCCAAAATAAAGTTATTAACCTTTATGCCTTTTCTAATATAATAAATATATTCAAACAAACTACCTATAAGTACCGGAGTAACCAATAGTTTCATATGTTCCCATATACTCTCATTAACTGGAAAAAATATCTTAAAAAATTCTATAGGAATAAAATCATACATAAAGTGACATATAAAAGCCAATCCAAATATCACAAAAGTAATTATTAATTTAATCTTCTTCATATTAAAAGATATGTAAATCATCTATAATTATGTAAAAACTAGTATTTTTTAAAATCTTATGGTATAATTTCAATTGGTGATTTCCTTGTCAGAAAAATTATTAAAATTAAATAAAGAATATGATAAACTTCAAAAAATATATGGTGATCCCAACCTTCATTCAATTTATAATGGAGGATGTATCAACAATCCTGATATTTGTTTTGTATTCATGAATCCCACTGGTAAAAATATTGCCTCAAGTGTATCATGGCCAGGGCCATATTCCCCATGGATAGGAACAAAAAATATTTGGTATCTATTCTATAAACTAAATATCTTATCAGAGACTCTTTATTATCAAATAAAAGAAAAAAGACCTCAAGATTGGACACCATCATTTGCTAAAGAAGTATATCAAAATATCACTGACAATCATTGCTATATCACTAACTTAGGAAAGTGTACTCAATTAGATGCTAGACCACTTCCTAATAAAGTATATAAAGAATATCTAGAATTACTTCAAAAAGAAATATCTATAATTAATCCCAAAGTAATTATTCTTTTTGGTAATCAAGTTAGTGGAATAGTATTAAATCAAAAAATATCTGTAAGTACTTCTAGAAAGAAATTATATCTATCTAAAGTACTTGATAAAGAATATAAATTTTATAGTGTATATTATCCTATAGGTAATGGTATTTTTAATATTGATAAGTCTATTGAAGATATCTTATGGATAATTGATAACGAATTAAAGAAAGAAGGCGTTAATAATGTTTATTGATGAAGTTGTAATGGAAGTATCAGCAGGTCGTGGTGGAGACGGCTGTATGGCTTTCTTAAGAGAAAAATTTGTTCCTATGGGTGGCCCTAATGGTGGAAATGGTGGAAAGGGAGCTGATATCATTTTCAAAGCTGATGAAGGACTAAAAACATTAGTAGATTTAAGATATCTAAAAAATGTTAAAGGAGATGCTGGATTAAACGGTGAAGGAAAAAATAAAAATGGTAAATATGCTGAAGATAAAATTATTAAAGTACCAGTAGGAACTACCATTAAAGATTATGATACTAATCTAGTTATTGCTGATTTAACTCATCATGATGAAGAAGTAATCGTAGCATATGGTGGAAAAGGTGGTAGAGGTAATGTTACTCTAGCTACTAGAAATAATCCATGTCCATCATTTGCAGAACGTGGAGAACCAGGAGAAGTAAGAAAAATAAAAGTAGAGTTAAGAATGTTAGCAGACGTTGGTCTAGTAGGTATGCCTAGTGTAGGTAAATCAACATTATTATCAATGATTACTAATGCTAATCCAAAAATAGCTTCATATCACTTTACTACCTTATCACCAAACTTAGGAGTAGTAACAACAAAAGAACATTATAATTATGTAATAGCAGACTTACCAGGATTAATTGAAGGAGCTAGTGAAGGAACAGGTCTAGGCCACAAATTCCTAAAACATATCGAAAGAACCAAAATAATAGCCCACATTATAGATATGTCATCATCTGAAGGAAGAGATCCATATGAAGATTACTTAATAATCCGTCAAGAATTAGAAAAATTCAGTCCTAAATTATTAAATAAACAAGAAATAATTATTGCCAACAAAATGGATCTTCCAACAGCTAAAGAAAATTTAGAAAAATTTAAACAAAAAGTAAATAAAGAAGTATATGAAATATCTGCTTTAACTAATCAAAATCTAGATATCATTATCAATGTTCTTGGAGATCTAGTAAAAAATACTCCAGAAGAAGTATTATATGATGAAGATATTCAAGAAAGTCATGTATTATATAAATTCAAAAAAGAAAAACCATTTACTATTATTAAAGAAGATCATACATTCACTATCAAAGGTGAAAAAGTAGAAAAAATATTTAAAATGATTAACTTTAATACAGAAGAAGCTATTTCTCGTTTTGCTAAAAAATTAAGAAATATGGGTGTAGATGAAGAATTAGAAAAACTAGGAGTAGAAGAGGGAGATACTATCAAGATCCTTGATTATGAATTTGAATATACTAAATAACTAAAGTAAAACTGAATAAGTTTTACTTTTTCTTATACTTATATATAATAATTATCAAAAAATGTTGACAATCAAAAAAAATTCTTTATAATATTAAAATCAAGGAGGTAAAGTATGGGAAAAAAATTTTATAATGTATTTTACAGTAATGTAAATGTTGAAGGAAATGATGAAGGAAATGTTGTATCTGGTTATGAGAGCTATCGGTATAGTAATCGTATATGGCGGGGCTATTTTTTTAAAGGATATAAACAAGAGGCACGTTATCGTGATAAAGAAGTAAGTGGCCGTTGGGGAACAAAGAAAATAAAGGAGGAGTATTTTGTCACAGTAGGTTATGGAGAATTAACAACATATGTAGAAGAAGTAGATGGCAAATATTATGACATAATTACTGGTACAGAAGCCATCCCAGAAGTATATACAGAAGACATCCCAGGAGGATTTGTTTATTGGCCATCTTTTGAGAAAAAAGATGGGAAATATTATAATCATGGTAAAGAGGTAGATAAAGATAATGTTGAAAGTAAAGTACTAAAATTTAAAGCTACACCTTATAATGCATCATTAGGAGAAGTTTATAGTTTTTTAAAGAATCTTACTGATGAAGATATCGAGTTATATTGTCAAAGAATGAAGCAAGCATTAGCCAATATTCCAAAAGTTCAAGAGCGAAGAATGTCAATAATATTAGGAAGCTCAAATAAAAAAAGAGAACAAGAAGACTTCGTTAGTAATTTTAGGGAAAATTATGGCTTCGGAAGGAACAGAACTCGTTAATATTAAGATGCTAAATTTAAAAGATGGCATAAAAATACAACAAGAAAATAATTTTAATTCATATTCATCATTATTTATAGTAGATAACGAAGTTATAAAAATATATACTGATCGATATGATAAAGTAAAATTCAATATAATTACTTTAAAGTCATTATTTGAAAAAGAAAAATATTTAAGAAAAATTAAAGAATTGGTATTGCCTAATAAATTAATAAAACATAAAAATAATATAGTAGGGTTTTCAATGCCATATATTAAAGGGTTAACATTAGAAGAAATAATAAATAATAATTCTTATAGTGAAAAAGAAATAGAAGAAATTTTTATTAAAATATTAAATGTTATTATAGAATTATCCAAGTTACCATTTGATTTTTGTTTAGCAGACCTACATGAAAAAAATGTAATTGTAGATTCAAACAAAAATATTCATTTAATAGATTGCGATGGTTTTGTTATTGACGATAATCAAATGGTTATCGATGGAAATATCTTGATGGGAAAATATTTAGAGCAAAAAAATAAAGATGAAGACTTAAATGGAGTAAGTGTTTCTGGAGATTATTTTTGTTTACTATGTATGGTTATTAATTATATTTTTAAAAATAAAATTCATACCATTGATGATTTAAAAGATTTTAGCGAATATTTAGATAATAAATATTTAAATAAAATTATCACAAGAGCAAGTGATATAAAAAACTTTAAATTAACTCAATCAGATATAGAAATGTTATTCAGTCAAATAAATTATTATAACGAAAAATATGAAACGTATCAAAATGATATTGGAAAACTATTAGAAGTTGAATTAATAAGAATAAGAAAGAAAAATAATTCATCATCTAACTTCATTGTCAAATAATTGATAAAATGTTGACATAACTAGATTTTTATTATATGATAATATCAAGAAAAGAGGAGGAATATTATGTTATTTTCAGCTGTAAGTTGCGATGCTTTAATGCCATTTATAAGATTAATTAGAGATGGAATCATTCCATTAATTCAAATTGGTATTCCTATTATATTAATATTATTAGGCATGTTCGATTTAGGTAAAGCGGTAATGGCTTCTAAAGAAGATGAAATCAAATCAGCACAAAAACTACTTATAAAAAGATGTATTTATGCTGTAGCAATATTCTTTGTAGTATTTATCGTTCAATTAGTATTTGGCTTAATTGATAATAGCGGTGATTATGGACAAGAAAATTGGATCACTTGTTGGAATCAAAAATAGTAGCAATTAATATAAAATTAATAGAAAAAGTTATATCTTTTTCTATTTTTTTATGATATAATGTATACGAGATATTTTGCTTTATTGAAGGAGAGAACTATATGAAATATAAAAAATACCTATTTGTCCTATTATTAACAATGATTATAGGAGTGAATAATATATCAGCAGCATCTATAAAAACATGCCAAAATGATGATGATTGTTATTATGCATCTAGTGAGGGAGATACCTACATGTGCTATAATCCAAAAAAGAATAAAATAATAATTTCACTTACAAAAGAAAAAAATGGAAAAACAGATCCATTAATTAATATGAAAAAAGACGTGATAGATAAAGAAACAGGCATAACAGCCACTAAAATTGGTAATACTTGTCCTAAATATCTTGTATATAGATACAAAGATGGATTCTTATTCTTTAATTCAGAAGGAATTTGGGGGTTTAATGATTTAAGTAATGCCAAGCAATTTACTTCTTCATCAAATGGTATAAACAATATAAATGCTTACTTAGCTGTTCAAACAACTAAAGAAAGTTATGATACAAAATTAACAAAAACAAAAACAGAAATAGTTGACGTTACTCAAAAAATGGATTGCGAAAAATTATTTGATGATGAACTAATGGAAATAATTGATGAAATATTACAGTATCCAAGAATTATCGTTCCTATCTTAGTAATATTATTAGGAAGTTTAGATTTTGCAAAAGCTGTAATAGCCCAAAAAGAAGACGAAATGAAAAAAGCTCAATCAACATTTATTAAGAGATTAATTATTGGTGTAGCCTTCTTCTTTATACCATCAATTGTCGACGTAATAATGTGGTTAGCAAACATAGTGTGGAATGGAATGTACCCTACATGTGGAATATAAAAGTAAGGAAGTGATATTATGAATTTCTTATTATTTGGAAGCGTAGCTGATGTTGTTGGTGACGTATTTAACATAATATGGTCACAACTTAATTTAATAATATACGGCCTAATTGTTGTAATATTCAGACTATTTACTAATCTTAGTCAATTAGACATTTTATCAGCAGATCAAACAAATGGTATATATCAAAGAGTTACAATGGTTATTACAATAGTTATGGTATTTTATATCACTTTCGAGTTTATAAAATATGTTGTACAGCCTGATACAATAAGTGATAAAGAAAAAGGTGTCGGCAAAATTGGCATGAGAATAGTCATAGCAATTTTACTGATAGCCTTTATACCAACAATATTTAATCTTGGAATGCGTCTACAGAACAAAATACTATCAACTAATGTTATATCAAAAGTAATTCTAGGACAAGATAGTTTTGATTTTAAGGATGCTGGTAGTAATTTTGCTGGTGATGTCTTCTCGGCTTTCTACCGTGTTGATTACAGTAAATGTGGTTCATTAGAAGAATGTCAAAAAGCTCAAAATAAGGTTGACGAAGTAATCAAACTATTCAAAGAAGACAAAGGCATCATAGCTTTAGAATCAGCCACGATATCATCAATTTTTGACTTTGATGATACAATTCAATATGATGGACTCTTAGCCGTGGTATTCGGAGCCTTTATCTTGTATGTAGTATTCCTATACTGCATAGATTTAGGAGTACGTTATATACAACTTATTTTCTTACAAATAATTGCTCCGATTGCTGCTATAAGTTATATAGTTCCTCAAAAAGATGGAATGTTTCAAAAATGGACAAAACAAGTTACAACTACATACTTAGACGTATTTATAAGAGTAGCAATTTTATATTTCATGTTGTTAATAGTATCAATATTAGCAAATGCACTAGATTTCTATGAAATGAGCAAGAATGGAACTCAAATAAATATTTTTGAATATTTATTTGTTATCGCTGGATTATTAATATTTGTTCAAAGAGCACCTAAATTACTTGAAGAATTATTGCCATTTAAAGGAGGCGCTGCTTCCATCGGTTATGGCTTCTCAGCAAAACAAAGATTAGAACCAATCGCAAAAGTAGCTGCTGGAACAGCTGGATTTGTAGGGGGAGGTTTAGGAGCAATATTTACAGTGGAAGAAGATGAAGGTACTAAGAAAAAACATTTAAGATTAAATAAAAAATTATTAGAAGGACCTAAAAAAGATAAAAATGGTAAAAATGGTGCTACTGGTGGAACTGACAAAAAGAAAAATAGATTTTTAGATAAAATGTACCGAGGAGCTACTTATGCTGTAAGTGCTACTAAAGCAGGATATGCAGGTGCAAAAGCCGGGGTAAAATCAGCTAGATTTTCATCAGCAGCATTAGCAGCTCAAAACTCAGCTCAAGAAGATGAAAAAATAGTAGCTGCTGGTGGTACAGTGCTAGGTAAAACGTTTAGAGGAGTCCACTATCAAAAGGAGTTGGCTGCGCAAAAATTAACAATTGAAGCAACAGAAGAAGACATAAAAAAAACAGAAGCACAGATTAGTGTAGAGAAGACAGTAAAGTCAGCTCAAGATTCTGCAGAAGACAGAGCAAAAAAGAAAATTACATCAAAAGAGCAAGACATTAAAATGGATAGTAGTTTTGATAAACTTGCAGATGAACAAAAACAATTAGGAATAACTATTGGAGCAAACGATACAACTAGTACAGTTCATGCTAAGTTTGAAGCTGCCGCAAATTCGAAAAAAGCAGCAGCTGATGCTATAAACAAAGAATTAACCAATTTAGAGACACAAATGGAATTAGCTAGTGATCCTACGGAAAAAGCATCTCTTGCCAAAAATATAGCAGCAATGAAAACACTTGCAGAACAAAAAGCAAAAGAAGCTGTAGATGCTGCTGCTGCACTAACAGCTGCTGAAAAAGAGCTTAGTAGGTTTGCTATCACAAAAACATTAGAAGTATTGGCAACGGGAGACGATACTGCCTTGAAAGAATTTATTGACGAAGGCGGAGATGCAGTGTTAGCAAGCAACCTAAAAACAGCTATATCTGCTATTAAAAATGTAAGAAACACTATGACTGAAGAACAAATAGATGCTTTGCCACTAGAAGATAATGTAAAAGCAGTACTTAAAGATGAAAACTGCCCTATAACTAATTTTAAATTATTAGATGCTATACAAGCCTGCTTCACAGAAGATGCTTCGAGAAAAAGCGATAAAGTCAGTGAGCAAAAAGAACAAACACGTAAAATCAAAGAAAGTGAAGAATACAATAGAAATACTGCCAATGCTGCAGAAGGCAAGAAATAAAACAATTAATTATATATACATATATGGATAAAAGGAGTGTGATACTTAATGAATGGTAGTTTAGTACCAGCAAATACTAAGAAATCTTTATTAGTATTTGGCATGTTTAGACCATTACCAGATTTATTGATATTAGGTGGTGGAGTAGGATTAACAATATTTCTATTATTAATCTTTGGAAATGCCAATACTTGGATACTTATAGGGTGTTGTATACCAATGCTATTAGCCGTAGCATTGGTACTACCTATACCTAATTATCATAATACTTTATGCGCAATACAAAGTATATTAGATTTCTACAATGGAAGAAGAAAATTTATATGGAAGGGTTGGTGTATGAGAGATGAGTACAAAGACAGTAAATAGTTCAAAATATACTGAAGACTGGATTCCAGTCAGAAACATTGCTAATGGAATGATTGAATTAGATAACAAATATAAAGTTACCGGAGTAAAAGTAAGGCCAAGAAATATCTTTATATTAGATACTAATACAAGAAATAACATTTTGGCTATGTTAAAAACATTTTATGATACTATCGATTTTGAATTTTGGTTAATATCTTCAGATAGACCAGTAGATATTTCAAATTACCTAGCAACATTACAAATACAATATAATCAAGTTCAAGATCCAAGAGTAAAAAAATTAATAAGTCAAGATATTGCCAAAGCAAATGATTTCATGAACAATAATGTAACTGATACAGAATTCTATATCTTATTTAAATCAAATAATAATGATATTATTCAAAAACGTTTAAGAACACTTATGTTAGGATTATCTAACTGTGGTCTAGATTCAACACAAACTTCTAATACTGATTTAAGAACAATGTTAGATAGTTTTCTAAATGGGGGAAAAACAACAGAAGGTAAGGCGGTGTTACCAAATGAATTTTAAATCACAAATTGCCCCTAAAGGGTTACAGTTTAATGCTTCTGATTTTATTATAAGCGATAAACAAGCTACAGTATTAACTGTTATATCATACCCACGTTATGTAAATGATGGTTATCTATCAGATTTAACAAACATTCCTGGAGTAAAAGTAGCAATCAAACATATTCCAGTACCATTTACAATTTTAACTAAAATGCTAAATAAAGAATTAGCAGATTTAAGAGCAAAATATCAAGTAGAAAGAGATAATACTATTCTTGAAAGAATACGTCAAGATATGGATTCATTGGAGGTATTTATTCAACAGTTTACTGCATCGCAATCAAGAACATTTGATTTTCAACTTCATATTATGATTACTGCAGACACTAAAGAAGAATTAGAAAATAAAAAATTAAATTTAAAAACATATTTAGATTCAATGGAAATGGTAGCAATACCATTAAGATTTGAACAACAAAGAGTATTTAAATCAATGTTACCAATATTCGAAAAAACTCCAATTGAAGACCGTATTGGAACAATCATGCCATCACCAACAATGGCTACAATGTACCCATTTATCTTTGATAGTTTAAAAGATGATGGATTATCTACATTACTAGGAATAGAATTTTCTGGTGGTGTTGTCTTATTTAATCAATTCCTATATCAATTAAAGAAAGAAAATAACCGTAATAATGCTAACATGATTATCCTTGGAGCTTCCGGTTCCGGAAAATCTACAGCAGCTAAATTAATGCTTCGTAGTCATATTAGAAATAACTATCAAATAGTGTGCGTTGACCCCGAAGGTGAACTTACTGAAATGACTAAGAATTATGGTGGTGAAGTAGTTGACTTAGGTAAAGGTGGACAATATGGAATGGTTAACCCATTAGAAATAGTTATGGATAGTGATGACGATTCTATTGCCAGTCAAGGCCTAGGATACACTATATTAACTTCAACAATTCAAAATATTAAAGCCTTCATGAAGTATTATTCACCTAACATCGAAGAAGATGTACTAACATTATTCGGAGAAATAGTTCTTGAAACATATGCCCGTTTTGGTATTGCATATAATACAGACTTTTCTCACTATAAATCAAAAGACTTTCCAATTATGCAAGACGTATACGTAACAGTAACTAGCAAATTAACTTCAATGACTGAAAAAACTCATGAAAGAGATGTCCTTGAAAGACTAGAATTAAAATTAAGACCATTAGTAAAAGAACTACAATATTACTTTAATGGCCGTACGACTATTGATACAAGTAATGATTACCTAGTATTTAATATAAAAGAAATTATGAATTCAGACATAAATGTTCGTAATGCTCTATTATTTAATGTATTAAAATATGCATGGAGCTTATGCTTAAATCCAAATAAAAATACTGTATTATCAGTAGATGAAGCACATGTATTGTTAGGAACACAAAATGAATTAGGAGCAGAATTCTTAGCACAAGTACAAAGAAGAGCTAGAAAATATAATACTGGTACAATCATTATTACACAACAACCATCAGATTTCGTTGCTAATAATATGATTATGCACGGAAAAGCTATTTTCGATAATGCTTCATACTACTTAGTAATGGGCTTAAGAAAACAAGCCGCTGATGACTTATCATTATTAATAGATTTAAACGATAATGAAAAAGAAAATATTAAAAGATACAATCAAGGAGAAGCACTCTTTGTATGTGGAAATAGAAGAATGCAAATAGATGTCACTTTAACTGATAGTGAATTAGAATCTTTCGGTAGTGGTGGCGGGCTATAATATAAAATAAGAAGTAAAGGCGGGTGAGCAGTTCGTGAATGAAGAAGAAAAAGCAATGAAAGATGCCAAAGAAACACAATCGGCAGAAAAAGCTGCTCATACTGCAGGAAAAGCTGCAGCCACTTATTTAGGTGGAAGTGCTGGTGCAAAAGCATATGATGCTTTAAGCAAAACTCAAATAGGCAAAAATTTAGAAAAAAATCTCGGAAAAAACATCAAAAAAAATAAGTTATTAAACAAAGCTGCTAATAAGTTAAATGATTCCGGAGCTTTAGATGCCGCTAACAATCTTATGGATGCTGGTAATGGTAAAGCTGCTAAAAAGCCATCTACACCTGCTAAACAAGCTGGAGCAGCTCCAGCTCAACCAAGTGCAAATACATCTGCACCTAGCCCAAAAGGAACAGAAGCTAATAATGAAGGAACAGGAAAAGCTACTGCCAATGTACTCAAAGTTGTTACAGCAATGCTTCCAGTTGGCATAATTATTCTTCCTATTGTCATTTTTGTTGTACTAGTAAGTGTTTTTATTTCAGTCTTTCAACTTTTAGACGAAAATAAAAGCGGCCTAGCCCTAGGTGGCTACTACTCAGTTCGCTGCCCAGAAGTAACTGTAATCTTCGTTGATAAACAAAATGGCTACACAGAAACAGGTAGTAAAACATATTCATTAGAAGAGTATGTGGCTGGAGTTATCGCTGGTGAAGTAGCATATTTAGGAAACTATGAAGTAGACAAAGTATATGCCATTGCCGCTAGAAGTTACTTTTTAACTCATGATGATGGCAACTGTACCATTGAAGCTAGCGATCGTAAACAAGCTTTCCGTGAACTAACAGAAAACCAAAACGATCAAATGGCCCTACAAGCCGCTGAAGAAACAGCTGGTCAAGTACTCCTAAAAAATAATGAAGTATATGGTAGCCAATATGATGCCTTTGCATGTATTGCTGAAGATAGCAATTATTATACTATCTCTCAAGGAAATCAAAAAATTCCAAAAGAGTGGGTTGAATCCAGAATAAATAAAGAAAGACATCCTAACTGGTTTATCTGTAATGGTAAAGAGAACCTAAGCAACCACCATGGTAATGGTATGAGTCAGTTTGGAGCCTTATATTTAGCTAGTGAAAAAGGTTATACTTATGATGAAATAATATCATTTTACCTTGGAGATGAAGTAAAAATTAGTTCAAATGGACTAATGACATCAGTTGCTGGTCTAGAAATAAAAAATACTACTAACTCGCAACTACTAACAGCGCCAATCTCAAATATCTTATCAACTAACGGAGCAACAATTAAAGATATGGATGACTTTATCTACCGTAATGTAACCGAAGCTGGAAAAGGTACTAGAGAAGCCGTAGTAACTGCAGCAGTATCACAAATAAATTATCTATATGATAATTATAAAGTAAGAGCACCATATTACTGGGGTGGTAACTATCAAAGATATGGTATGCCTAGTAATCTTGGAGCTAAAACTGTTACCTCATGTTCAAGTACTTCATGTTACTATAACGTAGGATTTGACTGTAGTGGATTTGTCAGTTGGGCTATAAAGAATGGTGGCTATACCCTAAATAGATTAACCACTGTAGGATTCGATAGCAAATTTTCAAGTAATAGTTGTAACATTAAAGATTCAAATTGTATCGGACAACCTGGAGACCTCATAAATTCTCGTGAATGCCACGTTCAAATGATTGTCGCCGTAGATGAATCATCCGGAAAATATATGGTTGCCGAATCTACTGGTAGCCTTGGAGTAGTTATGCGTGAATGGAATATGCATTCAAGCAACTGTGGAAATGCCGAAACACGTATCTTACATATGGATTCATACTACAACAATTCAAATAATGTAGATCCCAACTATTAAAAGGAGCTAATAATATATGAAAAAAAGAATAATTTTATTAATAATCGCCGTATTATTAACCACAGGGTGTACATGTGAATATAATTTAACTATTGATAACAATACCTATTATGAAAAAATAACCTTAACAGGAACAACCAGTGAAGAAATAACTAATTTCAGTAACTCTTGGCAAATTCCTGTTGATAAGAATGAATATAATGATATTGGTGGAGATACTAATTCAAATGTTAACATAACTGGAGACATATATGAATATAGTAAAACAGGAAATAATTTAATTTTCAATTACGACTTTACTACTAGTGGAATTAATAATTCAACTGCTATATCACAGTGCTATAGTAAAGCAACCATCACTGCATATCAAGATTCTATTATTATTTCTACTAGTGATAAAGTTAATTGCTTTGATAGATATGCTCCATTAACTAACTTAAAAATCAATATTACTACTACTAAACCAGTAAAAAGCCATAATGCTGATAGTGTAAGTGGTAATACATATACATGGAATGTAAATGCTACTAATGCTAATAACAAACCAATAAATTTACTTATTGATAATAGTAATGCTTCTTCATCATCAACAAGTAGCAGTAGTACCAATAACACAAATACCAAAGAAAAAGATTATACATTCTATATCTTTTGTGTCATTATTTTATTAGTTATGTTATTAGGATATTTTATCTTTACAAAAATAAAAAAAGATCGTGATGATTTATAAAAGTTGGATGAGTAATATCATCCTTTTTCTTGCTAGATCATTATTGTTGTGCTATAATTTTAATTATGAGAGAGGTGTCTTAGATGAAATTTAAAATTGATGAAAAAGATTTAATTGCCTTTGTAGGTTTTTGTATATTGCTCTTATATATTTGTGCTATTGGAGTATTAAATTTATCAACTCTAGCAGAAGAAGGACATTTATATGGATTTTTACCATTTAAAGCCTTTACTGGTAAATATATCGGAGCTACCATTGTCTTGTTCATTCTTGCTCTTATCGGAGTATTTACTGCCGTAAAATCATACATTTTTGATCGTGAATCTGGTTTTGGATTCAGTATTGGTGGTAAAAAGAATAATGGTTATTCTCGTTGGGCTAAGAAGAGTGAAGTAGAAAAACAATTAAAGAAAGTAGACCCTAAAGCATATACTGCTGATGCCGCTGGTTTAGTAGTTATCAACGATGGTAAAACTTTATGGGTAGATGATGGTGAAGCTCACAATATCGTTATTGGTGCCACTGGATCAGGTAAAACCCAAGCCGTAGTATTCCCAATGGTACAAAGCTTAGCTAAAAAAGGCGAATCAATGATTATCACCGACCCTAAAGGTGAAATTTATGAACAAACTGGTAACATGCTAAAAGAAAGAGGATACAACATAATTTTATTAAACTTCCGTAATCCTCAACATGGTAATGGATGGAACCCTATGTCCCTACCTTACAAATTATATAAAGAAGGCGACACTGATAAAGCTATCGAATTACTAGATGACTTAGCTCTAAACATTCTATATGATGAAAAAAGTAGTAATGATCCGTTCTGGGAAAAATCAGCTGGCGATTACTTCACCGGTCTAGCTCTTGGATTATTCGAAGATGCCAAAGAAAACCAAATAAACCTTAATAGTATGAACCTTATGTCAAGTCTTGGAGAAGAGCGTTTCGGAGGACCAAACAACAACTACATGAAAGAATACTTTAATGCTAAAGATCCTTCAAGACCAGCATATATCAATGCTTCAGGAGTTGTATTTACTGCTGAAGAAACAAAGCAAGGTGTCCTTGCAACATTTAAACAAAAAGTAAAATTATTCTCATCTCGTGATAACTTATCAGAAATGTTATGCCATAGTGATTTTGACATGAAAGAAATTGGCCGTCAAAAAACAGCAGTATTCATGATTGTTCAAGATGAAAAGAAAACCCTTCATCCATTAGCAACAATCTTCATCAAACAATGCTATGAAACATTAATCGATGTTGCTCAAGAATCTGGAGGAAAACTCCCTTATAGAACAAACTTTATTCTTGATGAGTTTGCTAACATGCCACCATTAAAAGACGTTACTACCATGGTTACTGCAGCTCGTTCAAGATTAATTAGATTTACCTTTATCATTCAGAACTATGCTCAGTTAACACAAGTATATGGTAAAGAAAATGCTGAAACAATCAAAGGTAACTGTAACATTACATATCTTATCAGTAGTGAATTAGGAGCCCTTGAAGAATTATCTAAATTATGTGGAGAAGTTAAATCTAAAGATAAAGATAAAACAGCTTCAACACCATTAGTAACTGTTAGTGATTTACAAAGATTACAACAATATGAAACTATTAGTTTACGTCTAAGAACAATGCCATTTAAAACAAAATTAGTACCTAACTGGAAAATGGACTGGGGTAGAACTTATGATAAAGCAACATATCCAGATCGTCCAAGACAAACTGTAGAATTATTTGATATTCGTGAATTTGTTAAAGAACAAAAGAGAAAGAAAGCTGAAGAAATGATGGGAGGCCAAGGAGGAACATTCCCTAGCGGAGGCATGATGAATAGAGGAACAAGTCCAATGGGCATGGGTAATCCTATGTTTGGAGGAGTAAATCCATTCGCTATGAATAATCCATTTGACATGAATAACAGTGCTCTAAATAGCCCATCTCCATCACCAAGCTCATCTGATAGTAGCTTTAATGTTGATGAATTAGTAAAAAGAATTGATGCTAAAATTGCTGAATTAGAAGAAGAAGAAAGACAAGAAAAAGAGAAGGAGAAGGCTAAAACAATCGATGTACCTGCTGAACCAACACCAACTCCTGTTACTGCTCCAACTCCAACATCAGTAGTAGACACACCAACACCTGCTCCTGTAAAAGAAGAGACTCAAGTAGTACCAGCTGAAAAAGAAACTCCATCAATTAATATAAATGACTTATCAAAAGAAACAGCAACAACTCCAGTAGCAACTAAAGAAGATGATGATGCTTTCTTTGATGACTTCTTTAGTGATGAGGAATAATCATGGATATTAATCCTTATTTAGAAACAGCAAATAAAAAAATAAATAATAGACCCCTAAAAACATTTATCCTAGCGATTTATGCTGGGGTCTTTATTTCCTTAGCAGCAATTTTATCAACCGTAGCATCTATAGAAATAACTAATTATAGTATCGCCAAAATATTATCAGGATTAGTATTCCCGATTGGATTAATTCTTGTAATCTTCTTAAAAACAGAATTATTTACTGGTAACTCTTTACTTATAATTCCACTACTAGAACACAAAATAACTATTAAAGAGTTGCTTAAAAACTGGTTATTAGTATACCTAGGAAATCTATGTGGAGCCTTAATCATATCATTACTATTCTTAAATACTCCCTTAAAAGAACTCCTTACTGATAGCCTCATCAAAATAGCCCATACTAAAATATCATATTCTCTAGTAACTTCTCTAGTACTAGGATTCATGTGTAACTTTCTAGTATGTACAGCTGTATATTTAAGTACTATTACTAAAGATACCGTAGGTAAAATACTTGTAATTATAATCCCTATATTTACCTTTATTGTCCTATCACTAGAGCATAGTGTAGCCAATATGTTTTATCTATCAATAGGATACCTTCTAGATAACACAATCTCAGTTAAAGACATTCTCTTAAATAACCTATTACCAGTAACCATTGGCAATGTATTAGGAGGCCTTATCCTCGGAGTAACTATCTGGTACTTAAAAGAAAATAACAACCCTAAAAGCGTCTAACGCTTTTTTCTTTTAATAATTTATAATCCTACCTTTATCACTTATCACAAATAAAATCCCATAAAAAACTCTTACAAAACACTATAAAACTAGCCTTTATCACTTATCATAAATATAAAAACATAATATATTAAAGTAGGGTGATATAATGAATGAAATAAGTATCAATAATTTAATCAATCTAAGTAATCCTAAAATAATAGATATCAGAGATAATTACAGTTATCAACAAGGACATATCAAAAATGCTATAAATATCCCATATTATAGTCTATTATCTAACTATTCAATCTATCTAAATAAACAAGATACATACTATTTATATTGTGATTATGGTCATCAAAGTATGGAAATAAGCCGTCGCCTTAATCTATTTGGTTATCACACTTTTTATGTCAAAGAAGGCTATTTAGACTTTAAAAATAATCTAAGTTAATGTATAATATAATTAGGTGATAATTAAAATGGAATATATAATAATTGGACTACTAGTAGTCATCATAATCTTACTAATAATTTTACTATCAAGAGGTAATAATAACCTAATAGAGCGCCTTGGTCGTGTTGAAACAAATACCGTCAAAGAATTATCTACTTTTAGAAGTGACTTATCAAAAAGCATGAGTGAAGATTTTGAACACTTAGAGGACAAAGTAGAAAAACGTTTACTTCTAATAAATGATAAAATGAATGAACGCCTTGATGAAAACTTCAGTAAAACTAATAAAACATTCACAAATGTCCTTGAAAGACTATCAAAAATAGATGAAGCTCAAAAGAAAATAGATAGCCTATCTGGAGATATCATATCCCTACAAAGTATCTTAACTGATAAAAAGAGTCGTGGTATTTTTGGAGAAGTTAACCTTAAACATATCCTCTCTAGTGTCTTCGGAGAAAATAATGAAAAAATCTATCGCTTACAATACACCTTACCAAATACCACTATCGCAGATGCCGTAATCTTCACACCAGAGCCTCTTGGAACCGTTGCCATAGATTCAAAATTTCCCCTAGAAAACTATCGACTCATGGTAGATAAAAATAAAAGTACTACCGAGCGTCAACTATATGAAAAACAATTCAAAATAGACGTTAAAAAACATATCGACGCCATCAGTAGCAAATACATAATCCCAGGAGTTACCTCTAATCAAGCCATCATGTTCTTACCAGCTGAAGCCATATTTGCAGAAATAAACGCCTATCATAATGATCTAGTAGAATATGCTTACAAAAAGAATGTTTGGATAACTTCACCAACAACCCTAATATCTTCACTTACAACAATTCAAGTATTACTTAAAAATATGGAACGTGATAAATATGCTAAAGTAGTTCACGAAGAGTTAATTAAACTAGGCATTGAATTCCAAAGGTATAAAGAACGTTGGGATAAATTATCTAGAAGCATTGATACTGTTACTAAAGATGTCGATGCCCTAAATATTACCTCTGATAAAATAACTAAAAAGTTCGAATCTATTAACGACGTAAAATTAGATAATAACTATCTAGAATAAACATAGATATAACTATTTACAATAATAAAATATGAGTCATTTGAATACACTATTATAGGTGATTTAATGACCCGTATTTTTTTCTTTTTATTTGGCTTTGGTCTTATGACATTAGGATTTGTCTATATCATATTATATTTAAATTTACTAAATACTGGGTATACTTTCCCTGAATATGTTAATTTTATAATTAATAGAGTAGAGTGCTATTTCACAATAGTAGGCTTTATAATTATAAATCTATCCCTCTATTTAAAAGGAGATAAAAAATATGGACTACATATATGATATTGTATTAAATTTTCAAGAAGAATATTATGATTTTTATGAATGGAAATCTACTGATAAAATAATTAATGTAAATAGACTTCCTATCTATAAAGTATCTAATGAAAGTTATCTAACTATTAAAAATAGCTATACTACTATTGATAAATCATCTCTTCCTAAACAAAATAAAATGTTCTTACTAACTAATGATATTGAAGTAATGGCCTTAATAGTAGATAATACTGGTAAAGTATTAAAAAAGAGTAGTCTTCTTTTTGAAGAGTCAGATGATATTCTAGAAGACAAAGAATTAATTAAATCAATAGATCTAAAATATACTATTAATAAAAAGAATAAACTTCCTAGTATCAGTAGACTATCCCAAGAAAAAACTACTTATCTATCTAATTATTTAAAAAATATTGATCCTACTAAAGATGAATATTTATTAAAATATATTTATTATGAATTACACCAACAAGAAGAGCCTGATCCTAAAAAGATATATACTTCCTTACTTGATTTATCCAAAACCAATCCCACTAAACTATACACCTCAATAAAGCAAGTTAACTTAGAATTAAAAAGATAATTTTTATACAAGAAAAAAGCCTTAGACGATTAATTCGTCATAAGACTTTTGTTTTTATTTATATTTGTTAACTTCTTCTTTGTATTCATCCCCAAGTTTAGTATCAACAAACGTTAACTTAGCATCTTCTCTCATACTAATTAATGCTTTATAGTATAAATTTTTATCATTATTCTTCTTTTCAGTAGCTATTTCTTCTTTGATATCATCTTTAACGTCTTTAAGTTCAGGTTTATCTTTTTGTGCTTTCTTATAAACTATATGATATCCATAAGAAGTCAATACTGGGCTCTTACTATAAGAATTAACTTCAAGATTTCTCATCTCTTCTACATAAGCACTTTCAAGAGAAGCATTGAACGCTTGATATCCTAAGTCTTCAGAAGTAATTTGATCTTTATATTCACTAACTACATCATCCCAAGAAGTACCATTATTTAACTTCTCAATAATTTCATTAGCTAACTTCTTAGCTTCTTCATCACTTAAGCCATCTTTATCACTATCTTTTTTAACACTAACTAAAATATGTTTAGAATCAATATCACCAAATACTTCATCATTATAATATTTCTCAATTTCTTTATCAGTAACAAGTCCTAATACATAATCTTCAAAATATTTATTTCTACGATAATCTAAAGTTAAGCTTTCTAAAAATTCCTCTTCATTAGCAAATCCATATTCAGATAAGAATTTTTCTTTTGTATATTGATAATTTTTTTCATATACAGAATAGTAGTAATCAGCTGTACTTTGTACTGATTTTTTCATCTCATCATTTTCAGGATATTTCTCTTCAAGAATCATCGTATCAATCTTATTAAGAAATACTTTAACTGAATAGTATTGTTTCATATCAGTATATAAATCATCAGCTGTAATTACTTTATCTCCTATATTAGCAATAGGTTGTGTTCCATCTTTTAAAGTAGCAATTCTATCAGGCCATAAAATGCATCTAAATAATAGAGTAGCTATTAAGAAACCGATAACAAATAAGATAATTCCCTTTCTATTATCATCAATCTTTGCAAATGCTGCATCGATTTTTTCATCACGATCTTTCTTCTTAACTTCTTTATCTTTTAGAGTCTTTTCTTTTACTTCCTTAACTTTCTTAACCTCTTTAATTTCTACCTTAGGTTCTTCTTTAACTTTCTCTTCTTTAACTACTGCCTCTTTCTTCTTAGTACCAGTAGTCTTAACCACTTTTTTATTTTCTTCCTTTACACTTTTTTTGTTATTAGTTTTACTTTGTGTCTTTTTAGCATCTTTTGCCATCGTTATTCTCCTTTCTAACACATGTATTATCATAACAAAAAAAGAAATAAAATTCAATAGTTATGTTAAAATATGGGACAAAAGCCGGTAAAAAGACATTTTTTTTATTATTCTAATTCTAAACTAGCACACTTTATGAATCTTACCATAAACTATTTGTGAAAAGACAAAAAAAGGAGGATTGTGTATATGGGAAATTGTTGTGGATCAGGAGCTGCTATTGTTTTAGTTTTATTTATCTTATTAATAATCATACTAGGAGCTTGGATATAAAATAACCAAAGGAGGTAAAAATGACTTCATCATGTAATAACTCTTGCCATACACAAACTGTAAAAAGTTGTGGAAATGGCTACTTAATTGTTTTAGTAATATATATTTTACTAGCTATCATCTTAGGAACATGTTTTGCCTATTAATAGATGATAAAATATTAACTAGTAGCTACTAAAAAAGATAACCTTACGGTATATCTTAAAGAACAATTTGACTTTTTTAAAAAGATTGCTTATCCAGCAATCTTTTTATATACCTCATCAACACTCATTTCTAATTTATCCTTATATTTAGGAATTATATGTAAATGAAAATGTTTCACGTCCTGAGCAATTCCATTATTTTGAATTAATGTATACCCTTGAGCTCCCATCTTATCTACAATCTTCTGACTAAGCTCTCTAGCCACATTCATAATCTTCATTAATTTATCCATAGAAATACTTTGAAAATCAAGAGTATGTTCCTTTGGAACAATCAAAGTATGCCCCGGAGTTAATGGATTAATATCTAAAAAAGCCATTATTTCATCATCTTCATAAATTTTCTTACTAGGTATCTCCCCATTTGCTATTTTACAAAATATACATTCCATTTTAATCACCAACATAATTATAACAAAATATTTCTTAATAGTCTATCAAAAATAAAATAAAAAATATCTAAATATCCTTGCATTTTTTTTAATAAAATGATATCATAAAAATATAAATAGAAAATAAAGGAGTGATTAATATCATGAGTGAAAACAAGAGTAGAGATATATTTTATGGAGTAGTTGCTATAGCCACTTTAATAGTTGCATTAATCGGAGCTACATTAGCATACTTCTCAATAACTGCAAATAGTAAAGAAGGAGCTGTTAACGCAAAAGCTGATACTGTTAGTATTTCTTATAATGACAGTCAACAAGTAACTGCTCAAGCTGATGAATTAATTCCATCATCATTTGAAGTAGTTCAAAAGGCTTATGCTAAAAATAAAGAAAGTTTTGGTAATGAAGGATCATTAGCAAAAAACGTATGTGTTGATGATAACAATCGTCAAGTATGTAGTATTTATCGTTTCACTGTAAGTAGTGATAGTGATCGTCAAATGATAGCTACACTAAACAATGAATTAAATGGCTTCACTACTGGCCTAAGTTATGCTGTATATGACGTTAGTGGAGAATATGCTACTGATGATTTAAGATGGCAAATCCTAGATGACAATCAATCATCTAAAAAATTAACCCTAACTTATTGCAATAATGAAGATGAAGATGAAAATAATCATTGCTATTCTATAAATAGTGGTAAAAAAGAATATAATGAGGCTAAAAATGCTTCAAGCTCAATCTTTGGATACACAGCAGAAGGTGTTAAAACAAAAGCCATTAAAGCAGGAGTTGCTCAAGTATATGACCTAGTAATTTTCTTAAATGAAAATGATGAAGATCAAAATGCTGACCAAGGTAAAGAATATAAAGGAACTCTAATTGTTACTATCGTTGATAGTGGTGTAGGTACTGGTAAAATTACTGGTGAAATTAAAGGCTAGTCAAACAATAAAAATATTAAAAAAAGCAAACTAAACCTTGCTTTTTTTCTTTGCATGATGTATCATTATAATAGGTGATAGTGTATGATGGAGAGTAGTCAAGAGAAGAAAAAAATGTTCTACATGATCGTTCTAGTATTAACCCTTATAGCTATGATTATTGGGGCTACTTTAGCATACTTTTCATTCATCGGAAGCCAAAAGAACGAAGGCACAATATATTACACTGGTACCCTTGAAGTAAACTACATTGATGGCGTTTACATTCGTAATCCTATCCTTTATCCCATCAAGAATGTTAACTACAATACCTATGATAAAGTATATCGTAATAACTTTGCCGTAAAAAGTTCTGGTACTCTTGATCAAAATCTCCAAATAGATTTAAATATCTCTAAAAATGAATTTCTTGATAATGCTTTAAAATATGCTATCTATAATGAAAAAGGCTATGAAATAGGACATGGCTATGTTCCAAGAGAAACTGGTACAGTAACCCTAGCAGATAATATCTACTTAGCAAGTAATGATACCGCTCGTTACACTCTAATCATTTGGTTAGATAACACTAACTATAATCAAAATGAAGAAATGGGTCATATTATTACTGGTAGTATCAGTATTCATGCCGTACAAATAAAATATTAAGAAAAGGGGAGGGTTATATGAATAAATTACCCACGAAACAAATTTATTTATTAATTATCATTATCGTTGGTATCATTGCCTTATCCATATATTCTACTTATGCTATCTTCACCTTTGAAGGCAGTACCTCTAATATTGTTAGCTTATATACACCTAACTCGTTAAAAATAAATGAATCAGTCTCAGAGTATCAACAAGTAACTGTCGATGCATCATCATATACAACAACCGATATTGATATATATAATACTCACGATTATGAAGTATGTTATAGTGTCTGGTATAAATTAATAAACTCTAATAATTCTCTAACAAAAATATATCAAATAACTAAAAATACCGCTTCATCATCAAGTACCTTATCACCAATTAGTAGTACTCGTATCAGTATCCTTATCATTAATGATAATCCTGATCCTATCAAAGTAAATATCGGATTAGCTAGTACTAAAAATGAAGGAACTTGTTCTCTAAATATCTCTAAAGATAAAAATCTAATTACTGAAACTATTGATACCTATGAAGATTTAACTAAAATTATCAATAAAGAAACAGCCATTCCTGAAAAAGAAGGTTACCTAACATACAAAAATGAAACAACAAAAGTAACTCTTCCTGAAGATAAAATTCTTATCTCTAAAGAGTTTACTTATCATGAAGAAGAGTTTACTCTAACTAATCCAGAGACTATCGAAGCAAAAGATTTTCTTAAATATCAAAGTACTGAAGATACCTCTTACTATACATGCTTAGCATCATCTTCATGTACCTATCTATATAAAATAAATAAAATTACTAAAACTGAAGATTTAAACAAAGATATCTATGAGTTAACTTCATATGATCTCTTAAAAGGCTATCTAGCTACAACCTCTGGTACTAAACAAATAAATACTAATAATCAAACAAATTACATATACTATGGAGATAATCCTCATAACTATATCTATTATAATTGTACTAACGAAGAAGATAAAAATACCTGTGAATTATGGCGTATTATTGGTACTACACTAGATAAAAATACTGGTAAATATCTTACTAAAATAATAAAAGATACTAGTATACCTTCATCAACATATGATTCTTCATCTAATAAATGGTCTACATCAACTATTAATAAATATCTAAATGAAGAATATAAAATTAATAGCATAAGATTTCTTGAAGAACCAACTATTAATCAAGAAATGATAAAAGGTAATATTCTAACTCTTGATAAAATAACTTACCTAGATACCAATGAAAAGGCCAAAGTATTCTTAATGAACTTATCAGATTATATCTTATCATCATCTTGTACTACTGAATTAACTTCTTCATGCTTAAATAACAACTGGTTAAATAGTGGAGAAAAAACTATGACTATGACTGGTGTCACAATAGAGTCTACCATAACTAGCGAAGAACCAACTACCGAAGATGACTTAACCACAAGTGAAAATACTACTATTACAAATAATCAAATAGTAGCAGTATCCGCATCCATTGAATCCCTTCCAGTAGACACCACTCTAAGTATTAGACCTGTCATATATCTAAAATCAAGAACCATTGTAGTATCAGGTACCGGCTCCCTAGAAGATCCATACATTATAAAATAACAAATTAGAGCAATTTCACAAGTTGCTCTTTTATTTTACCCAAGAATTATGATATCATATATATAAGGATGTGATACATATGAAAAAAGTAATACTTGTAGATGGTAATAACCTAATGTTTAGAAGCTATTATGCCACTCTCTACTCAGGTAGTATGATGACAAATAAAGAAGGCTTTCCTACTAATGCCTTATTTGGCTTCGTAAACATGATGAATAAAATAATTAATGAAGAGTCCCCTGAATATATCATGGTAGCTTTTGATATTGGAAAAACTTTCCGCCATGAAAAATATGATTATTATAAAGGTAAACGTGATGAAACACCAGATGACTTAAAGAAACAATTCCCAGTAGCTAAAAAAATTCTAAATGCTATGGGTATTAAATATTTTGAATTAGCAGGATATGAAGCTGATGACATTATCGGCACATTCGCCAAAAAAATAGATGAAGAGCCTGAGTTTGTTGGTACCATAGTAAGTAGTGACAAAGATTTACTTCAACTAATAAGTGATGACGTTGACGTTAAACTCCTAAAACAAAAAGATTACATTCGTATGAACAAAGAAGTTTTCTTTAATACTTATGGTTTAGAACCCCCTCGTATGGTTGATCTAAAGTCCCTCATGGGAGACGCCTCTGATAACATTCCTGGAGTCAAAGGCATCGGAGAAAAAACAGCTATTAAACTTCTCCAAACTTATCATACCCTAGATGGCGTCTATGAAAATCTTAATTCAATCAAAGGAGCTAACCATGATAAACTAGAACGTGATAAAGAAATGGCATATATGTCATATGATATAGCTACAATATACCGTGAAGTTCCTATTGATACCTCATTTGATAATATCAAATATAACCATGAAGATACTGAAGAACTAATCACAATCTTTAACGATTTAGATTTTCATTCTCTTCTAAAAAGAACAACCAATCATACCCAAAAAGAAGAAGCCATCTCTTATCAAATAGTAACAGATCCTAGCACCATCTCCCTAAATGCTGACGTTTCACTAGATCTAGAATTAGATAATGATAATTATCATAAAGCTAATATCCTTGGACTAAGTATCTATAATGATACCACTAAAATATATATTAAAGGTTCTGACTTAACTAACACTGATTTCTTAAAAAATATCACCATATATACATACAATTATAAAAAACTGTATTCCGTATTTACCAGAAATAACCTCTATGTACCAGCATGTTCCTTTGATACCATGTTAGCAGTTTACTTATTAAACTATTCCCTAAAAGACGACCCAGCATACCTAGCAAATTCACTAAATTACAACATACCAATATATGATAAAAAAGAAGAGAATCCTGAAGTTAATCAAAAAAGAAGCATCATGATAGCAAAATTCATTCATGAAACAGTTAGTAAATTAAAAGATGAATTAATCGAAAATGATGCCCTTGATTTATTCAATAATATTGAGCTTCCCTTATCAACAGTATTAGCCAAAATGGAATTAAATGGTATATCTATAGATAAACAAATACTTGAAGATATGAAAGAAGATATCAAGATAAAAATGGAACTAATCAGTAAAGATATCTATAACTTAGCAGGTCATGAATTTAATATCTCATCACCAAAACAATTAGGAGAAGTTCTCTTTGATGAACTAAAACTTCCTCATGCAAAGAAAAACAAAACTGGCTATGTAACTGATGCTAATGTTTTAGGTAAACTAATTGAGTACCCCATCGTAAAATCAATTCTTGAATATCGTCTATTAAGTAAACTATACACAACATATCTTGAAGGCATAATTAATACAATATCTCCTGATGGTAAAATTCATACTATCTATACTCAAGCTATAACAAGAACAGGCCGCCTATCATCAATTGAACCTAATCTTCAAAATATTCCTGTAAGAAATGAATTTGGTAAACTAATTAGAAAAGCCTTCATCCCAGAACCTAATTCTCTCATCATGTCATCAGATTATTCACAAATAGAATTAAGAATATTTGCTCATTTATCTAATGTCCCAGAATTACTTGATGCTTTCAATAATCATCTAGATATACATACAAAAACTGCTATGGATATCTTTAAAGTCCCAGAATACGCTGTAACTAAAAATATGCGTCGTCAAGCAAAAGCTGTTAACTTTGGTATTCTTTACGGAATTAGCCCCTATGGCCTTGCCGAAGATTTAGGCATTTCCCCAAAAGAAGCTAAATCATTTATAGAAACATATTTCATGACTTATCCTGGTATCAAAGATTATATGAATAAAGAAATTGAAGAAGCTCATAAAAACGGTTATGTTAAAACTATCATGAATCGCAAAAGAACTATCGAAGAATTAACTAGCTCCAATTACATGCAAAGAAGTATGGGAGAACGTATGGCTCTAAATACACCAATTCAAGGTAGTAGTGCTGATATTCTAAAAAAAGCTATGATTGAAATAGATGAAGCATTCACTAAAAATAATCTAAAGAGTACCATGCTCCTCCAAGTACATGACGAACTTATCTTTAATGTTATAAATGATGAAAAAGATATCGTTGAAAAACTAGTTAAAGATATCATGGAGCATACCATCAAATTAAATATCCCTCTTGAAGTAGATATTGAATTTGGTACTAATTGGTATGATGCTAAATAAATATTATATTTAATTCATCATGACAAGAACTTTTAACAAAAATTTTAATTCTTTAAATTAAATAAAAATAGAATTTGAAATATGAATAGCAAAATATTAGGAAGAATATATAATTAAAACTTTTGCAATCAAGATTCATATAAAAGGAAGTGATATCTATGCCAGAACTACCTGAAGTAGAAACCGTAAAAAATGGCCTAAAGAAAAAAGTAAAAGGAAGAAAGATATTATCATGTCGTGTCTTATGGCCCGGTATCATCGCATACCCAGATAAAGAAACATTCATAAAAGAGATAGCTAATCAAACTATCAAAGATTTATCTCGTAGAGGAAAATTTATAATCTTTCATCTAGATGATTATATCCTCATCTCTCACTTAAGAATGGAAGGTAAGTACTTTATCAAAGAAGAATCTATTCCCTTAACAAAACATGATCATGTCATATTTAATCTAGATAATCATGAAAATCTTATATATAATGATACCCGCAAATTTGGCAAAATGTATCTCTTAAAAGAAGATGACACCATCAATAATCCTTTAACTAAACTAGGTAAAGAACCATGGGACGAAGAATTAACTATTTCTTACTTAAGAGAAAAACTAAATAAAAAGAAAGCCATTAAAACTCTTCTTCTAGATCAAGAAATAATTACTGGTATAGGTAATATCTATGCTGATGAAATCTTATTCTTATCACACATAAATCCTGAAGAGTATGGCTCTAATCTAACAAATAAAAATCTCTCAGATATCATCAAATACACTAAAGAAATATTAGAGAAATCTATCTCTCTCGGAGGTTCTACTATTCATTCATATGCTGCTGTCGATGGAGTAACTGGCCATTTTCAACAAGAATTATTAGTCCATGGTAAAACAGGAGAGCCTTGCCCTAATTGCAAAAACAAAATAATTAAAATAACCGTAAATGGCCGTGGTACATATTATTGCCCACATTGTCAAAAATAGAATAGAGGTATCATATGAAATATATCGCATTACTAAGAGGAATAAATATTAGTGGTAAAAATAAAATATCTATGCCAGAACTAAAAAAACTCCTCGAAGAAAATAACTATCAAAATGTATCTACCTATCTCAATAGTGGTAACATTATCTTTGAATGTAATACAAATAATAAACAAACTATTATGGATAATATTCACACCCTTATAGAAAACAAATTTCTTCTTCAAATACCAGTCTATATTATGACAGATAAAGAATTAGAAAATATCTTAAATAATAGTCCAAAGTGGTGGGGTAGTAGCAATAAAGAAATATATGATAATTTAATATTTATAATTCCCCCAACTAAATATGAAGAAGTATATAACACTATCGGTTCACCAAAAGAAGGCCTTGAACAAATAGAAGAATACAATAACTGTGTATTTTGGTCATTTGATCTAAATAATTATAGAAAATCTAATTGGTGGATTAAAACAGCTAGTACTGATATAAAAGATAAAATAACCATAAGAACTGCCAATACCATGAGAAAAATATTGGAAATATGTCAAAAATAAATAAAAGGAAGTGATATCATGCATGAAATGAAATTAAGACCCAAGTACTATGACTTTATCTTAAATGGTACTAAAAGAATAGAAATAAGATTAAATGATGAAAAAAGACAAAAAATATCTCTTGGAGATAAAATAAGATTTCATAAAGATCCAGGTGCCTTAGAAGAATATTTTGACACCACTGTTACAGGACTACTTAGATATAATACATTTGAGGAATTGTTTAAAGATCATGACATCACCCTTCTAGCGGATAAATCTCTAACTAAAGAAGAATTATTAAAAGTACTAAAAGAGTTTTATCCAAAAGAAGAACAAACTAAATATGGTGTATTAGGAATTAGAATAGAATTACTCTAGTTCCTTTTCTTATCTATATTTAAATACCAGTCTCCTCAATAAAAAATATCATAAAGTCATATAATTATAGTGTACTCAAAGTGTCATCTATGATATAATTGAATAAAGGTTGAAAGGTGAGAAAATGACAAATAAAACTTTAAAAGAAATAATTCTACAAATAAAAAAATATAATTTAAAAGATTGCTTTGAAAGTGAACAAGAATTTAAAGGATGGCTATCAGAATTAAATGACATTCAAATAGATAACTTTCTTAAATTACATATAAAGCGTACTTGTGTATCAAATATACCAAATGTCTTAATTGATAAATATATGTTATCAAAGAAAGACTATACTAAAAGGATTGAAGCAATTTCTAAGATTCAAAATGCTGATGGTTATATACCTTCACTAGAAAGTACATTAGTAAATAAAAGCTTTATTGATAGCAAATATTATTATGAAGATATTGATATGTTATCTAAAGTAGAATCAGTAAAATGTGTCTTAATAGCATTAGACAGTGAAGAATTTAATACTAGTCCATATCATCAAGAGGACATGAAACTTATAATAGAAGCAAAAGATGTTTGTAAATATGAAGATGCTTATGGAGAAGAGTTTGATCGTAGTTTTGAAGTAGAAGAAGCCCTAACTATTGTTGCTTGTAACAAAGATTCAATTAATAGTCCATATCATGAAGAAGATATGCGCTTGATTGCTGAAACTGGCAGTAAATGTTTGAATACAAATGATTCTTATTATGAAAGTGGTCTAAATAATTTAGCGATAAATAAAGTATCTTTAAAAGACAAATATCATCGTGAAAATATAAAGTTACTAGCTGAGCATCCTGAATTAGATATTATGTTATATAACATGATGACTGATGAAGTTATTGTAAAATCTAAAAATTATAGAATGGAAATCGAAGCCATATGCTCTGCTAAAAGTTTAATGAATGCTTTAGCCCTTTACTATTACATTTATAATCCACGTGACAAATATCAAAAAGATTACTATAATGATGAAATTTTCGATACATATCGTTATAATTATTCACATAAATGTATGCCAAATACTATGTATATAAGAACACTACGTATTTTTGATAGTGCTATGTATACCGTTGAAACATATCCTGTTAATAAATGCCCTGATTGTAGTGATAGCCATCCAAATGATAAAACAAATAGAATAAAATATAATATGCTAAAAGAAGAAGAAGAATATAAATATCTACGTGGTATTGAAATAATTAAAAATACCCAAGATGACATTGTATTACATATAGTATCTCTTCTAATGAACCCCAGCTTTTATCTAAATTCATCATATGAAAAAGATATTGAATTATTATTATCTACTTCCAATGAATATTTTGATTCACTATACGAATATATGAATGATCCTATTTTCATGATGAATCAACACCATAATTATGCTGCTTCATTAATTGCCAAATCTAGAAATAGAGAAAAAATCCATCTTTTAGCAGAAATAATATTTAAAGATAACGAAGTACCAAATGAAAATATTTTATTCGATCTAAATTATGTATTTAATATGGATGATTCTCTTCTTGAAGAAAAAAGTATGAAATTAAAAAAGATATTATTTTCAAATACAATGAGTAGTGAAGAACATAAACGTCAATTATTAAATTTTGATATTGAAAAACCTAATCCTAAAATAGTTGATAGTGTTGGTATATTTATGGATAATGTCTTAGAGCATTCCGACGATGATAAATTAATAATTCCAACTCAGGATGAATATCCCACTAAAAACAAGAAGAATAATCCTATCAAAAAACTAGTAAGAAAGATATTTAAACAAAATAATCAAAAATAATTATCAAAAGTATCACAAAATGATGCAAACACCTAAATAGAGCATCTTATAAAGTGATACTTTTTAAATATTACATAAGTATCTTCCTTAAATCACCAAATTTATGATATAATACTTATATAAATAAATGAATTAAAGGTGTAAATATGGATTATAGTGTAAAAATAGATGAATTTGAAGGACCACTAGATTTACTTCTTCATCTAATCAAACAATCTAATATAAATATTCAAGATATTGATATATCAGTTATTACTGCTCAGTACCTAGATTATATCAACAAGATGGATGAATTAAACATAAATGTAGCAGCATCTTACCTAGTAATGGCTGCTGAATTAATGGAAATAAAATCCAAATCATTACTTCCTCGTACTGAAGAAGAATCTCCTGAAGAAGATGATGAAGAAGTATCAAAAGAGAGTCTTATCAACAAACTAATTGAATATCAAAAATATAAAGATATGACCACTACTTTTAAATCTCTTGAATCAAATCGTCAAAAAATATATATCAAACCCCCTGAAAAATTATCTAATTATATAGATAACACTATTACTAATGATGGAGATACATCTATTGATGATCTAGTTAATGCCTTTAAAGGCTTTCTAGAAAGACTAGATCGTGAAAAACCAATAACTACTAAAATAACTAATAAAGAGTATAGTGTTAAAACTAGAAAGCAAAGTTTAAGAAAACTTCTAAAAGAACGCCCACGTGTAAAATTTACTGAGCTTTTTGAAGAAACTAATACTCCATATATCGTTGTAACTTTCTTATCTATCCTAGAAATGACTAAAGAAAAAGAAATAGCTCTAAGACAAGATGGAAATTTCAAAGATATAATTATTGAATCCGAGGTGAAACAATGAAAGGAATAATTGAAGGACTACTGTATGTCCAAGGTGATCAAGGCTTAACTATTGAAGAAGTTTCTAATATCCTAGAAATATCTGAAGAAGAAGCTAAATCACTAATTTTATCTTTAAAACAAGATTATATTGATGCTGATCGTGGCCTTCGTATTAACTATCTAGGTAATTCCTTTAAATTAACCACCAAAGAAGAGCATCGTGAATACTTTCAAAAATTACTAGAAAACCCTAAAAACAACACTTTATCAAATCAAGCCTTAGAAACCCTAGCCATAATAGCATATAATGAACCAATCACAAGACTTGATGTCGATGAAATGCGTGGTGTTGACTCTGTCTATGTCATGCGAAGATTACTAGCTAAAGGACTAATCAAAGAGTGTGGCCGTAGTGATAAACCAGGTCATCCAATCCTCTATAAAACTACTGATGAATTTCTAGATTATTTTGGATTATCAAGTAAAGAAGAATTACCTAAAATAGATATCCTTGAAGAAGCTAATAATGAAGATAAAGATTTATTCAAATCAACATATAAAGAACAAGTATAAATAAAAAAGAATAAAAAGGAGCATTCATATGAATATTATAGATATTATTAATAAAAAAAGATTAAAACAGTCTCTTACAGATGAAGAATTAAAATATGTAATTGATGGCTACTTAAGTGGAGAAATTAAAGATTATCAAATGTCATCACTATTAATGGCAATAGTATTAAATGGTATGGAAGATAATGAAATATTCTCTCTAACTAAATACATGGCAAATTCTGGTGATATTTTAGACTTATCATCTCTAGGAGCAAATGTTGTTGATAAACATTCTACTGGCGGAGTAGGTGATAAAACTACTTTAATTATTACCCCAATTGTTGCATCATGTGGTGTTAAAGTAGCTAAAATGAGTGGCCGTGGTCTAGGTCACACTGGAGGAACTATCGATAAATTAGAGTCAATCCCTGGCTTCAATGTCAATCTAACTGAAGAAGAATTTATAAACCAAGTAAACGATATTTCCGTAGCTATCACCAGTCAAACTAAAAATGTTGCCTTAGCTGATAAAAAAATCTATGCCCTAAGAGATGTAACCGGTACCGTTGAATCTATCCCCCTAATAGCATCTTCCATTATGAGTAAAAAAATAGCGCTAGGTGCTAAAAAATTAGTACTAGACGTTAAAGTAGGATCAGGAGCTCTTATTAAAAATATAAAAGATGCTACTAAATTAGCCAAGCTAATGATATCTATAGGTAAACAAAATGGTATCGAAGTAGTGTGCATCTTAACAAATATGGATATTCCTCTAGGAGCTAATATTGGTAATTCTCTCGAAGTAGAAGAAGCCATCAAGATCCTAAAAGATCATCACAAAAGTAATCTAACTGACTTATGTATAGAGTTATCTACTGAAATGGTTTCCCTAGGATTAAACATATCTCTAGAAGAAGCTAGAAACAAAGTTCTAGAAGTCCTTGATAACCAAGCTGCCTACCAAAAATTCCTAGAATTAATAAAATACCAACATGGTGACATAACAAAACTTCCTCATGCTACTAAAAAATATGAAATAAAATCTATGACTACTGGATATCTTACTGATATAGATGCTTATAAATTAGGTATCCTCTCAATGTCTCTCGGAGCAGGCCGTAAAAATAAAGAAGATACTATCGATTATAGTGCTGGTATCATTATTCATAAAACCATTAATGATTACATAAATGAAGGCGATGTTATCATGACTCTATATACCAACAAACCAGTTAACTCAATAGATAATACAATATTTAAAATATCTCCAAATAAAATTAAAGATCCAAAATTAATCTATGAAATTATAAGATAAGTAAGAAAAATATAAATTTCTTACTTTTTAATTGCACAAATTCCTAGCTATGATATAATAATACATATACAAAAAGCACACATAGGGCTCTAAATAATACTTATAGAGTTAAAACTATTATAAGTATAATATTCAATATATAATAAACGATTTGAATGGGGGATTATCATGAAAAAAGAAGAGTTAATTAAATTAAAAGAAAAAATTAATCAATTATCTATAGAAGAACAAAAATTACGAAACTTATATTTAAGAAAATTATCATCAGGAGAATTATATGGTCCAATGGCAGAATATTCCAGTATAGATAAGCCATGGTTAAAATATTTTAATAATGATTCTATTAATGCTCTAATAGAGTATGAAGATAAAGACATTAGTATGTATGAACAATTATATAATTATGGAATTTATCATTTAGATGACATAATATTAGAGTATCTTGGGAACGAAATTACTTATAGAGAATTATTAGACAATATTGATAAAACAGCAATTGCACTTATTAATGCCGGTGCTTCACATAATGATATAATTCCTATTATTTTACCTAATTGCCCAGAAGCAAGATATTTAATCTATGCTTGTAGTAAAATAGGAGCAATACCAAATCCTATTATGCCAACAATTAATTCAAAAGATTTACTAAATATTATAGAATCCACAAAATGTAAAAAAATATTTATAATGAATGGCCTACTAGATAATTATGATGAAACCTTAAAAAATAAAATAAAAAGTTTAGAAACTATAATAGAAATTAATCCATTAAGAAACTCAAATGGTTTATATAAAATGTTGTATTTATTAAATGGAAAAAGGAATGATCAATTTGATTTATTTTTAAATCAAAATAATATGTCAAATTATATACCAGAAAATATTTTAAAAAGTGATATTGCTTTAATAGAACAAACAGGAGGAACAACAGGTATAACTACTAAAGGAGTAGTAATTACAAATAAAAATGTTTATGCATCTAATTATCAATTGTCTAATGGGGGCTTTAATTTTAATGAAGGCGATTCTATTCTTGATATATTATTACCATCAATATCATACGGAGCTGCATTTGAACATTTAACTCTATGTAATAATATTAAAAATTACATGGTTCCTATTCTTGTAAAGAAACAAATTAATAAGTACATATCAAAGTATAGACCAAATCATATTATGATGGGACCAATCCATTTTGAATTCATCTCTAAAGATAAACACAAAAGAAATTGGCATTTTATTAAAAATATTGTTTCAGGAGGGGATGAAATGAGTCTCACTTTGGAACAATCAGCGAATAACAAGTTAAGAAAAAATAATTCCCAAGTTGATTTAGAACAAGGTTATGGCGAATCGGAATGTTTTGGAGCTTGTGCGTGCAATCATCAAAACATAATTAAAAGTGGTAGTGTTGGCATCCCCCACTTGTTAACAACTATAGCTGCTTTTAAATATGATGAAACTCTTGATGACTATACAACAGACGAAGAATTACCACTTGGAGTAGCAGGGGAATTATGTATAAATGGTCCAACAGTAATGAAAGAATATTTAAATAATCCTAAAGCTACTTCGCTAGTATTAAAAAAACATTCTGATGGAACTATATGGCTACATACAGGAGATATTGGATACATAGATAATGAAGGATATGTATATATAACAGAAAGAATTAAAGATTTAATTTTCAGAAATGGTTTTAAAGTCTCTCCTAAAAAAATTAATAATATAATAAAAGAAGAATTTAATGATTATATAGATATATCATTAGTTCTAGGTATCCCTGATAAAATAGAAAGAAATGTACCAGTAGTTTTCATAAAATTAAAAGACAACGTTGAACAAGAAAATACAATAAAAGAAATAAAAAACTTTATATTCAACAACTTTAAAGGTATCGAAGAAATAAAAGAAGTAGTAGTTTTAGAAAATATTCCAAGAACTTCTGCCGGTAAGATTGATAAAAAACAAGTAAAAAAAGAATACCTTGATGCAAAAAAAGAAAATAGTAATAAAACAATAAAGAAACTACTGATAAAAAGGAAAAAGTAGTTCCTTTTTGTTAATGTTAATGGTATAATTATATAAAATAAGAGGAGTTGGTATTTGGTGTTTAGCTTTGCATTTAATTTATCAAGTTTTATATTTTTATGCTTAATCGGAACAGTGTATTTTTGTAGAAAAAAAGTTCCAAGTGAGGAAAATAATATATACAAAAAAATAATAGCTACTTCGTTTTTCGGAATGTTTATAGATTTATATGGATATATAGTATTAAAAATAAGTGATAATCCACAAATAAGTATAAATATATATATAGCTAAATTGTATTTGATTTATTTCTTCCTATGGATAACTTTTTTTAAAGATTATATGGTTATAGTTACTACAAAAGATCAACAAAAATTAAAAAAATCACGTATATTATCATTAATAGTTTTTATAATCTTTGTATCATTAAATCTATTATTCCCAATCAAAATAATTGATAATGATGGTTTAATATATTCTACTGGCATAGCTGTCTTCATTTTGTATTTTATTGTTGGTATACAAATATTGTATATTATATATTTACTGATTAAATATGCTAAGAATACAACTTTTAATCAAAAAATTCCCTTATGCGTTTTTCTTATTTTAGGAACACTAGTAATGTTTATACAATTTATGTATCCAGAAATATTGCTAATAACAGCAACAGAATGTATTATAACTTGTTTAATGTACTTTACAATAGAGAACCCTGATATGAAATTACTTAAAGAAATGCATGAAGCTAAAGAGATAAGTGATAATGCTAATGAAGAGAAGACACTATTTTTATATAATATGACTCAAGAGATTAGGGCTACTACTAAGAATATTGATAATGAAGCTGATAATATAATAGATAGTGATGATATAGAATTTGATAGAGAGAGTGCTAGGAATATAAAGGGAGAAACTTCTAAATTTAGGATGATGACTAATGATATATTAGACGTGTCAGCTATAGACTCTGCTAATATAAAGATATATAATTCTAGTTATAATTTGAAGTTGTTACTTAGAACTATTATAGGTAGTTATACTGAAGTATGTAAGAATAAGAATCTAGAAT
>OKXB01000273.1_pt1 | contig 66059 bp, 77 predicted proteins | sample 1601731 | NCBI WGS metagenome assembly OKXB01 (sample SAMN04414077, study PRJEB24778) | human gut metagenome | material: faecal | host: Homo sapiens
CCCACAGCACCAGAGCCCCCGCCCCCCCTATCGAGAAAATATCGCCAAATTCTGCAAACTTTCCTCAAAAAGAAACACTTGCCCCATCGAATTTTTCGTTGTATAATGATAGGCAGAAAAATATTCAGTTTGGAGGAAGAAAAAATGAACTTAAATTTAAGGCCCGCAGAAGAATGTAAATATGATGCGGTTTCGCTTGGCGAAGTAATGCTTCGTTTGGATCCGGGCGAAGGGCGCATTCGTACCGCAAGATCGTTTCGTGCCTGGGAAGGCGGCGGTGAGTACAATGTAGTTCGTGGCTTGAGAAGATGCTTTGGCATGAACACAGGTGTGATCACGGCATTTGCGGACAATGAAGTAGGTAAATTGATGGAAGACTTCATTTTGCAGGGCGGTGTCGACACTTCTTTGATCAAATGGATGGAGACCGACGGAATCGGACGTGTATGCCGTAACGGTTTGAATTTTACCGAGCGTGGATTTGGTATCCGTGGCGCCGTAGGATGCTCCGACCGTGCGAATACAGCGATTTCAAAGGCAAAACCGGAAGATTTTGACTTTGATTATATCTTTGGCGAACTGGGTGCGCGCTGGTTACATACCGGTGGAATTTATGCCGCTTTGTCCGAGCAGTCATGCGAGACCGTATTGGCAGCCATCAAGGCAGCGAAGAAGTACGGAACTATCGTTTCTTATGACCTCAACTACCGTCCATCCATGTGGAGTGCGATCGGCGGTATCGAGAAAGCGCAGGAAGTAAATAAAGAAATCGCCAAATACGTAGACGTAATGATCGGAAATGAAGAAGATTTCACGGCTTGTCTTGGATTTGAGATCGAGGGAAATGATGCCAATCTGAAAGAATTGAATTTGGACGGATATAAGAAAATGATCAACGAGGCAGCGAAGACTTATCCAAACTTTAAAGCGGTAGCAACGACACTTCGTGAAGTAAAGACAGCGACAGTCAATGACTGGAGTGCAATCTGCTGGGCAGACGGCGAGATCTTCAAAGCCAAAGATTACAAAGGACTTGAGATCATGGACCGTGTGGGCGGCGGAGATTCCTTTGCTTCCGGTCTGATCTATGGTTTGATGACAACAGAAAATGCCGAACTTGCTGTAAATTATGGTGCAGCTCACGGTGCATTGGCAATGACAACCCCTGGTGATACTACGATGGCAAGCAAGAAAGAAGTAGAAGCTATCATGGGTGGTGCAGGAGCACGTGTACAGCGATAATGAAGCAAGAATCAGCAGATAAATCAGTATCAATTTGTATGGAGGAATGACATGTATAAAATTAATGACAACTATTTAAAATTACCTGGAAGTTACCTTTTTTCGACGATTGCGAAGAAAGTAAATGCGTATACAGCAGCAAATCCGGACAAAAAAGTGATCCGTCTCGGAATCGGAGACGTAACACTTCCTCTTGCGCCGGCAGTCATTGACGCAATGCACAAAGCCGTTGATGAGATGGCTTATGCCGAGACATTTCACGGGTATGCACCGGATCTTGGCTATGAATTTCTGCGCAGTGCGATCGTAGAAAACGATTACAAAGCACGCGGCGTGGACATTGCCATCGATGAGATCTTCGTCAGCGACGGAGCAAAGAGTGATTCCGGAAACATCGGAGATATTTTCGCACAGAATAACCGTATCGCAGTATGTGATCCGGTTTACCCGGTTTATGTAGATACCAATGCCATGGCAGGTAGAACCGGAGACTACGTGAAAGAGAAAGAAGCATGGTCAAATGTAATTTATATGCCATGTACCGCAGAAAATAATTTTGTACCGGAACTTCCAAAAGAGACACCGGACATCATTTACATCTGCTGTCCAAACAATCCGACCGGAACGACATTAAATAAAGATCAACTTCAGAAATGGGTTGACTTTGCTTTGACAAAAGGTGCTGTTATCATTTATGATGCAGCTTATGAAGCATACATTTCCGAGGACGACGTACCACACAGCATTTACGAATGCGATGGCGCGAAGAAATGTGCGATTGAGATGAGAAGTTTCTCTAAAAATGCCGGATTTACCGGAACTCGTCTTGGATTTACCGTAATTCCGAAAGAGCTTTCCTGTGACGGTGTGTCACTGAACAGTCTCTGGGCGAGAAGACACGGAACCAAGTTCAACGGAGCACCTTATATCATCCAGCGCGCCGGTGAAGCGGTATACAGTCCGGAAGGAAAGAAACAGACAAAAGAGCAGATTGCATATTACATGAACAATGCAAAGATCATCCGCGAGGGATTGACAAATGCCGGATATACCGTGTTTGGCGGTGTAAACGCACCATATATCTGGTTGAAGACGCCGGACAATATGACATCCTGGGAGTTCTTCGATTATTTGCTTGAGAACCTGAACATTGTCGGAACACCGGGAAGCGGCTTCGGACCGAGCGGAGAAGGATATTTCCGACTGACTGCATTTGGCTCTTTAGAGAATACCAAAGAGGCGATGGAGCGCATCGTAAAATAAATTCGTGCCATGTCGTCTCAGAATGGAGGTCTATATGAAGAAACGTAGTAAAGTAACCGCAGTGCTGCTTAGTCTGGCATTGTTGATCTGTGCCCTGCCGACCACGGTTGTGAAGGCAGATTCCACAGGAAATTCGGATGATACATCCGTAGAGGTTTCTCCTTATATCTCATTGGGAGCAGACTTGAACGCACAGCAGAAAGACATTGTCCTGGCACTTCTGGGTGTAACCGAGGCAGACCTTGACAATTATGAAGTGTTACAAGTGACAAATAAAGATGAGCATGAATACTTAGATGATTATCTCTCCGCGTCAGTGATCGGTACGAAGGCACTTTCGTCCGTCCGTATCGAAAAAGGCGAAGAGGGAAAAGGCATTCATGTAGAGACAAAAAATATCACTTATTGTACGAGCGGAATGTACACCAATGCATTGATTACCGCTGGTATCACGGATGCGGATGTGATCGTTGCCGGTCCGTTTGAACTCTCCGGTACGGCAGCGCTTGTCGGGGCAATGAAAGCCTATGAGGCAATGACCGGCGAGACATTGAGCGATGACCGCGAAGATGCAGCCACCAACGAACTTGTGTTGACCAGTGAACTGGCACAGAGCATTGGCTCCGACGATGCCGAGAAGCTGATGGCACTTGTGAAAGAAAAAGTGGCAAACGGCGATATCAAAGATGCGGACGATCTTCAGAAAGCGATCGAAGAATCGGCCGATGAACTTGGTGTCAGCCTGACGGATGCGCAGAAGCAGAAACTCGCACAATTATTTGACAAAATCAGTAAATTGGATCTTGATGTTGACAAGCTGAAGCAGCAGGCAGAAAGCATCTACAACAAACTCCAGGATTTGGGATTGACGGTAGATGAGGCACAGGGCTGGCTTGACAAGATCGTATCGTTCTTTAAGAAAATTGCCGAGACGGTATCGTCCTGGTTCTAAGTGAAAATTATGAAATCTCCCTGTTTTGGTGCGGTGGCACCAAGGCGGGGAGATTTTTTTAACTTGCCATTCTCAATCCCTCTGTGGTATAATAAACTATGTGTGCATAAGCGCATGAAAAGAGATGGAGGAATGTTACATGAAGATAAGTGTAGTTATTGCTTATCACGATGAAAAACAGTATATAAAAGACTGTTTGGCGAGCCTGGCAGAGCAGACATTTCAGGACTTTGAAGTGATCCTTGTCTGTGATGGATGCGAGGCGCCGGAAGAAGGGATTCCGGAGACGCTGAACATTGTTACCGTGATGCAGGAAGAAAAGGGTGTCGCGGGGGCGAGAAACGCGGGAATAGAAAAGGCACAGGGAGAATATGTAGTGTTTTTGGATGCCGACGATTATCTGGCAGAGGATACGCTGGAGGCATTGGCAGAGAAAGCGGAACCGGAAACGGTAGTTTACATTTCCAAAACCGAGACATGGTACAGCCGCAAGGTGTATCAGGACAATGGGGAAAAATTAGACGAACAAAATGATACCAATGGCGACGAAGGAGAAGAGACCAAGGTTGATCCGGAAAATCCATATGAGTATCTTATAGCAAATACCAAAAAATGGCAAAATATATCGACGCTGGGATTGCTGATTCCGCGCAGACTTTTGATAGAAAATCCGATTCGTTTCTGCGAAGAATTGGAATACGATTCCGATATTCCGGTGCTGATGGAAATATTGGCAAAGGCACCAAAGACGGTTTATCAGGAAAAAGGAACTTATATAAAGAGAAAGCACAACGATCCGATCAATCTGCCATCGCTTTTGCAGAAAAAGGATGCCACGAAAAAAGTGGCTGAGGCGATGAAGAGTTACGAGATGGCAAGCCGGTTTGTGGACAAAGAAAACGGCAGAGCATTTCATTATCGCTTCGCGATGTGCCTCGTGACAATGATCGCGCCATTTATGATCGAGAGCAAAGCGGCAGAGAGAAAAGAGACCGCTAAGGAATTAAAACAGACACTGGAAATTCTTGGAAAAGATGGATGGGCGGAGATTCCACTGAAGCATCATCCGAGAAAGCTGATCGCCTATGGTCTTGCCGGAGATGCGGATAAGATTGTGAAAAAGACGCGAAATCATGCGAGACGACAGACCTTGTTCCGCGTATGTACGAGCCGTGCAAAATGCAAGCGGTATTTGTATGAAAAAGTTTTCAGTAAGATGAAAATGCTCGACGACATGGTGATTTTTGAGAGCTTCTTTGGAAAAAGTTATTCGGACAGTCCAAAGTACATCTTTGAATATATGAACGAGACGTATCCGGGAAAGTACCGGTATATGTGGGTGAATGCAGGAAAGAAATTGAATCTGCCGTATCCGTCAAAGCAGATGAAGCGGTTCAGTTTTAAATATTTCTTTTACATGGCAAGAGCCAAATACATCGTATTTAATGGAAGACAGCCACAGTATTTTATCAAGCGGAAAGGCAATGTCTTTTTGGAGACGTGGCACGGAACGCCGTTGAAAAAACTCGTATTTGATATGGAAGATGTGACGACGGCATCGCCGCTTTACAAAGAGCAGTTCTATATCCAGACACGGTCATGGGATTATCTCGTCGCACCGAACCGGTTTTCCGAGGACGTTTTCCGACATGCATTCATGTACGACGGAAAAATGCTTGAAACGGGATATCCGAGAAATGACATCTTGTATTGTCAAGATAAGGAAAAACGGATGCGTGAGATCAAGGAAGAACTGCATCTGCCGCAGGATAAAAAAATCATCCTATATGCGCCGACATGGCGTGACGACGAATTTTACGGGCATGCCAAATACAAATTTACGTTGCAGTTAGACCTTGCAAAAATGCAGAAAGAGCTTGGGGATGAATACATCATTTTGCTGCGGACGCATTATTTTATCGCCGATGTGCTCGATCTTTCGGAGTATGAGGGATTTGCGTACAATCTGAGCAAATACGATGACATTGCGCGACTGTATCTCATCTCGGATGTGCTGATCACGGATTATTCGTCCGTATTTTTCGATTATGCGAATCTGCGCCGCCCGATGCTGTTCTTTACGTATGATCTGGAGAAGTATCGCAGTGTACTCCGCGGATTTTACATCGATGTGGAAGAAGAACTTCCGGGACCGATGCTGATGACGACGGATGAAGTGATCGGAGCATTGCAGAACATTGAAAATGTTGTAACGGAGTATAGCGATAAGTATACCGCGTTTTGCGATAAATATTGTGCCTGGGAAGACGGAACGGCGGCAAAAAAAGTCGTGGAGACCGTGTTTTCGGACAAAAGTAACAAATAATATAAGATAGAAGGTTTAAGAGAAATGGCTAAGATTAGTATCATTGTTCCTTATTTGAAAGGACCGGCGTACTTAGAAGATTGTATTCAGAGTATTGAAGATCAGAAAATGGACGACATTGAAGTGGTTCTTGTGGATGACAAGGATGGACATGACGTGCCGGAAGCAATTCTGCAGAAGAGTTTTGTCAAATATGTCCGCATGGAAGACGAAAAAGATGTCGATGAATTTTATGAAAAAAAAGGAATTTTTTTGGAAGAACGCAGACGCAAACGTCTGGGGATGAATAAAGAAGAATATGCTGCTTATCTGCTGCAAAAAGAACAGCAGAAAGAGGAAGAAGAGGAAGCGGATGATGCGAATGTCGATAATCCGGTCGAGGGAGAATTGGAACTGCCACTTCGACCATTTGGCGTGGCAGCAGCGAGAAATACCGGTGTAAAATATGCGACAGGTACGTATCTGTATTTTCTGGATGCAGATGACTATTTGTTAGAGGATGCGCTTCCCAAATTATACCATCTTGCCGAAGAGAAACAGGCGGACATCGTAACCGGAAACCGTTATGCTTCCTGGTTCCGTCCAATCAGTTTTGATTTTGAAAAAGCAAAGGCGGACTCGGAAATCGAGGGAATTGTGCCACTTGACGGTGAGACGTTGGAGGCGGTATTGTCAACGCGCTTTACGATGCAGCATTTTCTGATCCGCAGATCGTATTATGACGCGCAGGGCGTATCGTTTGATGAGATGATCACATTTTATTCGGATGTTCCGGTCATCGCAAAACTGCTCGCCGGTGCGAAAGGGAAAATGTGGGTAGACGGCAGCAGTATTTATGTATGGCGCCGCCGCAACGATCCGATCCATCTGCCGGCACTCAGCCAGAAGAAGAGAAAACGCAGAACCGATGATTATATCGAGAGTTATGAGAAGGCAAAAGAAGAGATCAAAGATGCGGAAGAATCTTTGCAATTTGCGTTAAACCGTCGTTTGTGCCGGTTTACGATTAGTAAATTTCCAAACCGCCTGAAGGGCGCAAAGAGTGTACGTTATACGAAAAATCTGCGGAAGATTCCGAAAGACCAGTTGAAAAAGATTAAAAAGGAACTGACCTTTTTCCATGGAATCGAACTGGGATACATTGTAAAAGGAAAATACCGTACAGCGAAGCCATTTGAGCGGCTGGCGCATGTGATGCAGAAAAAACGCGGTCTGTTTGGAAAACCGATCCAGTACTGGCGGTTCCTTGACAAACATATTTTCCGGAAAATGCCAGTCAAAGAGAACTGGGTATTTGTCGAAAGTTTCTTTGGAAAGAGTTATTCGGACAGCCCGAAATATTTGTATGAATATTTATATGATACATACGGAGATAAATATCATTACATCTGGTGCCTCAATAAGCGTGCCAAGGAGATGAAAGGGCATCCGCCGATCTGTAAGCGGCATACCCTCCGTTATGTATATTATTTGTCCCGTTCGAAGTATATTATCTGCAATACGAGACAGCCGGCGTGGTTTAAAAAGCGCCCGGAAGTGATGTTTTTGGAAACATGGCATGGAACACCGCTCAAAAAGCTGGCGTTTGACCTGGATGATATTCATGCGGCAAGCCAGAATCATAAGACGATGTTTTACCGTCAGGGTAAGGCTTGGAATTATCTGATCTCCGCAAACCGTTTTTCGACGGATGTATTTGAGCGCGCATTCTGCGTGCCTCGCGAGAAGATCATTGAGGTCGGATATCCAAGGAATGACATTTTGTATTCGGAGCGGGCAGATGAGATCGCAAAAGAAGTGAAGAAAGAATTTGGCATTCCGGAAGATAAGCGTGTTATCCTGTATGCGCCGACATGGCGAGACAACCAGTTTTATGGAAAAGGAAAATACAAATTCACACTGGCGATGGATCTGGAGCGTATGCGGAAAGAGTTTGGAAAAGACAGCGTCATTCTGCTTCGTACGCATTATTATATCGCTGACAGCCTGGATTTGACCGGACTGGAAGATTTTGTGTACAATGGAAGCACCTACAACGATGTATCCCGTTTGTATCTGGCAAGTGATATTTGTATCACGGATTATTCATCCGTATTTTTTGACTATGCGAACCTGCGTCGCCCGATGCTGTTCTTTGCGTATGATTATGAAGATTATAAAGACGAGATCCGCGGAATGTATTTTGACATGAATACCGAACTTCCGGGACCGATTGTACAAACCAATGACGAACTTGTGGATGCCCTGCATCATATCGATGAAATTTCGGAGAAATACAAAAAACGTTATGACCGCTTTTATGACAAATTCTGCCATGTAGATGACGGACACGCGTCAAAACGTGCGATCGATATTGTGTTCGAAGGGGCAAAACCTACTTTTGCAGAAACGGAGGAATGATGTGAGAACCGTAATTCGATATATCGTAAAAAAGCTGGTTATCCTGTTGTACCGGATTATGTGTGTGATCATACCGGTCAATAAAAAGCGTATTGTATTTGACTCCAGTCTCGGAAAAAGCTATTCGGGAAATCCGCGTCATATCTTTGAATATATGGTAGAAAATGGCTATCAGGAAAAATGGGAATGCACGTGGTTTTACGAAAATGACCCATATCCGATACCGGGGGATGGCTATCAGTTCCGATATGGACGATTGCGATACTTATATTATATGGCAACTGCGAAAGTGTGGGTGTTTGACTGCCGCCAGCCGGAATGGCTGATCAAGCGGAAGGGCTGTTATTACATTCAGACATGGCATGGAACACCGCTGAAAAAGCTGGTTCTTGACATGGAAGATGTGTTTATGGTAAATGAGACGGATATCGAGTCCTATCAGAAGGGCTTTGTGAAAAATGTGCAGAGCTGGGATTTTCTCATTTCCCAGAATCCGTTTTCCACGACGACATTCCGGCGCGCATTTGATTTCAATAAATGTATGCTGGAGATCGGATATCCGCGAAATGACATATTGTTTAAGAAGAACAATGAGGAAGACATCGTGCGGTTAAAACGCCGCCTGGGGCTGCCGCTGGATAAGAAGATCCTGCTGTATGCACCGACGTTCCGCGATGATGAGTTTAATGAAAATTCGAGTTACAAATTCAGTCCGAAGCTGTCGTTTCAGAAATTGAAAGAGGCGCTGCAGGAGGAGTACATTTTGATCGTCAAATATCATTATCTCATCATGGATTACATTGACTGGTTCCAGCACAAAGGATTTATCTATCATTTTGACCAGAGTAATGACATTGCGGAATTATTTTTGGTGTCCGATATGCTGATCACGGATTATTCCTCTGTCATGTTTGACTATAGTATATTACACCGACCAATGTTCTTTTATGCATACGATCTGGATAAATACAAAAATGATCTGCGTGGTTTTTATTTTGATTACCGCGGGGAGATGCCGGGACCGATTTCGGCGGATACCGATGAATTGATCCGTGATATCAAAAATTACAATGCTTCCGAATACGAGGAGCGTTATGAAAATTTCCGCAAAAAATACAATTGCTGGGACGACGGAAATGCCTCGGCAAAAGTGGTGGATACAATAAAAGAATTATTGTAACTATTCAGGACGCCCCTCCCCGCACATTCGCATTTCGAACACTTCGTGTTCTTTCTCGCCTTTGACAAGGCTAAAAATGCTCATATGGGGAGGGGAGCCCTGTTAGGATCTAAATGTATGGAAATCAAAGCCTCTTATGTGCAAGCACGACGATTTATTGATTTCCATACATTGATCCTGAATAGTTACGAATTATTGAAAAGTTAGCGATAAGGACTGCTCACGAGGCAGTCCTTTTTTCTAACTCTACCAGGGGAACCGGCATTAGGGATAACACAGCGACCATAACCCAATGCATCGGGCTGAGTGGTACGGTATGGAAGATGAATTGCAATGGTGCATACGTAATAACGGCACATTGCAGCGCGATGCACAAAAAGGAACTGGCTGCCAGTTTGCGGTTTCCGAGGATTCCGATATGGAAAAGGGATTCTTTTGTGCTTCGCATATTGAAGGAATGCACGAGCTGCGACAAGGACAATACGGCGAAACACATGGTGCTTCCGACGTCAGCGCCGCCGGTTTTGTGCCCCAGCAGATAGGCGAAGAGGGCAAGGGAGCCGATGAACATGCCTTCCACGAAGATACGGAACATTCCACCGCCGCCAAAAAGTCCTTTTTTATCGGAGCGCGGCGGTTCTTTCATAATGTCTTTTTCCGGCGGTTCCAGTCCGAGACAGATTGCCGGGAAGGAGTCGGTCACCAGATTGATAAAGAGAAGCTGAACCGGCAGCAGTGGCGAATTGTGCCCCAGCAAGATGGCGGCGAAGATGGTCATGATCTCGCCGATGTTGCAGGACAGCAGGAAATGAACGGCTTTTTTGATGTTCTGATAAATTCCGCGTCCTTCTTCGACGGCATCGACGATGGTGGCAAAGTTGTCATCCATAAGCACCATATCAGCGGCATTTTTGGCAACATCGGTACCGGATTTTCCCATTGCGCAGCCAATATCGGCTTTTTGCAGGGCGGGCGCATCGTTGACTCCGTCGCCGGTCATGGCGACGACTTCTCCCTGTGATTGAAAGGCTTTTACAAGGCGCACTTTGTGGGTCGGCGAAACACGGGCATAGATACTGTGACTGTGTATCACATCCGCTAGTTCGGCATCGGAAAGTTGTTCGAGTTCAGGCCCGGTCATAACTTCGCTGTCGTTTTTGCAGATGCCAAGAGACTGGCCGATGGAAGAGGCGGTCAATTTGTGGTCCCCGGTGATCATAACCGGCCGGATACCGGCACGCCGACACCTTGCGACGGCGAAAGGCGCCTCTTTTCGCGGAGGATCCATAAAGGCGGCAAAGCCGACAAAGATCAGGTCATTGTCGCAGTTTTTATGTACGGAAGAAGGAGCCGTTTTGGGCAGATCACGATATCCAATGGCAAGCACACGGAGCGCATCTCCGGCATACATTTGCAAGATGTCACCGAGGTGCTTTTTTTGCAGGGAACTAAGCGGTTTTTCTCCTTCTTTTGTCAATATTTTTGTACAACGCGATAAAAGAATTTCCGGTGCGCCTTTTGTGATACAGCGCAGGCCGCCGGAAAAAGAGTGGATCGTGGTCATTCTTTTTCTCTTAGAATCAAACGGAATTTCATCGATCAAAGGAAAACTTTTTTCCCATTTTTTTACAGGATAAGACTGCTCATCTGCATAGTGGTAAATGGCTTTTTCTACCGGACTGCGACCGTGGCTGGCTAACGTGAAAAATTCAAACAATTTTTCCGGTTCCACGAAGGAGTGCGATTTTGTCATTGTCATTTTGTTTTCGGTCAAAGTTCCGGTCTTGTCAGAACAGATAACGGTGGCACTTCCCAGCGTCTCTACCGCAGGAAGCCGGCGAATGACTGCATTTTTCTTCGCCATGCGTTCGACGCCGAGCGAGAGCATGATCGTGACGAGAGCCGGCAGACTTTCCGGAATGGCAGCGACACCAAGGCTTACAGAAGTCATAAACATATCAAGGAGTGGCTGCTTTTTCAAAATCCCCAAAAAGAATATGAGGACGCAGATTCCCAGAGCAAGTACGCCGAGAAGTTTACCGGTGTGATTCAGCTTTTTTTGCAGCGGCGTATCCGGCGGTGTTTCGGAGGAAATCAGATCGGCAATCTTTCCCAGTTCGGTTTGCATCCCGGTCGCGGTGACGACGGCCGTCCCGCTTCCTCCGACGACAATTGTTCCGGCGAAAACCATATTGGTTTTGTCCGCAAGGGAAGGCGTTATATCGGATAAAGGATTTACAGTTTTTTCCACCGGGTGTGTCTCGCCCGTCAAAGCAGATTCTTCCACGGAAAGAGACAGACTTGTCAATAATCTGGCGTCGGCGGGCACGAGGTGCCCGGATTCCAACAAGATAATATCGCCCGGTACGAGGGCGGCAGCTTCGATCTGTTTTGTATCTCCGCCTCGCAGACAGAGTGCCAGAGGGGCAGATAGTTCTTTGAGCGCCTCAAGTGAGCGGCGCGCACGTGCTTCCTGAAAAACACCGAGAACCGCATTGAGAATGACAATCGCCAAAATGATCGCCGGTTCAACGAGATCAATCTGCCCTTGCAGATACGAAACCAAAAAAGAGATCAATGCGGCGATAAGCAGCGTAATGATCATGAAATCTTTCATTTGATTTAAGAAGGAAACAAACAGGCTTTCCGGCTTCTTGTGCGCCAGTTCATTTGTGCCGTAAGTGCTTCGGCGTTTTGCCGCTTCTTTTTCTGAAAGTCCGGTTGTTTCGGATGTCTTCCAGTGAGCAAGAACTTCTTTCGGGGTACGGTGTTCCCAGGATAATGGATTCATAATGCCCTCCTTTGGCAGTAGTACAATTCAGTCTATGCGGCAGAAAGGGAAAAAAGCACCGGAAGGGAAAGAAAACATAAGATGATACTAGGGTATCAAAGTCAGTGATTTTCCGTGTTTACACGAGAAAATCACTGACCTTGATACCCGAACAAACATAAGAACGGAGCGCTGTGGCGCGGAGTTCGCATGTTTGTAGGGACGCGGAAGCTGCGGAGCAGCGGAGCGGAGTGTAGTATCATGTTACTCATAAGAACGGAGCGCTGTGGCGCGGAGTTCGCATGTTTGTAGGGACGGCGGCAAAAAGGCAACGCAAAAAGGGAAACTCGGCGAAATCCGCTGCCTTTAGAGCTGGCAAGAAGCCTAAAAGGCAACGCAAAAAGAGAAACCCGGCAAAATCCGCTGCCTTTTCCCGCTGAGGGGAGGCAAAAAGGCAACGTAAAAAGGGAAACTCGGCGAAATCCGCTGCCTTTAGAGCTGGCAAGAAGCTAAAAAGGCAACGCAAAAAGGGAAACTCGGCGAAATCCGCTGCCTTTAGAGCTGGCAAGAAGCTAAAAAGGCAACGTAAAAAGGGAAACCCGGCGAAATTCGCTGCCTTTAGAGCTGGCAAGAAGCCTAAAAGGCAACGAAATCAGAGGAAATTGTCGGAATCCGTTGCCTTTCCCCACTGAGGGGAGGCAAAAAGGCAACGCAAAAAGGGAAACCCAGCGAAATCCGCTGCCTTTAGAGCTGGCAAGAAGCCTAAAAGGCAACGAAATCAGAGGAAGACGTCGGAATCTGTTGCCTTTTCCCGCTGAGGGGAGGCAAAAAGGCAACGTAAAAAGGGAAACCCGGCGAAATTCGCTGCCTTTAGAGCTGGCAAGAAGCCTAAAAGGCAACGCAAAAAGGGAAACTCGGCGAAATCCGCTGCCTTTCCCCGCTGAGGGGAGGCAAAAGGCAACGTAAAAAGGGAAACCCGGCGAAATCCGCTGCCTTTAGAGCTGGCAAGAAGCTAAAAAGGCAACGAAACCAGAGGAAATTGTCGGAATTCGTTGCCTTTCCCCGCTGAGGGGAGGCAAAAGGCAACGCAAAAAGAGAAACCTGGCGAAATCCGTTGCCTTTTCCCGCTGAGGGGAGGCGAAAAGGCAACGCAAAAAGGGAAACCCGGCGAAATCCGCTGCCTTTAGAGCTGGCAAGAAGCCTAAAAGGCAACGCAATCAGAGGAAATTGTCGGAATCCGTTGCCTTTCCCCGCTGAGGGGAGGCAAAAAGGCAACGTAAAAAGGGAAACTCGGCGAAATCCGCTGCTTTTAGAGCTGGCAAGAAGCCTAAAAGGCAACGCAAAAAGGGAAACCCGGCGAAATCCGCTGCCTTTAGAGCTGGCAAGAAGCTAAAAAGGAAAACAAAAAAGGGAAAGGAGGTTAATACATGTTATGGATCATTTTACTTGCCCTGTCGGCGACGGTGGATTCATGGGCGGTAGGGATGACATATAAAGCGCAGAAGATCAAGATCCCGCTGGCGGCGAAGGGGATGATCTCGCTGGTATCCGGAATGACGGCGCTGATAGCGGTACTTTTCGGCAGACTGCTTTCAGAGATTTTGCCAATTGCTGCCATTCAGGCATCCGGCGGAACGCTGCTGGCAGTCATGGGCGTGAAAGCATTGTGGCAGATAAAAAAGGAAAAAGAAAAGACCAACTATGATCTGGATCTCTCGCAGAAAATCGAGACGTGGGAGGCGGTCTGGATGGGGACGGTGCTGTCCGCGGATTCCTTTTTGGTGGGAATCGGACTGGTACAATATGGAAATCAGGCTTATGTTTTTCCTGCTCTGGTGACCGTTCTTACAGGGGGATTTCTTATTTTGGCACAACAAATTCGGTACTGGAGAATATTTGATTATATTTCTGCTGCATTTTTGACACTCGCCGGAATATTTCAGCTATTTACTACATTATAATGTAATAACTAATGATAATGTAATGATTGATGTAAAAATGAAACCGGGGTTTCCCATGAGGGATTTAGAACTCCGTCGGTGCATAGAGGGTGTAATATGCCCTCATGCACCGTTACGTGAGTTCTTTTAAGCGAAAGCGGTCCCAAATGGAAAGTGCTGGTTTCATTTTCCATTTTAATTATTACACTACATTTTCCTATTTACAAAAAGGACACTTTTATATACAATATTAGATAGGAAAGTCTGTTTTGTTACAGAATAGAGAAAGGCGGGAACGTGAAATGAGCATCGTAGCACAATTCTTTATGATAATGGGGGGAGTACTGACCGGATATGTAGGGATCGGTCTGGCGGCGGCCATTGGAAAGCTGGTTGGCGGCGGGATATTCCGCTTCCAATTTGACGAATTTATTTTCTTTATGGTGAGACTTAGCAAGTCAGGCAAACATTTTTCCTTTGGGCTGTGTGATCCACGGCCATACATAAAATGTCAGATGATCGATATGAAACCTACGAAAGTACGTGGGGTGATCTATGACGCATTTTCGATGGCAGTCGCGCTGTTTGTGACAGAGACAGTGTCATTGCAGCTGTTTGCGGCAAAGCGGATGCCATTTAATGCCTTTACGCTGCCGATGGCGATCGTGATGATTGGATATACGTGCTTTATTATTGTGCATCTTGTGTTTACGCAGAAAAAGAATGTCGGAGATAATCCGGGCGGGGCACTGCGGGAAGAGTACCAGCGCGTTTATGGGGAGATAAAAAAAGGAACAGAGCCGGGTGAAATCGAGATCAAAGACCTTGAATACACGGGGCATTTGACGGATCTTGGTGTATATAAAAAATATCTGATGTTAAAATATTATCATTTTTTGGATAAAGGAGATTACGCACAGGTGTCAAAAGTAATTGATGATCTGGAAAATTATGTGCCGGATAAATGGTCAAAAAGCGATCTTCCGATGCTTGCGGAGCTCGTGTTTTATCATGTTATTATTCGAAAAAATCAGGCAAAAGCGCAGTTTTACGGAAAATCATTCTGCAGTATGCTGGAGGGAAATGAGGCAGTCAATGAAAAACGAGTATTTGCGTATTGGCTTTTCTTTGAGCAGAAAGACCGAGGGGCGGCATTACAATATACGATGAAGACCTTGAAACAGATTTCGTCGTATCATTTAACAGGATGTCAGAATTTGGAAAAGAAACTACTGAGCGCGTTGATCAAGCGAATCGAACGTACAGCATAAAGAAGAGAGGGTAACGATGAAGGAAAAGATTTTGTCACTGGCACAGGGAAAATTTCGATATCAACAGCCCAAACTGCAGTTGTCGTTAAACCGGTTGATCCTGCAGGTGGAAGAAGGGGGCGAAAGTTCGGAACAGCTGGTGATCTCCAATGACGAAGGAACAAAAGTAAAAGGATTTGGAGCCAGTGAGGATATTCATTTTGACTTTTTCCCTGTATTTGATGGAAAAGAAAATCATGTAACTGTGCGCGTGAAAGCCGGAAACCGCAAGGCGGGCGAGGTGCTGACAGGAGTATTGTACCTTGTGACGGATTGTGGGGAGCAGACATTGCCGTATGAAGTGCGGATCGTAAAATCGTATTTGAAAGATTCCATGGGACGGCCGATTTCCGGTTATCCGGAATTTGTGCGCTTTGCCAAAGAAAATTTCGAAGAAGCAGTCCGGATTTTTTACCATCAGAAATTTCTTGATCGTTATCTGGAAACATTAGAAGACAAGAGGCTGTACCGGCATTTGACAAAAAAGAATTCCAAGAAAGAGGCATTAAAAGAATTTTTGGTGACACACGGAGATATGGAAAAGGAGCCGGTACCGGAAGAAAAAACGCCGGAAGTACCAAAGACCGAGACAGCGGAAATTAAAAAGCCTGCCGGAAAGAGATTTCAGGAAAAGAAACAATGGAAACGGCTGATAACGGCGCATATTCATTATATTATGAACAGCAGCCGTCGGGATCAGTGGATCGAGGCATTGCGTGCCTGCTTTCCGATGGACTATGCGCTGGAAGGCTATCTCGCATATTTGAAAAAGGACGAAGACGGAAAGCAGAAATATCTCAATCTGGCGGCAGGAGTGACAGAACCGGAAGAGGGGGCATCGATGGAACAGGTGCTTCGTTATCTGATCACCCAGTATATCAAATGTAAGATCACGAAAAATGAATTGGACAAAGATGAATTTTACTCCGAAGTCCGTCAATACCAGTCAGACGGCTATCAGCACATTTTCTGTACCGTTCTTTTGGAGCGCATGGGATATTATCAGGAAAATGTGATGGGGCTTTGGGAAGATCTGAACCAGTTGTGGGCGGATGGATGTTACAGTCCGTATCTGTATCTGTATCAGGCAATGATCCTTTTGCAGGAGCCGGATCTGCTCGTGCGGCTTGACCCACAGACAGTCGGAATCTGCCGTTTTGCTCTGCGTTACGATCTGCTGACGGAAAATGAAGTGCTTGCCATCTCGTTTTTGGCGGCAAAGAAAAAGAAAGAAACGCCGGCAATCCTTGCCCTTTTGATGGGATGCTATAAGAAATTCCATACGACAGATACACTGCATAGTATATGTGCTTTGCTGATCCGTGGGGAAAAACAGGGACCGCAGTATCTCAAATGGTTTGAACTCGGCGTAAAACATCATCTCCGGCTTACGGAACTGTATGAGTATTATATGTATTCACTGGGGGAGGAGGATTTTTCCAATCTCGACCCGGCGGTGTATTCGTATTTTGAGTATGAGAACCACTTGCGCGATTCCGTGAAGGCAAAATTTTTCCGGCACATTGTGGAAAACCGGGAAACACATCCACAGGAATACGCAGTTTATGAAAATCCCATTCATGATTATGTGATGAAGCAGGCAGAAAATGGAAAAATCAATGCGACCCTTGCTTATCTGTACAATGAATTGCTGCCGAAAGAAGCGGATATCACACAACTGGCAGACAAACTGCCGGATTTTATCTTTGCCTATCACATCGTATGCCACACGGACAAGAAAATCGTACGTGTCGCCGTAGTGCATGATGAAGGCGGCGGAGAGCAGAATTACCGCATGCAGGATGGCGGGGCGGTCGTACATATTGCAACGCCGAACTACCGGATCTATTTTGTTGATGACAATGGCTATTATCACGCCGGAACGGTTGATTACGAAATCAAAAAATTGTGCCGGCTCGATGAATTTGCAGAGATGTGCTACCAGTATGGCGCGGATTCGCTATTGGTAAAACTGCATTTGTTTTCAAAGATATTAGCGGAAAATGTGGAAATCAGTACGAAAGAGGCCATTTTGATCCATGAACTCGTGCGAAGCGACGTGCTTGGCGTGGAATACCAGCATAAGGGTTTATTGATATTGTACGATTATTATAAGTCCATCGGCGAGGATGCACTTTTGGAAGAAGTCATCCGCGACATCGATTTTCATTATATCAGCAGGGAGCGACAGGCGGGCATCCTGCAGACCATGATCCAGTATCAGATGAATGAGGACGCACTTGGGGTATTCCGCAAATACGAATTGACGGAATGCACACCGAAACTGATCCTGCTTTTGATCACGTGGGTTCTGGAAGAAAAACAGCAGAAATTCGATCCGTATTATATGCGAATCTGTGACTTCCTTTATGATAAGGGAGAGAAAAATAAAGTGACGCTTTCGTATCTGCTAAATTATTATATGGGCGATACGAAAAAATTGCTCGATTTTTATAAGGCGGCAGAAAAGAATGGCGTGGAGATCCGCGACGGCGCATTGGAGCGGCTTCTCGGACAGGCCTTGTTTATCAGAGCGGACCTGCTTGCGTTTGAAGACCCATTTGAAGAATATTATGAGTACGGGGCAAATCGTACATTGGTAAAAGCGTTTTTGGCAGAAATTTCCTATGAATATCTGACCGGCCGGCTCGAATTAACGGTGGAATGGAAAAACCGTATCGCCAAAGAAGGACTGGCGACGAAGAATCCTGTACTTGTCCTTGCGATGCTCAAATATTTTTCGGCGCAGGAGACATTGTCGGCCAATGAATGCGAATGGACCCGTTTCCAGCTGGCAGAATGTGCGGCAAAGGGGAAGTATCTCGCTTTTATGAAAGATTTTAAGGGCAAGATGGAAGTGCCGTTTGAGATTGAGAATGCCCAGATGTTGGAATGGATCGCGTCCGGAAAAGGCGACGTTTATATCGAGATCAATAAGGAAAAACTTCTGCCGATGCGTAGAATCCTGCCGGATGTGTATTGTTTTGCGACAATTCTGTTTTCGGGCGAGACGTGCCAGTATCGCATTTTTGAGGGCGATATGGATGTACCGGTCAAAACCGGAGAGATGGTCGGCGGGAAGGCGGATCCATCCACGGAACCATCCTTTTACCGGCTGTTACAGGGAATGAGAGAAGCGAAAGAAAGTGACCCGGCAGAGTATGACCGGCAGCTTCAGGAATTGAAAAAACGAAAAAATGGTGCGGCGCTGCTGCAGCCACTGTCGTGGGAAGGAGAGGCGAAGTAGACAATGAGCCAACGTAGTTTATATATCGGAGTAGATCTGAGAGAAGAAAATTCCCAGCTGGCACTGCTTGCGCCACAGGGAGAAGAGCCCAAACTCGTATTTGACCCGCGGGATAAGACGGAGAATACGCAGATTCCGACGGTGGTTACCATACCGGGTTCCCGGGAGACGGTTGGACATTTCCTGGAAAAAATTGTTAAAGGCGAGCCGATCTTTGCCGCCGGAGTGGAGAGCGACCCGGTCAACGTACTGGCGGCGTATTTTCAGAAAATATTGTCCTTTACGAGGCGCGAGTACCCGGGAGGAATGATACGGCGTCTGGTCGTTACGACAAAATACCGGGATTTCCGGTTTATCAGCCAGATTTATCAGGCATTGGAAAAACTTGGTATCGGTAAAGACCGTGCGATGGTAGTTGACCGCCGGCAGTGCTTTGTGTATTATGTCATGAACCAGAAAAAGGATCTGTGGGTGAACCAAGTCGGGGTGTTTGATTACGAAGATCACGAGATTACGTATTTTCAAATGCATGTCGACCGCTATCAGCATCCGCCGTTTGTTACGGTGATGGAGAGACAATATCCGGATTATGTAAAAATGCTCGAAGAGCCGGTTCCGGAAGAGAGTGGTGAAAATGCCAGAGGTTCTGTGGTGGAAGCGATGGTAAAGGGCGCGCTGCATGGACAGGTCATTACGACCGTGTATATGACCGGAAAAGGGTTCGCGGATGGCTTCGCCGATGCAATTATGACACAGCTTTGCGTGGGACGGCATGTATTCCGCGGTGACAATCTGTATGTGTTTGGTGCCTGCTTTATCGCGCGTGAGTACAGCGGCGAAAAGAAGATGGAACCATTTCTCTATATGGACGAAGATACGATACCGGTCAACATTACGATGCAGGCGTATACGAATGCCAAGGTGCAGGAAATTATGCTGGCAAAAGCCGGTACGCCGTGGTATCAGGTAGATTATGAGGTGGATCTGATCGCCGATGGAGAAGAGGAATTGCAGATCCGGGTGTATCATGTGAGAGATAAGAGTACACGCACCCATATTCTTCCAATGGACGGGATTCAGGGGCGGCTTGACCGCAAAGCGCGGATTGGATTACAGATCCGCTTTGCCGGAGTTGACAAATGTATTTTTACGATCCGTGACAAGGGATTTGGAAACTTTTTCCCATCGTCACACCGGATCTGGGAAGAAACGATCATTGTGTAAAGGCAGGTGGTAATATGTTTATATTGTGTCAGGGGGATTTGGCAAAAGAGCCTTATATCATCCCGATTTCAGAAGTTCCTGTTTATTCTTTGGAAGAATTGTGTTATTATATGTATCATAATATTTACACAGTGACAGAGGAATTTTTCGATGAAAATCTGGTTCACTGGCTCAAAGGGCAGGTGCATCTCCGCACCCTTGCGATGAAGATGGAAAAACTTATCCGCAAGCACCACAATATCAAGGATCTGGTGGTAACACTGCTTTGTGCCTGTGATTATTATAAAAAAGAAGAGATTTTTTCACTGGTAGAAGTAATGGAAAACATTGCCAATCTTCCGCCGGAGAAAAAAGCCCGGATGAAGGCAGATAATTATTTGAAAGCCGGAAGATATGGAAGAAGTTTTCAGGAATATCAAAGCCTGCTGCACGGACCATTGGCAAAGGAACTCAGCACAAAAGAGTATGGGGATGTGCTTCATGATCAGGCGATTGCGATGTTTCATGTATCTTCGTTCCGCCAGGCAGCAGATGGCTTCAAGGAAGCGTACGCGCGTAATCACAGACCGGAGTCGCTGCAGCAGTATCTGTATGTACTTTTGGCATGCGGTGACAAAGAGATGTTTGACCGCGAATGCGAAGCAGCGGGAAAATCCGAAGAAGAAAAGAAGGCACTTTGTGAGGCATGGGAACAGGCATGCGGTACTGCCGGAAACGATTCGGACGAAGTTTGTATCAACCGCGCTGTGCGCGAGATAAAAGAATCGCTGGAAGAGCCATCGCAAAAATAAGGAGGAATCAGACACTATGATATTTGGACGATTTCGCAAACGAAAAGCGGAACCGGAAATAGAAGAAGTACTGCCGCCGGAGCAGGAGGCTGAGCAGATTGCAAAAGAAATTAAAGCCGACTCGGCAGCAGAAAAAGAGCAGGTTGACATAAAAGACAAAAAGCAGCGCATTGACTATATTCAGCGCTTGTATGAGGGGATTCAGGAAGCGAAAAACCAGAATGAACAGATTAAAAAAGAGTATGCAGAGGTAACTTCGCATCTGAAGGATATCCAGCTGATGGATCAGGCACTCGACGAGGACAAAGTGGTTGTTCTGCAGACGGCATCGGCGATCGATCAGTTAATGAAAGAACGAGATTATCTGAAAAAACGCCGGTATAAGTTCAATGATGCACAGCGTCAGGCGATGGAAAACTTTGAGACGACAGCAGCCGATGACGTAAAGAAGTTAAAGAACTTTGAGGATTACCAGATTAAGGTAAAAAATGATCTGCACCAGCTGGAGAGTGAGAAGCAGCTGCTCAAATCGGACAAACGTGACATTATCAATAAACAGGGTACCCTGCGTGTCGTATCGAAGGTTCTGGCTGGGATTCTGCTTGTGTTTGCACTTTTGATGCTGACGATTCGTCTGGCATTTGAAGTCGATGTTACGGTGCCGGTCATTGCTACCGCGGCATTTGCCTTTTTGGTGTTGCTTGTCATTATGTGGGAAGCGCGTGCCAACCGGACCGATATGGTGATCACAGAACGCAAATGCAACCGCGCAATTTCTCTTTTGAACCGTGTGAAGATAAAATATGTCAATAATACGCGGACCATTGATTATATGTGCATGAAGTACCGCGTGCGCAATGCGACGGAACTGGAATTTGTGTATGACCAGTATCAGCGGGCAAAGCGGGAATGGGCGCGCAAGCGTGAGAGTGTGTATATGCTCAATGAAAAAAAGGACATTTTGGTCGCCGAACTAAAGAAGATGGGCGTAAAAGATGCCGAAATCTGGTGCACTCAGGTACAGGCAATCATTGAGCCAAAAGAAATGGTTGAAGTCCGCCACGATTTGAACACGCGCAGGCAGAAACTGCGAAGCCAGATTGATTACAATACAGGGATCATGCAGGATTTTATCGGAGAACTGGAACGCATCCGCGACATTCGCGAAGAGTATGCAAAGGATGTGGAAGAGGTTCTTGCAAAATCCAAGGAAATGAATCCGGAAAAATAGAATGGAGGGAACATATGAATCTTTTATTTTTATTAAAACCAAAAAATACCGTGGATTTTTTGAACGGCGAGGACACCGTGCGTGCCGGACTTTTGAAACTTCGTGCCAGCGGGTATACAGCGGCACCGGTATTGTCAGAAGAAGGAAAATATATCGGGACGGTCACAGAGGGAGACTTTTTGTGGCATCTGCGTGATACACCATTGGATCAGGAAACGGCAGTAAATCATGTATATATCTGCGAAATGATGCGCGAGAACTGGAATCAGCCGGTTCATATTTCGGCGACGATGGAGGAACTTCTGGAACTGGTATTGAATCAGAACTTTGTACCGGTTGTCGACGACCGAAATTATTTTGTGGGAATTATCACGAGACAGTCTGTGATCCGCCATTTTGTGGATCGGATCCAGAAATTGAAACATCAGGTGGGCGAACAGGAATTGGAAAAAAAGGAAGGAGAAAAAGAGTGAAACCTCGAGTCGATTATACGTTATATTTATGTACAGACCGCGAATTGATGACTGCGGAAAGACTGGAAAAAGCAGTGGAGCTTGCTATACAAGGAGGTGTGACGGTCGTTCAGCTCCGCGAGAAAGACTGCACAGGAAGGGAATTTCTGCAGATTGCAAAAGATGTAAAACAGATTACGGATGCGTATGAGATTCCGCTTATTATCAATGACCGCATCGATATCGCGATGGCGGTGGATGCCGACGGCGTTCATTTGGGACAGAGCGACATACCGGCGCATACGGCAAGGGAACTTCTGGGACCGGATAAGATCATAGGGGTATCTGCGTACAATAAAGAACTGGCCGTCGAGGCGCAAAAAGAGGGCGCAGACTATCTGGGGGTCGGCGATGTGTTTGGAACTTCGACGAAAGCAGGAACGCATCATGTAGAGATCGATATCCTGCGTGAGATCTGCAATGCCGTAAAAATCCCGGTAGTTGCGATCGGCGGTGTCAACCAATCCAATGTGGCAAAACTGGCAGACACCGGTGTCAGTGGGGCAGCAGTCATTTCGGCGATCATTGCTTCGAAAAATATAACAGAAGCAGCGACAAATATGTTATCGCTGCTTCAAAAAGAAGTTATCGTAAATTCTCCAAGAGCATAACCGGAACACGAAGATTACCGGTGCCACGGCCAAGTTCAATATCCGGTTTGTTGGCACCGTGAAAATCGGAACCGCCGGTGATAAACAGATGATATTCATCGGCAAGCTTGCGGACAAACGCTTCATCTGTACCACGGTTTCGCGAATAAATGGCTTCGATTCCGCAAAGTCCGTAAGAGGTCAGATCGTCTAATAACCGGCGGATCTGGCTGACGGACAATTTGTAAAGCAATGGGTGTGCGAGAACCGGAATACCGCCGGATGCGCGAATCAGATCGATGGCATCTTTTGGTGTGAGATATTCGCGGTTGACAAAATACGGGCTGTCCGAAGACAGGCAGGTACGGAACGCATAATCCAGCGATGGCACACCGCCGTTTTCCAGTAACAGTCGGGCAAAATGCGCACGGGTCAAAATAGTATCGCCAAAGCGTTCGCACAACATATCATACGAAATTGGGAAACCGGCATTTTGCAGATTGCTGCACATTTTCCGATTTCGTTCATCACGTTCATTGGAAATGTCTTCCAATGTAGCAATGAGCTTTTTATTATGGATATCGTAGCGGTATCCGAGCATATGGATTTCAACCGATTGGGAAGAAGAAATCGTATATTTGCAGGAGAGCTCCATACCCGGGATCACCTGAATCTTATTGTCAAATTCCTCCGCTTTTTTTATGGCACGTTCCACGCCGCTTATGGTATCGTGGTCCGTCAATGCAAACGCAACCAGTTCCTGTTTAATTCCAAGAACAACCAGTTCTTCGGGAGAAAAGGTGCCATCGGAACAATTCGAATGCACGTGCAGATCAATATATCTCATAATCATACCTTCTATTCTTTTAGTATAGTATAACTATTATAGCATAATGGTAGGAATATGTAAAACAGAAAGAGCATATAGATAGTAAAGAGTAAAAAAGAAATGGCGAGAGAGTAGAATGAGAAGATTGAAAGGATTTTTTGTTTCCTTTGTGCTGACGGCACTTCTTTTGGTAGTTGTAGCATTTGTGCTGTATCAGACTAAGACATCCATGGAACATATTGGCGGAGCAATTCTTTTGGTGTATGCAGTCGCGGCATTTGTAGGTGGAATGATTTTTTCCGCACAAAAGGACAGCCGGCATTATCTGATGGGTGGACTATTTGGACTGGCATATTTTGGGGTTGTTTATGGCGTCAGTGCTGTCTGGAACAAAAGTTTATCCACAATGTTCCCGGCGATATTGACAACACTTTTGGTCTGTGTTCTTGCCGGTATGCTTGGTGGGATGCTTGGACCGAGAAAAAATAAAGAAAGCAGGAGTTGAAAAACTTGTGTTTAATATAGGACGAGAAAAACAATGTTTGAGCAGAGAAGATATTTGTCAGAAGACACCTCATTTGTACCGGGTGGAAGGTGTCCATGGCGAATCACTTGCGTAGCAATACGCTGTCCTCCTCCATACCAGAAAAGGGACCATGTGAAAGATGCTTGTTTCCCCGGATATTTGTGACGGATCTACATCTGTATGTAAATCCGTTGTATGAAAATTGGTAAAACTGTGTAATTCGTATTTGGAAGTAAGAAGTTCTTTGGTTACGCCTCGAATTAATGTACGCTGGTAAGCAGCTTACGAGCAATGCATGAAAAAAATTCTAAATTTATTAGCACTCACTCTTGACGAGTGCTAATAAAAGTGGTATAACATAATTGTAGCGATGGTGGAGAGACTATAAAAAGTCCCACATTGTCCAATAACGCTTGCAGGCATCGTGCAGGAGATGCAGAATGGAGGCAGAGTATGAATATTTCAAAATTTACACAGAAATCCGTAGAGATTTTAAACAACCTGGAAAAAATCGCATATGATTTTGGTGCACAGGAGATTGCACAGGAACACTTACTTTATGGGATGTTGACGGTAGAAGATAGTCTGATTAAGAAACTGATCGAGAAGATGGAGATAGACAGCGATGTGTTTTTGGCGCAGGTCGAGGGAGCTGTCCGCAAACGTCCGCAGGTTCAGGGAGGACAGGTTTATATCGGACAAGATTTGAATAAAGTATTGGTGTATGCCGAAAATGAGGCGAAAGCGCTGGGAGACGAGTATGTCTCCGTGGAGCATTTATTTTTGAGTCTACTTCGCAAACCATCGAAGGAGATCAAGCAGCTGTTCCACGATTTTCAGATTGACCGCGAAAGATTTTTGCAGGCTCTTTCGAAAGTCCGAGGAAATCAAAAAGTGACAACGGACAATCCGGAAGCCGTGTATGACAGCTTAAATAAATATGGATACGACCTCGTAGAGAGGGCGCGTGAGAAAAAACTGGATCCTGTAATTGGCAGGGACTCGGAGATTCGTAACATGATTCAGATCTTATCGCGTAAGACCAAAAATAACCCGGTTCTCATCGGTGAACCCGGTGTAGGTAAGACAGCAGCTGTAGAGGGACTGGCACAGCGTATTGTGCGCGGAGATGTGCCGGATGGCTTGAAAGACAAGATAATATTTGCTTTGGATATGGGGGCATTGGTGGCAGGTGCCAAATACCGCGGTGAATTTGAAGAACGTCTGAAAGCCGTTTTGGAAGAAGTCAAAGACAGCGACGGGCAGATCATTCTTTTCGTCGATGAACTTCATACGATCGTCGGAGCCGGAAAGACCGATGGTGCAATGGACGCCGGAAACATGTTAAAGCCAATGCTTGCACGTGGCGAACTGCATTGTATCGGTGCAACTACATTGGATGAATATCGGATGTACATTGAGAAAGATGCCGCATTGGAACGTCGTTTCCAGCCGGTTATGGTGGACGAACCGACGGTAGAGGACACGATCTCAATTCTTCGTGGACTGAAAGACCGTTATGAAATTTTCCATGGTGTAAAAATTACCGATGGAGCACTTGTCAATGCGGCGGTTTTGTCAAACCGTTATATCTCAGATCGTTTCCTTCCGGATAAGGCGATTGACCTTGTCGATGAAGCATGTGCACTCATCAAAACCGAGCTGGATTCGCTGCCGACCGAATTGGATGACGTGCAGCGTCACATTATGCAGCTGGAGATTGAAGAGGCCGCATTGAAAAAAGAAACGGATAATCTGAGCAAAGAGCGTCTGACCAATTTACAGAAAGAACTCGCTGAACTTCGTGAACAATTTGCCGGCGAAAAGGCAAAATGGGACAATGAGCGAAGCGCGGTGGAAAAAGTTCACAGTCTGAAGACTGAACTTGAAACCGTCCGCAATCAGATTGAAATGGCGAAAAACAATTATGACCTTGAAAAAGCGGCGCAATTGCAGTATGGAGATCTGCCAAGAGTGCAGAAACAATTGCAGGAAGCCGAAGAAAAGGCAAAGAAAGGCGACCAGTCGATGGTTCACGAGAGCGTAACAGAGGAAGAAATTGCCAAAATTGTATCGCGCTGGACAGGAATCCCGGTTGCCAAATTGACAGAATCGGAGCGCAATAAAACACTTCATCTGGCAGATGCACTTCACAAACGGGTGGTCGGCCAGGACGAAGGAGTAACGAAAGTGACAGAAGCAATCCTTCGTTCCAAGGCCGGAATCAAGGATCCGACAAAGCCAATCGGCTCATTTCTCTTCCTTGGTCCTACCGGCGTCGGAAAGACGGAGCTTGCGAAGAGCCTTGCCGAGAATTTGTTTGACAATGAACAGAATATCATACGTATTGATATGAGTGAATATATGGAGAAACATTCCGTATCGCGTCTGATCGGAGCGCCTCCGGGATATGTTGGTTACGAGGAAGGCGGCCAGCTGACCGAGGCAGTGCGAAGAAAACCATATTCTGTCGTATTGTTTGATGAGATTGAGAAGGCACACCCGGATGTGTTCAATATTTTCTTGCAAATATTGGATGATGGACGTGTAACAGACTCGAAAGGCCGTACGGTCGATTTCAAAAATACGATTTTGATCATGACATCGAACCTTGGCGCAGAATATTTGCTTGATGGTATCGACGAGGACGGCAATATCCGCCCGGAGGCAGAACAGAAAGTGATGGAAAAACTTCGTCTGAGTTTTAAACCGGAATTTTTGAACCGTCTCGATGAAACCATCATGTTTAAGCCGCTGACAAGAGACAATATCCGAGGAATCATTGATCTTTTGATCGCGGATCTGAACCGCCGTCTTGCCGACCGCGAGCTTACGGTAGAACTTACCGATGCAGCGAAAGACAAAGTGGTGGAAGATGCGTATGAACCGGCTTATGGTGCACGGCCATTGAAGCGTTATATCCAGAAAAAGGTAGAGACACTTCTTGCCAAAAAGATTTTGTCTGACGAACTTCATGCCGGCGAGCATTTTGTTATTACCGATGAAATGCTGTAAATAAATAACACCCCTTGCGAATTTTGTCATATAGTATACTAAAAAGCAAAATAGCAAGGGGATTTTTTTATGAATTCATATTCTGGAAATTGTAATTGTAATGAAAATCCAAGACCGCGCGGCCCGATGCCTGTCAACATGCCATCCTCTTCCTGCGGATGTCGTGCCTACAAGCCGGAAATGCCGGAATCCCGACCTTGTCCACGCCCGGAACGCCAGTCATTGGCTATCGCCTCGGTAAAATGGCAGACGTGGAAAAATGTCATGGACGGTGGAAGCGGTTTGGCGCACGGCTCGATCTTTGAAGATCTCGTTCTTCCATTTGTTGGAAGCAAAGCAGCATGCGCACAATGTTCACAACCATCATATCAAGGGAGGGATCGACGATGAATCAGACAGACAAAAAGAAGTTGCTGCGTTATATTCAGGAAGTTTCGTTTGCCATCGATGATGTCGTACTGTATCTGGATACGCATCCCTATGATGAGGAAGCATTGAAGTATTACAAAAAGTATAAGAAATTATACCACGAGGCATCCGAGGAATACACGCAATACTACGGACCACTACAAACTAGTAATGTTATCGCAGATGACCGCTGGACCTGGGTAGAAGGCCCATGGCCATGGGAAGGAGGATGTTGATCAATGTGGAAATATGAAAAACGGTTGCAATACCCGGTAAATATCACTCGCCCAAATGCTGAGATGGCAAAAGTGATCATTTCACAATTCGGAGGTCCGTGTCACGTTAAGGGATAGATGAGTAAAGTGCCGAAAAGTCGGCACTTACAAAGCTGTTTAGGAATAAGAATAGAAGATGTCGAAGGTATCGCTGTCTCGATGGTACTCGATGTGATCGACTATCTGTACGACGGCGTCGTGCTTTTCGACCACATCGACCGATTCATCTTCCAATGTGTCCAGTAAGTTTTTGATCATAGAGATATACGTGGTGCCATTGATGGCAGCAGTATGAGGAGTGCATCGCCGCTCTTCTTTTTTTATGAGCTTTTTCAAATGATCTCTTTCTTCGGCGATCCGGAACTTATTTTCTTTATATTCTTCTTTGGTATCAATTCCTTCGATGTATGCGTCTTTTATGCGCTGTTCTTTTTGTTCCAGTTTGGCAAGGGAATCTTGGTATTGGCGGAGCATATCCGAAGCAAGTGGAGCATCCGGCAGTGTTGCATGAAATGTCATGTCTGCGGAAGTACTGTCAATAGTTTTGCGCAAGGAATCAACGAGTGCTTCTTCACATCGCCAGGCAACGATATTTCCGGTGTTGGTGTGCATTCCCTTGGAGTATTTCCAGCAAACAAATGAAGTATATGTTTTGTTCGTGTGAAAAGACAGATTTGCTCCGCAGGCCGGACACCGCATGATGCCGCAAAGGTAATGGTTAAATAGGGTGTCGGATTTACGTCGTCGCTGTCCGGTGTGACCGGGAACAAAAGGAACAATTTTTTGAACTTGTGTCCAATGATTTTCGTCAATTAACGGTTTGTGCAGTCCCTTTGTTGTGATAATGTCGTTATCGGCATTATTGTGGTAGGAAGAATGTTTTCTATAATTCCACCGCACATAACCTTTATAGAAAGGATTTTGAAGGATATAAACGATACCGCGATGTTCGAAGAGTTTTCCGCGGCGCGTGCGGTATCCGGCATCATTGATTATTCGTGCGATAGTGGTTGAGGTTTTTCCTTCCGCGGCAAGACGATAGATCTCACGCACAATGACCGCTTCCGGTTCATAGATTACAGGAATGTGATCTTCCATATGATATCCGAGCGGTGGTGCTGCCTGGTATCCTCCACGGAGTGCCTTTTCTTCCATCCCACGCTTGACATCGCTGGCGAGGCGAATGGAGTAGTACTCATCCATCCATTCGATGATTCGTTCAATCAAGGAGGCAAAAGGACCATCAATCAATGGCTCAGTGATCGATACGACCTCTACACCATTTTTTTGAAGCAATGATTTGTAGACGATACTTTCTTCCTGATTCCTTGCGAAACGGCTGAATTTCCACACCAGGATGTAGTCATAGGGATGTTCTTTGGATTTGGCATAGGAGATCATTTTTTGGAATGCCGGTCGTTTTTCTGCGTTACGTCCACTGATACCGGTATCCTCAAAGATGTCAGTGATCATGATTCCGTTTTTCTTTGCATAATTTTTGAGTTCGCGGCGCTGTGCATCCGGAGAGAGTTCTTCCTGGCGATCTGTCGATACGCGGATGTAGGCAGCAGCTGTTTTGATGGTTGTGGACATAGGATCACTCCTTATAACTTGACATATTCAATATATATTAGTAAAATAACATTTAAAAGTTAGAAATGAATTCTAACTAAGTGAAGAAAAGAACATGGAAGTATAAATAAAATGTTCTTATTATCTGAAAGCAAGTAATGTTTCTAGTTTGTACTAGGAAAAGGTTTACTTGCTTTCTTTAACTTTGTCTGTTGGTGCTTTATGGCAAGAACATATGAAAATACCCCAAGCCTCGACAAATCCTTGATTACTTAAGAAATCAGTTCCTTTCCATCAAAAATCAATGATTTGATTTTATTTGTTTTCCGGTCAATTTCGAACTGAAAATCACTTCGGATCATAGCGCCAAAGCCATTTTGGGAATCTACATAGCCTTGGACCAGCAAGGTATGTTTATTTTTGGAAAAGGCCCACTCATTCCTGTCGGCAAATTCTGCGGTAGAGGGTGAGGTAAGAATTTCCTTTATTTTTTCCTCACAACTAATCCTTACAGTGTCTTGTTCCTCAGCGGTCATACAATAGTCGTTAAGGGTCGATTTGACTTTTCCTTTTCCGTATAATGTATGATTTTTATAAGTTATCTTATATACATTTTGTTTTTTATCAAGAAAAACAAATACATTTTTTATGTTGCCAATTACAAGAATATATCCTTTTTTTCCTTTGTACCTGGAATCCAATGAAGACTCTGCGGTTATCGACGAAGCATCTTTTAAACCACATTGAGATAAAATTTTATCAATTTTTTCCCCTTGCTTATTTGACAGTCCGTTGATGTTTTTAGCGGCAAAACTTGTCGGCGCATTAGTAGACAGAGCAGCGTTCTGGTTGCCGTAATTTGTGTTGTTATTTGAAGAGGGGGTGTCGTTACCTAAAACTGCTCCAACTATTGTAATTGTCATTAGGATAAGTATAATGATAGAACAGTAGAATAAACACCCTAGTTTCTTCTTCTTTTTCGCTGGAAGTGATGCTACAGATGTAACATTTGTCGTTTTTTCTGTTTTGAGAATGTATCCGCAGTTTGGACAAGTCGCTGCTTGATCTGAAACTTCATGGTTACATTCTGGACAATTGATTAGTGACATAACAAAATCCTCCCTTATTTGTGTTGATGTGCGTAAATTTCAATAAGATCAACAGAGCAATCTTTATCAAAATCCCCATTTTCGATGTGCTTCATAGCATGGTGGTATGCGTTAAGTAGTTGCATGTGTGAGTGGCGTGGATTGAGTACGATGGTATAACTCAGATCCGGGTTAGCCACCACGTATTCTTTGATGGTAGTAGGCATATCAGCCATCACTACGTTGATAGTGTCGTTGTGCATTTTGAATCCCTCCTTACCCTGATTGTACAAAAATTATTGTCCCATAAAAAGGACTTACAATACTGCGGCGTTATCTTTATTTTCACGCATTTTCTTACTGACGCGATATTGTTCTGCATCTGGAATGTCAATAAATTCGACGGTTTTATCATAATTTTTACGGACAACCTCTTTAATCTCGTCCAAAGTGACGTTGAAAAATTCACGTCTTTGGTTGACCATGTTTAATTTTTTATCCTCGAAAGCACGGTGAAGAGCTGCTTCAAGAGCCGGTGCATCCTCTGAGAAGATCATAGCGTGGACATCAAACTTGAAGGGAACGGAGGCGTCGCCAAGCTCATCCACACGATCTTGAGGATTGAGGCGGCGAGTCATACCGATCTTATATACATTTTCGCCAAATGCTCCAATATTAGATATGATATAGACATATCCTGCTCGGATATTAGCTTGTCTGTAATCAATATCAGATAACGATTTTTCGATATCAGCGAGAACATTTTCAAATTCAGCTTTCTTTTGTAGATATTCCTGATTCGTCGGATCGTTTTCAAGTTGTTTCTTTATTTTCTCATATGCCGTCAAGTAATGAGTCTGTTCTTTTTCAATTTTATGCTTTTCTGCTTCGATTTCTCGCTGTAATCGTTCTTGTTCGCGTTGCTCCGCACGTGCCGCTTTGGCGGCTTCTTTTTCTTCTTGCTGTTTCTGCCGGTATTCAAAGGCAAGGCGCAATTCTTTGATTTTAGCATCCAGATACATCTTAGTAATAGAGATATTCATAATGGAGCCAAGTTTTGAAATGACTTCCGCGGATTTACGAATTCTATGTAATGAAGCGTCAAAATTGGTATAGCGTACTTTAGAAATCGCCGTGTCACATTCGTTGTTAAAGGCACGAAGCAAAAGTTTTTGAGTGTCAGCAACCATTTTACGACCTTTAGCTGCATTTCCGTCTACTTTCCAATTTATAACACCTGTTACCGCGCGTTTGGATTTGATGAGATCTTTTTGGTGATCTCTTAGTTCTGCCAGTTTTTCTTTGTAATCAAGAGCGGAAGCAAAATCATATTGCGGTTTATACAAGCCAAATTCCTGAATTGCGATTTCTTCATCAAGAACAATCATATCATTCTGCTTTTCTTTTATTTGATTTTCAAGATTAAATGCTGTCTGCTTCAATGAGTCGATGTTTGTTTCGATTTGCTGTTCTTCTTTGTGCAGAGATTTAATGTGCATATCCAAGTTGACAGCATCTTTAAGCTCTGGGGTTAGTGATTTTTTGTAACTATCATTCTGTTCTACTAGGCTTTCATATTCAGTTGCGAGTTTGCGTTCATTTCTCAATTTAAGTAGCAAGAGAATAATGCCCACAATCAAAGGAATTCCATAAAGGAACCAAAAGAAAAAAAGTATACAGATAAGCCATGTTTTTAAGTACCATTTGTTGTTCATAACTTTCTACGCCTCCTTATTGTACTTTTTAGTTTGAGAATCTGTCCAACATCTGCTTTACAAATTCAATGTCTTCCTTCTTGACTTTTCGTGAAGCGTCAAAAAGAACCTTATAATCCGGATTTTTATGTAAGAACTCTGCTGCTTCACGTGCGTCCTCGTCCAGGTAGTAAGATTCATCAGAATCATCCTCTGCTGCTAAATCTTTTGAAGCAAGATCATTTATATCAACTCCAAGTAATTCTGATAATGCACGTAATTTTGAAATTGGGGGTTCAGATATTCCTGTTTCCCATTTTTGAATTGTTGTATAGGATTTATATCCCAATTGTTCAGCTATCTGGTCTTGTGATAAATTCTTCTTTTTTCTTAAGTATCGAATGTTTTTAGCAAGGCACATATCGAACACCTCCTAAATTTACTGTTTAGAATATAGTACTACGAAAACGAAAAAAATTCAAGGAAATTTTAATAAAAAGCAAAAAAACATGAAAAAAATTCAAGTTTACTATTGACACATGAAAAATATTCATGTAGAATTGATTTAGAAAGTGAGGTGAGATGGATGCAGATAGACAGACAATATACATTAAAAGAACTTCGTGCGCGCAAAGGAAAGACACAGGCAGATACGGCGAAAGATCTTGGGATATCTACACAGACCTATAATTCGTGGGAAAAGGATATATCAAATGTAGCAGTAAGCAAAGTTAAAGCTGTGGCAGATTATTTTGGCGTACGTTTAAGTGAAATTTTTTTTAACTAAAAACATGAAAAATATTCATCTAATATTAAAGGAGATGAGTCCATGAAAGGGCAGCCACTAAATTTTGATGAAATATCTACAAAAGATTTGGTTAGGGAACTAAATAAACGAGAAGGTATTTCACAAATCTGGGTGGAACCAGAAAACAAGAAATTAGATGTACAAATAACCAGTCCCACCCTGATTTTAGTTGTTACAGACTAAAGTCAGGCAATAGTAACCAAGAACCACAACATTTCATACATTAATTAATATGGAGGTGATTATCATGGCAAAAAGAAAGAAAAGCAAAATCCAAAATTACATAATTATTGAAGGAAAGCCGGTCAAAGTGGAAGACATACCACCGGAGCAGATGAAAGAAATTGCGACGACGCTTGCAATACGCTTTGCAAAGGCTCTTGGGTATGAACCGGTAGAACCAGTAAAGGATACAAAAAACATAGGATAGCCCGAAAAGGGCAGAAAGGACAAGCTATGACGACAAAGAATAAATGTTTATGGACGATGACAGGCTGTTCAATCGCCTATCTTACAACGATGGCGCTCAGTCCTGCAACCGGGACAAGCATTCCGGCGGCGATCATGTCGGTGGTATGTACACTGTATATCGCGGTGTTTATCGCGGCAAATGTAGGAAACAAGGGGGAAGAGTGATGGACAGACAGGAATTTTATCAAGACGGCGTAACCAGAGTCACGGATCCGTTTTATATCTGCGTTTGTGAGCAGGGGCATAAAGCATACAGCCCGATTTACATGAAAAAATGTGCCTTTTGTGGTGCGGTACTGCGGCAATGTGTCCCTGCTGACAAATATAACAAAAGCAAAGGCGATCAGTAAAGAAAACTGACCGCCAAGATATGCTCACTAAAAACAACCACTTTTAGTATAGCATATCAAAGACCAAAAAGCAAGCAAAACATCAAAAATAAAGGGGTTCAAAGCCCCTTTGAAAACTTGCTAAGGATATTAAGTTTAGAACAATTGGAGGACAAGATATGCCATACATAAAAGCGACGACAGTAGCAGGACAGACCGTGATGATTGAGAAGTACTATTCATCCAGATGGGGAAGGAAGGGGATTGAACGCTCTGCCAATCTGAAAAAGACAAGTGAGGAGCAGGAGCGTGTAAATCAGCGGCAGGCAATCCGAACGGTTACCCTCTTACTCAACGCCAACTTCGGACCGGATGATTATCACCTGGTACTGGACTATACTCCGGATCAGCGCCCGGCTACTCCCTGCGCAAGCCAAGAAGTTAGTCAAGCCATTCCTTGGAAAACTTCGGCGGCTCTATCGAAAGTGCGGGATGGAACTAAAATACATCGAAGTGTGTGAATTTGGAAAGAAAGGAGCGCTGCACCACCACATGGTGGTCAACAGTTGCGCCGGCACAACGACAGCGGACATCAGAAAGAAGTGGCCGCATGGTCGTGTGCACTTCAATCCGCTTGACGATTCAGGAGAGTATAGCAAACTGGCCGCTTATCTTTTGAAGAATCGAACGTATTGGAGGAAGTGTGGCGGTACCGGAAAGCAGTATTCCCCATCGCGAAACCTGGTACGACCTGTCACCAAGAAAGTGGTGGTCAAGGCAGAGCGGTACTACGAGAAGCCGAGAGAAAGAAAAGGCTACTATGTGGCAGCAGATTCCGAGAGACATTTTATGACGGAAGCCGGCTGGCCATATATGAGATATATCATCGTAAAAGGAGAAAGAGCACCATGAAAGTAGACATATACATCATTACATTGTGGAAGGGGACGAACTTTGCCAAGGGATCCGGAGCATATGGGATCCTGCTGGAAGTGGTAAAGGCTGGAACTCCTTACACAAAAGAGCATTATGCCGGATGGGAAAACTTGTCCTATCCCAAATTGTAATTAAGGGCAGTAGTAGATGCACTTTCATACGTGACAAGACCATGTGATATAAAGGTTCATATCGACAGTGGTTATGTGACAGGAAACTGGGAGACTAAGAAGAGTGGGAAAAATGCAGACTTGTGGGAGGCACTGAGACAAAAAGCCATGAAAATGGACAATGTGGAGATAGTCTTTGACGGGAAACACGAGTATGCTTCGTACCTCAAAAGACAGGTAGAGGCAGGGAAGTATCCGGCCATAAAGGATGAATGAAAGGAGAGATACTATGTTTGAAAATTTTGGAGAATTTGACACATTTTTAGAATTGAATCAGGCAGCAGAGGGCTTGAAGGATAAGGAAAAGATTACAGAATGCGTTGGGCGGCTGGTGCTGCCGCCCGGAAAGGAGAATTCATATGAGAGTCAGAAATAATGATTTTGCTACGCTTAGAATAAAAAGAATCCAATATTTGTTTGCAGGATATCAAAAAGTGTTTAGATGCAAATCGTGTGGAAAAATATATCCGGAGTATGTACCAGATGTATGCCGGCGTTGTGGGAAGGAACTGACGGAGGAAATGAATCCGGAAAAAGCGAGAATATTACGGCCACAATATACGGATTTAGTAGAAAAGGTTGTGGCCAAGAAGGGGCTGTTTGGGTGGCGAGTTTTAAGAACAGACGATACGGAAAGGAGTGCCGATTGAATATGAAATGTCCTAAATGCGGAAAGGAAACGGAGTGGTTAAGAGCTTTGTCGAGAGTAGATAACAAGACAAGGATATGTGATGAGTGTGGAACAAAAGAAGCTCTGGATGCTGGGTTAACAGAAGGAAGTTCTATAAGAAAATCTATACTTGCGTGCGTAGGAAGAGGATCCACGCCGCAAGACAGAATCAGAGCAAAGGTACAGGCAACGGGAAACAAGTGGGCTGTGGAGAATTTCAACGCTACGCATAATTAGGAGGAAGCTATGACAAAAGAACAGGTTCACGAAGCTTTATGCAAAGCTCCAGATGAAGATAAAATGAGGCTGGCTATAGCTTGCCAGATGAATGGTATTGACGTTCAGGATGTAGAGACAGGGTTGGCAAATGTGCTTACAGGTGTACAAAAAGTTATAAAACCAGCAATCGAATATTATAGATATTTAGGAGGAAAATAGTATGGCAAATTTTGATGAAGATATTAAGAGAATCACAGATGAAATCCTATCGGATGGAACTGTTGATCAGATTATTAGAGAAAAGGTGACGGATGGAATAGAAAAAGCAATAGCTAGTTCATTTAATTATGGAAAGCTTGAAAAGGCGGTCAAAGAAAGAGTTGAGCAGATTTTAGTTCCGTTTATTGAGAACTATGATATGTCTGCCTATATAGTAAAATTAGATACCGTTCTTACGGAGATAGTCAATAAATCTAATCTTGTGGATAATAAGCAAATGTTGGAAAATTTCCAGTATTTGATGAAAGAACCTCAGATAACAGAAATGAAATTAACGGATTTGTTTAAGGAATACAAAAAGTTTGTCGCAAGAAATATGGATACCTATGACAGAAAAGTTGAATGGGATGAGTCACCAGAGTATGAGGCAATGACTGTTTTCTTTGAATTTGAGGAGGATCGTGAAAGAAGCTGGAGCTCATTCAAATATGCCACTATTGATTTCACGGTGGATGAAGAGAAACAGCAGGAGGAACTCAACAGAACAATACGTCTCTCTAAGTGGGATGGAGATAGAAAGGATGGATGGGAAATAAGAGTGGACACAAATCCGAATCTGAATTCCCTTAGAAATCTGGATAAGTTTGACTTATTACTCTTAAAGCTGCAGAGAGCGGATGTCAGAATTATTGCTGACGAGTTGAGTGATGAAGATTATGTATATTCGGACACAAAGCCAGAGCCAACATATGAGTAACTATGAATGGACAACTGAAATTTGATGAATTTATGAATATAACAGAGGAAAAACCACCGGAACATAAGCAAGAGAGAGTTCCGATGGTGGATCCATGTTACTACTGTTTATGCAGGTCATGTATCAATAATGCAGAGAGCCTTACTGTCAATCCAGAAGAAGTGCCATACGACTGGCACCCGTGCTTCTTTTGTGATATATGCAATAATTTTGATGGAGAAAGTCCCGAAAATATGGAAAGGGAAGAATGCGAGGAATATATGATAGACAATTATCATGCAAGACAGAATAGGGAAAAAATTAGAATTGTGGGAGGCGCTGAGACAAAAAGCCATGAAAATGGACAATGTGGAGATAGTCCTTGACGGGAAACACGAATATGCTTCATACCTCACAAGACAGTTAGAGGCAGGAAACTATCCGGCGATCAAGGATCAATAAATGAAAGGAGAGATACTATGTTTGAAATTTTTGGAGAATTTGACACATTTTTAGAATTGAATCAGGCAGCAGAGGGCTTGAAGGAAGAGGGAGATATGGCTTCCCTCCGCAAGCTGGCATCAGAAAACGGCATCGATGAATTTGATACCGAGGCTTATATCAAGGGTGAGATCCCGGACTTAAGCAATCCAATGACAGCCGCTCTCGGAAAACTGAAAAAGGAAAAGGAGGAGGAGAGCGGCAATTATGTGACGACTGCGATCATTGGATATCTGGAATCCATCTGCGATGATATCGACATGGCACTCGCAATCCGAAAAAAGGGAAAGCGTGCCAGCAAAGTCTTTGACAAAGTGTATAAGTATGCCAAAGACAACCAGAAGAATCATTGTGGCGTATGTAGCGATGAAAAAGCCTACCAAATGGCACGTGAATATTATAAGGGGGCAGAGTGATGAAGTTTGATATCGATATTACTCCCTGCCCGGAAGAGTATATCAAGGCAGCAGTCAAACGCCATCTTGTCCGAGGTGTGCAAGGGAGCCTGGATGAAGATATTATCATTCAAAAGGTGAAGGATGGTCTGCTTTGGACCTATCATTATTATGCGCATTCGCGCCATGATAATGCGGCTGCACTATCTGATGCGGTACGCGAGCAATGCCGGTCACCAAAAGAAATAATTATTGCAGACATGGAAAAGCGGCGATGGTGGACATGGCGGGATGGCAAATGGGGAAAGGCAAAATGCCGCCCTTGGGATGCGTATTATTTTGATATAACCATTCCGAAAGATGTAACCGGACATGTGATCGATAAAGAGATGTATGGAAAGCATCTATGGGATATGCAGGAGGAAGTGAATGCGGATCGCTATCGGCAAAAACAGCAAAAGAAAGCGGCCGATCAAAAGCGCTTGATGGATCAGATCAAACCGATTCCCAAAGCATATGAGGACTGGGCGCTGAACCGATTTGTGAATTTTATGGTATTTTCTCCGGAAGACCGGGCGGAAGGATACTGTTCGCATTGCAGAAAGAAAGTGCCGATGGAGCATCTGTTAAACGGCAAAACAGTAGTCTGTCCGATCTGCAATAAAGCGATGGAAGCAAGAACCATACATAAAATGCCTATGATTCAGCAAATAAGCACGATGTATGTCCAGCCGATAAAAGAAGGATTTGTATGCAGATTTATCAAATATACAAAGACCTGGAGCAATGGAACAGAATATGTCGATCCGCAGGAAAGATTACGTATGTTCCAGGAATATGGAAAGCCGCAGCGCTGGTTTGAGCGGCGCATCTGGAGTTATGGGGAAGACGGATATAGCAATGAGTTCGCCGAAAACAGAGTCAAAGGATGGACAAGAGCGATGAACTCACCGACGTGCGTGCGTATAGACCGGTATTATCCGGCAAAGTGCCATGTCTACAAAAGAAATCTGCCGGCATTGATAAAAAAGACACCAGTGAAGTATTTGACAGGATTGGATGAAATGGCGTTTTTGATTACCAAAAAACAACGATATCAGCAAGATATTTTTGCATACGCAGACATCCTGGATTACTGTGGAAGATACCCGGTGATCGAGTCACTGTGGAAACTAGGATTTGAAAGACTTGCTGTAGATATCGTCTGTAATTCCATAAAAATCAAGCCGTCCCACGAAAACCATAAGGCGTTGGGAATATCAAAGGAATTGTGGAGATATATGCTGCAGACGGATAGACAGCAGGATGCAGGCTGGATACAGGCAATGCAGGAGCTTTCAGGAGTGCATGGAAGTATCGAGGAGAAAGAGGAAGCTATCCTTGTAATGAAGTTCTCCAGACACCGTGAAGAACTTTTTATAAAAAGAGGACTGAAATTAAGGCGAACGGTGGATTATATCCGCGAACAGGCTAGATATTCAGATCTTACGGAACATACAGTACAGCAGTATGTGGACTACCTTAATATGTCAGACAGGCTGCAACTAGACACAATTCTCTATCCAGATAATCTCGAGAATGCACATGATCAACTGGTAGAGCTGACTAATGATCAGAAAAACAAAAAACGACTTGCCGAGGCGTCGAAAAAGGACAGAGCGATTGAGAAAGTCTATGAGAAGATCGCAAAAAAATTCTCTTTCGCGGATGAAAAATACATTCTTCGGCCGGCAAAGAGCAATGTCGAGATAGTGCGGGAAGGACAGATCCAGCATATCTGTGTGGGAGCCGGAAATTACACAGAGAAAATGCTCCGGGGAAAGAGCTATATCTTGTTTCTCCGGCAGCAGTCGGCACCGGACAAGCCCTACTATACCGTAGAGATAACGCCGGAGTATGAGATTATACAGCGTCATGGAAAGTATAACAAAGAACACGAGGAACGTATCGAGGTAGATGCATTTTTAAATCAATTTGTGGAGGAAAAGACACATGGCAAAAAGCATTATGCATGATGGAATGACCTGCTTTTTATGCGGTGCAAATGGATCGATGGATCATCTGCACTGGCATCATATCTTCGGTGGTCCCAACCGCCGCTGGTCTGAAAAGTTTGGACTAAAGGTGCGGCTGTGCGGGCAGAAATGTCACGAAAATGGTCCGCAGGCGGTACATAAAAGCAGAGAAACAGATCTTTATCTGAAAGCAGAGGGGCAGAAAGCATTTGAAGAATATCACGGAAGCCGGGAAGAGTTTCAGCAGATATTCGGAAGAAACTGGTTGTAAGCACCAAATGGCTTTTACATCACGGGTTATAAGTCATTTGAATCATATAGCAGACTGCCGGGGGTATCTCCGGCAGGGAAAGGAGCAAAGAATGGAACAGTTAAGTATAGTGATCAATGATATGGAGGATGTCACAAAAGCGATAAATCAGGCACAGAGAAAGGCATGTACGTCGATCGTCGAGATTGGATATGTGCTTCGTAAGGCAGATGATGCGGAGTTATTCCGGCAAAAAGGATATAGCAGTATCTTCGAATTTGCCAAGCAGGAGTACGGCTGGGATAAAGCTCAGACATCAAGATTTATGGCAATCAACCGGGAATACAGCGAGGGCGGGTATTCTACCGTGCTGAAAGCACAGTATGAAGGTTACGGCCAAGCAAAACTGTCCGAAATGTTGATGCTTCCGGAGCAGATCCGGGAAGAACTTCATCCGGATATGAAACGGGATGAGATCCGGGAAATTAAGAACGAATATAAAGCAGCAGAAAAAGCACGTGAAGTTGAAGATTTCGGAAAATCATTTATTCCGGAGGCAGCAGAGGAAAGTCTTTTGGTGCAGAGTATCCGCCATCTGTTCGAATTGGACGCATATGCGCGCCGTATCCCCAAGTTGTGGCCGCTGATGAAGAAAAAGGATGCCGGAGAAGACTGTAACGAGCAGGATATCTTTCTGGCTTTGTCCGAAAATGGCTATGGGAACCAGCGAGCCGGATCGTGCATGTATTTCTTCAAGAAGGATAACTTCATCGTGATGCGTGGAATGTCCAAAGAAGAGTATTCTTACAATGAGTTGCTGGAGGCGTTATTGAATCTGTCAAGTGTCGAATTATCCTTGGAAAACACCTGGTATGAAAAAACATTTGGAAAAAATCTTCCGAAAGATGAAAAAACGATACCAAAAGTGGCGACAGCCTCGGAAGTTCGAGGGCGAGACCATGTAGCACCAAAGCAGTCAGCACCGACACAAAAGGAAGAGAAAAAAGTGTCGGAAAGCCCGAAAAATCAGGAAGAACATCCGATTTTGGAAGGACAGAGTGATATCCGTGAATTTGCTGAAGAAATGCCGATAAGCAATGAAAATTCACAAAATATGGAAGAAAATGAGCCGTTTGAAATGACGCCGCCCTCGGAATCCCGAGGACGCGAGGATTTCGACAAAGAGCAAAAATTAGATGAACCAACATCGAAAATGCCGGATATAGTACCGGATGTCATCGATGGAGAATGCCAATACTGTGTCGGCAATAAGGATATCGAGACCAATGACGGATCCTTTCATCTGCACCTGACAAGACATGGTACCGGAAGGATTGAACTTGACAGTGGACTTCGGTATGGAATCATTGAATTTTCGTATTGCCCAAAATGCGGTAGAAAGATGGAAGAATGAAAGAAAAAAGAAAAGAGGCAGCAGTATGTGATGCGATCGATGTGATTACGGAAGCGATTACGCATTACTATATTCCGAAAAAAGTAAAAATTGCCTGGGACGGCTGTTACGCATACTGCCCGTCGTGTGGAAACGAGGATATCCGCGACACGGAGTTTCATAAATTTTGCCACGAATGTGGACAGAGATTGGGGGAATTAGAATGATCTATGCACCGGGACAGATATATCAGATGGCGGGTACCGGAGAGTATGCCCGGATCCAAAAGTGTTTTGCAGCGAAAGCCCTGTGCCTGATCCGCGGAAGACATCATTTGGTAAGCTATGACAAGTTGTTAGTGCGAAAGGAGATACGATGAATAAGCAGAGCAAAGACGGAATCATCCGCCTGAAAAAGGAAGGATTGAGCAATGCAGAGATTGCAAGAAATCTCAATTTAAAATTAGCAACGGTAATATCCTACGTTACTCAGATCAGAAAGAGTGATGACTGCCCGGAATGGTTTAAGCAAAGCATTAACCAGCGGCGGAAACGGATAGATGATGCCATCGAGGACATTATGAAGGAGCTGGCTGCAGGTTTTAGTCTGGAGGCAGTATCTGAAAAGTATGGTGCATCAAAGAAAACAATTGAAGAGCGCATCAAACTGTACGAAAGTAATTTGGTTCAAGATGATGAATGTTCGAATAAACAACTGCGGATGATTGTCGAAAAGGCGATGATCGCAGTTACAGATCAGGGCAAGGTTTTGGCGCTGGCAAGAGCCGGATGGAAGTTGAAGGATATTGCCGACGAACTTGACGTGACGGAACAGGTTATAAAAAAGGTGCTGCAAAGATATTTATCAAGGCAGCAGGGTTTGAAAGGAGCAGTGCGATGAAGAGATACAATGGAAAAGTTCGGTTTTTAGAAAGCGATATCAATTTTACTGCCGGTAAAATCTACGAAATCAAGGATGGCAAGATTGCAAATGACCGGGGAGAAAAATTCCCTCTTTATGATGAATTTTGGAATTTTGAGCAGGTAAAGGAGTATTTTGCTGTAAATGGTCAGTATGACAAACAGGGGATTTTAGTGGAGGAATATAATCCAAGTACCTTAAAGAAAGTTTACATAAGCGGTCCGATTACCGGGACAAAAGATTACCTGGAGAAGTTTGAAGATATAGAAACTGCTTTGGTTCTGGTCCATCAAGGAGTGGAGGTAATCAACCCCGCCAAAGTAAACGCCAATTTGCCGGAAAGTACCACATGGGAAGAGTACATGAGAATGTCCCTGTGTATGCTTAGTATGTGTGATGGAATTTACATGATGGAAGGCTGGCAGCAGAGCCGGGGAGCAAATCTGGAATATGCTTATGCAAAGGGCATGGGAATAACGGTGTTGTGAGAGAAAAAAAACAAGGCTGCGCCTTAACGATTCTCATATGTTAAAGCGACAGCCCCACTGCGTTAGTAATACATTATGTACATTAGGCACTCGCGAAGAGCGCCCCAAAGGGGATCCTGTGTCAATTGTTCTAATGTGCAGAACAGGATCCAGAGGATAAATACTACATGACGTACATGTTCGTTCCTTATAATCATATATTTTTTCTCCTTTCTGGTATTTACAAATAGTATGACTATTATTTTTATTTTTTTTGAACGGAGTTTAATCGGGTAACGAAAACGAACTAAAAGACTGGAGGTAAAGAAGAATGAAATTAGTAAACGCAAAAAAAATTAGAGATTATGTTAAACGAGAGATAAATCCTTACGGAAGACCATTTGAAGGTACGGTATATGAATTTGGATTAAAATTAATGAAGTATCTTGAAAATGCAAGTGTCGATTATGATGTAGATAAGGTTGCGGAGTTACTTGAAAAGCAATCTTGTGATACGGAAATTTTTGAAGAAACACCGACAAAGATACCTGGAGTTTTTTCGTATGATTTAAAAACGTGCAAGATGGTAGGTCTTTCCAATGCAATTCAAATAGTAAAGGATGGTGGTGTTAAATGTTAGTGCCAGCAATTTTATACAAAGAACAGATAAAGACAGAATTTCAGAAGAGGTTTTATACAATGGATATGCTATATGAGACTGGTTGTAACTCTCAATGGTGTCCAGACATTTCAGATGAACCAGAAGAAGGTGTTTTTGAATATGCAATTATAAATGGTAGGGGAAAATTGATTGGTTATTTATCATATCAAGTTGATTACTATTCAAGCAATGCTTACAATTTTGGGCTTATGTCCTTTGACCGGGGAAATCCGATCATAGGAAAGGTCTTGTTTGAAAAAATGGAGGAACTCGTATCTACCATGCATCGACTAGAGTGGAGAATGATTGGTGGAAATCCAGTTGAGAGGCACTATGATAGGTTTTGCGCTAAATACGGAGGTGCTAAATATATACTGCACGATTCGGTACGAGATAAAAATGGAAAATACCATGACAATGTTGTATACGAGATAATAAGGCTGATGGATACACTGTCAGAAAATGAGAATCTGAAAGAGAAAGAAAAATTTAGAAAAGAAAGGAGTTGATTTTGAATGACTAACGCAGAAAGAATCAGAAACATGACGGATGATGAGTTGGCAGTTTTTCTTACAAAATTCAAAAATACGTTTGGCGAAGAATATGAGGGAGAAAAAAGTTGCCTAGATTGGCTTCAATCAGAAGTTGCTGAAATGTTTTTAAAAGCATTTGACGATAGTGAAGAAAAGATTCCTTGCAACCGCCAGCACAACGGCAATTCAAGAGATAATGAGTCTTGTCGCAGATGTGATAGCAAAGTTTCAGAAAATGATGATACAAAAAACAAAGTTACATCTCTGGAAATTATCGTAAGGATGATAGACAACAATCCATATTACGAAATCAAGTACAAAAAAGTCGGCGAAGATTATTACCATGTAGGTTACAGTTCATTCAATATTGATAATGTATTGAAATGGCGTGATGAGTGTTTTGAACTTGCCATTGAAAAGTGGAATACTCGTGTAGATAATAAGGAGATGAGAAAGAAATGAAAACTAAAACTAATAAAATTATTCAGGCAGCAGTCCATGCGTTCGCTCAATCGGACATAATGCACGGACGAATGCCAGATTACGACGATTACTTTGGCGCGGTAAGAATAGCTGTACACATCCATAACATTTCCAAGATGATAAATGGAAAAGCATCGGCAGGATAATTGAGTTGCGCCGGCACAACAAAAATCAAGAGGCAGCAGTAGAAAGGAGATTATGCTTTGGAAAAAGATCAAAAAGCAGAAAACGACAAAAAGAAAAAATATCTTTGGGGATATCTTCATGCGTGTAAAAGATTGGCTGTCCTGGAGGAGCAGTTGCAATCAATCCGGCAGGTGGAACAGGCGGCCAAAACGCAACAACTCTCCGATATGCCGAAAGGCGGCGGACACCAGACAGATCTTTCAGATTTGCTTGTCAAAATCGAGAATTGGCAAAGAAAGATTGATGAAGCAAAAGTGAATGCAATGAGTATCAAGGTGGATATTGAGACAAAAATTGCGGAAATGTCTGACCCTGATGAACAAAATGTGTTACAACTTCGCTACATAAAGGATAAAAAATGGACTAAAATTGCGGAAACGATGCACTGCCACATATCAACGGTGCATCGTATCCATGGAAATGCACTAAAAAATATCAAAATTTAATAAAGTTGCGACACAATGCGACATTTATATGTGTTATTATGATAGTGTAAAGAATCCCCAAGATAGTATCCTCATAAAAAGGGCAGTTACCGAGTGTAGCTGCTCTTTTTGCGTTGCTTGATTGGGAATGAAGGAAGGTGGTGTTTTGAGTGAAATTAGAGAACTGGCAGAGATAGATTATATTTCCGGGATGAAGTACAAAGAAATTGCAGAAAAGTATAACATTTCAATCAATACGATCAAAAGCTGGAAAATTAGAAACGGGTGGTCCAGATCATCCAAAAAGGGTGCACACAAAACGAAAAAAAGTTGCACACAAAATGAGAAAAAAGTTGCACACAAAAATGAAGAGGAAACACCACCGTGTGAGTTTCCAGAAAATGACATTGAAGAGGCCGCCCGTAATGGGGAGCTAACCCCTAAGCAGCAGTTGTTTTGTGCAATTTATGTAAAAACATTTAATGCAACAAAAGCATACCAAAAAGCATTTGGAGCGAGCTATAATACGGCAGCGGTGCTTGGAAGTAAAATGTTAAGAAACCTTAAGGTAAAAAAACAGATTGAAGACCTCAAAATAAATCGGTTCAACAGAGAACTTTTAAGTGAAGAGGATATATTTCAGAGATATATTGATATTGCATTTGCTGATATAACGGATTATGTGGAATGGGGATATGAGTGGGCTGAGGTGCCGAACGGGTTCGGTGGGACTATGTCTATCAAAAAGAATGTCGTTCGATTCCGAGACTCCAAAGAAGTGGACGGCACTTTGATCAACGAAGTCAAGACCGGTACATCGGAGACGATAAAGCTGCCGGACCGAATGCGGGCGCTGCAATGGCTGACAGAACATATGGATATAGCGACAGAAAAGCAGAAGGCTGAGATCGCACTCCTGAAAGCCAAAGCAAATCTAAATGAAAATGAAATCATAGAAGATGATGGTTTCCTGGAAGCATTAAATGGGACTGCCGGAGAGGACTGGTCGGATGAAGAGAATTAAAAAGATATTTACATTCCGCCCGTTTTCTAAGAAACAGAGGAAAGTGCTCAACTGGTGGTGTGATGCATCGCCGGTGAAAGATAAGGATGGAATAATAGCAGATGGAGCTATCCGATCCGGAAAAACGATAAGTATGTCGCTGTCTTATGTAATGTGGGCGATGTCAAGGTTTAGTGAGGAGAATTTTGGAATGTGCGGAAAGACGATAGGATCTTTCCGGAGAAATGTGCTGTTCATGCTAAAACTTATGCTGAGGTCACGCGGTTATCATGTGGCAGATCATAGAGCCGATAATTTGGTTATCGTGACAAGAAATGATGTCACAAATTATTTTTATATATTTGGAGGAAAAGACGAACGGTCGCAGGATTTAATACAGGGAATCACGCTTGCAGGCTGTTTTTTTGACGAAGTGGCTTTGATGCCGGAATCCTTTGTCAATCAGGCAACGGGACGTTGCTCGGTTGACGGAAGTAAATATTGGTTCAACTGCAACCCCGATGGTCCGTACCATTGGTTTAAGCTGAATTGGATAGATAAAAAAGAAGATAAGAGATTGTTGTACCTCCATTTTACGATGGACGACAACCTGAGCCTGAGTGATCGTATCAAGGAAAGATACCGCACAATGTATAGCGGTGTGTTTTTTAAGCGGTACATACTTGGGCTTTGGGTTGTTGCCGAAGGAATCATTTATGATATGTTCCGGGAAGAGGAGCATGTTATTCCTCAGAAAAAGGATGATGATTTTACAAATCATTATGTGTCCTGTGACTATGGTACACAGAATGCAACGGTATTCCTATTATGGGGAAAAGACAGAGATGGTGCATGGACTGGTGTACGCGAGTATTATTACAGCGGCCGCGATGAGGCAGCACAAAAGACAGATACCGAATATGCGGATGATCTGGAAGAGTGGCTGCATGGTTTGAAACCGACTATAGTGATAGACCCGTCAGCTGCCTCTTTTATTGCAGAACTGAAAAAAAGAGGATATCACATAAAAAAAGCAAAGAACAGTGTCCTGGACGGAATAAGATTTGTCGCATCGCTATTGATACAAAAAAGATTGAAGTTCTGCGAAGGATGTAAAAATACAATTAAAGAATTTGGTGCCTATATCTGGGATAGAAAGGCATCAGAAAACGGAGAAGATAAGCCGGTGAAGAAATTTGACCATGCCATGGATGCGGTTCGTTATTTTTGTTATACCGTTATTCGCAAAGGAAATGGCTTATCTGTGTTGAAATGAGGTGAAAGTGTTGGATCTTGAAAGTGCCAAGAAACTGATAAAAAAATATGCTGCCGGTCATGAGGATTATGTAAATCAATGTGAAGTGGCAGATCGCTATTATCGCAATAAAACAGATATCTTATTTAAAAAGCACGATATGGATGAGCAGGGAAATCCGATGCGAAAAGCGGATAACCGCATTCCACGCAACTTCCACGGACTGCTTGTTAATCAAAAGGCGGCTTATGGCTTTACGGTACCGCCGGTACTTGATGTGGGAACGGCAGAGAAAAACAAAAAGATCCGAGCTGTTCTTGGAGACGAATATACTAAAAACTGTATGCAGATGTGTATCAATGCTTCTAATATGAATGCGGCATGGGTGCACTACTGGCGAGGAGATAATGGATTTGAGTGGGCGGTCGTTGACAGCAGGCAGATCATCCCGATATTCGATTGCAGTTTGAAGCAAAAACTTATCGCGGTACTTCGGACATATCCATCCTTAGAAGACGATGGCGAAAGATCTATTGTGTATGAATATTGGACAGATAAGTGGTGCCAGGCCTTCCGTAGAAAAGAATCTGACACGATAGTAGAAGGGTTACAGTATTACTATGATGCGTTTATCAATCCGGAAACCGAGGAGCCAATCGAAGAATATCAGCACGATATCGGAGAAGTGCCGTTTATCCCTTTTTGGAACAATAATATTCATACCAACGATCTGTGGAATATCAAGCATTTGATTGACGTGTACGACAAGGTGTTCAGCGGCTTTATCAATGACTTAGACGATGTGCAGGAATTGATCTTTATTCTGACCGGGTACGGTGGAACAGATCTAAACGGATTCCTACAGGAATTGAAAAAGTACAAGGTAATAAAGCTGGATGATGAGGAAGGCGCAGGGGTAAGTACACTGAACATCGAGATTCCGATTGAGGCGAGAAACAGCGTTTTGGAAGCAACGAGAAAAGCTATCTTCGAGCAGGGACAAGGCTTCGATCCGCAGCCGGAAAACTTTGGAAATCAATCGGGAGAAGCATTGAAGTTTATGTATGCGCTAATTGAAATGAAAGTAGGATTGATGGAAACGGAGTTCCGCTTGGGATTTGCAAAGCTGGTTCGGGCAATCTGCAAAATGGAAAACATAACCTGTGATGTGATTAACCAGACATGGACGCGTACCCGTATCAAAAATGACACGGAACTTGCCAACATATGCAAAGACAGTGTCGGCGTAATCAGTAAAAAGACCATCCTTAAAAATCATCCGTTTGTGGAAGATGTAGAGGAAGAGTTAAAGCAGTTAAAAAAGGAAGAGGCTGAGACAGAGGGGCAGCAGGATACTTATCAGACGGCTTTTGAGGGAAATGATCAGTAAGAGGTGCAGGTATGAAGCAGGGCAAGTATTGGAAAAAACGATTTAAAAAGATGGAAGAGGTGCAAAATGATACTTCCCTGAAAAAGAATATGGAGATCCAAGATCTATTTGATCGTTCGATGTGTGAACTGGATAAAAAAATCCGAGTATGGTATCAACGGCTCGCAGACAATAATGGAGTGTCGATGGTAGAAGCGAAGAAACTGTTGTCAAACAAAGAATTGAAAGAGTTCCGTTGGTCGTTAGAAGAGTACATACAGCATGCCAAAGATAATGAACTGGGGCAGTTTGAAAAGGAACTTGAAAATGCGTCGGCAAGAGTGCATATCGGACGGCTGGAAGCATTAAAAGTCCAAGTGCAGGCAGAGATGGAAAGAATGTTTGGAAATTATACGGACAGTATCGACCAGCATATCCTTGATCTGTATAACAATGAGTACTACCATACGGCATTTGAAATCCAAAAAGGAATCAGTGTCGGCAGTCAGATACAGGCATTAAACAAGGCAAAGGTGGAAAGTATCATTCGGAATCCATGGGCGGTAGACGAGCAGAGCTTTTCGGATCGTATCTGGAAAGACAAAAAACGACTGATCAACACAGTGCACCAAAGTTTGACAAAAATGTGCATCACGGGAGACAGTCCGGATACGGCCATTAAGGAAATTCAGACAACGATGAATACGACAAAGCGAAACGCCAGCAGACTTGTAATGACAGAGTCTGCCGTATTTGCCAATAAAGCACGAAAAGAGTGCATGGAGAATTTAGGTGTACAGGAGTTCGAGGTGATTGAGACCTTGGATGGAATCACATGTCCAAAGTGTGGATCGATGGATGGAAAGCACTTCCCCATGTCAGAATATGTGGTAGGTGTTACGGCACCGCCATTTCATCCAAATTGCAGGGGCTGCACCTGTCCTTATTTTGATGATGAGTTTACTGTCGGAGAAGAACGCGCAGCCAGAAATGAAGAGGGCAAGACATATAACGTGCCGGCAAATATGACGTATGAGGAATGGAAACAATCGTTTGTGAATGGTAACAAGTCAGGCTTGCAAGAAATCAAGACAGAAAAGGAAATGACTGTTGAAGAAATTAAGAAACAGATTTCTGAAAATAATGCAAGAATTGAAATATTAACGTCAGAATATAGTCAGAAACATCAAACTTTGGAAAATGCCCTATTGTTTGGTAATGAAAACGTCGATACGCTTAATAGAATGTCGAAAGAGGTTCAGGAAGTAAAAGCAGACCTCGACGATATGATTGCAAAGACGGATGCACTGAAAGAAAAACTTCCACAAGAAAGTGTTCGAACTGTTCAGTCGGTAGTGGTTGAAGGGAAGAACATAATAGGTGATGTTGATTATACTAGTCCTGACTTTGCCAAGTTTAACCACGTTATTGAAAAATCAATGCACGCACAAGGATTTGATGGTACCCCAAGTGTTGTTGAATATGAAGATTTCAAGAAAGCAATGGAAGAGTCAGGTTTCTATGCAGAACGTACATATTCAGCAAAAACACAGAAAGAGTTGGACGAATACAGAGAACAGTTGTATAATGGTAAGTGGTATGTTGATTGTTCAGAAGGTGGAGCACAATATGGTCAAGGGATGTATTGTGCATCCTGTTATGACCTTACTAATAATAAACAGATGGGTGGTATTGGAATGGAAATGTCACACTATCAACAGATTGGTTTGGGGCGAGGTAATGGCTTTTACTATACGGAAGGTATTACACTAAGACCTGATGCAAAAATTTTTGAAATTCCAAGCGGTAAGAAAGCGGATGAATATATTGAAGATGCTTTCAGAAATGCCTATATGAAAAAGTTTGCAAGCAAAGAACAGCTGGCACAGGTTGAACAATATATTGAACTTAGAGAACAAATTAGCAATTTGACATTTACGGAAAGTTCTGAATTTATTGACAACCTATATGAGAAAAGTGTAAACTCTTCAATAGGATTGGAAAGTTTGATAAAAGAAGCGCTAACTGCAATGGAAGATATAACGGATGGCAGAACTTATCACAGTCTGAAAAATCCGGGTGTATTGGTCACTGAAATGGGTTATGATGCTATTAAGGCAACAGATCACGGTGAAAGTGGTTCATATACAGTAATTTTGAATAGAACTAAAGTTTTATTTTGTAAAGGAGGTTCAGTCTATGGAAATTAAGAGAAAGAAAGATGGGAGTATTGAAGGAATTACAACAATGGGAGATTTTGTCAAGCAAGAATTTACTGACGAGGAAAAAAAACGTCTGGAGAGGAAAAAAAAGTATGATGAAAAATATGGAATAAATACTGTGAAATAGGCGGTGTTTATACGCAAAAACATTGGCAGGAACCTGTAATGGCAAGGTCAGGTTGGTGGAAAACGCAGAATTTCGAGAGGCAGGCAAGAGCGAAACCACAATAACAATAAATGAAAGGAGTGAAACCATGAAGAAACGGTTAGTTAAGACGTTACATTTTGAAAATGGTAAGTTGTATGCTACAACGCAAGGGAGAAGGATACTCTTGGCAGAGTGTCGGCCTAAAGTTGAGATATATGAGCATGAGACAGATATCCCGGTATTGGGAAGACAAAGCTATACGGTAAAGAAACGGCACATTTCAATCGTGATATGCAGCGATATGGAGTATACACGGGATGTGGACGAGAAGTTTCTTCGCACGGTATCACAATTTGAATTATCAGCGGATATCCAGAGAGAGGATGGAGTGTTCGAAAATATCAAATTTGAGAGTTTATATCCGGTAGAAATAGATTTAGATATTGACTGGATATTTGAAACGGAAAATCAAACGCTTATCCGGAAACTGTTAGAGGTATAAGTGAAATCATTTTTTAAGTTGCGCCGGCGCAACACCGGAGCAAATACAGAATAAGAAATCAACAGGGCAAACACCCTGTTTTTTTAATGTCCAAAAACTTATGACGATTAAACTGTGTGAATATGTCGGGGGCAGACAGTTAAATGCCCGGTGTGGCTACGGTTAAAGCCAGGAAGGAGTAAATGTGAAACTTGAAGAACTGTTAGGAGAAGAACTGTATGCGCAGGTAAAAGCAAAGCTGGATGCGGCCAACGAAAAAATCGAAGATAAAAAGGATTATGTTCGATATGTTGACTTATCCGAGGGCAATTATGTCAGCAAGGAACGCTATAGTGGTGCGGTAGGCGAAAAGGAAGGCTTGGAGGGTCAGATTACTACGCTGAACAAAACCATTGCAGACCTGAAAAAGAATAATGCTGACAATGAGGGCTTGCAGAAAACAATTGCTGATTTGCAGGAAGATTTGAAAAAGCAGCAGAAAGCGAATGAAACTATTATTCGTACAAATGCTTTGAAGGAGAAACTTACCAGCGAGGGCGTGTTGGATCCGGATTATCTCATCTATAAGGCAGGCGGCCTTGATAAATTTACGTTCGACAAGGAAAATAAGCCGGTCGGGGTGAGTGATGTTGTTAAGCCATACAAAGAGGATTCCACGATGGTGCATCTTTTTAAACAGGATACAAAGCCACCCTATCATCCAAAGAGTGGTGAAGGCGGTGGGGCAAGTAATCCATTTGCCAAGGAGACATTCGACATGACGAAACAAAGTGAGATGTTTCGTGAGAACCCGGAACAGGCTCGTGCGTTAGCCGCGGCCGCCGGAGTAGAATTATAAGAAAGGAACAGGTGAATTAAATGGGAACAACATTAGCAGACGTGATCGTACCGGAAATCTTTAATCCGTACGTAGTAAAAAGAACAATGGAGCAATGTGCTCTGTTGAATAGTGGGATCATTGTAAATGACCACGAATTTGATAAATTGGCAAGCCAGCCGGCACCGGTGGTCAATATGCCATTTTATCAGGATCTTACCGGTGAATCCGAACAGATCATCGAGGGAGTAGACTTAAATGATGCAAAGATCACATCGAAAAAGGATGTAGCAGCGATTATCCGCCGTGCTAAAATGTGGAGTGCTACCGATCTGTCCGCGGCATTGTCAGGAAAAGATCCATCCAAAGTGATCGGAGAACTGGTAGCACAGTTCTGGGCACGTGATATGCAGAAAGAAGTGATTGCTATCCTTACCGGAGTGTTTGGAACCATTCCGGAAGTAAAGGGAGACAGTCCGAAAGCAGCGGAGACGAGACTGGAATCGAATATCCTTGATATTTCCGGAAAAAGCGGGGCAGCAGCAAACTGGAGCGGATCCGCTTTTATCGATGCCGAACAGCTCTTAGGAGATGCAAAGACACAGCTTACCGGAGTAGCGATGCATAGTGCGACAGAGGCATCGTTGAAAAAGGCGAATCTGATTGAGACCGTACAGCCGTCTAATGATGTGGCTTTTGGTACTTATCAGGGAAAACGAGTGATCGTTGACGACGGTTGCCCGGTAGATACTAAAAAAGGGATTTATACTACGTATCTGTTTGGAGCGGGTGCGATTGCCCTTGGAAATGGTAATCCGGAAGGATTTGTGCCGACAGAAGTGGATCGCGATAAGAGGAAAGGATCCGGAGTGGATTATATTATTAACCGCCGTACGAACATTCTTCATCCACGTGGCATTGCGTTTACTAACGAAAATGTGGCAAAACCGGAAGGACCATCTCGTACTGAGTTGTCCGATCCTGTAAACTGGAAGCCGGTTTATGAAAACAAGCAGATCCGCATTGTCGCATTCAAGCACAAACTTGGATAGGATGTGGTCAGATGGATGTATTGAATCTGGCAAAACTCAAAAAGGTTCTTGGACTCCGGGGCACGGATAAAGACGATGCTCTGGAGTTTGTTATGGAAGATGTGGAAGAATCAATCCGGAATTACTGCAACGTCAAGGAAGTGCCTGCCGGTCTGACCCATACGGCGTACCGCATGGCTATGGATCTGTACCGCAATGAAAATGTAGGCGAGGAAGATGAGGCGCTGATGGTAACGTCACTGACCGAAGGTGATACGGCTACCGGATTTAGCAAGCAGGCATCTACCGAATACACACAGTCTGTCTTGAAGAACTATGAAAGCCAGTTAAGACGATACCGTAAGGTGGTGTTTCGATGAAAGCATTGGACAAAGCAAGGAAGATACATCAAAGAATGGTAGAACATATTTACGAGGACAAATGTTCGGTGATTGAAAAGCAGGAAGTGTTTGACGAGACCCGAAAAGTCCATAAAGATAAAGAGGTTGAGGTGATCAAAGAGGAACCTTGCAGGCTGTCTTTTGAGACGTTAAAAGCTGATGAGGAGGCAAACCCAGCGCAAAAGGTGGTGCAGGACACGAAGTTGTTTTTGCGTCCGGATATTGTAGTCAAAGAAGGAAGCAAGATCGTGGTGAAGCATAATGGCAGAGAGGACATATATGCAAGATCCGGAATCCCGGCAGTATATGTGACGCATCAGGAAATTATGCTAAAACCGTTTGAGAGGTGGTCCTAATGGGAACAGGCATTGATACCAGCGAATTAAAAAAGCTGAGACAATCTTTGGAAAAAGCACGAGTGTCCGATGAATTTTGTAAAGGACTGGCAAAGGAACTGGCGGCGCGTCTTTTGCGAAAGGTTGTCAAAAGAACTCCGGTCGGAGACTATAGTGACACGTATGAATTTGTTAATGCCGGAGACGGAAAGTTCTTACAAGAATCTGGAAAACTTGGTGGAGAACTGCGCCGGGCATGGCTCACGGAGAATACATTGGAAGTCCGAGGAACAGGAGGCGTCTATACGATCACGATTCAAAACTCGATGTTTTACGCGTCCTATGTAGAATATGGACACCGGCAGCAGCCGGGCAGATATGTACCGGCAATCAATAAGCAATTAAAACGATCCTATGTTCCGGGTGTACTTATGCTGACAAAGTCCGAAGAGGAAATCCGGAAGATGGCACCACGGTTTGTTGAAAAGAAAGTAGAGGAATGGCTTATGGAGGTTTTCAATGGTAAATAAACTTGTGGATGGTATCACCAGAGCAATCCATTATCAATTTGGCCAAGAATATCATATTTACACAGAGAACAAAGAGCAGGAGATGAAAGAACCCTGCTTTTTTGTTTCCTGTGTATCTACTGATGATAAGAGGGTGCTTGGAAACCGGTATAAACTTACAAATAAGTTTTGTATCCAATACTTTCCGTGCTCAGATGAGCCGAAACGAGAGTGTAATACGATCCGTGATGCCTTGGTAATGGCACTGGAGTATATAGAGGTAGAGAAAGAAGGCTTGGTGGAAGGAACACAGTTTTCGGCAGAATATACGAATGATTTTTTGACGGTGTTTGTCAATTATGATTTTTATGTATACCGAAAAACGGACAAAGAGCAGAAAATGGAAGAACTTAATATGAAAGGTGGTTTGGCAAGTGGCAGACAGTAAGGCAAAAAGTCCGGCACAGACGTTTACCAAAGCGCAGCTGGTGGCAGCAAAGCGGTTTGAGTCGGATAAGGATTTGGTGAGTGCGCTGTTGGAAGATGAAAAACAGTATGCTCTCACAGAAGTAGAAACGATGATTGAGAATTACAAGAAAGGCAAGGTGGTCTAAATGGCGCTTGGAGGCGGAAGTTTTATTACGCAGAACAAAGTGCTCCCAGGGGCATATATCAATTTTATATCCAGGACAAGAGCTACATCGGCATTGAGCGATCGAGGTGTGGTGACAATAGCTATGGAATTGAATTGGGGAGCTGAGAGAGTGATCGAAGTAACAAGTGATACGTTGCAGAAAGAGGCATTGAAGACATTTGGGTATCTGTATGACAGCAATGAACTGGCACCACTCCGGGATATCTTTTGCAATGCTACCAAACTGTACCTGTACCGCTTGAATGCCGGAGGAGATAAAGCTGCTAATGATTTTGCAACGGCGAAGTGTGCCGGTACCCGAGGAAATGATATTAAGATCATGATTCAGGCAAATGTGGATGAACCGAGTAAATACGATGTATCTACGATTCTGGGTACATCGGTGGTTGATACACAGACGGTTACGGCCGCGAGTGAACTGAAAGACAATGATTTTGTTAGCTTTAAATCGGATGCTGTATTGAGCGCCACAGCAGCGACGGCATTAACCGGTGGAACAAATAAAACCGTTACGGGTACAGAGCATTCTGCATATTTGGCAGAGATTGAACCTTATGCGTTTAATGCGATTGGATGCATGGCATCGGATGCGGTTACTGCAAAACTGTATGCAGCATTTACGAAGCGAATGTGGGAAGAGGTTGGCGCAAAATTTCAGTGCATTGTATATAAGTATGCAGCGGATTATGAAGGCGTTATCAATGTAAAAAATGCCAAAGAAATTATTCCATGGGTACTTGGAGCCGAAGGCGGTTGTGCGGTAAACAAGTCCTGCACCAATAAAAAGTATGATGGAGAGGCAGAGGTGCAGACAGCATACACACAGACACAGCTCGAAAATGCAATCAAAGCCGGAGAATTTGTTCTTCATAAAGTAGGTGATGATGTCTGTGTGTTGACGGATATTAATTCGTTAGTCACGTTGACGGAAGAGAAAGGGGAAGTGTTCCAGTCCAACCAGTCAATCCGAGTTATGGCTCAGATTGCCAACGATATCGCGGCAATTTTTAAATCAAAGTATATCGGAAAGATTGCGAATGACATGCTGGGGCGTAATGCACTTTGGCTTGACATTGTACAGCATCACGAGAAATTACAGGATATTGGAGCAATCGAAGGTTTTTCCGGCGAAAATGTAACGGTGGAACCCGGTGAGACGAAAAAGTCCGTTGTGGTAAGCGACGTAGTAACTGTTGTTAATGCAATGGAGCAGTTATATATGACGGTTGTCGTCCAGTAGAGAGGAGTGAGATTATATGACACAGCAGGAAATTGAACAGCTTACAAACAATACGAAGATGCTGGCAAAAGATTCCATATCGGCAAAGTTAGCACAGTGTTTTATTACGCTGAACGGTAATCGCTACAACTTCATGTCTATGACAAAGTTTGAAGCGAAGTTCAAAAAGAATAAAAAGAAAGTGGCCATTCTTGGAAAAACCGGTGCAGGAAACAAAGCAACGGGCTGGGAAGGTACATTTTCAGCGACCATGCATTACAATACATCCGTAATGCGGGAATTGATGGAGCAGTTTAAAGATACCGGGGAAGATGCGTATTTTGAGACGCAGATTTTGAATTATGATCCGACTTCGGCCGCAGAAATGCAGGAAGTAGATCTGATCGGATGCAATCTGGATGAGGGAATTCTGGCTAAGTTTGACGCAACGTCAGAGGATTCGTTGGATGAAGATGTCAGTGGTACATTTGAAGATTTCAAAATCCCGCGAAAATTTACGCTGCTTGATGGTATGTTGGATTAATGAATAATTTGAAAAAGGCGCATATCAAAAAGCATATGCGCCTTGATCATGAAAGGAGATCTTATGAGTAATTTAAGTTTGTTTTTAAAAGGAAATAAGAAAGTAAAAGAAAACGAAAAGCATGTGGCGACAACATCCATTTGCGACGAAAACGGTGTACCGGTACCGTGGGAATTTCGTCATGTTACATCAAAAGAAAACACAAGAATCCGAGAAAAATGTACGGTAGAAGTGCCTGTCAAAGGAAAGCCGAATGTATATCGTCCAAAACTGGATACAGATAAGTACCTGGAGCAGTTGATTTGTAAGGCAGCAGTGTTTCCGAATCTGAATGATGCGGCATTGCAGGATTCATATGGTGTTAAAACTCCGGAAGACCTGCTCTATTGTCTGGTAGATGAACCGGGGGAGTATATCGATCTTTGTGCATGGATCCAGGATTTCCTCGGGTTTGAATCCACGCAGGAAAAGGTGGATAAGGCAAAAAACTAATCAATGAAGGAGATCCGGAAGCAAATTATGCATTTTACTGCTTGCATAAATTCCACTGGTCTCCTTCTTACTTTGTAAATTTGGATGAAAATGAAAAAGCCTTTGTAATTGCGGCGATTGATATTCGTGTAGAAAAAGAACGGGAAGAGCAGAAAAAAGCAGAGGCTAAGATGAAAAAGAGGTGAACCTATGGCTACGATATATTCTGCGATTCAACTTCAAGACAAATTTACACCCGTCTTGAATAAAGTAATCAGCGCAGTAGACAATACAATCAATGCAATGGATCAGATGCAGGCTGCCATGAGTATGAATATGTCAGTGGATATGTCGGCGCTTAGTCAGGCAAGAGACCAGGTGGAACAGGCAAGAATCAGTATGGAGCGGCTGGAGAACACGGTAGCGGAAACAGAGCAACCGGTTCAACGCGTAAAAACAGGTTTTTCCGGTTGGCAGAAAGCAATTATCGTAGCTAATTCAGCGGTTGGCTTGATCAAAAACACAATTGGACGTTTGGGAATTGGGGACATGAGCGGTGCTTTTAACCGTATGGACACGATGTCGAGATTCTCAAAAACGGCATCCATTATGACTGGAGATACACAAATGGCGAATGCCGCACTGCAGGAATTGAAAGATAACACACTGGGGACAGCATATGGACTTGATGTTGCAGCAAAATCAACGCAAGGCTTTATGACGAGAGGGATGGATATTGGAAATGCTGCCGATCAGGTGAGGATTTGGTCTGACGCGGTATCTTTTTACGGCGAAGGAACCAATGAGCAGATGCAGAATGTAGTAGATGCGGTCGGAAAGATGTACTCGAAAGGTACAGTGGAAGCGGATCAGCTGGATCGATTATTTGATGCAGGAATCGGTGCGGCAGAAATGTATGCCAAAGCCGTAGGACGTTCGACAAGTGATGTTAAGAAAGACCTTTCAGATGGAAAAATCAGCTCAGTTGATTTTATTCAAACGGTAAGTGAGGCTTTGGACAAAGGTGTGTCTCACGGAGCAGCAAAGGACGCGGGGGGAACATGGGCTACCACGTTTTCCAACATGCACGCAGCATTTAACCGCGGCTGGGTAAGTATATTGCAGAGTGTCGATGCTTCCCTGGCGGCACATGGTATGCCAAGTTTGATGGAAACACTTTCCGGCTTTGGACAGAAAGTGGAAAGTGTTATGAGTTCAGCCGGTGGTGTGATCAACCGGGTGATTGATATGGCGGTAAAGGTAGGAACCACGTTAGGGAAAGCTGGAGGCTTTGTGAAGGACAATTGGTCGCTGATCGCCCCGATTCTTACAGGAGTGATAACACTGCTTATTGCATATAATGCGGTTAAATTAATATCAGCCGGGATAACAGCTGTGCAAAGTGCAGCGGAGGGAATCCATGCGGCAGCGATAGCTTTTAGCACAGGGCAAACATTTGGAGCAGTAGCGGCGCAAACGTCATATAATTCAGCCATGCTGGCATGTCCGATAACTTGGATTGTGGTTGGAATTATCGCGGTAGCAGTTGCATTGAACCTTGTGATTGGAATGTATAATAAACTGCAGGGTACGCATATCAGTACAGTCGGAGCTATTTGCGGTACTTTTAATATTGCGATTCAGTTTATAAAAAATGTAGGTCTAGGAATAGCTAACGTTTTTATGGCGATAAAGAATGCTGTAGTTGCAATGGGACAGAATATTGGAACCGTATTTTATAACCTGGGCGCTGAATTGCAGGAGTTCTGGTATGGACTGTTAGGAACAATCGTAGATGTTATACTTGGAATCTGCGATACCATAAATAAGATCCCTTTTGTTGATATTGATACTTCCGGTCTCCAAAATGCGGCTGGAGATTATGCGGCAAGGCAGTACGAGGCACAGGCCGGAAAAAAAGAATATAAGGATATCGGGGAAGAGTTTACCAACGGTATGCTTACATTCGAAACAGACGATGTATTTTCGTCGGATTTTGTGCTTGATTCGTATAATTCCGGATATAAGTTTGGCGAGGGATTATCGAACAAAGTAAAAGGAACACTTGATGATTTTACCAATTTTGATTTTACGAAAGATCAAAATGTGACTAAAGCAAAAGATTTTACAAATATGCTGGAAAAAGGTAAGTTGGGATCCAATGCAGCGGCGACCGCTAAAAATACAGATAAAATGTCAAAGTCACTTGCTGTCACGTCAGAAAACATTAAGTATTTACGTGATTTTGCCACGGAAAAGAGCATCAATCGGTATACATCGACGACGGTTCGAGTAGAAATGCACAATCAAAATACTATTAGCAGTGATCAGGATATTGATGGTGTAGTAAATCGATTGAAGAGCAGAATACAGGAAGAGTTTGATTCTTCCGGAGAGGGGGCACATTGATGTATGAAATATGGTTCGGCGATGTTATGTTCCCGGTAGCACCGGAAAATATCAAAACATCGGTTGCCGGAAATAACACAACATTTAATTTGATCAATGAATCCGAAGTAAATCAGATTAAAGGCATGAAATTAACCGGATATAGTTTTGAATTAATGATTCCGGCAGTATCCTATCCTTGGGCGGTTTATACTAACGGATTTCAAGCCCCTGATTATTATCTTTCCGTATTGGAAAGTTTTAAGAAAAAGAAAAAGCCTTTCAAATTCAAAGTAATCCGGAAGGATTATGCCGGTAATCCAACCTGGGACACAAATGTGGATGTTACGTTAGAATCCTATGAGTATGAAGATGATGCGGAAGAAATGCTGGACATCAAAGTGTCGATTGAATTAAAGCAATATAAGAAGTTTGGCACGAAGAAAGTAAAAGTACGAAAGGGAAAGATGCGCCGCTACAATGTGGACACGACAAAACGAAAGATTGTAAAATCTTACACGACAAAAAAAGGAGATACCTTGCGGATGATCGGTAAAAAAGTGTACGGTGTCAATTCAAAGAACAATGCAGAGGTGCTCTACAAAAAGAACAAAAAGAAATTTGCAAGTGTTTTAAAAACTAAGTTTGCCGGAAAGTTTACCAAAAGGTTATATACAACATCACTTCCGGCGGGTATCCGGATATCGGTACCGGGACTGTATGAGAATATGCTAAGTGAAATGGTTACTCGGAGGTGACAGGCATGGCAGATATCATTGATATAGCTTCCGGAGAAGTTGGAACGAAAGAAAGTGCAGGGAACCGTACAAAGTATGGACAATACACCGGTTCAAATGGGGCAGCATGGTGTCATTCTTTCGTGTCATGGTGCGCTAACAAAGCAGGAGTCGGAACCGATATCGTCCCAAAGACAGCAAGTACGGATGCCGGCATGAATTGGTTTAAGAAAAAGAAACGGTTTAAAGCAAAAGGGGAATATACACCAAAGCGAAATGATCTGGTGTACTTCAAAACCGGGCGTTCTCATGTTGGCATTGTGGAGACTGTAAGTGGAACGAAACTGCATACCATCGACGGAAATAGTTCTAACATGGTGAAGCGGCGAGTGTATGATCTGACAGAGCCGACGTTGACCGGGTATGGAATAGTCAGCGATTACATAAAATCCTCGAGTGGTTCGTCCAATGAGAAAAAGAAAAATCAGAGCGCAAAAAAAGAATTAAAGGCTTTAAAAGAATACCTCAACAAAACAAAGAAAGAGTCAAAGACCTCGGAAAAGGTAGAATGTTTTGAGATAAAGTCCGTAAATCCACATAATAAAGTGAACATAGACCTAATGGTGTATCATAAGAAAAAGTATTATGCTTTGCCGGCAAAAGATGGAATGTCTGTAACGTGGCAAAGAAAAAATACCCCGGGAAAGCTGACATTTACGACTTATACCAATAAAATATCCTGTGGTGATATGGTCACGTTGAAGATTAACTCAAAGCCATTTTTTGCGGGGTTTGCTTTTATAATCAAACCGAACGCAGATGAAATGGTTGATGTAACAGTCTATGATCAGCTGAGATACTTTAAGAACAAAGACTCATATTTGTACAAGAAGAAAACCGCTACAAAATTGCTTCGGATGATAGCTAGGGACTTTAAACTGAAAACGGGTACAATTGCAAATACAAAAGCCCTAATATCACGTATCGATGTAGATCAGACATTGTTTGATATTGTACAAAATTCGTTGGATGACACTACATGGGTGACGGGGAAAATCTATACGCTGTACGATAACTATGGAAAGTTGATGCTTCGCCAACCATGGAAAGTAAACATTCTGATTGATGAAGAATCGGGTCAAAGTTACGACTACTCGATAAGTATTGATAAAGATGTCTATAGCCAGGTTAAACTCGCGTACGAAAATAAAAAAACCGGAAAACTGGATGTGTACATAAGCAAAAGCACAAAATTGATCAACAAATATGGAGTACTGCAATATTACGAAAAAATTGACAGCCCCAAACTTGGAAAACTAAAAGGAAAAGTGCTTTTACAGATGTATAATAAAGCATCCAGAACACTGTCTATATCCGGAGCATGTGGTTCAATTAAGGTAAGAGCCGGGTGTTTGGTGCCGGTGATTATGAAACTGTATGATCAGAAGGTATCATCGTATCTTTTGGTGGACAAAGTAACGCACAAATTTAATAACGGTCAGCACATTATGGATCTGGAATTGAGTGGAGGTGGTTTTGATGGCCAATGATAGTTTGAATACGCTGATTAAAAGACTGGCTATTGCAGCAGTAGAACAGAAACAGTTAAGCACGTTCATTGTGGGGAGTGTTGTGGCAGCCTCTCCATTAAAAATCAAAATAAATCAGAAACTGTTTATAGACAAGGAGTTTTTCACAATGACACAAACAGCGAAAGATGCAAAATTAGAAAAAGGCGACAAAGTGGCACTTATAAGGGCATATGGTGGACAGTCGTACCTTTTGATTGATAAGGTGGTGTGACCATGTTACCAGATACAGAGTATTATGATCCGGAGGAGGAAACGGAAGAAGATTTGCAAGAAGAGAGTATTCCGGAAAAAACATATCGTCTCAATTTTGAAACCAAGACAATTGGTGGATATATAGATGATATGGAAGCGAGAAAACAGGCTATTATGAAGATTCTTCTTACAGAATATGGAGTATATCAGATTTATAGTGAAGAGGATTATGGTCGTATTTATGAAGATCTGATAGGAAAGCCGATGACATATGCGGTAAGTGAAGTTAAGGCACGGATCCGTGAAGCGATATTGACAGACGAACGCTTTGAAACGGTTGATTTTACAGAACAGAAGATCAATGGTCGAAAAGCAGCTTTTGACATTGTCGTGACTTGTGCAGATGGAGAATCGCTATCCATGGAAGGAGTTGAGTTAAATGTTTGACGATAAAACACAGGACGTAATAATGGATGAAATGTTGGATCAAGCGGATCCGGAGAAAGACACACGTCCTGGATCTATTATCTATGATGCAATCGGTCCAATGGCGGCAGAACTTGAACAGGTGTATGCAGACATGGGTTTAATTGAGGACGAGTGCTTTGCGGATACGGCATCTTATTACTATTTGATAAAAAGGGCAGCAGAACGTGGGATTTTTGTAAAAGAAGGAACGTCCGCTGTTTTAAAAATAAAGATCGTACCGGCAGATTTAGAGATTCCTATCGGGAGTGAATTCAACATCGGTGAGCATAATTATACTGTTACTGAAAAGTTTTCAGATGGTTATTATGCAATAACGTGCTCCGAAGCAGGAACAGAGGGTAATGAGGTTAAGGATGAAATAATACCAATGGATGGGGATGGCGATATCGAAGAGGTGACATTTGATTCAATCCTTGTATCAGGGACAGATGATGAGGATGAGGAAGCTCTTCGAGAGCGATATTTTGACTCTTTCAATGAAGTGGCGTTTGGCGGGAATCGAAAAGAATACCAGGAAAAAGCAGACAGCTTTCAAACCGTTGGCGGTTGTAAGGTAATCCCTGTTTGGAACGGTGGCGGAACTGTTAAATTAGTGATAACAGGAGCAAATCATAATGTGCCATCTGCTGTTGTAGTAACAGAACTGCAGGAAGCATTTGATCCGACACAGGACGGAACAGGAGTTGGCTTGGCGCCGATTGGACATGTGGTTACCGTCGAGGCAGCAGAAGAACAGACGGTAAATATCTCCTGCGGCTTAGTGTACCAAAGTGGATATGCCTGGGAAGATGTCAAGGATAGCGTTTCTTCTGCAGTCGAGAACTATTTTTTAGAGCTACGAAAGACATGGGAAGATGATACAGAGACCATTATTCGAGTGGGGCGCATTGAAAGCATTCTTTTAGCTATCAATGGAATTAGTGATGTATCAAGCGTAATGCTGAATGGAACTGCCGGTAATTTTACGGTGGATACCTATAAAATACCGAAAGTGGGTGATATAAGTGGATAGGCAATTGATAAACTACCTGCCTGAGTGGCTGCGAGATTTTAGCGAGATGAAAAAACTGGCAAGGGCAGAGCAGGATCAGGCAGAAAAACTCTGGAAAAGTTGCGAGAGTATATGGGATAACAATTTTATAGATACATTAGATTCACGTGGCTGTGATCGCTGGGAAGCGATGCTGCACATTAAACCTAAAGATTCATACACTTTAGCAGAGCGTCGTAATAACATAAAAAGTCGTGTTGCAGAGCAGCGACCGTTTACGGTGAAAAAATTAAGACAGATGCTGGAGGCTATCTGTGGTGCAGGAAAGTACGAACTTAGTATAGAGCCTGATAAGTATAAAATCACATGCAAGATTGAACTTACCAGTAAGAATATGCTAAGCGATGTACAAGAACTCCTGGCAAGAATGGTGCCTGCAAACATGGTTATAGATTTGAATCTGAAATACAATACCTATAAAATGTTGACTCAGTTTAGCCATAAACAACTAAAAGTATATACTCAAAGTCAATTGAGAGAGGAGGTAATGTGATGAAAACTACGGAGAATTATAAGCTGAAAAAGCCAGATGCAGATGATTTTTATAATATTGATGATCAAAATGAGAATATGGATATCATTGATGCAAAACTGGCAACTATGTCGTCCGGCATAGCACAAAATGTAGAGGAACTGTCGCAGGTAAAAACGAAGCTGGAAACGAAACCATCTTATGAAGAGGGAGTGTTTTCTCCCTCAATCATGAATGGAAGTGTTGTACCATCCTTAATCAAGGCAGAGTACAAAAAAGTGGATAGAATCGTATACATAGCAATTAAATTTTTTTTTAATACGGCGATTGATACGACACAAATAGGAGGAATTTTAGGCCTGCCGTTTGTTGTTTCGGAAGAAAATGCAACAGGTGGAGTCTATCCACTTTCCGCCAAAACCAATAATGGTAATTATTCTGGTATAGTAGCGTTTGATAACTATATGGATGTTTCGCCTGCTGTTGCTGGTATTAGCGATTTGCTTGGTCATCAGTCTACAAATATAATTCGACTGTATGGTCAGTATGAAACAACAGCATAAGCATAGAGAGGAGGTCAGAAACATGGACGTGATACAAAAAGCAACTGTAGATATGCTTACAAACACAAGTGTGTCTATCCTGACGCAAAAGTTTGTCAAAGTTGATGGCAAAGAGATACAGTTAGGAGCAAACCACCGGAAAGCATATGTGAATACAGAAGCAGGAAGACAGGCCTTGATGTCAGAGCAGGAAGAGGCTACGGTGCAGGCTGTATTTGCTATTTGGGGAGATGCTCCAACGGTAAGCAATGCAGAACAAGAAACGGAGAGCGAATAGCTCTTTTTTTAGTTGCGCCCGCGCAACGGAAAGGAAGGAAAAATGAGAACAATTTATGATGGTTATAACGTAATAGTAGGAGCGATAGTCACACTGTTTACGGCAATATTCGGTGCATACTGGTATGTTTTTGCTGCGTACATGGTGCTGAATGTATTTGATTGGTTGACGGGCTGGTATAAGTCACGCAAGCTGAAAGAAGAATCCAGCAAGAAAGGCTTCTGGGGAATCCTCAAAAAACTTGGCTACTGGGTGATGATTGCAGCAGCTTTTATTGTAAGTACCGTTTTTGTGAAGCTGGGACAAGATATTTTACATATTGACTTGGGATTTTTGAATTTGATCGGTTGGTTTACATTGACGTGCTTACTGGTCAATGAAGTCCGAAGTGTGATTGAAAATCTTGTGCAGCTTGGCTATAATGTGCCGACCGTGTTAATCAAAGGATTGGCAGTGACGGAACAGTTAGTTAATCAAGCAACAGACTTTGTAGAAAAAGAGGAGGATGACGATAATGAGTAATACAGATCAGTGCAGAAACACAAAAAAATTGAATAAGCTGGTGCAGATCATGCTTGCGGCGGCGCTAGCGGAGATCAAGGCAAAAGGTGTCAATCCACTTGTGATTGAAACATATCGAACGA
>OKXB01000275.1_pt1 | contig 65878 bp, 51 predicted proteins | sample 1601731 | NCBI WGS metagenome assembly OKXB01 (sample SAMN04414077, study PRJEB24778) | human gut metagenome | material: faecal | host: Homo sapiens
GAGCGCCACCTTGCCAAGGTGGAGGTAGCGAGTTCGAGCCTCGTCATCCGCTCCATTTTTTTGGTATCATTTTTGTTTACCGCGCATAATTTAATAGTGCGGTGCCATAGCCAAGTGGTAAGGCAGAGGTCTGCAAAACCTCGATTCCCCAGTTCAAATCTGGGTGGCACCTCCAGAGTAAAAGCTCCGAAATCCTTGTATATCAAGGCTTTCGGGGTTTTTCTTTTGCCTGAACGAAATTTTGCAGCAGTCAAGCAAAATTCTAAATTAGCACCAAAACTACCGAATTTTTGCCGAATTTTAGGCTGTTTTGCGAACTTTGCCGAACTTTTTTTGCACACAACTTCAAACGTCAAACGGTGTATTCATTATATACCATTTTTATGCATTCGTCAAGTTTCTTTTTATTTCAGTCTTTTTTTACAGAAAAGGCGATAAGAAAGTCCACTGCGTGAGCTGTGGGAGTATCAATGGTCCCTTTTTTGAATTCGCATTTTTGATGAGTTCGTAAATTTTGACGAACTTTTGTCAGAAGATTGTCGGAGCTTTGGTATGTAAGGTGTCAAGTAATAAGAATACAATCACAACTAAAGAGATATGTCTATAGAAGGTGATTGTTGATGATCAAACAGATACTCGGCAAGGGATCTGTCTATGCGAAGAAAAATAAATACGGAAATCGCTATTGGTATCTGGAGGTGCGATATCTCGATGAAAACGATGAGCAGCATAAAAAGTACATCAGGGGCGTTACCAGAAGAGATGCCTTTGCCAACGGTGATGAGTTCATACAGCAAACCAACGAGGATATAGAGCGGATAAACAAAAATGAAGCTTCTGACTGCAAAAATGTATCTTTCAATGAGTTCTGCGCCGATTATCTTGAAAAAGTCTGCAAGAGAAAAGTTAAAGACAGCACTTACCTTAGATATGTTACAACCTTTAAGAAAAACCTGTCACCGCAATTGGGCTATATGCTGATGAAAGATATAAGCACTTTTGATATTATCGACTGCATTAATAAATTAGTGGATACAGGATTATCCGAATCAACGGTGAAAAAAGCTTATTTGCTGTTGTCAAAATGTTTTGCTTTTTATAAGACCGTTACAGGAAGCTCGTATAGCCCCTTAGACGGCGTTGAACAGCCAAGGGTAAGAGTAGACACCGGCGAACATATAAAGTGCTTTACACCGGCGGAAATGGAGCGAATACGGCTCGCTTCGATGCAATGTTCAGATGATGGTACTTTGAAATACGCCAATGCCATTGTGGTTTTAGCTTACAGCGGGCTCAGAGTAGGGGAGCTGCTTGCTCTTACATGGGATGACGTCGATCTCGTAAACAACACTATTCACATCGGCAAAACGATATCTCAGGGCGTTGTGCAAGAGAACGGTACTGTTGATTACAGTCTCAGGATACAAAATATGCCGAAGTCAAAGAGCGGAGAGCGTACTATCGTGCTGCATCCTTATGCCAAAGACGCCTTAATCAGGATGCGGAATAAAAGCGATGGTTCGGAATATGTCGTTTCCACTGAAAATCACAACCCGGTTTCTCCCGGCAGAATTTATAAAACTTTCGGTTCAATTCTTAATAGGTGCGATTTTCAAGTAAATGGCAGGACCGGCGTTCACTCTTTGCGTCATTCGTTTGCTACATATTTAATCAAAGCAGGGTTAGACTCGGATTCTGTTGCGGTTTATTTAGGGCATTCGACTGACGCCATTACGAAAAAATTCTACATTCACGACAAAGAAAATATCGCGAGGAACAAGTGGCTGCAATCTGCTGTTTTTTGCGCTTAATAAAGTATGACCAATCAAAACGGTGCTTCTTATCATCGGATACTTTCCAATGATAAGGGGCACTTTTGTTTTTTTAAAATACAATCTTGTACAGAAATAACCATCCCATTTAATATCTTACATATTTTATGTGCCGAATAATCACCCCGCTTTTTCCGCTGCATTCTTACATACTTTCTATGAAACGAAACAAAAGAGGTGATTATTATAGGCGAGTTGTATAAAGAGTTTTCTGAACATATGCAAAAGAAAGGAACGTACTCTGGCGATGCCGTTGAAGAAGCACTGGCTCTCCATTTTTCGCATCCAAAATTAACAGAAAGGTTGGCGAATTTATCCAAGCAAGGGGTGCGCTTGAAATCGCGAGATGAAAATCCTTGGCACACGGAAATGAAGCAGCATAATGTCTCAGAAAAACAAATCGAAATTATCAAAGAATACGTTCGTTTTAAGGAAAAGAATCATCGAGAGATTATGGATGATTTCAAGAGACGCTCGGCGGATATAGGGGCATTTTCCCCTAATTACAGAAAAGAACGATAAGAAAGCCTACTGCGTAAGCTGTGGGAGTGTCAAAAGAAGTTTATGTTTTAAGTGAGGGTGGTAAATGTCAGTATCTTTTATAATTAATTCTTCCGGCAGACCGAAAGAACTGTACGACATGAGTGACAGCGAGATAAACAATTTATCAACATTGCTATCGGGACCAATCAATAATCTTAATAAATCAAGAGTGAGTGTTATAAAGAACAGAGAAAACCCCATTAAGCTGTCAGACTTATCAGTCGATTCGCTTGCCGTCTTAAAAGCATCTGTGAACAGTTACAAAAACGGTCGGATCAAAGAAGTTCATATGTATTACAGTGTCAGCGAAACCGAACTTATTTCTGCCTTGATAAAGTGTAACATGAATGTATCAATGACGGCTCGTGAACTACATACTACTCGTGACAAAGTACGGGAAGCCATAAAGCGCTTCCGACTGAGATGGGGGATCGACCTCACCACTTACGCAGGACTCAGCAAAGCATATACATTTTCTCTGGGAAGCTGATTTTCGAATAGGTCCGCTGAATAAGCGGACCTTTTTTGCATCCCTCGTGTTCTTACATACTTTCGTTGATATCTAAAAGAAAAAAGGAGGTAAAACAATGTTTAGTGGTTCTATTCATACTCATAGCGAAAACTCATTAACCGATTCCGTTGCGAGTGTCGAAGAGCTCGTTGCTCGTGCAAAAGAAATGGGTGCGCCAGCTATGGCTTTGACTGATCACGGCACTTTAATAGGTACATGGGATTTCCTTGATGCCTGTAATTCGGCTGGGATAAAAGGCATAGTCGGAGTTGAGTTTTATGTTGGTAATAACGGTCAAAGAGAGCATTTGATAGTATTACCTAAAAACGAGCAGGGCTTTCGGGCAATATCAAAAGCTGTGACGGAAAGCAACTACAACATCATCGGAGGTAAACCTATCGCAAATGCCGAAATCCTGAAAAAATGGTTTGGGAAAGGTTCTATCGGTTACGACAATGTGATAGCTACATCGGCCTGTGTTGCAGGAGTGCTCGCAAGCGCTTTTTTGAGTAACGAAAATCTTGAAAAAGAACAAGAACAGCTCTTAAAAAAGAAAAATAAGGAAAGCGATCCCAATAGCCCATTGTACAAGCAATTCCTCGACAACTACGAAAAGATTGAACAGGAATTTGAACAGCTTAAGTCGAACAAGGCAGAAAAGAAAACGATCGCTGCCAAAAAGTATATTCAGCGTATCAAAAGGGCGACTCAGAAAAATGATGAGGCGGAACTTGCTCGTATAAAAGAAGAGGAAGAAGAATCCCGTAAGTGCCAAGAAGAGTTACCGAAGCTGGAGTTGACCTTAAAGACCAAACAAAAGCAGCTCACTGAACAACGCAAAAGAAAAAGGGATATCGAAGCGTCACACGCCAAATACTGTGCTTTGCAATCAGAGATTGAAGAAATCGAATGTCGAAAAAAATCAGAAGAGCAGATGCTTGATGATTGTTATGTTAAACTACAAGAATATCAAGAGCTTTTCGGTGCTGATAATTTTTACATCGAACTACAATATCACGGCATACCGAATGAAGCTAAAATCATGCCCATCTTAGCAGATTTGGCTGAAGCTCAGGGCGTACCGATAGTAGCGTCTAACGATATACATTGTGTATATCGGGAAGATGCAGAAGGCAGAGCCGTAAATTTCGCACAGAAATATTGGTGGACCGGCATTGAAGATTCCGATTGGGAACTCTATATGAAAAGTGACGAAGAATTGTCTGAGTGGCTTGCTAAAATATTACCAAGCCATATCGTTCGTGAAGCTATCGCAAACATAGGCAATATCTTCGAAAAATGTGATGTTGAATTCCGTTCGGAAACACACTATCCCAAATTTGATTGTCCTGAAGGCGCAAAGACACGACTGAGAAATCTTGTTGAACAAGGAAAGAAGAAAATTTCAGAGTGGACGACAACATATGAAGAACGAGTCCAATACGAACTTTCCGTAATTGAAAAATTGGGTTTCTCCGATTATCTTTGTGTTGTTGAAGATTTCCTGACCTATGCGAGACTCGTTGGAAAAATTGACATTAACAATCCCGAATTTCTTGCAGATCCATTCAACCTGACCTTGCTTGAGAAACTTGCTAAGGACGGAGTAGGCGAAGGTGCAGGACCCGGAAGAGGCTCCGGTGCGGGAAGTTTAGTGTGCTACCTCATAGGCATAACAGATATTGATCCTCTTAAATACGACTTGCTGTTTGAGCGCTTTCTGAATCCTGAAAGAGTAACCATGCCCGATATAGATTCGGATATAGCCATCGATATACGTCAGTATGTTATTGACTATATAAGGCACAAATACGGCAAAAATGCTGTCTGTCAGATCATGACGAGAAATTATTTCTTGTCGAAGAACGCCATAAAAGCAGCAGGCAGAGCGTATTCGCAGAAAGTCAATGACGGAAGGAAATTCTATGAGATAACTGACGCAATGTCAAAGATGATCACAGAAAAAATGTCTCTATCTGATATTGAAGGTTTGGTCAATGACACATACGGAAAAGCAGCCGGCGAATCATACAACCCGGATGCTCTTGAGATTTTCCGCTTTGCCAAGCTGCTTGAAGGAAAACTCAGCAATATAGGTACGCATGCCGCCGGAGTCGTCATATCCGACACACCCGACATATCAGATCATTTGCCGCTTATTTGTGTGGAAGGTACAATGTCATGTCAATGCGACAAGAATCGCGTTGAAGCTCTCGGATGCTTAAAGATGGACGCTCTCGGATTGAGAAATCTTTCTGTTATTACGGATTGTGAAAGAACGATCCAAAAAGTGTATAATAAAAAGATATCAATGCACGATATACCTATCGAATCGGCAGTGTTCAAGAAGGTATTCCAGACAGCAAAAACCAATAGCGTCTTTCAGTTTGAGTCGGATGGCATGAAAAAAGTTCTTTTAGGTTTCCGTCCTGATAAGTTCGAAGACCTGATATTACTCAATGCAGTGTTTCGTCCGGGTCCTTTACAGTACATCGACGAAATCACTGCGGTGAAAAACGGTGAAAAAGAACCCGAATATGTCATTCCGGAAATGGCAGAAGTGCTCAGTGAAACTTACGGAAAACCGGTTTATCAGGAACAATTGATGGCCATCTTCTCGCGATTTGCAGGCTTTACGCTCGGTGAAGCGGATATAATAAGGCGTTACATGTCAAAAAAGAAAACGGATAAGTTTATTAAGTACAAGGATAAGTTTATTGACGGACTTGTGGATCATGGCGCAGAGCGTAAGAAAGCAGAGGACTTTTGGATGGAGCTCGTTAAGTTTTCCGAGTACGCTTTTAATAAAAGCCATTCTACCGCATATGCTTGGGTAGCTTATGTCACGGCATACCTTAAACTGCATTATCCGGAGGCTTATGCCGTTGGTTCGCTCAATTATCCTGCTACAGATAAATTCGAGTCCGTTCTCAATGAGTTTCTTTCAATGGGTATCGATTTCTCTGTTCCTGATGTTAACAAAGCATATAGCGGTTTTGCACTATCATCAAATAAAATAGTCTATGGATTAAGCTCGATTGCCGGAATAAAAAAAGCAGCTGAAAAGATAGTTCAAGAGCGAAACGATAATGGCAAATATTTATCGTTCGAGAATTTCTTGATGCGTACTCGCATGTCTAAAAATGTCACAAAAAACATGATAAAGGCCGGTTGCTTTGATGGATTACATGATAATCGCAAGGAATTGCTGGAGTCCTGTGATTTTATTGCTGACATGGTTACAAAAATACGTAAGAAGCAGGACGAGCTCGAAGCCGAAGCAGATCCCGTAAGACGTAAAAAGCTGACCGAGTCAATCGAGAGTTACAAAGAAAAGCTCGAAAACCGTTACGAGCCTGTTCGCGAAGATAAATGGCAGCGCTTAAGGGACGAGCAAGAAGTGCTTGGACATTTTATCTCTGAGCATCCACTTGATGTAATAACCGTACCTCAAAACCTTAAGCTAAACAGCATCAGCAACCTCAAAAAGTATGACAATACGATTTTGGCGTATGCGACCAATATACAGATTCGTCACAAAAAAGCCGATGGCAAAGAGTTCGCATACTTCGATATCGAGGACAAAACAGGGAAAATATCCTGTGCATGCTTTAGCAAGGACTATGAAAGCTGCGGGTGCAATATTAAATCTGAGGCTATTTTAGTGGTTAAAGGCGATCAGAGGTATGATAGAGATCGCGATGAAGTATTTCTGTGCGTTAAAGATGTGCAGCCGTTCGTTGAAGAACCCAAATCCGTTGCGATATCGGTCCCTTCATTAAAAGCTTGGGAAGACGGCCAATCGAAGGTTTTGCCTTATTGCGATCAAAATGGCGATAAATTAGTCGTATTCTTAGCGGACGAAGGCCGCTACATAAAAACCGACTATATCGTCAGTGCCGACATAACATCCGCCGATTTTTCGTGGTAAAAACATTGTTTTAAGAGTCGCCTTTTAGGCGGCTCTTTTTCCGTTGATTCCAAAAGCATGAAAAAATAATCAAATCTTACATACTTTTCAAGAGATACAAATTTGAGTCTTGTGAAAGAAGAATGTTAGGAGCTGAAGTAGTTTGAAACATAATAATGTTTTTATATGCGGATGGGTCAGAGAATTACCTAAGGTCGTAAAAAATGATGCGACCGGTGAGTATGTTTTTGCCATGGGCAGAATCGTAACGCTGAGAGGCTTGCGAAAATTTGGAGTCAGAACAAGCAGAATTAAATATGATGAGCCTTTGATATACACGCAGAATCCGGAAATGTGCAAGGAAATAGCGTCATGGAGCATCGGAGATATTGTTGAAGTGAAGGGTGCTTTGACCACAAAAGACATCAATAAAGTAACTACTTGTCCCGAATGCAAACATAAAAACGCACAGCCGGGCAATGCAGCATATGTGACCCCGATACATTGTTATGTTCGAGAGAGCAATGGGTATGACAAAGACGAAGCTTATGAGGCGCTTAGGCGACTCTGCGAAATATCGAATAATGTAACACTTATAGGAGTCGTTTGCCGAGAGCCGGAGCTGTACCGAAAAAACAAAGTCAAAATAACATCATATCAGTTGGCGGTTCGAAGGAAATACCGAATAGCCGAAGATGCTTTGGAAACAAAAACCGATTTTCCGTGGGTCAAATCCTTTGGCGGTATAGGGGAGAATGATGCGTTGGTTCTCAGAAAAGGTTCGTACCTATTTTTAGATGGTTGGATACAAACTCGCAAATTTCCTCGCGAAACAGTCTGCGAATGTTGCGGTCATCCGTACAAATGGAACGACTGGTCTCTCGAAGTTGTGCCGTATGCAAGCGAATATGTGCGAAACTGCCGCACCCGCGAAGAATTACAGGCAGAGGAAAAAGCACGAATTGAAAAAAGCTACAAAGAGTTATTTGCAGATGAAGAACCGCCTCAGACCGGCTCAATTGAAAACATCGAAGAAATCGAAAAAGAGCTTGACGAATATAACTCTTTCGAGGAACACGATCAGGATGCTTTAAGAAAACTCTCATCTTTTGAAGACCTTGATAATTAATATTTACAAAGACAGGCGATGTGCCTGTCTTTTGCTTTTTTCACATACGCTCGTCTTACATACTTACATTGATATTGTATGACATTTGGAGTGTCTACAGAAAGGAGGAAAACAAGAATGAAGTATGAAAAAAGAAATCAGTACGCCGACATAGACAGTTTAATGAGAGACAGATTGGCTTACCTCGAACCCGCGATCAACTGCATCAAGGGCGCTGAAAAAGCCATCGAACTTATTAAAAAAGCCGTTTCGGAAAACCAACATATACACATTGTCGGAGATTACGATGTTGATGGGATCTGCGGCACAACAATTGCGTATAAAGGACTGACAGCATATGCAAAAAAAGTTGGTTCCGAAAGCACCATTACGCCGAGATTGCCAAAGCGTCAGACTGAAGGTTACGGTTTGTCTCCTAAAATCGTTGAGGAGATACCCGAACACTCGCTGTTGCTCACTGTTGATAACGGCATTGTAGCGTTTGACGCCGTCAAACTCGCCAAAAAGAAAAAGATGACCGTCATAGTAACAGACCATCATCTTCGTGCAGATTCCGGCGAATTACCGAAAGCTGATGTTCTGATTGATCCCAATGCGGTAGCAAGACAGTGCGTGTTCACAGGATATTGTGGTGCCGGAATAGCTCTCAAACTTATGCTCGAACTTGATAAAGATAATACGGAGCTTAACAATGAGCTGTATGTGCTGGCGGCAATAGCTACTGTGGCCGATGTAGTCCCGTTGAAAAACGAAAACTTTGTAATCGCTCAGTTTTTGAAACAGGCAGATATCAATAAAGGGTTAAAAGCTCTTATGGAACTGTTTGAAATTGTTGATGTGGACGAAAAGGACTGTGGTTACAAAATCTGTCCGGCGCTTAATGCCTCCGGTCGGCTTTTTGATGCAGGAGCGGAAGATTCAATGAAGCTTTTAATGTCAGAAACCGATGAGACAGCTTCCCAAATAGCGGAAAAGCTCTTCGTCATAAATGAACAGCGAAAGCTGATGACCGAAGAGGCCGTATATGAAGCAGAGGAAATTATTGAACGTCTAAACATGCAAAACGATAACCCGTTATGCGTTCTCGGCGATTTTCACGAAGGTATAATCGGAATTATTGCCGGAAGGCTTGCTGAAAAATATCGAGTTCCGTGTTTTGTGTTTACGCCAACTGAGAATTACACAGATAACGGCGATGTCATTATCAAAGGCTCAGGGCGTTCCTACGGAGACAATAACCTCAAGGAGATCCTTGACAATTGTAAGGAATTGCTCGGAAAATACGGAGGTCATAAAGCCGCTGCCGGCGTCAGCATGCCGTATTCCAACCTTGATGAATTCCGAAAAATGTCTTCGCAATTTGCGGTCAAGACCGAAGATGTCGATGTCATTTATTATGATATCGAAATTGCTCCGGATAAACTAAAAGAGTGCGTCGAAAAGCAATTGTCTTCTCTCGCAATCTGTGCTCCATACGGTGAAAACAACCCGGAGCCCGTTTATCTTGTTCGCAATGTACAGCTTCTGCCCAAGGACGGCAAATTGTATAAGCTTATGGGAAACCACCAGCAGCATATTAAACTGTACGGCAAAAACATTGACTTTGTTGCATTTGACCTTGCCGAAAAGTTCCTTGAATTAAACCAACCGATAAAGATCGATTTAGTCGGGAAACTCGGCAAAAACTACTTTAACGGTGTAGCTTATTATCAAATAGAGGTCATTGATTTTATGCCTGCTGAAAAGAAGGAAAATGTATCAGGACTGCGCGAAAAGCTCATGTCCAGAGCAGTTGAAAGGAGTTAAATAATGGCTAACGAAAAGGAATACTTACCGACTTCTCAAATCGCGAAAACCGCTTTGCGCTTGCGAAGCGGCGATGTGATTTTGCTTGCAGTGGAACATACCATGCAGCCGTATTTCACAAACGATTATCTTAAAACAGGAAAGTCGTTGGAATCATCAAATCTGGACCGCTTCATTGTCAAGATGAATAAAAAACCGATTGATGGAACAACGACTTCCGTAAGAGCAAATCTCCCTGCTGACCAAGTGGTAGGTTTGTGGGTGTTAAGCGAGCAAATATATAAGGATGTACGTCTTGCGCCTATTTCCGCTGCCCAAGCTACGCAGGAAGCCGTTAAGAACACAATCGCAACATCTCTTAAAAACTCTAATGTGACGCTTTGCCTCGATAAGGCGCTTGCGGCTGCTAAAAAAGCTGGCTCGGATGTCATATTGCTCTCGGAAGCGAAAAAAGAACTGTTTGCGCTGCCGGGAGTGATAGCTGCGCCAATTGCTAAAGAATACTTTGAAAAGTATTCTAAGCCTGTGTTTTTGTATGCGCCGCCGGCTAAATACTTTTCGACCAAAAACGATGACGGTGAAAATGAATGCTACGAAATCAGCGTGTCATATCACGCTACAAACAGGATGCCCATACAAATCGTTATCAAGAATTTTTGGGCACCTGTCGATAGGAAACCTGACAACACAACTCAGATAATGATGTCAAAAGCTCACGACACCAAAATGGTGACAACTTGGATGTCACTTGATGAGTGGTTCTGCACGATTTCAAAAATCAAAGCATGTTGGGACGAATATGCGACTGCGTCATTTACTTACCGATATCGCAAAAGTTTGGTTAGAAGTACAGATTGAACTCTTTTCTGTTGCCTCCGCTTATATAAGCGGGGGCTTTTCTTTTTATAATCTTACATACTTTCATCGAAAAAACAAAATATAGGAGTGAAACAAATGGTACTTAATTTATGGAGAAATACAACACCTTGCTGTGCGAAACATTTGCCCGAGCGTGTAGAAATGCAGTTTGTGACAGGAGAAAAAGTGTTATCGTACAAATGCCCCGTATGCGGAAATCAGATTACAAGCACTGATTTCGAGAGAATCCTTAACGCTATATCCAAGATATATGTGAAGCGCTCGCAAGATGCCGAATGGGGTAAAATCATAGGCGAAAAATTCTACGTCAGCAAGTATATAAAATGCGAAATTATCGATCAAACGGATGATGAAAAATATTTTGTGTCGATATTGAATCCGAAAGCGGTGACTCGTCATTGAAAAGTATAATTAAAAACTACTGGTTTGTTCCTGTTATTATAGTTCTTATTGTCGTTGTAAATTTGTTCTTTTTCAGATTTTCTGTTGTGGTCGGCGATTCGATGGAACCGACTCTATCAAACGGAAATGTTTTGCTTGTCGATTTAAGAGCGGACATTGAGAGATATGATATTGTCGTTTTCAAAAACGAAGGTAAATATTTAGTGAAAAGAGTTATCGGGTGTCCCGGTGAGACCGTGCAGATAATAGAAAATGTGATATATATCAACGGAGAACCAATCAAAGACAGCGTTAATACTCAAATTGATATAGACAAATACGGGTTTGCCAAAGAGTCGGTCGTTCTTAAAGAAGGAGAGTACTTTGTGCTCGGTGACAACAGGAACAATAGTAGCGACAGCCGAGTCTTCGGAGCCATCAAGGAGAAGAATGTTCTCGGAGTAGTTGTCGGTCAGCACACATAAGAAAGAGACCCACGCTAATGCGTGAGTCTCTCTTTTTTTTACGTCCTCAAGTTGCAGCCCAAGGCTTTCCGTTAAACCATACAGTTTCTTTTCCCGGATTAACACGGGATAATTCTGTCTCATCCTTTACGCTTGCAAGCCAGAGCGCATTCTTGATGAACGCTTCCATGTCGATACTCTCAAAGGGAACTTTCATTTTATCAGGCGCATGACCCCAACATTTGTTGTAACGATCCCACCAAATGCTGCCGCAGTCGGTATAGAAATACAGTCTGTTATTATTGGCGTGATGGTACATATGCAGGCACATGCCCTTGATATAAGGCACTCTTTTCGGAAGCTCTGACTTTCTACAATTGATGCTTGCGAGCATTTCCTCGCCTGTTTTGGGGCGAAGCGTTTGAGGTTTGGCTAATTCAGCCTTTTCTTTGTATTCGTCCAAGAAAATCTGAAGGAGCTTTCCGCAAACATGTACGTCATCTTTTGCTGTGTGAAAGGTCATACCTTCATCTGCGCCATACAGTTTTGCGATAGTTCCGAGTTTATGGTTCGGTACAGATTTTGAATCAACCAAGTCTCTTGCCGCCTGAAGGGTGTCAAGCACAAGTCCCGGTCTGAATGTTCTGCCATGCCTTTCAAACATATCGGTCAGAAAGCGATTGTCGAACGGCACATTGTGACCGCAAACGATAACGCCGTCGGGAAACCACTCGAACACTTCATCGATAACATCGTCTTCGATCGGCTTGTCTGCAATAAATTCATCGGTGATGCCATGAACTTCCGTAGAAGCAGGCGGGATTGGAAATTGCGGATTGATAAAGAGCTGAACGCTATCAATAAGATTCAACTCGTAGTCTGTCCCGACAATGAATTTTTCTGCGGACAGCTCAAGGATTCGGTCGCCCTTTTCACAGGCGAGACCTGTTGTTTCTGTATCGTACACAATAACCGTATTCCCTTCCTTCAGAGAAAGGAAATCGTTTTGCGTTTTGATACTTCGGTATCCGTTTTTAACCATCAAATTCCTCCTCACTTTGCGAAACGACTTATGTTGGCGTTGTAATACTCTTTGGCAGTAGCGATAAATTTGGCGTCTCCGTCATCAACAGTAAGGCCCCTATTAGCGTAAAAGGCAACTATGGCATCTTTTACTTCCGACTTAACATACTGTCCGCCTAAGCAAAAATCAAGCCATGACTTACCGTTTTTATCAGCATAAACTTCATTAAGCGTCTGCCCTTTCTTTTTGCCGGAGCTAAGAACATATTCACCGGGATCCGCAATGACCGAAACGGTTTCATCAGCGATCTCAGGAATCACCTCCGCAATCGGCTCCTCAGTAACAACCGGAGTGTCATCCGGGATAATCTCAGGATCTTCAATTGCGCAAAACTCAGCAGAATCATCTGTTTCGACATTCATCATGTCAACAGGTTCATCATCGGAAAGGACCGTAGATAACTCATCGGCTTTTTCGGCGACTTCATATGCTCTGGGTATCTCTGCGTCTGAGTAAAACTTGCCGTCAAATCCAAGCATACGAATCATTGCCCGGTCAAAAGCTCTTGTAGCCGCAGAAGTCACGGGAAATTCCTTCCCAATCTGAGTATCGGCGGGACTTTTTGTTTTTTCCCCGATTTCTTCAACTCTAAAGCCGCTTTTGACATCTGTAATGACGCATTTAACGAGGGCGTGATTGGCGTTGTCTTTGATAACTGTAATCTCGCTTTCAAACATGCCTCTCATTGCAAGGTCGTGGATATCTTGCAGAGACTTGTGAGAGATAACATCAAAGGCTTCACCTTCGATTTTCGGGCAAACGGCGACTTCGAACTCTTTTCCGTAGGGTTGTGATTTGAGTAACATTTCTTTTCCTCCTTTTATTGTTGAGCTCGATATGGACTTAACTCCAAATCGTCTCTTTAGCACTCAAAGTATGTAAGATTAATTATCGTTGTTTTGTGGTATCTCAATCTTACATACTTACGGTGATGTAGTTGACAAAAGGAGGGTTGACTATGATAAATAAACATTTTTCCCTTAAAGTGCTTGCAGTAATGCAGGAATTTACGCGCAAGGGAATGCTCTTGCCGAAAGAAAGAGCGCTAATCGCCGACATGTGTAAAACATATGCACGTAGCGGAGATGATGACGAGTTCTGCGAACGCCTTGACTGGTGCTCAAAAAATTTGTCACAAAATGTTGTCAAACAAAAATTCAAAGAAATTAAGGAGGAAATCTACAATGACAACGACAGCCAAAATTACTCCGTCCATCGCCAAGACAACGCGTGACATCCTTGGTGTAGGGTATTTATCGGATTCTTGGGTAAAAACGGGAACCAATGTTGAGGATTTCTTCAAAATTCTCAAGGCTCTCGATGCGGTTACGACATTTGACAAAACCTTTATTAAGGATATAGTCTTTTGTTCGCCGTACAATCACGAAGAGGACTCGATCTCGTTTAAATGCTTTACAACACCAAAGCCTTGCGGCAAACGTCTCTCGCAGAACAAATTTACTGCTGCATGTCTCGATATGCTTTACGCAGAACTTGTGAAGCAGAGAGGATGCCTGCTTTGGGAAGGTGGTCTTGGTAGGGAAAAGCTCTGCAGAGAAAAGGCTCTGCGTGAACTGATGAACACACTTGGGCTGTCAGGCTCTGCAATCGAAAAGCAGTCTCCTCGCAGGGACGCTTATATTGCAGAACTTATAGCACAGACACCTGAAAAGCGCCAAGTGACACTTGTTAGCCGTACCGAAGGTGATGATACAGCCGCTTTTACCAAAGTAATGGCTGTCCGTTCCGATAAGTACTGCCCGGTCCCGTTAACAGAGCTTGAAACCGTGTTCAATGCTATCCTTGATTCGGACATGGGCGAGGTGGTATGTAAACGCTGGTATGTCGATCACGATTTCGCAGAAATAGATATCGAATTTCCTGCTGCAACAAAAGAATTCAAAGAACTTTGCGGACTTGATGAAAACATTGAGGCCGGAGTTAGACTTGTGACATCAGGGACAGGATATTCCTGCGTTTGTGCGAAGGAGACATGGCGAGTCAAAAACACCGTGTCCGAACACAATATCGTTAAAAACAAACATATCGGAAAATGGAGTACTGAGGACTTCGTCAAGAGAGTCAAGGAAAACATATTTGACGAGTACGCTAAACTCCCGGAGCGCCTGTGTGAGCTGTTTGATGTGGTTATACTTGACAGCGATGATGTGAAAATCAACGGCGTACCTTATGCCGAAAAAGTGCTGACAGACTGCGCTAAGGAAGTGTTCAAGTACATCAATCTTGCTTCAGCGTTCAAAATCAAAGCGGATGATGACAAAGAAAGACGCAGAAACCATGTTAATCGAATCACAGAGCTTTTGGTCCAGTCATTTTCGGTTGAAATGCAGAAGGCTATCGCAAACGGTGAAAATCACATTATTACGGCTTACGATTTTGCACTTGCCGTAATGACGCTTCCCGAAAGAGTCAAGGGCATACCTCAGAGCTATATGGAGACTTTCGCAAATCTTTGCGGTAAAGCCGCCTATGCTCCGTATTCTTCGGAAGTTAAATCTGCCGAAGCCGCTTCGGAAATCTCATTTGTCGCTTAAATTAATTTTTTAAATAAAGAAAGGAAACAAAAATTATGAAAATCGAATCTAAAAAGGGAACTCTTTATCTTGGAACTATCGTTGCTTACGACGATAAGAGTATCAAAATCAAGGACGAAGAAGCTGTGAATGCTTTCCCGCTGGTCGAAAGAGCTGCCGAACAGCTCAAAAAATGCCATCTCAAAGAAGGAATGTTCATTAGCCTCTTTGTCGTGAACGGTTTTGTTGAAAACTTTAAATTTAACGGCAGATACAGCCTTGTCGTTGAACGCAAGAAAAAAGACTCCGATGAAATATACACGACAAGAATTAACGTATTCATCGGCGTTGCAGCAAGTGTTACCAAGCGCGAAAAGTGCGTAAGCGTTTCCATGCCCGTAAAGACAAAGGACAATACCGACTGGTATTCCCTCACCTGCTTCTACGGCTCGGACGAAGAGCATCCCGTTGATCTTGGCGAAAAGGCAGAACTCGAACTCACTCCTGTCGAGGGAGAACACAAGGTCTGCTTCTGGGCTTTGACCGGAGCGCCGAGAAAGTATAAGGATAAGAACGGTAACGATAGGGAATCCTTCGCGGTTCGCAATTTCTCAACTTTTGAGTATGTTCGCTAAAAATCATAGTTTCAACAGGAGCCATGCAGAAATGCATGGCTCTTTATCAAGGAGGTATTCTTATGGCAAATGTAAGAGAAATTGAAATTGTTAATTTCAAGGGAATCGACCGAATGTCAGAAACTTTTGATTTAATGCCCAAATATATAAGTGGCAATAATGGTTACGGAAAAACCTCGTTTTTGGAGGCGATCCGTTACGCTCTCACCGGTAAAACCCCGACCAGAGAACCAATCCTTCGTGAAGGAACAGATTGCGGATATGTAAGCATAGTGTTTGATGATTCGGACAGCACCGTGGTTCGCAGAGATTTTTATAGAGAAAAAACGACCAAGGTTACAGTAAACGAAAAGACGACAACCGCTAAACTCGCACAGAGGTTAATATGTTCCCTTCTCGATATCAACGAGGAGACGCTCAATATTAATACCTCTTCAGATGTGTTTAGGGAAATGTTTTCGGGAACACTGAGCAAATATCTGCTGGGATTCGTGGAGGAAAGCTTTTCCAGAGAAAAGCTCTTCGGATTAATACAGTTTTCTGAACAGGAAAAAGAGATGCTGAACAAGCTGCTGCCGCATTCCTTCGGTCTGCCGGAATGTGAAGCCTTGTACAATAGGCTTTACGAACAAAGAGCAGTATTAAAAGCAAAGCTCAACACATTTACGGCAGCTGAACTGACAAATCCGACAGCGAAGCCCGCAAGAACCGAAGAGGATGTTGATAAGGAACTTAACGCCATTATTGCTTCTGAGTGCGCTGCAAAGATTTATGCTGAAATGTACAAGCGCTTTCAAACTCAGCTCGCAGCATACAATACAAAGTTGTCGGAAATAAGCTCTCTTGAAAGTGGAATCGCCAGTATTGCTACTGCGGACTTCGATCCTCTTGAGAAACTTGAAATAGCAAAGAAAAAACAGGAGGCGCTTACCGCTAAAGCGACAGCGGAGGGAACAATCAGAACATTGCGGAAAAACATTGAGGTTTTCAAAAAGACATTGGCAAATCTTAATACGAATGTCTGCCCGATATCCGCAAAGTTGATATGCACCACCGACAAAACGGCAGCAAAGCAAGAATTCGAACAGTCGATTGCGGATAGTATTCGAGCGATCGACGGTCAGAACGACATAATTGCATCAGCCGAAATAGAACTCAATCGCTTGAACTCAAGAGAACAGGAGATATCGATTGCGGAAAAAGCCATACAGCGAAAAGAAAGTCTTATTCTTTCTTTGGCACGAGCCAAAAAGATGCTTGGTGATGCGCCTGTTGAACCGGATGTTCCGCCTAAGACGGATGTTCCCGCTAAAGAGTCTCTTCTCGCCGAAAAAGAAATGATCCGCAAATATGAAACACACAAAGCTCGTAAAGCGGAATACGAAAATACATTAAGACTGCACAATATCTATAATGAGCTTGTCAAAAAGTTTGCGCCTAAAGGAGCTGTTAACGCTGCAATCGTCGATTATTACTGCGATATATTCAATGACAGTATTAAGCCTTTTGCTGATGCAGTAGGGTACGGCGTGACCTTTGTTGCAGGAAACGGACTGACCGTTTTGGTGAGATCTGCCGCAGATAAGTCTTATGTCGGCTTCGACTCGCTTTCTACCGGCGAACAGTTTGTAACGACAATACTCGTGCAACATCTTTGCAATATTCTTTCAGGATGCAGCATTATGCTGATCGATGATTACAACGAGCTTGACAGCGTAAACGCTTCAAAAACCAAGGAGCTGCTCAATGAGCTCTCTGTCGAATATTCATTGCTGGTCGTTGCCGGAACTAATTTATCATAGTCTCAAGCCTCGCTTTCAGCAGCGAGGCTCTTTTTTATGTCTAATCTTACATACTTTCTTTGGCGGACACCAAAATGCTCCGGGAACAAACATCAAATAATTAAGTAAGGAGTAAGATTATGTATTATAAAGTTAAAAACTCAGCTCGCCTTGTTGGAGAGGTGGTAAGCACATACCCGGCAGAAAAAGTCACTATTATGACTATTAAGACTGAAAGAAAAGACGGAGACAGGACTACCTATAGCTTCCCTAAAGCTGTTTGCTTTGACAAAACAAAAGCACAGGCGGATAAAATCCAAGTCGGAGATCATGTTCTGGTCAACTGCACGATTCAGTCAAATAAACGGGATGAAAAAATCAAGAACCAGTCGCTCAGAACCATTGCTGTAAATCATATCAGCAGAGTTGACCCGGCAGATGAAAGATATCATTCCGTCAACTCGTTTAGATTTTATTGCAGAATTCTCAGGATCAACAGGATCAATAAGCATTTTGCCTCCGCACGAATTACTTTTTACACGAACCGAGTCCACTACATAACGGTCGTCTTTAAGGATGACGACGAAAAAAAGGTCGATGAATTTTGCAGTTTGCCGTTAAATTCGCCATGTGTTCTGCTCGGTTCAATCGATACCAAAAAGTACATTAGAAAAGATGGTACAATAAAATACACCGAAGACTGTACTGTACGAAACTTCTATGAGGTAAGGCCCAAAAAGAATACATCGGAAATTGAAGAAAGCGCAGAATAGTCTCAATCCCGGAGCAAATGATCTCAGCCACCCTGCAAAATCAGGGTGGCTTTCCCATACCCAAATTGGGTGTAATTCGAACGGAAATCACTATAAAATCTTACATACTTTCTACAAAACAAGTGAGGTGATTATTCTTGAAGCTGACAGTGAGACTCTATAAGCGGCATGATTTGGATCTGTTGTTTTTGTATAAACAAAATTCAGATTTTAACTTCAAGTCGCAAATGAAGGCCGCACTCAAAGCTCATGTTCGAAATGAGATGGTGCGGAATGAAATCCCATCCGGTGAGTGTCAGGCAGTGTCAAAGCTGCCAAGTGTCGTGCAGCTGCACATTATGCTCGATTTGCCCGATGACGAAGATATTGCGAAATGGGTCAAAAGCATTACAAGAGGACGAAGAAACAATCTTATCAAGAATGTCTTTCGCAACACGTTTCCTCCGATTGAAGCTCCGTATAGACTGTATGCTGAAACAAACAAATTTGATGAAAGAGGTAAGAGTAATGATTGAGAACGAAAACACAATTCACGCATTTGACAAGACGGAAGCATACCAGATGGTCAAACCCCTTATCCGAAAAGTGATCGATATTTGCTCCGCCAATGATATACCGATGTTCTTTACGGCATGCGTCAAGGATGACGGACATCAAAGCAAATATGTTAACGAGAGCGTTACTCCGAAGAGTCACGGCGTTGTTCTTTCACAAGACAGATTTTCCGACCACATTGCGGTAACGATCGGCTTCAACACCGTTCCTCCCGTTGAAAGACCTGACATAAGCTATGATGACGCAGAAGAATAAAGCCGATATTATTAAAGATTATCAAAATCCCACGGTTACGATACGCAGTATTTGCGACAAATACGCCGTATCGTCGAAGACCGTAAGCAAAATAATTGCCGAAGCGGGCCTTAAACCAAGAACCAAAACGAAAAGCTTGCGCACAGAGTATGCTGATATATACGCGGATTTTCTGAATGGTGAAGCCACAACAGAGCTCGCTCGAAAATACAAGCTATCTCAAAAACAGATCAATAACGCCATCCGTGACTGGAGAGGTAAGAATGTTGTTAAACAATATTGTAACGGGATAAAGGTCGAAAGGATAGCGGAGGATAATGGACTGAGTGTATCACGGGTATACCAAATTCTCAAAAACCGTTCAGTGCCTCTTATGCAGCCTAAAAAAGCAGTAAGATTTTCTTCGGCTGAACCAATCAATATAGGAACGATCATTTGCGAATACAATGACAAAGATATTCCGGTATCTGAGATATGCGAAAGATATCATGTAAGCTCCGCAACGCTTCAGAAGATCCTTATAAAAAACAACATACCTTTCAGAGAAACTAATAAGATACCTGAGAATAAACGTAATGCGATAATAAAAGAGATGTCCGAAAACAAAGAAGAAATTGAAGAAATCGCAAGACGTTATCGCCTGAATGTAGCTACTATACAGAAGATAATGAGCGATACAGAAAAAGAGAATTTTCCTTTTCGGGATGAAACTCTTGCGAGCTTCGTCAACGATTACTCGTTGTCAGCTAAGAGCCTGACTCAGCTTTGTCGTAAATACAAAATCAACAGAGAAGAAGCACTGAGCGCTATTGCGAAAAACGATGCCATAATCAAAAGAAAGAAAACAATTAAAAATGCCGTGCAGAAGTACAAGAGGGGAACGAGTGCGGATATGATCGCCGCAGAGCTTGGAGTGTCTCGTGCTACTTTTTATCGGATAGTGAATAGGAAAGGAAGATATAATGACTGAACTTATTGAATTTATTAATTGGGACAAAGAGCGATTGACAAAAGAACTGGAAGAAATCGAAGCTCGTACCGATATCGGTAAATTCCATGTAACAAAAGAGGAGCAAAAGAGATTTTGGTTTACTGTGTTTCTTCCAGCGATGATCGCTCTTGCTTTTACCATTTTTGCATTCATCTGTGCAGGAGCAATAGAAAGCTACGGTATGCGCGTTACAGTTAAAATACTCACACTCATTATCGGCGGTTTCGCAATCGCTCTGCAAACATTTAAGATTTTTTCTTTTGATTCTTGGAGAAATCTTTTAATTCCTCCGGTAATAACTCCCGAAATGAACTTCCACAAATGCATATACGGCAAAACTGTAAAAGACATATCTCTTGAAAACTACCCGTTTCACGACAAGTTGATCGTGCGCCCGAAATATCTCGTCCTTTCCGATGAGGAAGGAAATGAAACTAAATATTGGTTTACTGAGGAAGATTGGTCATTTGTTGCCACCGATAAAAATAAGCCGGTGGTAGACTTAGAGGATATGGTCGTGTTTTGCCCTTTGGCAAAAGCTGACAGGGACGGTGAAGAATAAAAATGTTTATGAGCGAAAAGGACTTTCGAAAGCTCGTTGAAAAAGACCCCAGCCTTGTCAAATCCTATTCGTTAGCTATGGGAAAGGTACCGAGAACGAACAAATACAGAAATGTTAAACTGTACGAATATGCCGATGGGCTGGTCTCGGAAACGAAGGGCTTAAGCGAACACGGATCGGTTATTAACATATTTGATTCGATGAAAGAATACGACAGATGGATGCAGCTGAAACTTCTGGAAAAGAGCGGAGAGATATCAGAGCTTGAGCGGCAAAAAACAATGCTTATCCAAGGCGAATTCACATACCGCGACTTACAGGGTGAACACAAGATAGGCAAGATAACATACAAGGCTGATTTCTTTTACCTTCACAACGGAAATTATATCGTAGAAGATGTGAAGCCCTTTGATAACAATACAGGGAGATACAGACTCACAAAGGACTTTACCCTCAAATGGAAGCTGCTTATGAACAAATATCCGTCATTTCAATTTGTGATTATTTGAGAGGTATACATAATGGATATTACAACAGTACTGAGCGAGTCGATGCGCGATGTCTCTATTTCGCAGGACGAGATTTCCGATATATTTTCGTCTGTTTGGCAAGAAAGCGGGCTTACAATAATAGTATCTTTGATTCTGCTTATTCTGTCAGCGATATTTATCGTTCGGAATATGAGGAAAAGCAAAGTGAAAAATTCAATTAAAAATGAAATCAGGGGGTATATGAAAGAGAAATATGAGTATAGCGGAAATGTTTGCGTAGTAAGAAACGGCATTTCCTATTCACGCGGAAACAGGAGTGTGGTATTCGACATACCGATCGACAGAGTGACCTACCTTGCTCCGCGGATGGTGGACGAATGGTTCGATGAGCGCAACTACAGTGCCCGCGAAGCGAATATCGTTCTTGCGGATATCGCTGAATACTTGCGAACGGCTAATCTGTGCAAAACTGTCAACATTATTAGCGATGAAGATTACGAAAAAATGTTCGGCGAAGAAGAGGCTTAATTTCTGTTCAGAAACAGATAGCGCACCTAAAACCTTACATACTTTTTAAACGAAGGGAGGGCGAGTATGGAGATTTTCGGTACATACACTAAAACGATCTTCCGAAACGAAGTTGATGGATTTACAATTTTTAAGTTTAGATTAAGCAAACCTATTATTGATAATCCGCTGACAGAAGTGACTTGTAAAGGGAACATGCAGTCCGCACTACTTTGTACTCCTATGAGACTTTCGGGAAAGATACTGCATGATGATTACGGCTCCACTTTCGTTGTTGAGAAAGCCGAGCCGTTTTCCGACAGTGAGTCGGTAACAATAGAGTATCTTAGTTCAAAGCTCTTTTGCGGGATCGCGGAAACTACGGCTGCAAGAATCGTTGCCGTAAGCGGCCCCGACATATTTACTTATGTTCAACAGGAGGACGCCAGAGAAAAACTACTGAAAATAAAAGGAATGACCGAAGAGAAAGTAGATTCACTTATCGACTTGGTTTGTCATTCGAAATTCCAAAAGGAAATACTCGATTATATAACCGTTTACGGCGGAAACTTTTCTCAAGCCGAGAATCTTTTTGACGCCTACGGGGTTAATGCGTTGGAATATCTCAAAGCTAAACCATACGAAATAGGGGACTTTGTCGATTTACCTTTCCAAATTTGTGACTGCATAGCAAAGGAGAACGGCATAAAGTACGATGATATAACAAGGATAAAGGCTCTGATACTAAATGTTATAAAACGATGCTATTATTCGGGCGGGGATATGTACGTTCCGCTTGAGAGGGTATTTAGGGGAGTGGAGTACACAGCAAAAAATCTTTCGGCTTTTCCCGGAAATCCCATATCTTGCGGTCTTATCGTGGCGGCACTCGGCGAAATGAAGAAAATAGTATCTGAGGTCAAACTTAATAACGATATGACGGATATTCCAGATATTCGCTATTATCTTAAAAGAGCTTTTTTTGATGAAAAGAGCGTTGCCGATAATGTTAAAAGGCTACAGCGTTGTCGCACCAATTTAAACATTGAAAGTGAGTGCGCTGCCACTATTGCGGAAAACAAATTGGGAATTAAATACAGTGATACTCAGAAATCATGCTTCAAATTTCTCGAATCAAGCGGCATAAAAATTATAACGGGTGGTCCGGGGACAGGGAAATCAACCGTTATTAATGGGCTGATATACGCCTATACGGCAGTGTATCCGGATAACTCAATCGGGATAATGGCTCCTACTGGACGTGCGGCACAGAGAATAAGCGAAATAACAGGCCGTGAAGCCGGAACCATACATCGGTCGCTTAATATTTTACCATACGGAAATGATATGCTTGATTCGGCGTATGATACGGATTACCCTGCGGATCTTATAATAATAGACGAAGCGTCTATGGTAGATACATCACTTATGGCATTGTTGCTTAAATCGCTCAAGAGCTCTTCGCTTGTGATTTTCTGCGGTGACATTGACCAGCTACCTTCGGTTGGAGCCGGTAATGTGCTGCATGAGCTTATTGCTTCACAGAAAATAGAGACAGTACAACTTGACACAAATTTCAGGCAAAAGGATAAGTCAACGATTATTGATAATGCGCTCAAGGTTAATGCAGGAGAGATTGATTTGAACACAGATGTGAGTTTCCAAATAATCGAATGCGACAGTGAAGAGGAAATAAAGCGTGTAGTTACAAAGGAATTCATTAATATATATGACACCAATCATCCGTATGACATACAGGTTCTCTCCTCAACAAGAAAAGGGCAGGCAGGAATCTATTCGCTGAACAAAAGCATACAAAATATCATCAATGACAGAAAAACCGTAACCGCTCATGCAAATAGCAAATTCAGACTAAAAGATAAGATAATGACTACGCACAACAACTATGATATAGGATACTTCAACGGCGATGTCGGAATAATCGATGATGCGGATGAAGAAAATGTCTATGTAAAATTTCTCAAGGAGGAAATCGCTATTCCTAAGAAATGCGTACAGGATATGGAGCTCGCTTACGCCTGCACGATCCATAAATCGCAAGGCTCAGAGTACGACACCGTCATTATCGCTTTGCCAGCGCAGCCATCAGTTATGCTGCGCAGAAATTTGATATATACTGCGATAACAAGAGCAAAGCAACGAATATTGATCGTTGCACAAAAAGGATGCATTAACCAATCTATTATTACTGCCGTTGATAATTGCAGGAAAAGCGCATTGTGCGAAAAAATCAGAATTGGAGCGTGATTTTACGAAAAAGAACTTCATTACTTATGATGAGCTTGACGCAGTCGAAGAGGAAGTATCCGCATACCCTTGGAAACCGGATGATATCTTTTATTGTATTGATGATGTAAAAGAACATATTGAACCTGATATTAAAAATAATATCCGCTTTGCTGTTTGGCTGCTGCAAAAAAAGCCAAAAACCGAGTACGAAAAAGAATCCAGACGCTATTTAATGAATGTAGTTAACGGGTTCGTGAAGGAGGCAGACGAATGATTACAATACTTGTTGAAAAACCTGACATGGCAAGAAAAATTGCCGCCGCATTAGATGGTATTAAACTTTCCGATGGAACGGTGGTTACTTTCAGTCAGCTTTCAAAATACGAAAAAGCAGTTATGTCTATTCAAACTAAAAACGGTTACATACCGATAAAATTTAAGGGGCAGGACTGCGCCGTAACTCATAGTTACGGACATCTGTTTTCTTTGTGTGCTCTGACCGACTATGACGAAGATTACAAACAATGGAAAAACGTAGATTTGCCTTTTATTCCGAAGCATTACAGACTTAAGGGCCTGCCGAACACGGCAAAACAGTTCGCTGTTATTAAAGGATTATTTAATAAGAGTGATTTGATTATTAATGCTACTGACTGGGACCGTGAAGGTGAGGCTATATTTTCATATATTTACGAAAAGGCCGAATGTAAGACGCCGTATAAAAGAGCATATTATCATTCTATGACTGAAGAAGAGTTCGACCATGCTTTCAATAACCTCAAAGATTCGGCGGACGCGAAACCCGGCGAAAGCGCCGGCAGATGCAGGGCTATCGCCGACTGGCTTATCGGTATTAATTGCACAGTCGCAGCAACACTGCATTCGAACGCTAATTCCGTTGTGAGTGTTGGCAGGGTCCAAACGCCTACACTTGCGATGATCGTTCAACGCGAGAAATCTATACGAGACTTTGTGAGCAAAACATATTATGTGCCAAAAGCGACATTCACGACACCCGACGGTCAAACCTATATCGGAACAAACGATACAAAATTCGATTCGGAAAAAGACGCCGAGCTTTTCCTAAAAGAGTTGTCAGGTCGTGGAACCGTTACCGATATAAAAAGTGAAATAAAGAAAGTCGATGCTCCGTCTTTATACAGCTTAAGTATATTACAGATAGAGGCTAACTCTAAATTCGGATATTCGGCAAATCAGACTCTTGAAATTGCACAGTCTCTATATGAAAAGGGGTATACAACATATCCGAGAACAAATAGTGCCTATTTACCAGAAGACTATAAGGCCGCAGCCGATAGGGCATTGACTGCAATATCGGTCCTTCCCGAATACGGCCCTTTCATCATCGGCAGACCTAAAACATACAATAAGAAGTATTTTAATGACGCTAAGATCGAGAGCCACTTCGCTATTGTTCCGACTCATGTTGTTCCAGAAAAACTTACCGAAAGTGAACGCAATATTTATGACATGATTTGTCGTTCGCTCATAATGACGATCTATCCTCCTGCAAAAGTCGAAAAGGTAAAGATAATTACTTCAGACAGCGGTAATGACTTTGTAACCAGAGGCTCCGCTGTAATAGAAAAGGGCTGGATGGAAGTGAGTGGAGTGCCAAAAGATAAGAATATCCCCGTTCTTAGTGAAGGGGATAAGGTTAAAGGTTCTTATGAAGTTGTTGAGAAAAAGACCGAACCGCCTAAAAGATATACGCAAGGTGATCTCATTAAAGCAATGGTAGCCGCCGACAAAGATGCTGACGCCATGGATTGCAAAAGTCTTGCCGAACTCGGCGTTGAAGGCATCGGTCGGGAATCCACCAGAGCGTCCATTATAGAGACATTGTACAAGAGAGGGTATATCGAGAATTCTAAAAAGTCCATAATGCCCACACCAAAAGGGATTGCCCTTATTGACGGATTGCCGCTCGAAGAAATCAAATCCGCTCACTTAACAGCAATGTGGGAAAGTAAGCTCAGTGACATAGAAAGAAAAAAGGAAGATCCTGATGCTTTCGTTAAGGATATCGAGAGCCTGACGAAAAAATGGTGCGACATAATCCGAAACGAGATGAAAGGAGATTTTCGCGCTCCTTCTGTTCTGGAAAAAAGTGATTTGAAATGTCCCGTATGTGGAAATGCAGTCAGAAAGACTCCGTGGGGTTATGGATGCTCAAACTATAAAGCAGGATGCAAATTCGGTATTAACCGGAATATTTGCGATAAAAAACTGACGGATAAACAAATCGAAACATTAATAACCAAAGGTGAAACGAAGGAAATAAAGGGCTTTAAGAGTAAGAAAACAGGAAAAGAATTTTCTGCAAAGCTTACGATGGATAAGGCTGGCAAGGTTTCGTTCAGCTTCAAATAATGAAAACAGCCAAGAGATCTGCTTGATCCCTTGGCTGTTTTTTGTGAATAAATAGATTAAAAAAACAAATTAATGATAATAAAAAGAGCAGAAAGGATACTGGTTGCACCTAAAACATATTTTGCCTTGTCAAGCACAATATCGCCTAAAGCGTCTTTTGTATAAACCAAAAAGCGCTCAGATATAAACGCAGCAAGACTCGCAAAGAAGAAGAACACTTCAATGAAATCACAATTTTTGTTATAGAATTGCGGATTCATATCAACGTATGAGAATAAAGCTACACATGCAATTTCAATTGCAAGAGCGGAGTAAAGGATAACTCTCAGTATTCTTTTTCGCCTTTTCAACTTGGCGATTGCTTGGGCACATGCTTCCTTTTCTTTCTTGCCGATTTCAATATAATGCGCTTTTTCTTCGCCTTCGGCGAATTTAACGGCAGTTTGATAATTAATATCTTCGGTGATATCTATCAACTGTTCGGAGAGCTTTAGCGGGTCCTTAATCCAGAAATGACAATGCATCTTTCCCCAATAAGCTCTTGCACATCTTGGAGATATTTCTAACACCCGCTCATAAAGAGATGAGGCCTTTTGATATTCGCCGTGGTCTATAAGTATAGCCGCTCTGTCGAGCATAGCGTCAACACCGGCGATGCCGTCAATTGTTATTGTGCCAGATACCTCGTGATATACCTTATCGACCATCATCTTTGAGCCGCAGTATTCGCAGAAATATGTATCTCTGTCATCACTTTTTTCTAACACTGCTCCGCATGACGGACATTTTAATGCTACAAGCCCCATAATACTACCTCCTAATCCACATATTTACAGTATAACATCGATTGCTTTGTTTTTCAATAGAAAATTATAAATTCTCTTTCATTTGATTGATTTGTATTTTACCATTGGCAACTATCTTACATACTTACATTGATTATACGACAATAGGAGCATTAAGTTATGTGTCTTGTTTCGTGTTTTCAGAAAGGAGTCAACAATGAAGTTCGTAAATATCAATACGAACAAAGAAGGAAAACAAAAATGTGATGTGCGCACATCACAGGAAAGAAAGGATCCTTAAAACATGAAAAAACGTCTCAATCAAAAAATCATCGCAATCGCTCTGTCCTTACTCGCAATCATATTGATAGCTGTTCCTGCTTTTGCAGCAAAAGCCCCGCAGATGGAAAACAATTATCGTTGTCCTGCATGCGGCAGCGTCTTTACCAATGCGAAGAAATGGGAAAAACACAGAGAAAAGTGTTTTTATGAGGCTGATGGACCGGCGTATTACACGTATGGTGATGATAAAATGACCACAGAAGATCCCGACGCCGAAGAAACCACAACCGAAACCACAACAGAACGCACTACCGTTACCGAGACCACTGTTCCTGAGATAACCGTTACCGAAACGGCTGCTTCAACAGAGGCTCCGTCGCAAACTACTACAACAGAGGCAACAACTCACATTGATGCAACAACAGAAGCGACAACTCGCATCGTCGCCACGACAGTTAAGAAAACAGAGGCGGCAACAGTAAATAGAACTCCTGTTATGTTTGTGCCGGAAGTAACAGAAGCAACAGTAATTAAAACGCTCGATGATGAGAGCGCAAAGGTGACAGTTGCTGTGAAAGTCTCCGAATCGGTAGCAGATGATTTTGAGACTGAAAGTAATGTTGATGATGAGTTCTTCTATTCGGAATACCCTGAAGCTGTTTCGGACGATACGATACCCAGCACGGGTTCATCAAAAGGTGTTGTAGTAGCTCTTACTCTTGTGATTATCGCAAGTGCCGCTATTATAGCTGTGAAACGAAAAGACGACAACATAAGCGCATAACCCTCAAAAGCCGTCTGTCTGTATTGACAGGCGGTTTTTCTTTATTATATCAAGGCTATAACACGAGATGCAAGCTAACTCCATTAAAAACAATTGACAATCTTAACAATCGGCATATACTATAAGAAAAGTGTTTCATTTTCGTTGTGCAGAAACTTTTACGCGATTAAAATTCTTACATATTTTTTTCAAGAAAAGCCTGCGCTGTAAACCGTGTGAGTGCTAAATATTCTGGTCAAAGGAGCAAATCGTATGAAAAAAATTTTTGCAATAATTGGTATTCTTGCCGTTTTGTCCGGACTCTCAGCGTGTAGAGTTGCCGAAGCTAAAGAAACTGTAAGTGCCGAGATAACTGCCGCATCAGTCTCTTCGGTCACGGAAGAAAGCATAACGGAAGAAGAAACAACAACGGAAGTCGAAACAACCACAGCTATAGCGGATATTGTTGCGTCAACGAAATCATATTTGGAAACAACTTTCGGCACTACAAAAGAACGCTCATCAAAAAGCACTACAAAAACTTTCAAAGAGACTACTTCTTATTCTGTCATATCAACCACAGAACGTACTACTCGAAAACTCAAAAAACTTCCAAATTACAAAGCAGATGCGCAGGCGATCGATCTCTTTAATGCGGTAAATGAACACAGGGAGAAGAACGGAGTAAAGCCTGTTGAATGGGACGACGAATTAGCAGCGCTTGCGTATATAAGAGCAAAAGAGCAGGTTGAGGTGAGAGGACACGAAAGACCTGATGGAGCCGGCTTTTATGAGATTGCAGATGAATACGGTTATTCATTCGTCAGTATCAGCGAAAACATTGCTATCGGTAAGGAAGCAACCACAGAAAGAATGCTTGATGGCTGGATTACCTCAAAAAAAGGACACGGTCAGAACATGATAAACGGTAAATGGGTCAAAAGCGGTATGGGTCATTACAGAGATGAGAATAATATAGACTATTTTGTGCAGCTGTTTGCCAACTGATTATCTGTACAGAAACGGTTTTCTAAATATAGTTCGCCCTTTGCGCGGGAATACCTGCGCAAAGGGCTTTTTGCGTTTTATGGGCATGATCTTACATACTTTTTTCGATTAACTCGAAAGAAGGTGATTGTGTGAGTACTCCGAGAACCGTATACAGATCATCTGTTTCTGAACTTGTTTGCGGTGACGCCTTTGAGGTGTTATCGAAAATGGAAGCCGGAAGTGTAGATGTTATATTTGCCGATCCTCCGTATTTTCTGAGCGACGGCGGAATATCGTGCAAAAACGGAAAGATGGTTTCTGTTGACAAAGGGGATTGGGACAAACCGATGTCGGCAGAGGGTATACACCTCTTTAATAGAAAATGGCTCGCTCTTTGCTACGAAGTGCTTAAACCTGACGGCACAATCTGGATAACCGGTACATTTCATAATATATATTCGATTGGTGTCGCACTTGAACAGGAAGGGTATGAAATTATAAACAACATAACTTGGCAAAAGCCAAATCCTCCTCCCAATCTTGCCTGCAAGTGCTTCACTCATTCTACGGAAACTGTTATCTGGGCAAAGAAAAAGAGCGCAAAACCGTATTTCAACTACCAATTGATGAAGGAGCTTAACGGCGGGAAACAAATGAAGGATGTCTGGGTTGGAACGGCTCCAAAGGCTTCCGAAAAGAAATACGGAAAACACGAAACTCAAAAACCCGAATGGCTTTTAGAAAGAATCGTTCTCGCTTCGACCAAGCCAAATGAATGCGTGTTGGATCCGTTTATGGGCAGCGGAACCACGGGAGTATCTGCAATTAAAAACGGCAGGCGGTTTATTGGTATTGAAAAAGAAGAAAGATACTTTGATATTTCTTTGCCGAGAATTAAAGAGACGGAAAGCTTTATCTAACAGAAGGACTCGCTTAGTGCGGGTCCTTTTTTATATGCAATCTTACATACTTTCAGAAAAGAAACAAAAAAGGGGGAGTTTACAGTGGCTATATCGAATCAATGGAACGGCCGCAAGGTGATGCAATTGACTCAGGCCGCGAGATTTATGACCGCCGCACTGAAAATGATGACTGCTGCATTGGTACAACACGAGGAAAATGTGCGGGTGAAACAGGAAGAGAGGCTTCGAGAAGAAGTTTTCAAAGAAAGACCTGACATCAAAGCTATAGAGAACCTCATGGGGCGTTCTTGCGTTCGTTTTGCTGATGATGGAATTCATTTTGACGATCATATAAGTGTCAGACTGCTTAAAAACTACACGCCGGCTGAGTTTTCGGTCGCAATGGCGGAACACAATGTCGGCTGCATCAGGTTGGTTAGCAATGAGAGCGGATTGACGGCGGTTCTGTACTCTTCGCTTGATGAGGACAAGATGACTGCCGCGCTTAAAAACATGGAAATGGCTTTGGGTGCATCACCGGTTGTAAGCGGGGAGACATTGCAAAAAATGTGCGATGCAAGAGGGAATTCGAAAATATTTGAATTTACCAATCTTACTTTCGCCGATACAAAAAGGTTTGAGTTCGCAGCAGGCAAGAATTCAATTAACATTGCGGTTGAAAAATCCAATGACGCTTCGGCTAAAGAAGTCTCATACCGAGTAAAAGTTCTTTCAAGTGACAAGTCGAAAATTGTAAAGGCTCTGCGCGATGTTGCAATTTACAAAACAAAAGACGGAGCGGATGCGACCGATAGACACTACACAATGCTTGAAAAGTCAGCCGAAGAAGCCGCTAAAAAAGTTGTGAACAATGAAACCTTTTATATATGCAGTCCGGCAAGACGGAATTCATATATCGAGGTAACTTCAAAAGGCTACAACGTCATAAATCAAAACAACGGTATTCCCAAAATTGCAAAAGCTGTTGAAGGGAAAATGAGCGATTCTCAGAAGTTTACAGAGCTGTGTGAAGAAATGTCGTCTTTTGAAAATCCAACGATACTTTCAAAAAATGAGTTTTCCCAAGACCCAGACGAAAGACTGATGACGGTTGTCGCAAATCTTACAACGCTTGAACAGAAAGACGAAGGCAAAGCCTATGTATCGGATTTGGCTATGCGGGTCGTAAGTGCCGCTAACGCCTGTGATTATCAAATCAGAAATGTTGCCGACCTAACATCAGGAGCTCTTAGAGCTGCGATATCAAAAACTGATATACCGGAAAAAGAATCGACAATTGTTGCTATCGAACACTTGCGAAACCTTCCGAAAGAAATGGTCAATGAGGCACTGACAGAGTATAGAGATAATGCAGCTGCGCTTGAAAAAACGATCAGAGAAACCGAAAGAGAATACGAAATCTCTATCGAAGAGGAAAGAGACTCGCAGGATATCGACATCAGAAATCCCGAAGAGAAGGAGTGAATATAAGTGCCCACTAAAAAAGTTGATAAAAATCTGTATTATGTCTTCGGATTAGTCGGCATCATATTTGCTCTATTTTACGCTTGTCACGCGGGCAGATACGCATATCAGCACTCGGATGCGGGAGTGTTTGCCGGATTGATCAATGCATTTTCCCATATGACTCAAAATCCTTTGGATATTTTTCCTTTGTCTCAGTATACCGTTCAAGCTATCGGAATTATAGGAGCGGCAGCGCTGTTTGTTTTCCTGTTCGTTAAATCGGATAAAGAAAAAACAAAAGGTATGATGCCGGGAAAAGAAAGCGGGTCCGCAAAGTGGTATACCGATATGGACGATTTTAACAAAAAATACAGTGATCCAAAAGGAAGCAAAGAACACAACGGCCCGAATAATGCCATTTTGTCACAAGATGTGTTTCTTAATATGGATACAAGAACAACTCGTTTTAACAACAACGTGCTTGTTATAGGTGGCTCAGGTTCCGGTAAATCTCGCTTTTATGTTAAGCCGAACATATTGCAGGCAAACAGTAATTATGTTATTACCGACCCGGCGGGCGAATTGCTTATAAGCACAGGAAAGTTTCTTGAATCGCAAGGATATGAAATAAAGATATTTAACCTTGTCGAGATGGCTAAAAGTTATTGCTACAATCCGTTCAACTATATTAGGGACGATGAAGGCGTTCTAACAATGATCGACTGTCTCATAACCAACACTACGCCGCCTAATACCAAAGGCGGAGATCAGTTTTGGGTAAAGTCAGAAACAGCACTTCTACAGGCTCTATGTTTTTATCTTGTAAAATACAGACCAAAAGAAGAACAGAACTTTCACCAAGTTATGAGATTGCTGAGAGCCGCTGAAATCGATGAAAACAATCCCGATAAACACTCTCGACTCGACGACCTGTTTGAGAGAGTCAGACTGCAGGATCCAGACTCTATAGCATATAAACAATATATGACGTTTAAGATGGGCGCGGGCAAAACCCTGAAAAGCATATTGATTTCTTGTGCGGTACGGCTTACGGTCTTTAACTTACCTCAAATATCGGCCCTTACAAGCGTTGACACAATCGACCTTGCGTCAATGAGCACGGGCAAAAAAGCTCTCTTCGTTATAACGCCTCAGGCTTCGGATACTTACAACTTCCTCGTTTCGATGCTGTATTCTCAACTGTTTGAAACGCTCTATCACGAGGGGAATGTGAGAGCACAGACACAAGGTACATCAATGTTGGAAAGAGATATTCGTTTCCTCCTTGATGAATTTGTAAACATAGGACAGATACCGGCTTTTACCAAAAAACTTGCGACCATGCGTAAATACGGTATAAGCTGCGCAGTCATCATTCAGAACATTGCGCAGTTAAAACCATTGTACGAGGATTGGGAAACTATTATCGGAAACTGCGATTCCATTCTGTTTTTGGGCGGACACGAATACTCAACGTTGGAATATTTGAGTAACATCTTAGGAATCACTACGATCACCGTCAGAAACTCATCGCGTTCAAGAGGCAAATCAAACAACTCTTCACAGAGCTGGAATCGCTCACAGCGAAAATTGCTCAATCCAGACGAACTCGGAAACATTGACAACAAGATGTGCGTCATAAAAATCAGGTCGCTTGATCCGTTTATGACTCCTAAATACGACTATCCTAAACATCCCAACTATAAATTTACAGGAGATGCCGATCCGAAAAACGAGTACGTTAATACACTCAACAATAATAAACCGCCTAACTCAGCCGAAGCGTTATTGAGAGCTGAAGAAACAAAGCGCAGGATAGCAAAGCGTTCAAATGAGAGCATCTTGAAGAAAGACAAGCTCTACAGTGAACCGATACCGTTCTCCGTCTTCGTTAACACATTTAATGTCCAAAACGCCGAAGCATTGTTCGACAGATTCTCGTTTGTTGAAACATACAACCTGAATGTTGCTCCCGAAATAAGTAGAGCGGCGGAGAAAACAGTCATCAAGCGGGTTACATCTGCCGTTGCAAGAGAAAACATCGAAAGGGCAATTGAAACAACAAAGACGGAATCTGACAAGCTTCAAAACAACAATAAGCCCAATCCTGTCATTAACGACAAACGTACAGAGCGCTCATCGCTTGCCGAGAATATAGCTGAAGTGTCTCCCGAAGAGGTTAAAGAGAGTATGAAAAACTGGGCGTTCGATTAACATCGAAAACGCAAAGCAAATCTTACATACTTTATTCGAAAGTTAAAACACTTTCAAAAAATCAGGAAAGGAGAAAGGCTACATGAACACAATGATTAGTCGTTTTGCAAATCCCGGAAAGAAAGAGAAGTTCATTGCCGCTGCCGGTACTTCCGCTGCTGCGCTCATGCCGTTTATCCCTATGGCGTTTGCTGCCCCTGCCGGCAGCACTACCGCTAAGGATCTGATAAGCAAGGTTCTCGGCATCATATGCGATATCTTTCTCGGCATTGGTGTGCTGCTTCTCGCATGGTCGGTTGGTATGCTGTTCTTAGCATTTAAGAATGACGATGCCGATTCTAAATCGAGAGCAATGATGATGATGATCGTATCCATCGTACTTATCGCGTTTAAGACAATCCTTGGCGGCGTACTTAAAAGTGCGGGCACAGGATTCACCATCGGCGAAGGCATTTTCTAATCAGTTCTTTCCGCAAAAGGGAGGCTTCGTTAACGCTGCCTCCCTTTCTCCTTAAATAATCTTTCATTGAGAAATTCATATATACAATAACTACTGAAAGGGGGCCAAGTCATGACGCTTGCTATCGGCAAGTCGCCGCCTCGTCCGCTGACATCTTTGGAAATGCAAAGATATGCCGCGTTCAGAAATAACTGTATAAAAAAACTGATTTTCGTTTTGCTGATAATTTCAGCGATAATACTTGTTGTTCCGGCTTTTGCTGAAACAAGAGATGAATCGTTCACACTTGGAAGCACAACTTGGAAAAAATCGGATCTATCCGGCACAAAAACTCAAGGGTTTCGCTGGCTTGTGTTTAGTATGGCATACTATGTGTACGGAGCGTTGCCGCAAATTGTTGAAAACGGTGGCGCTTTGACGCTCGACCCAAACGCGGAATATATGAATGTATTTAACACGATCTACGAAAGCATGGCTGCGGTCGGAATGGGCCTCGCTGTAATGTGGGTAATGCTCGATCTGATTGAAAAGGCTCAAATGGATCAAATGACGCCTGAAGTTCTGATACGTTGGTGCATCAAGCTGGTGGTCGCTATTATTGTTGTTGATAACGGCGCGGATTTAGCCAAGGCGCTCATGCAAGTCGGCAATGATTTTGTTAATCAGTTAAGCGTTGCCTCCGCCGAAAACGGACCGAGCGTTGAAATATTAAACGACTTTTTTGACCGTATTAAAACGAGCTTTTGGACGGGAACTTTAACTATTTTTTTGGAGCTAATTGTTCCCGGAATAGCCATGATCTTTTGTCTCCTTATGATGTTCGTGCAAGTGTTTGGGCGAATCATTGAAGCGGGAGTCCGGTTTGCGTTTATCCCGATCGGTATTTCGGACGCCTTCACACATGGAATCAATTCACCCGGAATGCGATATATCAAAAAGTTCTTCGCAGTGTGCCTGCAAGGTGCGGTGCTGCTTGCAATTATGATTGCCGGAACGAACATGATGGCGTTAATAACAGCGGGAGATGACGGTTTCGGTATTGCCGGAAATCTCGGAGTAGTTTCGCAGCTGGTTATTGGATTTACCATGATCGGCGCAATGATGAAATCACAACAGCTTGTCAATGATATTGTCGGCGCATGATTGAGAAAGGATGAAACAAATGATTGAAATAGAAATACCTCAGGATATAAGTAAATACGAATCAAAACTCATCGGGCCTTTTACAACAAGGCAGACTATTTGTGTCGTAGGATTAGCGGTGGGCTGCATCTCTTCCTTTTTTGCTGTTTCCTCCGCATTTGGCGAAGATACACCTCTTAGGTTGTTAGTGCCTATGATAATCGCAATACCATTTGCCCTTATCGGATGGTATAAGCCTTACGGTATGCACTTTGAAAAATTTGCCAAATCAGTTTTTGTATCGCTCATATTAGCGCCAGCAAAGCGTTTGTATAAGATTGACAATGTTTATGACCGATTTGACAAGATGATCGATGCGGAAGAGAAAGCAAAACTCGCTAAAGAATCTCAACAGAATACTAAAAAAAGTAAAAGTAAAAAACGGAAAGGAGCCGGATAAGCAATGGCAGAACCAAATAAGAACTTTTTGTCTTTCGTTTTCGGCAGTAAAAACGGAAATACGAATAAAACCGGCAAGCAACCGCAGAGTGGCGGCAAAGTGCCCAAGACTTCACAGAGTACAATACCATACAGAGCCGCCTACGATAACGGAATCATAGAGATAGAGCAGGGAATATTCTCAAAAAGCTATTTTATTGATGATGTGAATTTTAAAATAGCCTCTCAAAACGATCAGGATGACATATTCCTTAAATACGGCGATATGCTTAATATGTTCGATCACAACGAAAAGATTGAAGTTACGGTGTTTAATCGTTCGGTTGTTAGGGAGAAGTTTGAGCAAGAGGTGCTCATGGAGAACAAATATGACGGATTAGACGAGTACCGTCAGGAATCTAATGAGATACTGCTTGAAAAGATGTCGGAAGGCAAAAACAACATCACAAAGGAAAGATATTTGACTCTTACTATTGAAGCGAAGGATTATGACGATGCAGTCAACACCTTTGTGCATCGGGACGCAGAGATCTCAGCCGCTATAAAAAGAATCAACGGAAGTGAAACGTCGCCTCTTAATCTTACCGAAAGACTCAGTGTGCTTTACGATATCTATAATCCAAACGCCTCAGAGCCCCTTGCGCAGCAAAAGGTTATCAAGGGAAAAACCGTAAGCAGCTTTGATGTCGAAGAGCTGAAAAAGCAAGGGTTGACCACTAAAGATGCCATTGCTCCTACCGTTATCCGTTTTAATAACGATAATACGCTGTTGGGAGAAACATATGCCCAAACACTTTTTTTGCAGGGTTTGCCTTCGTTTTTGTCAACAGATTTTATGTCTGAGCTCAATGATTTGCCTTTTAATTTGCTTACAACGGTGCATTTTAATTCGATGCGCCAAGATAAGGCTATGAGTCTTATTAAGCGTCAAATTGTCAACATAAACTCCAATGTTATTGATAAACAAAAAAGAGCGTCAAAATCCGGATATTCGGCAGATCTTATATCTCCGGAATTGTTAAGGGCAAAAGATGAGGCCGACAAGACCCTCAGTGATATGACATCAAGAAATCAAAAGATGTTCTACGTGACTTTTGTTTTAACGCATTTTGCGGACGACATCGAGATGCTAAAGGAACAGCTCACACAAATACTGACAGTAAGCCAAAAGCATATGGTCCGTCTTGCTAAACTCAATATGCAGCAGGAAGTTGGTTTTAACGCTTCGCTGCCTTTAGGAGTTAATAAGCTCGAAACAAAAAGACTTCTCACGACTGAGACAGCATCGCTGTTTATCCCGTTTTCCGCTCAGGAACTTTCACAAAACGGCGGAATATATTACGGCCTTAATGCCGTTTCTCATAATCTCATTTTATTTGACCGTACAAAGTCGCAAAACGCAAACGGCATAATACTCGGTACGCCGGGTAGTGGTAAGAGCTTTTCGGCAAAGCGTGAGATAATCAGCGTATTGCTCAACACAAACGATGATGTGTACATAGTTGACCCCGAAAGGGAATATGCTCCGCTCGCAGAACTTTTTGGCGGAGAGGTAGTAAGGATCGCCGCCGGCTCCAAGGTATATTTAAACCCAATGGACATGGACCTTAACTATGCAAACGACGATGACCCCGTAACTCTTAAAGCGGATTTCATATGTTCGCTTTGCGAGACGATTCTGGGCGGAAAGTATGGCCTGTCGCAATCTCAGAATTCTATCATAGACCGTTGCGTGAGACAGATATATCAACCATATCTTAATTGGCTGAATCAACACCCGGAGAAAGGCTCTTGCGACTTGAAGCATATGCCGACATTAAGACTTTTGTATGATGTCTTGCTGCGCCAACCAGAACCGGAAGCTAAACAGATCGCGCTTGCCCTCGAACGGTACGCAACCGGATCTTTGGATACATTCGCGCACACCACCAATGTTGATGTTAAAAAGAGGTTTGTCGTTTACGATATAAAAGATGTCGGTTCGGGAATGAAAGAGATGGGACTTCAAATATGTCTCAATGATATCTGGAACAGGACTATCTCTAATAAACAAAAATACAATAAGCGAACATGGTTTTACATTGACGAATTCTATCTGTTAACACAAACGGACAGCTCCGCTAAGTTTTTACAGGAAATCTTTAAGCGAACACGTAAGTGGGGCGGTGTTCCTACGGGCATCACCCAAAATGTCGAAGATATGTTGGTCAGCAAGGAAGCACGAAGCATTATAGCCAACTGCCAATTTGTGATGATGCTGAATCAAGCACCGACTGATAAACAGGAACTCGCTAAGATGTTTAACATAAGTCCTGCACAACTGTCCTACATAACAAATGCAGATACAGGTCAGGGACTGATTTATACGGGCAAGTCCATTGTTCCGTTTATCGACAAATACCCGACGAATACTAAAACATATGCCGCGATGACCACAAAGTTGGACGATGCCGCGTTGGCAAACAAGGCAAATGACCAACATAACGTTCCTCAATGATTTAACCGCAAGAGGAGCGGTTTCCGCTCCTCTGTTTTTAAGGAAAAGGAGTGAAGCTAATGTTAGATATAACAATTAAAGAAATAAAGGAAGCAGCCTGCGGAACAGACGAGGCGGGAAATGCGAAATCAATAGTTATAATCGGCGTACAAAAATTCGATGTTAATGATACATCAAAAGAGCCGGAAACAATAATGGAAATATCAACCATTGACGCGATTGTCGATATAAAGACAATAGGCAGTTTTTCGTATATTAATCTTAAATTTCCCGGTTCCGGGAATTCAGACTTATCGCTGTCTTACAGAGCGCTCGAACGCTATTATGACACTGCCGATTCTACCGAAGACGGGTATGAAACGGTAGCGTTTATCAGCATTATCCCTATGGAACTTGAGGGCCAATATACGATAAATGCGCTTTATCCGATTTTTTGGTCACTTGAGCCTGATATTGTGGGCGATCCCGCTCGCACTCTCAGAATCGTCCATCTCCCTGAAGATATACAGTTTATCAGAACAGACCTTAATGACGGTGAATATGAGAGACTTATGATGCAGGCGCAAGAAAATGCTGAAATAAGCGAAATCGAGGAATTATATCGCAGAGAAAACGCCGATGATTTCGAAAGCGAATTAGAAGAAAGAAATGCAGCGTTTACCGATGATAAATACGATTTCAGCAATGGCTCTGACCCATTTGACTACTCAGGAAACGATGATGAGGATTATGATGAAGAAGACGAAGACGAGAATGAATAAGAAAACTATCATAACATTTTTTCTTGTTGCCGCCTTGATAACATGTTCACTTTTTCCCGCTGTTGCAGCAGAAAACACCACTACAAACGAAATCTCCACCACGAAGGCGGAGGAAAGGTATCTGCTTACTATTGTGTGTGAACCGCAAATGGAACTTACGGAATATGACACTGTAATACTGAGGGTGTATCGGGTAACATCAGGAGAGTCTTATTCATTTAAGCTGTATGGCTACAATCACTTTTCGGACAAATTTGTTATGCCGACAGGCGATTATCTTATAACCGAGATCGCTTTGCAAGACAGACCGGATGTAGTCTTGATCAATACGAAGCCGGAATTTACTATAACCGGAACAGACTCACTTATTGTCCCCATTACCAATTCCTTAATCGTTCATTCCGAAACTACTGTGAGTGCAACAGAAACTTCCGAAATAACAACATTTCACAATCCGTTTGCTGTCGAGCCAGATGAATCAAGCGGAAGTGATAGTAGCAGCAACAGCGTTACGGTCGAACCAGACGGTTCGGAGTCCTTTACAAATTTATCAACTTCTTCGTTCGCATATACAGAACTAACCGAAGAACGTACAGGAGACGAGCCTAACATACTCGAAAAAAGCAGTAAGATCATTCTCGTAATTATTTCCGCTATCATTCTTATCGGTGTTGCTATTTTCGTAATATTGAGGAAGAGATTCAAAGAAGAATGATCTAAGGCTTCGTCTTCTGACGGAGCCTTATTTTTTTGAAAGGAGAGAAGATTATGTCGTTAAAATCTATAACGCAACTTAAAGAACTTGCTGCACAGAAACACTATCCCATCACGGATAAAGATGTAGAATTGATGTGTGGCAGGGGCTTTTTGATACCACAAAGCACTGACAGTTTCGGTAACGATCTTTATGATGAATATTTCATTGAAGACGAAAAGACATTTGAACGGATCCTGCTCCAGTATAATGACACAAAAGCGTATTACACTCCTTCCGAAATGTATCAACTCTTAGTTGCGAGAGGTATAACAGATGTTTCGGAAGGCGCTATAGAGAGACTTGCTAAAGGCGGGTACATTGACAGCTATCGTATAAACGACAGGTTTCTGTTCAACCCGGATACGCTCGATAATATTGAAGACATAAAACGAGCCTTTGCGGAAATGGAAAGAGACGAGGAGCTTGCCGAGTTTGAAGAGGATGAGCTTAGTCTTATTAACAATGACGCCGAACCGGACGAAGAGTTGGCTCAAGAGAATGACGATGAAGTCAAAGAAAACGATATTGGAGAAGAAGAATTCTTTGAGGAAGATTTTGCTGTTGATAACGACAGAAAGCCGAAGAAAAAGAGGGTTGAGCACAGTAAGGAGACGACAAGCAGATCTGATTATCATATAGACGCTCCATATGAAAATAACAGCGACTATAATGATGTAATGCCGCCAAAGGACAGCTCGGTTGATAGCCTCAACAATACTGTTAAAACGCCAGAAAAAGAAGAACATTATGACGCATTCGCAAAATACAACGCAGAAGAAGCAAAAAGGCGCGAAGAGAGACTTCGATTCGAGGAAGAGGACCGAAGTCGATATGAAAGTGTTCCGTATACCGTTGACCATTCTCCGTCACCGGAAACTCACGCACCGTTGAAAGATGAACAGGGCCATATAACTTTTACCGGATACAATTCCGGTGCAAACGAACCGGCTCGTGAAAAAACGCCAACCGATTCTGACGACTACTCGTCTCGTCCATATCAGTCATCCGAAGAAAGAGTTGACGACTTCGCAACCAAGGCGAAAATCTCGGAGATCGCAACAGCGAATGTTCTTTCACAGAGCGGTATCAATGAAATTATAAACTATGCAAGGAGCCACAGTACAGAAATTAAGGTTCCGATGAAAGACGGCTCATATCTTCAAGTTGAATCTATGAGCAAAACGAACGACTATACCGTCAGCGTTATTAAAGCCGAAAACGACTCTGCTGCTGTTAGGAAAGAGGTGCTGTATTCTTCGCAGCCTGATGACAGCAGGCGTGACTTTGCTGCCATAACAGAGACGTATGCGGAAAGCATGGGCGTTGACAGCTTAAAGTCGGGTTATCAGGACAAAGAGCAGGAAACGATAGATAACAAGGTTTTGTACGCAGTCGGTGTAGTTCCGCAAAGCCAAACCTTTGCCCCCATCAATGGCTCCGAATCGGAAAAAGACTATACTTCGGTTGTTGTTCCGAACAATGTGGAGTTTGTTAATCCTTCAATAATATCAGAATTTGAGCGTAAAGGGATCAAGAGCTTTTCAACGGAGAGCGGTAAAGTTAAGCTTGATGAATTTAATAATGCCAAAGTCAATGAAAATGCGATAGTTGCTTCTGCATATTTAGGAAGCGATGAGCACATCGCAAAAGAGCTCTCTAAAAGTGAACCGGCTACATACATATCGAATGCGGCTTCTGAGAGTGAACGTAAAGATTTTGCAGAAAAGGTCCGGGTCTCGGAGATCGCAGAAAATACGGTGTTATCCGAAACATCCATAAATCACATTGCCGAAGTGGTTAAAAGCGATGGTGGCAGAGTCGATTTGCCGCTGCAAAACGGTAATCTTCTGGCGTTTGAAGCTGTAAAAAACGATGAAGGAAAAAATGATTTTAAGGTAACTCTATATTCGCCCGATGATAAGGACTATTCATCTCCAAAATCGCAATTGCTTTATTCCTCCGTAACAACTGAAGAAAACGCCGTGAAATTTGGCGACGTCTATTCCGCTTACGCGGCGGGAATGAATGTCGAAAGACTTGAATCGTATAACAAAGAACCCGATAAAGTTGCTGATGAAAAACGCGTCTTATATGCGATTGGAGCTGTCACAACAAACGAGCTGTTGTCTGCAACTCGCGGAGAAACTTTTCACGCTCCCAAAGGGGTGGACTGCGTTAGCTCAAGTTTAATTGACAAACTCCAAAGAGAAGGCGTGGCATCTATTGACGCAGATAGACAAACACAGACGATATCCGAGTATCGTAGTAAGATCGCGAATATCAACGCCGAAGTGCCGGAGTCTGTGTACCTTGGTGATTACAAAAACATCGAAAGATTGACCCGCAAAGACGAGATAACGGACGCATTCAAAGAAAGATACAATGTCAGAACTGAAAACTATTATAATGGACGGAAAACCAAACAAGAAGCTTTAGGCTCTCTCAAAACAGAGGAGTCATATACTCGAAAGCGTGACTTTTCTGCCGCGATAGCCACGGGTGTTTCCACAGCGGTTAAAACAGCTGTTGCTACCGGTGACATCGCATCGCTTCATATCGGAAATCTTACTGATACCGAAAGAGACACATCTTCTGCGGAAAAGCGTCTTGTAAACAGTATTCTCAAAAACGGAATGCTGTCTGAAAACGGTTTCTATGCTCTTGTAGACGCGGCGGAAAATCAAAACATTGAACTCCCTCTAAAGAACGGCGACCGTATTTCTTTAGAAGCAGTAGAGCAAGACGACGGCGGCAGGTCGGTTCAAGCAACGCTTTTGAACAATAAAGGCGAAGCAAAGCAACTTACCGAAAACGCAGCACTCGAAGGGGCTTCGTTGTATTCTATGTATATCAACGCCAATGGAAACGCGCCTATTAATGAAGAGAAAATGCTGTTTGCATTGGGAGCGGTTCCCGATGGCAGGATAAACGAACTGATAAGCGGCGAAACAGCTAATGTTCCTAAAGGTATTTCATATGTTAATCCAAATATCATAAGCAAATTTGAAAAATTCGGTGCGAAAAAAATAGTAATAGGCGAAAGCAGAGCAGTTTCATTTGATGATTACAAAAGAGCCGTAGATAGCGCGCTTGACCGTAGCATTTTTCGCAAAGAAAAAGTCAATGACGGACGCTTGGTGAGTCCTAAATCCACAATTATAACCGCGACCCAAAAGGGTGCTGCTGATAAAACGGTACTTATCCCAACCGAAAAGGGATTCCGCCTTTCATATATGGACGGTGGGCATAGGGTAAACGTAGCTGTTATAGGCAGCTTGAAAGACGATGCGACAGCATTTAAGCCTGCACAGACTTTTGGTATTGAAAGACAGATAGCACAGGCAAACAGTAGGATAATGTCAGCCATGCCGGGCGTCAGAACCGTAACCGGAGAAGACAGAAGAGTACATATTCGGCTTGATGCCGACACGGTGCAGCAAAGACATCAGGCGACAGTTCTTACAAATGCTCAAAAAGAGATCATAAGACTTGCGGAAAAGCAAGGAAACAATTCGATTTTTGCCCGCAACGCTATGGCTGTTGCACGTGGCAACGAAACGCTCTTTGATGCGCTGAACTCTCCGAAAACACCTGCGGATATGTATTCGGCAGTGTTAGAGCTGACGAAAGAAAAAAATCAGGATACCGCCGAACAACTCAAAGAAGACGAAAAGCCTGTTATCGAAAAGGGCTTACGCCAAAAGGAACTTGAAAAGAATCAAAACAGAATAGCGGCATCGGGAATGAGAAGCGTAGTTAGACAGCTCGGAAGAATGTCGGGACTTACACAGAGCAGAGATTACTTCACGACCGGTGCTAAGGCTTTGCTCGGATATAATTCCCCAATTAATGTCGTTGGCGATTTAACCATGATTTCGCAGGTTAAACGGAGACGGTTTGACTTTGAAGAGGACCTGAGACGAGATCTGTTGGTTGAAGATTTACAAGCGCTCGGATACGGCGAGTTTAGTGGATTAAGCGGTCACGATTCAAGAAGAGCGGCCGGCATAGAGATTCGGCGCTTGAATAAAAACATAAGCGCATCTTCCAAAGAGCTGTTTAACGGTAAAGATATTACTCGTTTCTCAACTTATAGAATGAAACAAGTTCTAAAACAGGGTAAGTTTGACGGAGAAAAACTGACTGCAGAACAAAGGAAAATGTTGCTGGCGGCTCTTAAAGTCAAGAGCCATAGAATATCGGACATGTCCGCTTTCAACATTGCGGACAATTTAAAAAGGAAAAACATCGTTCTCCCTCGAAACGACTATAATCTCAATAAGTCCAAAGATGTGCGAGCTTTGCTCAGGGACTTGGATGACGTCTCTGCATCTGTCGCTTTCAGCAAATTACTCAACGGAAATAGATTGTCCAGTCTAAGCACTAAGCAAATTAAAGACTTGGCTCGAAATGTCGGCGGCAATATACCCGTTCAGGTGCAAGAGCTTGCTAAAGCGTATACGACTGGAAAAATGATCCTGAAAAACAAAACCGAAAAAAAGGCAGCGAAGAGAAGAAGCTTTTCGAGAGCATCAATAATAGTAAGACGTGCGTTTTCCTCAACTGAATTCATGTCAGGTTTCAACGCCGTCCTCCTGCCAGTGGAATACGCTCGATTGGCTAAATCCTACGCTCAATTTACGATAGCCCTTAATAAAAGCATCTTCTATTCGGTGCGAAGAATGTACAGGGCTACTCTTCAAAAAATTTGGCGTAAAACTCCGCTCGGAAAGCTAAACCAAAAGGTGTATAATAAATTCACGAATAATAAGTTCACGAATTGGAGAAGGACAAAAAAAGCGGAGAGGCTGCGGGAAAAAGCCGTTAAGCGCACCGCAAAGACTTCAAAACGAAATGCCGAGTTGCAGCGAATGAGAAACCTCCGAAATAAACTCGGCAACAAAATCAATAAACGCGTTCCCGGAATCAATAAGGTCAATAAAAAAATAGGGAAAGTCGCGGACAAAGGCAAGCGCTTTACTTCTAAGCTTTCAAACACCTTCGGAAGACTTAAAAAGATTGAAAACATTATAGCAAAACCGTTCCGATTGCTGACTGCTCCGTTTGATGCACTAAACAGATTAAAGCAAAAAGCCATAGAGAAATTACTCATCCCGATCGTTAAATGGGTGGTAATAGCATTGATCGCTATCTCACTCCTCGAAGGGTCAATCGCCGTTGTCAATTTGGTGCTTACAAATATCCAGAGCACTGTTTGGACTCAGGGCGAAACGGAAAATGAAGAGGATACGCAGGATGATCTTGATTTGGATCCGAGAGTATCTCTTACCAGAGATAGGGTCGATCTTTGTTTAGGTTTGGATTCGGCACTGAAAATCTACACCGAAGTAATGTGTGACGCAGACAGTTATGATGAAAGCTGGGGCGAAACCTCTAACACTGCCATCAAGAGCGTCCTTGAAAGTGAAAAGGTCAAAGGAGAACTCAACAATTGGTTTGACCCGAATGCGAATAAGTACGGCAATATTGTAAATCTCGGACATAAGATAAATGGAATACAGACTGGTATACATTACTCTTACTATGACGGAGACGGAAACGTGGTCGGCTTGAAGAGTAATGCCAAAGATATAATGTCAGTTGCGAGCAGTTGGATGTGGGAAAACTATCAAGCTAAGGGATTGTTTAAGTCCTATGTAGAGAAGCTATGGAACTACTCTCACGCCGTTGCGTATGAGCCGAGAGAGATCTACGGAAATCCTGACGGCAAGTATCTGTACCGCTGCGATCCAACAAATCCGCAAGAGCCGTGTCATGGTAATGTTTATACTTACAGGTGTAATGATTCCGGTGCTACGGTTTATGAAAAACAGGGTGACAGCTATGTCACGAAATCCGTAAAGGTGGGCAATGGGGAGACGATTGAGCCTTACAATGTAAAAGGCTGCAACGAACACACCGTAACCTATCACGGCGGAAAAGGTGCGATTTATAACGCCGAAGCATCTTTAAGAAGTCAAGGCTGCAAGAGTATCGGAAGAGTTTCGGTGCCTTATGGTACGAACGGTTCGAAAACGGTCTTTTATTGTAAGGGCTGTTGCGACTGTACTTCCAAATGCTCCGGAACCGAAACGACAATAGTAACAGAATACCATACGGGTTATTCCGAAACCCCATGCAGCAATTCGCAAATTGTTGGGTCGGGAACGTCTTATCATTCAAAAGAAGAAGTTAACTATTATTGCCTATACAGCTTTTACGATACCGAACAAAAATGCCGCGACGCAGGATGTACGAATCCATACTATTATCCATATGTTACATTAAATGGCACAACGGGATGGTACGGATGTGGCGGACACAAGAAACCGTTTGCGTCCTGCGATAATTGCTATTTTAATTACTCTCCTTTTGAACCGGGCTATGAATGTTATGGACATACGAAATATTATTACGGATGTAAAGGTCATACTATCACGCTGACCTTTAATACATGCAAGGGCTACTGTGACGGTCACAGCTTCCATTATTGCACCGGTCATGTTGATCTCGATATTTCAATGGTAACGCTGTTTCTTGATGATGAAAACGGACTTACTAAACTCGGTATGCCGAAATCTGTTACAACCGAAATCAAAACATTTAAGGATAAGGATGACGTGGAGTACCAATTGGAAATCCAAGAGCCTATACTTCCGTTTGTTACGCTTTATAATAGTGTTCCCGCTTTCCAAAACATTGACGCAACGCTGCCGTTGCCCGATTCTGATGCGATCAAAAAAGAAGTGAAAATGAAATTGGAAGGTATCGACAATATCGAAATTGCGTCTAACCTTACAGTTGATACCTTGCGGTTCTTCTGGATGTTTAAGGATGGAAAGAGTCCATACGAAGATAGCAATAAAGATATCACTACCATGGATGAGCTTGTGAAACAGTACTTTATCCAATTTGAAACTTGCGAATGGCAGGATACAAACGATGCCGGTACATTGGACGCTTCCGGTGTGTTAACTTATGGCAATTTTGATATCGGTCATCTTGCAGGCGTATACAAAAAGTTCGGAAAAACAAATAAATTCGAAGGCTGGTATAGCTACGGCGATGATGGAAACATCGAAACTGTTGAAAAAACTGAAGACGGAATCACTTCTACAATGTATGTTGACGCCGGAAGTGTAGGTAGGGCTGTAGCTATGATGGATGACAATTGGAAGGAACTGTACGATATAGACTTTCCCGGCTCTTTCGAAGGCACAATTACCGATAAGGACAAAGCGCTGCTTATAAGCAAAGCTCAAGAACTGCACGGTAGGGGAGAAATGGCCGAGAAGATACTTGATCGCATCGGAAACGATGATTATGATTCGGGACCGAGAGGCTGTGTTGATTATGCCGAAACGCTCTATCAGTCCGGTTTTGGTAAACTGCCGGGTTGGGGTCATGTCCCGGATTCCATCTCAGACAACGATGCCGTTAAGTGGATATACAGCAACAATAATGCCACACCTATTACTTCCGAAGAACAGGTCAAAGGCCTCAGCACAGGTGACTGTGTCCTTATCGGAGACGAAATCTATGTTGTGCTTTATAACAACTACAACGAGATAAGTCAAATAACCGGTAAGCCGAAAGGTATAACCGCTGAAGGTCGTATAGTCTTTGCCACAGTTGCAGGTGGTGGAGCATCACGACTTGTAGCCTTTAATACCGAAACGCTCACAAAACAAATCGGTTTTGGTCTTGTAAAATACTGATACCGACAAAAGCCCTTGCGGCGCAAACCGTAGGGGCTTTCTTTTAGCCTACAAGCCGTCAAAAAAGCGCTTTGATGCTTCGGCGCGTTCCTACTCGCAATAAACGCTAACAGGCTGTTTTTGACGCAAATCCGCTAACTGTGACTTTGTTAAATGATGGTAGAATGAAATTATCAAAATACAGAGATAACTCTGCAAAATTGCTTAATTCAAACTTTTCGTTTCACTAATTGCAGATTTTTCACTTAAAGGTGCAAAAAACAATTCGATATTATTTGCAGATTGCTTCTTAAATGTGCAATTGAGACTCTGCTTCTAATTAAATCTTTCTCACAATGGAGGTTGATTTCTTGGAATTAAATGATAAGATTAAAGCGCTCCGAGCGCGAAAAGGACTCACTCAAAAGGCTCTTTCAGAGCTTACGGGAATATCGATAAGAACGATAATCAATTACGAGACATATGGAAAAGTTCCTAAAAACCGAAAGGCTTTGGAAGCCTTGGCAAAGGCTCTTGATGTTGATGTGTCATATCTGGCTCAAGACAAAAAGGATTGTGCGTTGTCAACTGACGACCGCATAAGCGAAGAAACTAAAACCTCTTTGCTTCTCTATGACGCTACATCATTTATATCAAATACCAATATCTCTGATAAACGAAAAGAGCAATTTGTTCTGTCGATAAACGAAGCTTATTGGAAATTCCTCAGTAAGCAAAGAAAAGGCAAATAACGGAAATAACAAAAGCGACTGCCCTCTGAAATGAGGTTGCAGTCGCTTCTTCGTTTTGCAGTACAATTTACTTTTCTTCAATGGTTACATTTTCGATTTCTAAGCCGTTCTCTCTGTTATCCATGCGTCCGCCGCGTTCTCTCTGAACTTTTTCATAGGCGGCAAGAGCTTCATTCATAATCGTAAACATTTCCTTTTGCTTTATGTCGTTCTCTTCGCCCAACAGCTTTTGCTTGAAGGCTGAAACAACTTTGTTGAGGTTGCTTAGATTAATGTAATCGTTATTTGACATGCCGTGCTCGACCAATCTGTCATTAAGTGTTCGTTGAAGAGATTCTATTATCTGCCCCTGTCCGGACAGCACCTTCTGCATCTCTTTGCTTTGCAGCTGAAGCGTCTCGCCCATCTGATTTTTACTCTTTTCGGCTGACTCGGCTATGCGCTTATATTCTTCAACAGACTTCTCGGCCTGTCTCATAATATCGGTTTGTTTCCTGTAGTTAGCAAGGCGCTCTGATTTGTAATGTTCGTTGGCCCTTGCATAATAGTCTTCAAGATTCTCTCCTTTTGTCGGAGCCGGAAGGTTTTCCTGTGCGACCTTTTGTGTCGCATTTCTAAGCTGCTGCATGGTCTTGTAAGATACAGGAGTACTTTCCATTCCTCTTTCAAGTCCCAACTTTTTAACTGATTCCGCATAAGACGTCTGCATGGCCACGCAGCGTTCGCGTCCGTTAATATATTCGGATGCATACAAGCGCCCGTCAACAATCGGAACAACGACCGCATGAATATGCGGCGACGATTCGTCTCCGTGATAAATAGCCGATATGACATTGTCTTTGCCGAAGTAGTTCCTTACCCATTCTACGCTTCGTTTCTTCCACTCTTCAAGATCAACTTCGCTTTGCTTTCCGGTAAATGTCATCATAACTTCGAGCGCCTTGATGCACCCCTTTTTGGGCTGGATATTTTGCTCGGCGAGCTTGTTCTTGTAAGCGTCAATATAATCTTGACTTTCCAGTTTGATCAACTCTTCATTCAAATACGCTTTTGCAGGATCCGCATTGTCGGGTTGTTCTTTGCGGAAATTGTGTGCAGCCGAAGCTGCCATTTCGCCGGTCGTTTTCAGCTTGGCAAATTTTACGACTGCATAATTCGTTTTGTTTTCAAACATACCATCACTCCTTTGTTGGTTTAGTCGAGTAAAGTATGTAAGATGGGCGGGAACGTTTTGAGGGTTATCTCTTGATGCTAACAAAGAAAAGAAATGATGAAACTTTTTGACACAATTTTTTTCTCTCCGAAAACGGTCGTCATAACCTGTAATGACAACATATCGTCATATGACAACATAACAGACAAAACGCCCTCTCGGCGTTTTCCATACAGGACACAAAAAGAAATCAAACGGTCATCCGAACTGCCTAACGAAACATATCCGTTTATCAATCTTTTCGCTCATCTGTATTAACAGAACGAACATTAAACGGTCCCTTTGCGAGAACATATTCAGACGTTCAGAATCACAAAATCATCAGCTGAACACGCTCACGCGACAATAAACAGAACAATACCAGAACATCAAACGGAAAAACTCGCAAACAATGAAGAAAAAGAAAGACCCACCTCAAAACCGAATGCAACAATCCAAATTTGACCTACAACATCACGATAAACAGACCAATCCAAACCTCCACACAATCACTCCCATCAAAATCTCTCTCTGAACAACCAAAATCAATCAAACTGTTTTCCAACAAAAAATCTCACACAAAAATCCGTCAGAATAATAAATGAAGTCAGAATAACGGAGAGGAAAACGAAACAAAAAAAGAAACGCATGACAGAAGTTTCGAATAGAAAAAGCGCATGAACGACTTTGAATATAGCCCGTCCATATATCGTTTATCATCCTCTCATATATTCATCTTTCTATATGTGAAAATGAGCGGAATGTAAAAAGAGATGAAGTCGATTTTTTTGAAAGACAGATATGGGAAACGATAAGGAGTGTCTACGCGCCTTCTGAAAGCCACAGTCGTGATTGCTTACTAACGCCCGGTAATCCATCAAAAGGAAATCAAAAAGAGGGTATGAAAAGAGAAAAGAGAAACAAACGGAAAACAACGATGTTTTCCTATTAGACATCGTACAATGTCCTGACATCACTCCACCTTCTGAATAAACGATAAAACCTCTCTTAATAAGTCGCAAGTCTGAACTGCGACTTTTGCTCCGACATATAAAACTGATCATTTTATGTTCCTCAATGTCCCGCTTTCTGAATAACGGTTCTCGTATAAATCTTTCTGTATAGTGTCTCCCAATTTCCATTCAGAAACATCAGTAAAACAAAAGTGAGACGGTCGTGACCTTCTGACGAATAAGTTGAGGAATAGGTTGAAAATTCAGATGCAAATATCAGTGTGCCGGAACGCGCCGTTCTTCTGTATGGAAAACTATATTGTTCCGCGATAAACAAATTCAAAAAAAACTAAAAAAAGATTCAAATCTGTGATTTTATGATGTGAGCAACCATATACTATCAATAGAGGGAAAAATATGTCGAATAGGGAATTTGATATGCGTGTTTTGTCAAATACCATAAAGCTGAGAATTGGGATACGAGATCGACTGATAAATGCGCTGCGATTGATATCCGATAGTTAACCATTTCTCCGTATATGCCGTGAACTTAATTTTTGCTTTGCTCGTGATATGCGCATGGTTCAGTTTACGAAGGAAGAAGCTCGAATATATAAATGAAACGCAGTAGCCTGAGCATTGTTTCGAATACCGTTTTGCCTTGCTTGTTTGCCTTGCTTGTATAAATACCATAAAGCTGAGAAATGAGATGTCTGAGAGATAAAATACCAAATATACCTGAGAAATTGATGTGATTGATAATGTGGAAATGAGTGATACCAAATATGCTGAGATATATAACCGAAAAGGATGATAATACCAAACATAGTGATACAGTGGGTCTAGGGACGGAAAACAGGAAAACGGAAAACAGTGTCAGAAAGAAAAGAAGGGGAGCGCGGGCGGAGACAACTGCAATTTTCACTTCCTGCAAAACTGCAATTTTGCACCTGCAACGGATCTGCGACTGCAAATGTGCAATGTGAAGACGGAAACAAAAAAGAGCAGCCGAAACTGACTGCTCTCTGAAACGGTTCAATTAAATGAATTCCGGCATGTTGTTAAAAAAGTCTCTGTCGTATTCTACTGATAAAGGAATCTCATATCCGAGCTTGTTCATTTCCCGTACCTTAATGAGGAGTAAGTTCGGATTAACGCACAGCAACTGAGCTGCCTTGCTCAGGTCATTGACCTGTCTGATGAGATTAAGGACTTCATCGTTGCTCAATAGCAAATGAGCGGCAAATGCATTGGCTTCGTATTCTGTGATATCTTTGATGTTCAAAAGACCGAATTCCTTAAACTCATTGTTTTGAGCCAATGCTCTGTGCAGCCTGTCGTGACCTATCTCGTGCGCTGTCACGAGTTGCTCGGTATGATAACTCAGACCGTCGTTGAGAATGATTATTCGATTTCTCCAACGATATGTGTAGAGACCCAGCAAAGTGTCAAAATCATGATATAAGACCTTAATACCGATTTCTCTTGCGATCTGAGCAGCGTCCCTTGTATCGCATCGATCGATAAGCTCCTCTGCTTTTCTGTATATCCCAACAGAATCAATCAATGCCGCCACCTCCTTATTTCTATATACCCCAACTTATCTCCTGACAAAGAATTCTTCCTTAATAAGTTCTCTTCGCCCGCTCTCAAACGAGTCGGATTTTATGAGAAACCGGTTGCGAAGATTCTCGGAATAATCCGCCTCGCCCTTGTATCTGTAAAGAATAACCATTTCGATCCGATCTTCGTGTTTGCAAATATCGTCAATTGACGTAGTGAAGCAAAAATCATCTTTAGCAGCTTCGGACATATACTCATCTGAAATATTTAAGTGATCGGACGGATAATTGTCAAACATCTCTCTTGATTCGGAGCTTATCCATAAAGCTGCTTTGGAGGAAAGCTGCAATATTCGTTCGATGACTTCACAATTGCAATCTGTTTCTGAACAGCAAAAAACCGTCATGTCTATATCATCCTTGTTCTTTATTCTTGCGTCCGAATTTCTCTGAATTCTCTTTTTTGCAGAGCCAGTAAGCCTCCTGTAAGGCGAGCATAACACCTTCTTTGTCGGCGTCTGAAAGCTCACCGCCCGCGAAAAGCGCATGTGCGTCTCTTATGAGACTTTCGGCCTGAGCTGCTCCTCTTGTACCGTATTTCGCTTTTGCTTCGAAAACGAAATCTTCGCCCTCGTTCTTGAGCTCACAGACATCGACCTTCAACACTCTGGCGAGATCGGAATATACCTGTCTGTTCTTCGGATATGTCTTCCCGTGTTCGTAATTGTTAATGGTGTTTCTGCCTACACCGGATTTCTCGGCAAGCTCGGCCTGCGTCATGTTTTGTTCAGTTCGATACAAACGTAATTTTTCACCGAACGTCATTGGTAAAACCTCCCTTGGGACGATAAATGCGAGCAAAATGCACAAATAAATTGAGCAAAGTCCGTTTTATTGGCTTGACAAGCACAAATTAATTGTGTATAATCTGGATAACGCACAAGTAAATTGTGCATTTGATGGCTATATTTTATACCAACTTGTGCAAAAAGTCAATAGGGTAATTAAAAAAATTATATAAGGAGGATAAATAATGAACAGGGTGATGTTATCAGGACGGCATGAGCCGTGTATAAGGGAAGGAGTTGTCGGATGCGATGGTTATGCATATAAATTTGATTGTTTGTACTGTCTCATCGTCAGTGAGAGCAGAAGGCACGTCAATGACGGCATAGTCGAAAATTCAATCATTTATGTTGATAGCAGTATTCCTTATGAGAAGGACAAGCTTAATATCTTTGTTAACGACATGGGCGAGTTTGAATTATCGGCGAACCGTGAAAATGACAAAGACTACTCAGGCAGAGTTATTATGACCATTAATCAATATGACTGAAATGAGAAAGGAGTCCCATAAATGAAAAAGAACGCCTACGGACCTAAGACAAAAGAAGAAGCCCTTGATAAAAACACACTTGAACTGCTCAAAAACTATCGTGAGATAAAATGGAGCATAGAGATCGCCGGCGCTGAATTGAAACAGGATGTTGAACAGCGGTACTTTATGCCCGTCGGAGATTATCTCGACGCTCTTTACGGTGCGGGCGTAGAGCAGAGATATGACCGCCGAATTGAGTCGCTTGCTAAAAGCGCGGAAATGTCGGTGCGGATGTTATCGGTACTTCATTTGGCTTTAGAAAAAATAAAGGACAAGCACGAGAGAGGCGAAGAGTATTACTATGTACTCTATTATTCGTTTCTGTACAAATCGAAGCTTTCTCTTGCTCAGATCATTTCGTGTTTAGCCGCAAAAGGCTTTGTATATGAAGACAGAACATATTATCGCAGAAGGAATGAAGCAATCGAGGTCCTTTCGGTAGTTCTTTGGGGATGCACGGCAAATCACTTGAAATTAATGCCGGATGAGCATTAAAACCCCAAACCGCTTGATTTTTAATTTCAATCTTACATATTTTCTTTGCCGACAAGCAAAAGTCGTTAAAACAATCTGTGCTCTGTGTAACTGCTCTGTTGCACAGAGACATCGTTGGTGCAATGAACATTTGCAACGCCAACTGAGGCAAGCGGTAACAGTTTGCCTGCCTACGGAACTATACGTTCTGCCGTAGGACGGGGTAATGACATACCCTTAGCTTGAGGTTGAAGGCAGCAGAAATGTATTGTCGTTGCGGCTTAACAGCCGACCTCACTCAAGAATCCCACTGCGTAAGCTGTGGGAGTGTCAAATACTTTTTCCGTCAAGTGCGAGACAAGAACATGGAGTTCCTGTCAAACGCTTCCGCTGCACAGTGAACGCTACAACAAACGGACGATTTCAAATCATGATCGTCACAGGTGAAAACAGCCACCGAAAAACGCCACTTCGGATAAATCCGTCGGGGATAAAAGTCTTATGTTTCCACATAACGACCGGGCGTTTGGAAAGCCGCCGTATACAGATGGCGCAATTGTTGTTCAGAATGTTTTGGGTCTGCGGACCGGTTTATCAAGAAAACCTCATGCAGCGATACTGTGCGGCATTGCAGATTGTTGCGCTGCAAAATCGAATATAGCCCTGACATTCTGTTGTTGCTCGGCGCAATGACAGAGGGAGAGGTCTTAGAAGCGGTAGTTCCCTCTCAGTAAACAAGAACTCTCGGTGAGCCTCAGCCGCTGCGGACAAATTGGGGTGGCACGTCAATTGCAATGGGTAACTGTGATTGACGGACGTCAGAGAGTTGGCACCTACTCTTCCTCCGGCAACAGCGGAGGTCAGGCAAACAAAATAAAAGGTGCGGAGTGGTTGAACCGCGTAAATCGCTTTTACCGGTTCCTTGGGCTGTGGCTTATGCCGGGCGCTTGTTCTCTTGTAATCGTTGATTACAGCTCTTCAGGGCAGCTATTGGAGAGGCGAGGACTCGTATCCCGTTACCTGCTGAACGATCTTCCTGATACCTCAGGGGTTTGATTCTTTTAGTTCGGAATGTTCAAAGTGTAACAGTAAACCCAAAAGGGGGCAGTGCGCCCTTTTTTGAAAAACGCTGTTGCACTATGGGGCATTCCCAGCTTCACTCCCAAAGCCTAACGTTCCTTGGGGTTTGGGTTTTGAGGCAGCGTTTCAGTTAGCTGCTGAGAAACACAAACAAGACAAACAAATACAGACATAAGCAAACAGAATGCAGATAGATGCAAAACAAATCAAAACTGTTTAATCAACTGTATCACTACTGTTAACATCTCTCAAAACAAGCAGAGAGAGTACAGAAAGCTAACAGATATATATAACATACAATAGCATAACAGATACATCGTACACTTTCCTTCTTCATAACAGTAAAACATATAATGACATAACTAAAAAATATTATTATATTTTGTCCAATTATTGATATCTGTTACGTTATAACTTATAGGTGGATAGATTGAAGGGAGGCTTTAGTTAAAAAGCAACGATAGATGCACAATATTTTAAATTAGTTGCATTCACCATATCTGATTTGAAAGGACGGCCGATTAAAAGAAGAGTAAAATAACGCAAAGTTAAGTTACTATCACAAAGGAGATTACACGAACAAATTCAAAACTACATTATGAACAACTAAATCAGGAAAGGAAAGATACGATGGAACGCTCAAATAAAACTAAAGTGGTGTGTTTTTTGATTTCCGTATTGCTTGTAATGCAAATTGTTCCTTTTTCATCTTTTGCGATTCAAAGCGAAGTTGCCTACAAGGACTCCATAACCAACTTGTCCGAAAACACTCTTGGAACCGAACCTGAAATCCTTTATGAAATTGTTGATGAAAGAGATGAATTCACGAAAGTCTACAAACTTTCAAATGGCTCGTACTGCGAAATAATATCCAACACGCCGATTCATAGATACAGCAACGGCACTTGGGACGAACCAATGTCGGGCAATTTTAATGAACCGACTACGATCAATGATGCTACGAACGGTATGACTGCGGCAGCTCAATCAATTTCTAATGTTGATGCAGTATCTTCAATAACCTCGAATATCAGTACCGAAACTAAAAGCAGTTTTTCAGTTTATCCGTTAGAGGTAAGCCTGACAGACCCGGATTACATGGTTGCCTCTAACGAAAACAAAGTTAACTCAGAGAGAGCGATAATTGCCGTTCCTAAAGGTATTGATTCCTATGTCGGGAAAATGCGAGGAATTATTTCTGTACAGATAAAGGTAAACTGCAATGATAATGCTAAGACGGGAGTCGGAGGTATAGAAATACACCGGAATTTATTACCTTGGAATGGCGCTGCCGATGCACTATACAGTATAAGTGATTCTTTCGCCGACCGAAAATACGGTTACAATACAATTAATGGTTCCGGCACATATAGTTGGGACATAACAGATTTGTATTATTGCTGGGAAAACGGTATTGAAGATAATTACGGCGTCGTTTTTATGACTATGGATGGAGCCGATGCTACTTTTCTTAATCAGTTTTTGGTAATCCAATATAAAGACATCGAAACATTCGATGAAAGCTTTGAGTATACATCGATCAATAACGGCAGAGCGGGTGAAATATTCATAAATGAATTTACGCATTTGCCGTCGTTAAAGTTTGACCTCTTTTCGTCTGAGAGCGAAATTTTGCCGGTGGCCATAAAAATGATGTACAGCCGAAATTTCTATAATACACCTATCCAATATGGATATAACTGGGGTATTAACTACTTGGGGACGCTTGAATACAAAAACACAGCGTTCGTGTGGGATAATTTTGACGGAAGCACTATTGTTTTCCAAGCAACAAACCCTCAACAGAAAGATAGTTTGGGCAGAGTTAAATGGACGGAGCCAACAAACAGTTTCGTTTTATGGGTCGACTCGCTAAAAAGTTTTGACGCAGATCCTGATTTTTCAAATAACCTTATCGTGTCATCAGAAGATGAATTGAAATACGAGTTTAATAAGGGGCAGGGTCGAGTTGCAAATGCGAGCAAAATAATCAACAAATACGGAAACAAAATAGAAATAGGTTATACTGCCGGACAACTCATTTCATATATTAAAGACGGCGCGGGTCAGAAGTATGTGTTTGAGTATGCTCCGCATAAGACTAACGGTATAGATAGTTTGAATAGAATCGTTTTGGTCGATTCAAATAATTCGGATGTTGTTTTGGGAGGAAAAACTCAGGACATTGAATTTATTTACAGCAATTTGGCAGACCTTAAGAATACAATGCAAGAACTGGTGGATCAGCCCAATAACAGCGGATTATCTGATGAAAACATGCTTCTACTGACTTCTGTTAAATTTCCGGATGATAAAAGTGTACGCTTTGGATATAACAGTTTAGGTTGGCTGACGAGCTCCGTTAATATTGACAATCAGAAAGTTGAATTGACCTACGGTTTAAAAAATGAAGTGTCAGAGAATAGTCAGTCTTCGAATAGCACGGAAGTTTCCATGACAAACGGAGTAAAAAAGGGTGTTAAAACTAACGGCAACACGGTGGTTGAAGACGTGAGTTTTGAAGCGCCTTTTTCACACGAAAGGGGAACTTCATGGTGGGATAAGGACGCTCGAAGAACTGCGAAGGGTACATCATTTTATAACACCAACTTGCAACGAGTTGCATACGTCGATAAAGACGGTAGCAAGTTCTATTATTGTTACAGCATTAATTCAGATCAGAGCGCCTATGAAATACCCCAATCAGATGGCGTTAACCTTGTGCTGAATTCAAGCTTTGAAAGCCGTGTAGGATTTAATCCCAAAAAAGCCGCAAATTGGGATGCATCCAGTGCCGTAGTGTTTCGCGATAAAAGACCCAATGAAACGCCATACTGTATGCGAATAAAAGATGGAAATGAAAATAACGAGTATTATGCGGAACAGACAATTGATATATCAAGCGTCGAAAATATATCGACCGGTGACATTCTGGCAATTGGCGGAGAAGGGTATTGCTCAGGAACGATTCCGGAAAGCAGCAGATTTTTCGGAATAAAAGTTTATGGTGTTTATTCGACTTCGGGAATGAGAGAGATTTGCTCTGTCGCTTTTGACAATTCTCTGTACGGAGAGTGGCAGTCTCGCTTATCTGCATTTAGAATTGACATGGGCAATGCTGAGAATTCATTGGAATCCTTGGTCGTCAAATGTGTTCTGTCACATCAAAGTGGTGAGTTTTATTTTGATGATATCTCTTTGAGCTTAGTGTATGACAGCGATGCAACACAAGGAGACTCGTGCAACTGCGGTGATCTTTGCAAGTATGAGCTTGGCATATGCCCTTGCGAATGTATTGTTGAAGAAGGAACCGTTTGTTCCTGTGTGAGCTGTAATGCAAATACGAGCTATCATATTTCCGACATTAACGGAAATATAACCAGCTTAACTAAAACCGATGGAATCAAGAGCATGATCACTAACTTTAATTATGATGATTCCGGTACACATATCACGTCTGTTGTTGATGAGAATGGACAGACGACAAATTATTCATATGACAATGCGACCGGGCTTCTGACATCGGTTAGTGACAGCAACGGCAGCACAAATTATGCATACGACTCAATGGGCGCTCTTAAAGCGGTTTCAAGAGCCGTTGACAATTTGTCATCCGATAGTGTGGTTTATACCACAAACTACGGCTATACAAATGACAGAATTTCTGAGATCACGCACAATGGTTTTACTTACTATTTTGAATATGATTCTTTCGGAAACTGTACAAAAGTATGTGTCGGTCAACCTGCGGAAGGCGGAAGTAAATCTCTGCTTGTTAATTACGAATACTCAGACAATACGCATTCGCAGAATCTTAATAAAATTACATATGCCAACGGAGATACCATCACCTATTCATATGCTAACAATCTTATCAATTGGATTTCATTCGATGACGGAGAAACGAAGGCTTATGAATATGAGTATGACTCGAGCGGTAATATAAAAACGGTTATCGACACATTGAGTGATATCACGACCAGATATAACTATATCGTAATAAATGCTGATAACACTACAACGACATATGAGGCTTATGTTTACAGGACTTCCGATCCTAACACCGTAAAGTACTGCAGAAAAACCGTTGACGGAATTACATACGACATATTTGCCGATGTAACGTTTTCGGAAAGTGAACCTACCAATAACTATTACGGTCAGACCGGAATAACAGTAACCTCTAATAACGTTAGTTATCATAAGAGACAGTTTGTCACCGCTAATGCTACCGACTATTTCGGGAGAAAAATAAACACTCCTGCTAATACCTCGATAACAAAAGATGAAAATAGTGACACAATGTCTTCAAGCAGCGTAATAATCGAAAAAGACCTACAGGGTAATAGCATCGCCAAAAGTGAAATGTTCTATTATTATGACGACACAGAGAGTTCAGCATTTTCGCGGGTCTCCGGCTTCAAGAATCATATTTCTGAAATCGTTGACGAGAATTCATCATCCGGTTGGAGTGATAACAACGAGTATAGATATGAATATGATGACTGCGGCAATATAACTCATATTTATAGTGTATCCGGCGAAAACCAGTCTTTGCGATATAGGTATGCCTACAATGCTGCCAATCAGCTTGTCCGAGAGGACAATCAGCCTCTTAACAAGACATATGTTTTCGAATACGATGCGGGCGGAAATCTGTCCGCCAAAAAAACATATGCATATACCTTGGAGGAACCCGAAAACATCGTTGACAATATTGGATTGTCGTATGACTCCGTTTGGAAAGATAAGCTGACCTCGTTCGGCGATTCCGTTATTACATATGATAGTCTCGGGAATCCTACAAGTTGTGATGGAAAAACACTTGAGTGGAGGGGCAGGCAGCTGATTTCACTCAAAAAGGAAAATCAAAAAATCTATTATACATACGATAGTGAGGGCAATTGCACATCAAAGACATATTATAATCTCGGGACTGATGACAACGGTAATGAAACCGAAACCTTTGCTTCAAGAACGGATTTTGTCTGGAAAGATGGCAAACTCATATATCAGTATACAAACACTAATTTTACTCTTAAATATCTCTACGACTCAAAGGGCGAACCGTATGGGTTTATAACCAAAGGGGAAGGCGTTTTTGACACAGTTTGTGTTTTTTACTATGTGAAAAACATGCAGGGAGATATTGAAAGAATTATCGGCGGCAATACAAGCAATACCTTTGTGCGTTATAAATATGATGCTTGGGGTAATGTTGATATGAGCTTTTCAACATCAGACTTTTCGTTGATGCTTGCAGGCTTAATTGTTTCCGGCAATAATATGCTGACATATAGAGGTTATTTCTATGATATGGATGCAGATATGTATCTGCTTAAATCAAGATATTATAATCCCAAATGGGGACGCTTTATCAGCCTTGATTTAACCGAAACAGCACAAAGCGCTCAGACTGATGTCCTAAGCGCAAACCTCTACTTATATTGCTTGAACAACCCGGTAAACTTTACAGATCCGAGCGGATTGGCTTCTCAGAAAAATGTTTTCATCGTCTATAGTAAGCGTGGTAGCGATTTTATTGAACAGGCCAATTGGATGAAACGCTATGCGTATAGTAATAAAAACTGTCTCACACGCTATGTCGAAAAAGTTTCAGATTTTGAGAAAGAATGGAACACTTTATCGAGCTATAGCGTAAAAGATATACATCTATATTTTCACGGTGGAGCAGGAAAGCTATATTTTAATAACGAGAGTATGTCTGTCGGAAGAATAAAAAGGCTGAAAAAGTTAAATATTTCAGGTAAGGTATATTTGTACTCTTGCCATGGAGGAACAAACAATAGCAGTCGAGAGAGCGCAGCTGGTGCGGTATCAACTTTGGTGTTTGGTTCACGGGTTAGAGCGGTAGTGAACGGAAATGTTTATTACAGAAGTTGGTATCAGATTTTTCAACGCAAACCATTGACTAAAGAGAAAAATGCATATTGGGCCGATTTCTACTGTGATGAGTTTAGAGGTAAAATGAAAGTTTATGCGAATTCAATAGGGAAAACATGGAGGCTCTAATATGGAAAAATTGTTAAAATTCGCAATTCTGTTTCTGCTTGTTGTTTTACTTTCAGTTTCTTGTGTGGCCCTATACAATGTAAAATTTAATCTGCCGTTTGAGCCTGTGGAGCGCATAGCGGTCAAAGATATCCCGGATTCCGAGCTCGCGTGGTTCTCGCTGAGAGATGAAAAATACAGCGGATTTTTCACCCTTGAGAAGCTGACCGAATACGGCGCAGAGGCGAGCGATTTGAGCTTTGATTTTTCACATTACACCTATATCGTGACCTGCGGGCACGAGCTGAGGAGCATTAAATACAGCCTCTCGCAAACCAAAAATCGCAGATTTCTTTTCATCCCTAAGCAGTTTGTCGGTATAGTTGAGCTGCAATATGATCCCTCGCCGTATGTGTATATATACAGAGTCAAAAAACTTGATATTGACTGCGATTACCACGAACGCAGTAAAAACGTGTACTATGTAAAATGATTTGCAAACGGGGCAATGGGAAACCGTTGCCCCAACCAAAGAATCTTTTGTTGGAAAATTTGCCGATAGTGCTATTAAAACTAATCGGTGATTAAATGAGGTGAACTTATGAAAAAAATTCTCAGTTGTTTAATAGCATTATTGATAGCGTTAAGCTCTTTGTCGCTGATCAGCTTCAGCTCTTTCGGCACCGAAAGCGACACTATGGATATCGACGAATTCTCGAAGCAGATCCGGAAGATGGTGGCTGAATATAAGCCCGATAACAATTCAGCTATTCAAACCTATTCTGTTGAGGCGGGAGAGGATTTGTCTGAATTTGAAACCATGCGTTTGATCGTCAAATCGGATGAGGAAATTGACACTCTGAATGCCGCTTCGGTCATTTCGGGCTACCGCGATCTGTGGGTCTTACAGTTTGAGTCCGCCAATGACGCAGCGGAAGCTTTTGAATATTACTCAGCGCTTGACAAGGTTGAATATGTTGAGCCTGACCGTATTGTAACTTTGGATACATCCGAGCCTTCTGCACCCGAGACCCACGAGAACGGCCATCTGTCATGGGGATCTGAGGTGATCGGAAGCGATGAGGTATTAAAATATCTGACCGACAACTCCGTTGAGCTTGCGGAAGTCAAGGTCGGCGTCCTCGACAGCGGGATTGACAATAATCATGAGTTTCTGAAAGGCAGATTAATAGACGAAGGATTGAATTTCAGCGCATCCGGCGACGATACCGGTATGACCGATGACCACGATTCGCACGGGACACATGTCGCAGGTATAATTGTGGATAATTCTCCCTCTTCGGTTAAACTCAGAAGTTACAAAGTGTTTGACTCCGAAGGCAATTCGAGTGTGTCTATTATCATACCGGCTATTGACAAGGCTGCCGCCGACGGCATGGATGTTATCAACTGCAGTTTCACTTACTATAATTCCGATATCTTCACAGAAACCTTGCTCAACGCTTACAACAGCGGTTTGACGGTTGTCGCGTCTGTCGGTAATGAAAATGTGCCTTTTGTGTCTCTTTCGCCGGCCTCAATTAATGAAGTAATTGCGGTGGGGGCAGCCGGCAGAGATCTGCTGCCGACCGACTATTCAAACTTTGGCAGTTCGCTTGATATCATCGCTCCCGGAGATGATATATACAGTACATATAACGATAATGGATACGGTCTGATGTCAGGCACTTCGATGGCAGCACCGTTTGTCGTGGCAAGCGCAGCGACCCTGATCGGAATGGAGCCGGATCTGACTCCGGCACAGATCGAGAAAAGACTTAAAGACAACGCAGTCCCGATCGACGCTCCGTGCCCGACGATTAAATGCGGAAGCGGAATGCTGAATATTCTGCAGGCGGTGAACACAGAGCATGTTCCTAACGCAGAGATAAACATTAAAAGCAGAATATATCAGGACAGTGTTACGGTGGAATTCACTGCCACCCCTAATACAAAGGTATATTATACCACCGACAACTCCCTCCCTACAGAGTTTGACGGAACCCTGTATGCCGAACCGTTCACAGTTACCGAAACATGTGATTTAAAGTGGAGAACATATTCCGATGACCCAAAAATCCTCAGCAGCGGTACCGATAATATCAAAGTGCAGGTATTCAGTTACGCCAATGAATCCGAGTTCACCGTTTCGGAGAGCGGAGATTTGACGGGATACGCCGGAACAAAAAGCTCTGTTATCGTCCCCGAGACCGTCGGCGGTGTCACAGTTACCTCTGTCGGCGAGAACGCATTCAACAGCGAAAGCGGCGCTGCTTTCAAAGAGATAATACTGCCGGATACAGTCGTTGAAATAAAGGATAATGCCTTTAACTCAAACACTGCTATTGAGTATGTCGCCGCAAAAGGCGCTGAGACCGTCGGAGCAAGTGCGTTTTTGAATTGCAAGGCTTTCACGGCTTTTGACGCACCGAAAGTTAAAGTTATAAAAGCCAGTGCATTCCAAAAATGCGAGAAATTTTCAGGCTTCAATTCTTTTGATGTTGAGTTGATCTACGACCTCGCTTTTGAAAGTGTTAAAGGAATAAAAGAGCTGAAACTTGATAAACTGACCGGCTTTGGAATAGAGGCATTTAAAAACAGTTATCTTGAAAAGGTGACTCTTTCATCACTTCAAAGCTTTGGAACAATAGATAAACCTTCAAAATACAGCAACGCGTTCAGATATTGCGAATTTTTAGAGGAATTGTATCTGCCCGAAGTAGTGACTTTGAGCGGAACCGGTTGGAATAAAACAAGCGGACATTTTCAGAGGCTTGGAAGTCTACGCGTTTTCAGTGCGCCCAAACTGAAAACGCTTCCAGAGCTTGCTCTTGATGATTGTTACAATCTTGAAAAAGTGAATCTTGAAAGCGTCGAGTCAATAGGCAACCGGGCGCTTCGGTCTTGCACCCCATTGAAATACTTATATTTGCCGAAGGTAAAAACGGTCGGCTATGGCGCTTTGTCGCGCTGCAATCTCGAATTCGTCTATTTCGGCGCGCTGGAGAAATGTTGGACAGCCTTCACCAATGACTGCACGGTGGTAATACCCGCAAGCGCTACATATGTTGAGTTTGAGGAGTTGTATGGTGAAGGCAAAGTATGGAAAGGGCCTGTTAATATCAAAATCTACGGCACAAAAGGAAGCTATATCGAGACAAGGTCGGCCCAAGAATACCGCTATTACAGGACCGAATTTATCCCGTTCCCGGTGGTAAAGCAGGATCTGCCCGCCGAAATACGGCAGGATGACGGTAAGCTTGCAGTTGACGCATGGGGCTTCAATGTCACCTATCAGTGGTACGGCAGCGTTGACGGCACGACAGAGAATTCGGTAAAGCTCGATGGGCAGACCGATAAAGAGCTTACGCTCGCCAATTGCGACAGATACAAGGGCTATTTCTGTGTTATAACCGACCATGACGGCGAATTCGTCAACTCGGTTAATTCAAATGTCAGCAGCGTCATATATAACCCCGCTGATTATTCCGAATACAATGCTGCGGTCGCTTCCGTACCGGCAATACTCACGATCTATACTGCTGAATCGGTGGCTGCCTTGCAAGAAGTGTTGAGCGTAGATGTCTCCGGCAAAACCGCTCTTGAGCAGAAAACGATAGACGCTCAGACCAAAGCTATTCTTGACGCTATAGCGGCGCTTCAGCTGAGATCCGCCGATTATGCAGAGCTCGACGCGGCGCTTAAAGCCGTGCCCGGCGACCTTACGATTTACACGGATGAGAGCAGAGCGGAGCTCGACGCACTTCTCGCTTCAATCGACAGAGATCTTGACATAACCAAGCAGGAGCAGGTCGATAAATGGGCAAAGGATATTGACGTTGCGGTCAAGGCGCTGGTGCTGAAGCCGGCGGATTATACCGCCCTCAAAAACGCACTTGCCGCCATCCCGGCAGATCTCTCGGCTTACACTCCGGAGAGCGTCGCCGCCCTGCAAGAGATCGTCGACGGCATTGACTATTCGCTCGACATTACTCAGCAGGATAAGGTCGATGAATATACCCGCCAAGTGCTCGAAGCTACCGAAAACCTGAAGAAAGAATGCCTGCTTATTAGGCTGTTCAGAGCGATCATCTCATTCTTCAAAAAAGTTATCTTGATCGTGAAGAATTTCATTTTCGGGTTGATTAAAAATGGATAATGGATGATGAATGTTTTTCGCCCCACATGAGACATCTTGTGTGGGGCGAAAGATAGGTGGAGGATAAAATAATGAAGGCGTTAAAAGCAGCTCTTTTGATTTTAACTTTTTCACTTTTGCTTTGCTCATGCAGGGTGACTTCTTCAAATTCGAAAAATGATGATGTTTTATCGGATACAACATCTCAACACTATTCAATCGTTGACAACGGGAATGTAGCCTTATCTTCGTTTAATGTCAAAGTTCCCGATGATTTATCGTTAACATCGAGCAGCGGCGATCCGGTTTTCATAAGTGATGATGGTGAGCTGCAAATTATGATAATCGATAAGACTCAGACAGTTGCAGAGTTAGCTGAATATATCAACAAAGTCTATGCACAATACTCTGGTGTTACAGAATCTATAACAGACATTGAAAAGATCCAGATTAACAATTCAAGCGCCAAACGGTTTTCTTTCAGCCTTTTAGATGAAGAAAAAGTCAATGTAACGGTGGTTCTGTATTTTTGGGAGCTTAACGGTTCAAAAATTGAGATTAACGTAATGAAGAAAGGAAATTCGGAGTTTGATTTATCAGAAATTGACAAATTGGTCGCTTCGTTAGATTTTTCTTGACACTCTCACAACTTACGTAGTGAGCTTTCTTATCGTTTTTGTAATATAACATATCTGTAAGACAATTCGGCAAAGCAAATATTTGATTTAATAATCGAAAAAAACATAATAAAAGTTGAATTCTAACAATATTTGTAGTAATATATGGTGTAAGAACAAAAAACTAATGTAAAAGGAAAATGATGTTGATGCTTACACTGTATTTGAGCCTGATAGGTACCGAAGCGGAAAGAAGCCGCTTTGAAGAAGTTTATTCTCAGTACAGAAAACAAATGA
>OKXB01000284.1_pt1 | contig 64527 bp, 54 predicted proteins | sample 1601731 | NCBI WGS metagenome assembly OKXB01 (sample SAMN04414077, study PRJEB24778) | human gut metagenome | material: faecal | host: Homo sapiens
AAAGCTCTACAATTTAAAGAAAAATTCTTTAATGAAAAAGGAGAAGAACCTACTATTGAACAAATAGCAGATGCTCTTAATGTTGATACAATCGATGTTGTCATAGCATTAGAAGCAATTCAGGACCCGGTTTCAATATATAGCCCTATATATAGTAATGGTGGTGATGAAATATATTTGATAGATCAGATTGCGGACGACTATGAAACCGAAGAACAAAAGTTGAACAAAATGATAATTAATGAGGGAATTGCTAAACTAAACAGTCGTTTAAAAGGCATAATATATAGTAGATACTATGATAACAAAACACAAATGGAGATAGCTGAAGAACTTGGTATTTCACAAGCACAAGTATCAAGATTAGAAAAAAGTGCTTTAAAGATTATTTTTGAACAAAAAGACAAAATGAAGTATCAATAGTAATTCATCTCTTGCTAAAAATAGCGAATAATGATATAATATACCTATAAAGATAGAGGTATGTTATGAAAAAAATAATCGGATTCATTATAACAATATTAGCAATGTGCTCTTTTGCATTTTGCAATATTGAAAGTAAAGAGGTAGTATATGCTAGTGGTGAAGAAGAGGCTGTATTTAACACACCTGAGTGTTATCAACAAGCAAAAGGATTATGGAGTAGTTTTGTAATTGGTGGTAGTTCAATTGCCACAAGTGGTTGTGGACTATTGTCATTAACGAATGCGGTAAACTATTTAACTGGTAATTTTATAGAACCAACTAATCTTGCTAAATACGCTTATGCGATTGATGCATACAATGGCTCAATTGGTGGTGGTACCGCAAGATGGGTTTTATATAATCAATTACAAGCATATGAGAAAAAATATGGTTTTAAAGTAACTAGTGCTGGTCGAGATGGAACTATTACTAGACCAGATGTAAAAGCACACTTAAAAAAAGGTGGAACCGTTATTGCTCACGTATATGGACATTTTATTGCAATTGTTGGTTACAATGAAGCAAATAATACATATTGTGTATATGACTGTGCTGCTAATGCAAGTAAAAGATATTCATATCCTTATGGCACATGGCTTAGCGAAGATATTTTAAAAAATTCTCAATATATGTCAGTTGACTGGTATTGCTTATTAGAAAGAGCAACAAATTCAATTGTTAAATTAGACCAAGAAGGCGGTACATATAAGAACAGTAAAGCTACTGTTTCATATTTTGTAACAAGTAATGAAAATACTTTAATAGATGTTTCTGGTTTTGCATTAGATGAAAGAGGAATTGAAAGTTTCTTCTATATTGTTGATGATAAAATAACTGAACAATATCCACTTTCAACTGTCGCAAGATATGATATATATGATAAGTTTACTAATTATCAAGTATGTGATCCTACTAAAATAGGTTTTGAAGGTCAAATTGATACTACAAAACTTACTAAAGGAACTCATCGCATTATTATTAGTGCTAAAACACCAAATGGTGGTGTATGTGATGTTGCAACAGTAATGATTAATAAAGGAACTGTTGATGGCACAATTGATAAGGTAAATAAAACTAATACGGTTGAAATGTCAAGATATTCTAATCAAGCTGGTTTAAGGGATACTTGGCCGGAGGCTGGTATTTATCAACCTTGCTTTAGAGCAGAATACAATTATGTTTTAGATTTAGGCCAAATTGATTTTAGTAATTATAAAAGAGCAGATATATATTATTCAACTGATCAAAGCTTCATTTCTAATAAAGATGGCGTTCAATCAGTAATTGGTTTTAAAAATAGTAATTATTCATTTGGATATCACGGAATGCCTTTAGACTTAAAAGATAGTATAGCCTATACTAATATGATAAATGCAAGAGGTGGATGGACAACTGATTCTGTTGTGAGTGTTGATTTAACAAATATAAATTACAATGGTCCTACATATCTAAGTGGTTATAACCAAGAAAGTGCACTATATGTTGTAAAAAAAGTAGTCTTCTACTATAATGATGATTATGAATTCCATAATTTCAAAGAAGCAACATGTACAGCTCCTAAAACATGTACAGATTGTGGCGCAACTGAAGGAGAGGCTTTGGGACACTACTATTTACCAGCTACTTGTTTAAGTCCTTCTAAATGCTTTAGATGTGGCGATGAAGTAGGCGAGGTAGGTAGCCATGATTATATAGAAGCAACATGTACAACTCCTAAAACTTGTAGATACTGTAATGAAGTAGTAGGTACAGCTAATGGTCATAATTATGAAAGAAAAACCAAAAAAGCTACTTGTAAAGAAGCCGGTGCAATTTATGATGAATGTAGCGTATGTAAAGATGTTCAAATAATACAAACTGAAGATAAACTTCCACATGAACTTGTTCATCACGATGGTAAACCTGCCGAATGTATCAAGACAGGATATGAAGCATATGACACATGTAAAAATTGTGATTATACAACATATAAAGAACTACCTATATTGATGCATAATTATACAGAAACGGTTGTTTCACCAACATGTGAAAGTAAAGGTTATACACTTTATAGTTGTACAAGATGTCAAAATAGTTATCAAGCTAATGAAAAAGCAAAATTGCCACATAAAGAATCAGATTGGATAATTTCTGAACCAGCTACATGTGTAGATTCAGGAAAAGAAATAATTGAATGTGAAGTATGCCATACAATAACCAATGAAAGAGAAATTGAAGCATTAGGTCATGACATTATTAACCATGAAGCACTTCAAGCAACTTGTGAAAATATTGGCCATTATGCATATCAAACATGTTCTAGATGTGATTACACAACTTATGAAGAAATTCCTGCACTTGGTCACGATTATCATATTGTTATAATTAATCCAACTAAACAACAAGATGGTTATACAATTCATAGATGTAATAGATGTTCAGAAAGTTATACTGATAACTATACAACAGTAAAGAGTAATTGTAAAAAATCTAGCATAGCGACAATTATTGCAATGGTAACTACGCTATGTTCATGTTTGTATATATATCGAAGCAAAAAGAATTAATAAATAAAAAGTGCTATTTAAATAGCACTTTTTTAAACTTTGATATAATATATATGTTGATTATGAAAGGATGCGATAAAATGTTAAAAATTAACACCAAAAAGTTAGTCTTCCTAGCAATTATGATGGCACTCGGTATCGTCCTAAAATCATTCCTATCAATAGGTAATAATAGTTTTCGTATTAGTCTTTGGAATATTCCAATATTTTTTGCGGGAATAGTTGGAGGTCCCATTTATGGGGGAATTTGTGCACTTGGTGCCGATCTCATATATGGCTTTTGCTTTTCAAGTTATCCGTTTTCAGCTATAATGACCTTAACTTGTGTAGTTTGGGGGATAAGCGGTGGATTATTTTTCAAAAAAAATATAAAATTTATTCCACTTGGAATTACTGTGTTGATAACTTGCCTACTCGAAACAACTATTAATAGCATATATTTATACACATATTTTGAAAGTGTTGAAAGAGTGTTAGCAGGTCTACCATTAAGATTATTAGTACAGCTAGTAAGGTGGCCACTTTCAACAACAATAATATACACTTTGTATAATAAGGTATTGATTAACGCAAATTTTGAAAATCAAAAAGAAAAGTCTAAAAACTAGAAAAAACTAAAATAAAGTAATATAATAAATGTTAAGAAGAGGTATAAAAAAAATGAGTCAAAAAAAATTAGTAATGTTAGTTATTATGGATGGCTTTGGAATTAGAAAAGAAACTGATGGTAATGCAATAGCAGCAGCTAAAAAGCCTAATCTAGACAAACTATTCGCAAAGTATCCTCACACATTAATTGGCGCATCTGGTGAAGCTGTAGGTTTACCTGATGGACAAATGGGAAATAGTGAAGTAGGTCACTTAAATATTGGGGCAGGTAGAATTGTTTTCCAATCATTAACAAGAGTAAATATTGCTTGTCGTGAACATAAACTTGATACTATGCCTGCAATTGATAACGCAATTAAACATGCAATAAATAATAATTCTACTTTACATATTATGGGATTAATGTCAGATGGTGGTGTACATTCACATATAAATCACATAATATACTTAATGAATAAAGCAATCGAACGCGGAGTAAAGAAAGTAGTTGTTCATTCATTCTTAGATGGTAGAGATGTTCCGCCAACTTCCGCAAAACAATATCTTACACAATTGAGTGAAGCACGCGAAAAGGGTGTTGAACTAGGTGTAGTATGTGGTAGATATTACGCAATGGATAGAGACCGTAACTATGATCGTACCCAACTTGCATATAATGCATTAGTATTTGGTGATGCGCCAGTTAAAGGTTTATTAGAAGGAATTGATGAAAGTTATAAAGAAGGTATAACTGATGAATTTGTTAAACCTTACATTGTTACTAAAGGCTGCACAATTGAAGAAAATGATTCAGTAATATTTGCTAACTTTAGACCTGACAGAGCAATTCAAATTAGTGTTGCATTAACAAATCCAAAAGAAGCAACTGGTGAAAAGGGAAGCTTACAAAGATATGTAGAATTCAAGAACTTATGCTTTGTACAAATGATGTTATACTCTGAAAAAGTAAAAGGTGAAGTAGCATTTGGATTACAAGAATTAGATAATATGTATGGTGATGTTATTTCTAATCTAGGATTAAAGCAATTAAGAATAGCAGAAACTGAAAAATATGCTCATGTTACATATTTCTTTGATGGTGGTGTAGATAAAGAGTTAAAAGGTGCAGATCGTATTTTAGTACCTTCTCCTAAAGTTGCTACTTATGATTTAAAACCTGAAATGAGTGCTTATGAAGTAACTGATAAAGTAGTTGACGCAATATTATCAGAAAAATATGATACTATCATTTTAAACTATGCTAACTGTGATATGGTAGGTCATACAGCTGTATTTGATGCTGCAGTAAAAGCAGTAGAAACTGTTGATACTTGTGTTGGTAGAGTATATGACGCAATTATGAAAGTTGGTGGCACAATGGTATTAACTGCTGACCATGGTAATGCTGATATGATTTGGGATGAACATCATAACCCATTCTCTGCTCATACAACAAATCCAGTACCATTCTTAATTACTAATGAAAATGTAGAATTAAGAAAAACAGGTAATTTAGGTGACATTGCTCCAACAATGTTAGATTTACTAGGCATAACTAAACCAGTAGAAATGACTGGAACTAGTATGATTGCCAAAAGAAAATAATAACATAATTATAAATAAGAAATTGCACATTAAAAGATATAGGTTCTATATAATGACTAGATAGGGTGGCATTAGCCACCTTTTTTAATTTTTAGAACCTATCTAATTCTATCTAGTCAGATAAAAAATTTAATATGTAATTTCTTATTTTATTATATAAATACTTTACAAATTGTGAGATATTTGATAAAATGTAATTATCGATGTCAAAGATGTCAAATAGTGAAAAAAATAAGACACATTCGACAAATTTCGACATTGATTATCGTTATAATTCTTTCGCAACAAAAATGACAAAGAGGGGGGATAAAATGAGAAAAAAATTATTTTAACAATAATATTTATAATGGTAATGACTTCGTTTTCTCGTAAAAAATATTACAAAATAATGTAAACATACATTTGAAGAAGTAACATGTACAGAATGTGGGGTAACAGAAGGCGCAGCATTACAACATAATTATGTTCTTAATGCACAAGGTAATTATTTTTGTACAATTTGCAAAAAACATATTGTTGATATACTTGGTAAAAACTACTTTTTAAATAAATTTTCAGAAATGGATGGATGCCAATATGAAAAAGTAAATTATTGTAGCTTTGGTGGACCACGTATACCAGTGTTAGATAATTTTGCAAGATACAAGTTATTAAAAGAACAAGCAGTATTCGATGAAGAAAAACAAGTATACCTTGTTCCAATAATTATTGAAAAAGCCTATGCATTAGACAAAGACAAAGGCGATATCGAATATGTAGTACAATCTGCAAAACCTGGAGATAGTGGTTCTAAAAAAGTAACTTTAGATGAATTAAATAGTGAATATAATATATATGTAACTATTTCAAAAGCAAATTATGAAAAGTTAGCTAATATAGATACTATTATTTCAATAGCATCAGTAAAAACAGAAGAATCTGAAAGAGTTGGTAATGATATTACTGAAACATTCCATACAAAAACTAGTTATTTGTTTGAAGAAGATATTGATATCGAAGAACCTACAATTAAACTAGCAATAGGGTTAGATAATTACTCATATATAAAAGATGGTAAATTTTATATTAATAATAATGAACATTTAGAATTAATAGCAAAATACTATTATCAATTATTACATGATGGTATGACTGTTGAAGAATTTGATGAATGGGCATTTATAGCACATTATCGTCGTGTTATGAGACTTATCGATCCAACAAGTTTGGATTTATCAAAATAACCATTTTTGTTTAAAGATAATTGAATTCTACTTAAAAGAGAGTTACTAAAAATAACTCTCTTTTAACTTTTTTTACTAGATAGTAAAAAAACAAAAAGGAGGTTGTAAAAATAATAATACTAATCTATAATTAAATTGCAAAAAGGAGAATGACTATGACAAAGAAAACTTATCGATTAAATAAAAAGGCTCATAAAAAACAATACAGACTTTCAAAAAAAGAATTAAAGAATAATTACAAAAACATTAGAAAAAATTTACGAAATCAGTATATAAGTGAAATTGATTTAGAAAGCAAAGAAAAACAAATAGTTAATCCACCATATAGGACAGTATTAGAAGAAATAGGTAATTCAGTAACACATGGAATTGGTTCTATTCTATCAATAGTCTTTTATGTTTTAATGTTGATTCACTCAAATACGGTAAATGAATATATTGCTTCAACGATTTATTTTTTAGGATTATTTTTTGAATTTACAATGAGTACTCTTTATCATGCATTTCCGTATGGCAGCAAGGTTAAAAGAGTATTTAGAAGGTTTGATTATTCATCAATATATTTACTAATAGGTGCTAGTTTTGCGCCAATATTGTTGTGCTATATAGGTGGAATATATGGAACTATTTTTGTTATTATTCAATGGATTATAATAATAACAGGTGTTACTCTTGTTGCGGTATTCGGACCAACAAGATTAAAATTTATTCATTTCCCTTTATATTTTATTCTAGGATGGAGTGCATTAATATTTGTTCCTAAAATGTTTGTTAATGATTTCAATTTGTTTTTATACATCTTAGGAGGAGGTATAATTTATACACTAGGTATAATTCCATTTTTCATAGATAAAAAAGTATCACATTTTATTTGGCATTTCTTTGTATTAGCGGGTGCAATTGTTCAATGGCTTGGTATATATATCTATTTATACTTAAAGTAATTAAATAAAAAAACTTAATATTTGAAAAAAACTTATATTTCGGTTATAATAATATAGCTTATAAATGTCAAATAAAGGAGAAAGAAACATGAACATGAACTATACAAAAGAAGTCGAAGAAATGTGTAGTGTTAAAGTTGGTGCAAGTCATGGTTGTGCTCCAATTCCTCAAGAAGGAAAATGGACATATTCACGTGAAATAAAAGACATCAATGGGTTTACACATGGTATTGGATGGTGTGCACCTCAACAAGGCGCATGTAAATTAACATTAAATGTTAAAAATGGTATTATTGAAGAAGCATTAATTGAAACTGTTGGTTGCTCTGGTATGACTCACTCAGCAGCAATGGCAAGCGAAGCTATCGTTGGTAAAACTGTATTAGAAGCAGTTAATACTGACTTAGTATGTGATGCTATCAATACTGCAATGCGTGAATTATTCTTACAAATAATTTATGGTCGTACACAATCTGCATTCTCTGAAGGTGGATTAAACATCGGTGCTGGTCTTGAAGACTTAGGTAAAGGCTTAAGAAGCCAAGTTGGTACTGCGTATAGTACAAAAGCAAAAGGACCAAGATATCTAGAACTTGCTGAAGGATACATTACTCGTTTAGCATTAGATGATCAAAATCAAATTATCGGATATGAATATTTAAATTTAGGTAAATTTACTGATTTCTTAAAGAAAGGCTTAAATGCTGATGAAGCAGTTAAAAAAGCTATGGGAACATATGGTAGATTTGCTGAAGGATCTAAATATATTGATCCACGTCAAGAATAGGAGGCAGTAATAATGGCATTATTTGAGAACTACGAAAGAAGAATAGATCAAATTAATAAAGCATTAAATGAAAATGGTATTGCTTCAATTGAAGAAGCTAAAGCTATTTGTGATGCTGCAGGTATTGATGTATATAATACAGTAAAAGGTATTCAACCTATTTGTTTTGAAAATGCATGCTGGGCTTACATAGTTGGTGCTGCAATTGCTTTAAAGAACAACGCAAAGAGTGCTAGTGATGCAGCTAAGTATATTGGTGTAGGACTTCAATCATTCTGTATTCCAGGGTCAGTTGCAGATGACCGTAAAGTTGGAATAGGACATGGTAACCTTGGCGCAATGTTACTTTCAGAAGAAACTAAATGTTTTGCATTCTTAGCTGGTCATGAATCATTTGCTGCAGCTGAAGGTGCAATTGGTATCGCTAAAACAGCTAATAAAGTAAGAAAAGAACCACTTCGTGTAATTTTAAATGGTCTTGGAAAAGATGCAGCTAAAATTATTTCTCGTATCAACGGCTTCACTTATGTTGAAACTGAATTCGATTATAAAACTGGTAAATTACATGAATTAAGCCGTACAAAATATTCAAACGGTGAACGTGCATTAGTTAACTGCTATGGTGCTGATGATGTACGTGAAGGTGTTGCAATTATGCATTATGAAGGTGTTGACGTATCAATTACTGGTAACTCAACTAACCCAACTCGTTTCCAACATCCAGTTGCTGGAACATATAAGAAAGAATGTATCGAAATGGGTAAAAAATACTTCTCAGTAGCATCAGGTGGTGGAACTGGTAGAACACTTCATCCAGATAACATGGCTGCAGGTCCTGCTTCATATGGTTTCACTGATACAATGGGAAGAATGCATTCAGATGCACAATTTGCTGGTAGTTCATCTGTACCTGCTCACGTTGAAATGATGGGCTTAATCGGTATGGGTAACAACCCAATGGTTGGTGCCACAGTAGCAGTAGCAGTTGCTGTATCACAAGCTTTAAATAAATAGTTATAAAAGGTCTATGAGTATATCATAGACCTTTTTAAACGCAAGCAATTACATTGAATTAAAAAATTAGGTGTGGTATAATAATTATGAAAAATTTGGTTTTTTTCAAGTATCAAAAAAATACTAAAGATATATGCATGATGTATATATGAAATACGCGAATATTCACACAAAACGTAAATACGCAAAAAGTTATACATCTGTAACTTTTTGCTTTTTTTCAACTAAGGAAACCAAACAAAAAATAAATAGAAAAGGAGTAATAAAATGGGTGTAAAAATTGTTGATACTTGTTTAAGAGACGGACATCAATCATTACTTGCAACTCGTCTAACAACTGAAGATATTCTTCCAGTAGCTACTTTATTAGACAAAGCTGGATACTATGCTTTAGAAGTTTGGGGTGGTGCAACATTTGATGCATGCCTAAGATTCTTAAATGAAGATCCATGGGAAAGATTACGTGCTATTCGTAAAGCTTGTCCAAATACTAAATTACAAATGTTATTTAGAGGTCAAAACATTTTAGGATATCGCCATTATTCTGATGAATTAGTAGAAAAATTTGTTGAAAAATCATTAGAAAACGGAATAGATATTATAAGAGTATTTGATGCCTTAAATGATTTACGTAATTTAAAGAGTGCTGTAGATGCTACAAATAAGTATAAAAAACAATTTGGTGGTCATTGCCAAATCGCATTATCTTATACAACTAGTCCAGTACACACAATTGACTATTTTGTTAATTTAGCAAAAGAAGTAGAAAAGATGGGTGCTGATTCAATTTGTATTAAAGATATGGCTGGGGTTTTACTTCCAAATGCCGCATACGAACTTGTAACAAGAATTAAAGAAAGTGTTAAACTTCCACTTGAATTACATACTCACTGTACAGGTGGTGTTGCTGAAATGACAGTAATGCGTGCAATTGAAGCAGGTGTAGATATCGTAGATACTGCTTTATCTCCTCTTTCTGGTGGTACTAGCCAACCTTGTACTGAAGCTTTAGAATATGTATTACAAGGAACAAAATACGATCCTGAATTAAACTTAGATTATTTAAAACAAGCATGTGATAAACTAACTGTTGTAAAAGACAGATTTCTTGCTAATGGTGGGTTAAATCCAAAAGCATTGACTACTAATCCAAATATCTTGAAATATCAAGTACCTGGTGGTATGTTATCTAACTTAATGAGTCAATTAAAAGGTCAAGGTGCTATGGATAAATACGAAGAAGTATTAAACGAAATACCTCGCGTTCGTAAAGACCTTGGTTATCCTCCACTAGTAACTCCACTTTCACAAATGGTTGGTACACAAGCAGTTATGAATGTAATTAGCGGTGAACGTTATAAGATGTGCCCTGCCGAAATAAAAGATTATCTAAAGGGAAAATATGGTGCAGCACCTGCTCCAGTAAACGAAGAAATTCGTAAAAAGATTATTGGTGATGCTCCAGTAATTACATATCGCCCTGCTGATGATATCGCTCCAGAATTTGAAGCAATGAAAGAAAAATACAAAGATATAGTAAAATCTGATGAAGATGTATTATCTTGCGCATTATTTGAAAATGTTGCAGTAAAATTCTTAGAAGCTCGTAATAATCCTAAAAAGGATGAAGACGAAGTAGTAGAATTTGATGTAGTAATTGGGTAGGTAAAATATGAAAAAATTTATTAGAATTTTAACAGTTTTAATGTTAGCTGTTGTAGCATTAACATTTACTGGTTGTAAACAAAAGAAACAATATGAAACAAAAGAAGTATATTTAATTGCTAATACTCCAATTGTTGCTACTGAAAAAGAAGGATGCACTTTTGTAGGATATTATCAACTTGAAGAAAGTTCTAAACGTGCAATTCTTTACCGTGAAGGATCAATTGCTCCTGCTGGTAAATACGAATTAATTTATGTTGAAAATAGCAAAAAAGATATAACTGGTAAATATTCATTCCCCGCAATGGTTGAAGATGGATTAACATTTGCCGGATGGTATTCAACTGAAGAATTAAAACAAGGTACAAGAGTTACAACAAATGCTTCAACTGAAGCCAATGTACTTTATGCACGTTTTATCACATTTGGTGATGCTGCATTAGTAACACTTGTTTGTATTATTATAGTATTTTCAATGCTTGCATTACTTTGTGGAATTGTAACATTATTAAAGTTTGTTGCTCCAAAAGAAAAACCAGTTCAACAACAAGCTTCTGCTACAAAAGCTGAAAAAGCATTAACAATGGAAGATATTAAAGATGATGATATGATGGCTGCAGCCTTAGTTGCTACAATTGACTATCATGAAGAAACAGGCGAAAATGTTCGTGTTGTTTCAATAAAAGAAATTAAATAGGAGAGTGTAATTATGAAAGTATATAAAGTTAAAGTAAATGGTAAAGTTTACGAAGTAGAATTAGAAAGTGTTTCTGAATCAAGTGCTAAAATTGAAGCACCTGCTAAAACTGAACAACCAAAAGCTGCTGCACCAGTTGTAAGTGGTGAAGGTTGCAAGTTAAATGCTCCAATGGCTGGAACTATTCTTGAAGTTAAAGTAAAAGTTGGACAACAAGTTAATGCTGGTGATGTATTATTCATCTTAGAAGCTATGAAACTTGAAAATGAAGTAGTTGCTCCAAATGGTGGTGTTGTTAAATCAATCACTGTATCTAAAGGTGAAGCTGTAGAAAACGGTAAATTATTAGCAATAATCGGGTAATAAATATGATTGGCGAATTATTTGAAAATTTCTATAAACAAATGGGATTTTTAAATGATGGTTCATTCGATTTAACAAGCTTTTTACTACGTGTAATAATGATTATCGTCGCTTGTGTATTAATTTACCTTGCAATTGCAAAAGGCTTTGAACCTTATCTATTAATCCCTATTGGAATTGGTATGCTATTAGTAAATTTAGCTCCATCTCTATATAATGATGGATCAAATGGTGAAGCTTTAGGTCTATTGTATTCTTTCCACAAAGGTATTGAATGGGAAATCTTCCCTCCACTTATCTTCCTTGGAATAGGTGCAACAACTGACTTTGGACCACTAATTTCTAGACCTAGTAGTTTACTTTTAGGTGCTGCTGCTCAACTTGGTATTTTCATTACATTCCTTGGAGCTATTCTTCTTGGATTTAATGCATTAGAAGCTTCATCAATTGGTATCATTGGTGGTGCTGATGGACCTACAGCTATCTTCTTATCTAATAAATTATTGAATGGCGCTGATGGTGGTGCAATGTTATGTGCATCAATTGCGGTTGTTGCATATTCATACATGGCCCTTGTTCCAGTTATTCAACCTCCAATTATTAAAGCACTTACAACAAAAGAAGAACGTCAAATCAAGATGGTTGAAACAAGAAAAGTTTCTAAACGTGAAAAGATTTTATTCCCTATCGTAGTAATGGTAGTTGTAATTATTCTAATCCCTTCTTGTGCTGCTTTAATCGGTATGCTTATGTTAGGTAACTTAATTAAAGAATCTGGGTGTGTTCCTAACTTAGTTGATGCTGCTGCAAAAACATTGTTATATGCAATCACTATTTTCTTAGGACTTGCTGTTGGTGCAACCGCAATGTTATCTGAACTTAACCAAGCAATTAACTTTGCTAAGATATTACTACTTGGTATGATAGCATTTAGTTTTGCTACTGCTGGTGGTGTATTAGTTGGTAAATTGATGTCTAAATTATCTGGTGGTAAGATCAACCCTATGATTGGTGCTGCCGGTGTATCTGCTGTACCAATGGCCGCTCGTGTAGTCCACAAGATTGGTCTTGAAGAAGATAAGTCAAATTACTTATTGATGCATGCAATGGGACCAAACGTTGCCGGTGTTATCGGTAGTGCTGTTGCTGCAGGATTATTATTAAGTATTTTTGGATAAAAAACAAAGCAGGTACTAATGTACCTGCTTTTTATCTAACAATAGAGGTGAAACATGAAAGTAAAAAAAATAACATTAATTGGCCTTTTAGCCGCATGCTTATGCATCCTTGCACCAGTATCATTTCCAATCGGTGTAATACCTATTTCGCTTGCAACTTTTGCAATATATATAATTGCTTCTTTATTGGTATGGCATAACACAATATTAGTTATTCTTGTATATATAGTTATAGGAGCTGTTGGCCTTCCAGTATTTTCTGGTTTTAGGGGCGGATTCAGCATACTATTAGGGTATACTGGTGGATATATTTTCGGTTATATTTTAATGGGTCTAGCGATCTCACTTTTATTAAAAAATAATAAGAATAAACTTTGGATGTATCCTATTGCTATGCTTGTTGGAACAATATTCTGTTATTTATTTGGTAGCATTTGGTATATGGTAGAAAGTAATAATAACTTAGCTTCTACTTTAGTTGTTGCTGTAGTACCATTTATATTACCAGATTTAATAAAAATAGTTGTGGCAAGTTATGTAACATATATTCTTAATACAAAAACATCTATATCTTCAACACTTTCTTAAAAATGTTGAAGATATATGGAAAATTACTCAAGCGGTTGAAGAGGATGGTTTCGAAAACCATTAGGGTGTAACAGCTGCGGGGGTTCGAATCCCCCATTTTCCGCCATTAGAGTTAAGTATAGCTGATACGAAAGTATTGGCTATTTTTTCTTTTATAGGTATAAATAATACTAATATTAATGATTTATAGGGTATTTCAGCTATAAATACTACAGTAGTAGTATATATAGCATTTATATATAAAATTAAATCGTTAAATTATTATTAATCGTTAAACTACTACTAACTATATATAAACATACTATAAGAGAAGAAAAATAAATTTATAAATACCCCCACGTGACACGTGACAAACGTGACAGAATATAGTAAATAACGCTATTTTTTGATATACTTAATGTAAAGTATTTTTTTAAAAGGAGTTGTTAATATGTCTTTTTTGTATAAATTAGTCGATGAAAAAGAAAAGGATATGGCATTGAATGGAGTATTGTCTCTTTCACACCCTATTTTTGAATTTCAAGGCTCTGAAGGTAAGTTCATTAATTTTGCACATAGGATATACAAAAAGTATAATAGTAAAGGACTTGCTATCAAGCCTTCAAAAAAGGATTTAGAAGATATTAAAGAATGGATAGAAATCTATAAAAAAACATATGGCCAAGGGTTTAATGATTGGGATATAAATTCTGAATCTATGATTATATTCTGTGGAATAATGCAAGGCTTTTGTGGGTATTATACGGATAAAGACTTAGAAGATAAGAATACATTAGACGAGTATTTAAAACTTAATGCTTCAAAGTTAACAAATAAGATTGGCATTATCAAAATAGATACTTGTATTTTTGACGATCATCATTGGCATACCGATGATATAAATAAACCTTTTGAACCATTTAAAGGAGTGCCAGATAATCTTCAAGGATTTAATGGTTTTACTCATCCGACTAAGATCGTCTATACAGATAAATATGATGATTATAATGAATTATTAAGCACATATAATAGTGATGAAGTAAGACATTCAAGCAGCTGGTTCAATAATTTATCCAAAGAATATGAATGGCAAAGTGAAAATAGGTTACTCTTTTTACTTAATAGTCTAGAAAAAAACTCTGCTCGAATTGGCTGCGATCGTGTATATAAACTAAACAAACCAATGACAAGTTGGGAAGAAGTTGTATATTGTAATATTGTTGATGCAATTGATTATTATAATAAAGGGCCAAGATACGTTTATTTACAAATTGATAAAAAATATATTTCTTATGTGCCTTTTGATAATATATTAAAATAAAAAACTCTAGCCTTATAAAACTAGAGTTCAATATTTATTACTGAGCCATCCTTGAAATTGAATTCGAGGTGGTTATCTTTATATACTTTTATGTTGATGATTGTTAAATTGAAGAGTTTATCGTTAAATTCTAAATTAAGTGTATCGGTAGCTTTAATCTCATTGATAAATGCTTGAAGTTTAATCGATTGTCTATTCCTATCGACTTGTTCAGCCATAAGCTTATTGTATTTATCCTGAGCTTCAGTAAATCTTTTAACCAGATCAACATATTCTTCCATGTAAGCCTCATACTTCATTTGTTTCTTTTCTTTGTTGAAGATGTGTTGGTCACATAAACCACTAACTACTAGCATTTCATTCTTGGCTTGTTCCATTGGCTTAGATAGATTTACATCTAGTAGTTTTTCTTTTACTAGAAGAAGATTTGAAATAAGAAGTTCTTTATCTTTAAGAAGAATGTTTAATGCTTTTAAATAGGTATTTTTAATTGTTTCTTCATCAAGAGTAGGAGTAGTGCATTTAGTTCCATTAAATTTATTATTACATTGCCATACGACATGTCTATAGATATCATTTGAATGCCACACCTTAGGCCCATATATAGAACCACAATCAGCACATATGACTCTACCGCATAATACGTTATTACCATGACTTCTAACTTGATTATTAAGTTCAAGTTCAGCTTGTACTAATTCCCATTCATCAGGATTAATTATTGCTGGATGAGAATCTTCAACATAGTACTGTGCGACCTCACCATTATTCTTTTTAAGTTTCTTTGTTAAGAAGTCTACAGTGTATTTCTTTTGAAGAAGTGCAGAACCTTTATATTTCTCATTTCTTAAAATTGAATCAACAACATTATATTGCCATTTAGTTTTACCGCTTGGAGTTGGTACACCTTCTTTAGTTAATGTACTAGCGATTGTTGATTGGCTTTTGCCTTCAATAAACATTCTATAAATCCTTCTTACGATTTTAGCACCTTCAGGTTCAATCTCAGGAAGTCCATTTTCACCTTTCTTATATCCTAAGAAGCATTTATAGGGTAGGGCAACTTTACCATCCTGAAATGCTTTTCTTTTACCCCAAGTAACATTTTCTGATATTGACCTGGATTCTTCTTGAGCAATACTAGACATAATGGTTAGAAGAAGCTCTCCACCAGTACCAAAGGTATAAATGTTTTCTTTTTCAAAAAAGACTTCAACACCTTTATCTTTTAACTTTCTGATGTTCACTAAAGCATCAACTGTATTTCTTGCAAAACGGGATATGGATTTAGTTACAATTAAATCAATTTTTCCTTTTAGGGCATCATCAATCATTTGTTTAAATCCGTCACGCCTTTTAGTGGAAGTACCACTAATACCTTCATCAGTATACACATTTACAAATTCCCATTCATCATTAGCTTTGATGTATTTAGTGTAATAATCAATTTGAGCTTCATATGAAGTAAATTGTTCATCTTGGTCTGTTGATACTCTAGCATAGGCAGCTACACGTCTTTTGTGTGGCATGTTCATTGCTATATGAGTATGGGGATTAATTGTAGGTTTAATTACTGTTACTTTTGCCATTGCTAGCCCTCCTTAGTTTATGTTGCTCTAGTGTTTTTTGTCTTGCTAATGCTTTCTTTTCTGGAGTCCAAGAAAGACTTCTAGATTTGTTTTCCCATTTGATATCTTTTAAAGTTCCATCCCTAAAAACATAAGTAAGGATATTATCATTTTTAACAATTATCTTTTCTATTTTCTTTTTAAATAACTTTTCATCAAAAGAAGTAGTACCTAGTACTTTGTTTGTGACTTCAAATAAGATTTCTTCAGGAACTTGTTTGGAATTGCAGGCTTTAACTCCTTTCTCGTTGTTAGTTCTACAAAGCCAAACATGTTTATATGGAGTGGTTTTTCTTGAATAGTGCTTGCCACAACATCCACATTCCAGCATTCCACTAAAAGGAAGTATTAGAGGTTTTGTAACTTTCCAATTTATACTTTCTTTTCTTGCTTTAAGCATCTCTTGAACTTTATTAAAATAATCTTTAGATATAATGCCTTCATGTGAATCTTCAACATAATATTTAGTAAGCTCTCCATTATTAATAAGTGTTCTTTTAGAAATAAAATCTTTGCAGTAAGTCTTTTGAAGTATCTTATCGCCAGTATAATATTCGTTAGATAACATTCCTCTAATTGTAGATTTAGAGAAGAAGATGTTGTTTCTTGTTTTTATTCCTTCAGCTTCAAGTATTTTAGTAATTGCTTGAACACCATTACCTTCTAGGTATAAATCAAATATCTTTTTAACAACCTTAGCTTCTTCAGGAATTATCTCATATTGATTGTTTTCATATTTGTAGCCATATAAGTGAGTACCCCAAGATAAGCCTTCTTCAAAATTCTTTTTAACTCTCCATTTCATATTTTCAGAAACTGATCTAGATTCTTCTTGAGCATATGAAGCAAGGATTGTTAGAAGAAGTTCACCATCTTTTGATATGGTATGAATATTTTGTTCTTCAAAATAAACATCAATATTGTTTTCTTTAAGTTTTCTAACAGTCTCTAAAAGGGTAACTGTATTACGTGCAAATCTGGTAATCGATTTAGTAATAATTAAATCTATATTACCAGACATAGCATCATCAATCATTCTTTGGAATGAATCTCTTGATTCTGTTGTGCCTGTAATACCTTCATCAACATAAATATCTACAAGTTTCCATTTGGGATTGTCTTCAATTAATTGTTTATAATAATCAATTTGAGCCATTAATGAATGGTGCATTGTTTCTTTATCAACTGATACACGAGCATATGCTGCAACATTGATTAATTTAGTTTCATTATGATTAATAAATATAACTTGGTTAATTATCCTTTCCATCGGTTCCTCCTATAATTTTGATTTCATCAATAGTGCCATTATCAAATAGCTTTATTGTGTATTTGATGGCTTCCTCCTCAGTCCAACCGAGGGAATTAATATAATAGTTGATTAAGTAATTAATCCCCTCAGTGCTGGTCTTATGTTGTTCACATAACTTAAGTAATTTTTCTTTTAAATTATTCATGATAAACCTCCTTTAGGTCATACATATATATCACTCTAAAGGGGATTTATATCAAGTTAATTTGATACGAAAATCGAGGTGCTATTTAAGCCATGATTTGATGCAACAATAGAAGATGCATCCATATAATCTTTATCGGTTAAAACGCCATTTTCATGTAACATTTCTAGAATTGAAACACTTAAGTTATAAACAATAAGATTATTAGATTTGTATTTTTCTAAGAGATTTCTTGTAACATTCCCTTGAGCAGAATTTGCGACGTTTGTTTCCATAGCTTAAAAACTCCTTTCCACAGTGTTCACATACTAATTTGTAGTAAGCTTGTTTGTTAACTTGATCTAAATGTGAATTCCAATATTGATTCCTGCATTTATCACAACAAAACTTTTTATTTTTCTTTCCTTTAGTGGTAGTAAGTGTCTTACCACAATTCAAACATTTAATTGATTTAGGCATCATATTTTTATGTCTTTTGAAATAAGATTTGATTGTTTCAAGCTTAATACCAGTAATCTTTGATATTTCTGTAGGCATAATACCTTGAGCTCTTAATTTTCTTATTTCAATACGTTCTTTATCAGTCATAACCTTTAAATTCCTCCTTTTTATTGCGTTATTTCGCGATTTTATAGTTTGCTGGTTAATTTATTGCTACAGCTATAACAAGTGGTTTAACGGCGTTTATTAGGCCTTTGATTATTGGGATTTAGTATTTTAATGGATAGGGGGATATACCCCCTTTGAATTCGCAATTTTTCGCGTGAAACCCCACCCCGGTGTCCAAATGAATAGCTGTAGAGATTTAGATCCCCCTACCCCCCTAGAAACTAGATAGAGTAGAGGAAATGGTACTAAAATATTTTTTTGTGTTTATATGTGACACGTGACAAATGTGACACGAACCATTCATAACCACAATCAATGAAGCCATCGTGCTCTTGAAGTTCTCTATCAACAGCAGTGATGATTTTAGAATTAATATGGTAAGCAATGTATTCAAGTCCATTGACTACTTGCCAAATATCATCTGCTGGAATCATGTCAACATTGTATAGTACAAAGCCATCATCTTGGATTAAATTAGCTCTAAGTATGACACTATCGTCATTTGATGTTAGTAAATTAACTTCTATTGTGAATCTATCATTGATTTTATAAGTGAAATCACTATTATATTTAAATTTGTTTTCGTGGTAGGTTTTAAGCACCTCCCAAGCTTTATATTTTTTATTATGGTATATCATTTTATTTTTCCTCCTTGTTATTTTGATTAAAGATTATTGGATTAGATAAATAGGATTCGGTTTTCTTGTTAGTTTGTTTAACTTGAATGTATCCATATTCGACTAATCGATTTAGAACTGGTGTTATGGCATCAACTGTTTTATAGGATCTACTTGCTCGAAGAATATCCCTTTTGCTGAATTCATAAAAACCATTCTTTTTAATATTTGCTAGCACATATTCAGCTTGCTTATTGATTGGATCAATTCCCATAAGTGAATAAGATGCTTTTGCGTGTTCAATGTAATATCTACCGATTAAGATAGCGTTAGCCATATCATCTTTAGATACAACTAAGGGTGGTGTTATATCAAAGAAAGGATTAAATTGATCTTTATTGAATCTTGCTAGTAGAGCAGATATACGAAGTACATTACCTACAAGCTTTCCTCTCCAAGTCTTTATCTCGGTGTTTTCACCCATGATTTTTTCATTTTCATCATGGAATGCTTCAAATAAAGAACTTGCCTCACTACTTAATCTAACGATTTGATTATCAATAAGGTTTTCTTCCTCATTTAATACATCTTTGATTTTCATATCGTAGAGTCTTGAAACCTCAGGTGGAATGGGAGAAGTATGAAACTTTCTTTTTCCAATTAAGGATTCAGGTAGTGCATATAAGAATCTCGTTGTTAATCCTTTACCTTCAAAAGTTGAATTGCTTATAAGTTGAGACAATACTGAAGGCTGCACTGAAAGAAGTATGGTTAGTGCAGGTTTTTGGATTAGTTCTGATGGTCGGCCGATTCTATCAACTCTAATAGTGTCTCCAGAATATCCTTTTAAGAACACATCGATGTTTACACTTTTGTTATACATTCCAGCAAGAACATCAAAGATACCACCTTCAGTTGATATAATTGCAGTCTTGCCACCTGAATCAGATAGGATGGATGTTAGTTTTTCAGTTGTAATATCATCAACATATAGTTTCTTAGGCTTTTCCTCTTTAAAGTTAGCTACCTTTTCGGCTATTTCAGTTAGATCAGTTTCTGATGCTTTGCCTTTAGCATATTGAGTTTCAATAGTTTTCTTTTTACTTTCTAAAGCTGATTTACGCATACGAGAAGCCTCAAATCTTCCTGCATTTGTATTGTTGTAATTAAGCTCATATTCGTTAACTGGCCTTGTCATAAAGCTAATAATTGCTGATTTTCTTTCACTAGGTTCAGCAATAATTAATGTGTAAAGATTAACTGGCTCGTTCCAGTCGGCTTTACCATCAATACGATATCTACCTTGCATACAAAGTGACATAATAGCTAAAGAAGCAGTAGCAGCCATATCGACTGGTGTTTGTGTAGTTTCCGCTACAGCAACTACATAATCTTTAATGATTTTAGGTAATGCATCTATAGGAAATGTAGGTAGCGTAGGCTTTTCAAAAGGAATAGGTGTATCCCATTTGATTTCAGCTGGCTTATTATATTCTTCAGGCTTCGTATAACTTGGATTAGTTACAACTTTATTCTTATAGAATTTAGCAGCACTTTTCCAAATTAGATTTAGTTCATCCTTTTCTAGTGGTGGATTACATTTGTTAGCTGCCTCTCTATATTTAGATTTAGATTCATTACTAATTCCATACTTCACTAATAAAGAACAAGCAATCTTATGCATCGTTGCATTTCTTGAGCCTTCTGGTATAACTTCACCAAGTTCACTAAATGCTTTTTCACTTATTACATCATCTAAAAATTTATTTAATGTAATAGTGCCTTCGTGATATTCAACTAGAGGTTCAGTTGTACCTGCTAGAAATCTTGCTGAATCTTTAGCGTTAGGATCAATTAAAGGACAATAATCATATAATCTTTCCTTTATTGCTTTATATTCATCAGCATTAGTTATTTCATCTATTAAGAAGATGACATGAAATCTAGGACGAGGACCATATTCGGTTTTACCTTTTCCTATTTTAGGTTTCATATGTGACTTAGAGTAATGAACTAAATGAGGAACTCCACTAAACATTTCATTAATAGAAGTAGATGTAACCCAGTCATCTGGATTATTTGAATGATCATTATCAAAATCTACACCAACACAATTAGAAGAAATGAAGTTATCGATTGACCTATAATTATCCTTATATTTCGCACACACGTAATCATGTGATACAGCCTTCTTTAATGATTCGATATCAGTAACATCAACCTCATTTGGATATAGACAGTTATTATATTGTTGAAGGCAGTTAGAATAATAGATTTTAAATGGTATATTCATTACTTCACACCTTCTTTATTTGAACTATTTTCCTTTAACCATCTCTTGAATTCCTCAATAGGAATGATGATTCTTGTCCCAATTCTTATCGAAGGGAATCCAGGAGTCTTAGTTACTTCATATGCTTTAGGAACTGAGATACCAAGTTGGCTTGCTAGTTCTTGAACACTAATAGTTTGTTTTTCCATTTTGTTTTCCTCCATAATTTAGATTTGAATTCAAGAGACTTAAGGACTTACCCAATTTAGAATCAAATAATTTCTAATCGTTAAACAAGCAATTGGGTGAAACCTGATTAAACGGCTATCAATTAAATGAAACTAAAATCCGTTAAATCTCTTGTTTTCGATACCATTTTAATATATAATGTAACGAAAGAGAATATTTCAAAACGTGACATAAAATGTGACAGTTGTGGTGGTGATAAAATGGCATATATAAAAAAGAAAAAAATCACCTTTCCAAAGGCTAATAATCAACATTTAGGCTTAGTTGATATTGGTGGTGTAGGTGAAATTGTTTATAAAGTTGTTAAGTTCAAAGACTATGATTATGATGATCAAGCTAATATCGTTGATAAAGGAATAAAAGGAAAAATAATATATCCATTAGACCCTTATGAAGCACCAAATTTAGATACTGATTTAGGTTTGACTGGTAAAAAGTTAATTGTGTCTTTATGTAATTTAGCAGAAGAAATCAATTTTAAAGAATATCATAATGATGTAGAAGTAGCATCCTTAGTAATGAATTGGTGCAAAGAATATTTTCATCCTTATAATATTGAATCCTTATATGAAAAATATAGAGAACTTGAAAGAGGGGAAAAGGATAGAAAATATTATCAAGAATGGACAGATGGTGTATTTAATTTGAATACTTTCATTGATGATTTGGCACAGCTTTATAGCGTATTTACTTATATATATGCTTTTTTAGAGTGTCTAAATGGTAATCCTGAATTTGCACTTAATTATGATAAAAGTGGTCATTACTTCCATACAGTTCCCTGGTTTGCTGATTACATGGCTAGAATTGATGTTGAAAAATATGATATCGATCCTAGCTGGGATGATATTACTAGAGCAATAAAAGACTCAGAACATTCTAAGATGCATTTGAACACAAAAGAAGAATTTAGAAAAGCAGTAGTAGCAGATAAAGCTAATATTTATAAAAAAATAGAGAATATGATTCCAGAGATTAAATTAAGATTAAACTATGATATTGATAGAAATAAATGTGAGTTAGTTGCAAATGTAGAATCTATATTTGATATTTGTTACTACAGTATTGCTAGATTACTTGCTGCTAATGCACCAAGTGAAGATCCTAATACTGATAAATATAGCGTCTACGATTTGGGTGAGTCAGTTTCATTTTGTGAAGTGTGTGGAAGGATGTATATAAAGAGTGGCAACAATCAAAAGTGCTGTGGTGATGAAGCTTGTATAAGAACTATCAACAGGAAAAGACAGGCTAGACATAGGCAAAAGCTAAAAGAAAATAAATGAATTAGGAGTCTTCCGGTTATGAGTATATAACTTATTTGTAATAAAATACATCTCAAACGGAAGACTTTTATTGTGTTTTTAAAAAATATATGATATACTTATACTAAGTGATTATGTCTGGAGGAATAAAAATGAATAAAAAGGTATATTCATCTGCGATTAAAAAGACCCCTTTTGAGTATTTACCTTCTAAAATCATTGCTAAAATGATTCAAAATGGTCTTCTTTATGAAGAAGCTTTTGACAGATGTGTAAATCAAAATGAGTTAAATGTTGTGTCTGATGAAAGACGAAAAGAAATATTTAATGTCTGTTATGATAGACTAGTAAATTTAGATAATACATTATTAAAGGAATTTATTGATGGAAGTATATCTACAAGTAAATTTATTTTGGTATATGCTATTGCTTCAAATGATCCATTATTCCTTGAATTTCTTTTAATACAATATAGAGATACTTTATTAGGAAATAAGAAATATATATCAATAAGTGATTTTGATGATTTCTTTAATTTGATGAAAGAAAAAAATGCAGTAGTTGCAAAATGGACTGATACAACATTGAAGCAGCTTGCTGGTGGTTATAGAAACATATTAGTAGAATCAGGACTTGGTGAAAGAATAAAGAAAAATATTTATTCTAGAAATGTTATTGTGAGCCCTAACGTGATTAAAAGAATAGAAAATATAGGTGATAAAGCCTTTTTACAAGCTGTGTTAGGAGTGAAATAATGGAAAACGAAAGATCATTAACTGAAAGATTTGCTGCTATTGAATCTAAATTAGCTGATTCAAAGGTATTACTAGAATTAGGAAAAGCGAATGAATTACCATTCTTTATATTTGATTATGATCCTAAACAAGAATTAATCGTTAGAGATGAAGTTAAAAAGTTGAAGAAAAATAATCCAAATATTCAAGAGTTTGATTTGTTTGAAATGGTTGTAGAATTCTTAAAAAAAGAAGGATACTTAGATACAGTAAAAGAATACGAGACACAATATGATTCAAATATATTATTGAGTCAATTGTTTCAACCATTTTTATCACTCGAAGAAGATAATAATCCTGTGATGCAATATTTTATTGATAATGTAAAAGATGATGGAAATCACATTGTATTAATAACTGGTGTTGGAAAGGTTTATCCAATAATTAGAAGCCATACAATACTAAATAAATTACAACCAGTGATAAAGAAAAATCCAGTGGTTATGATGTACCCTGGAAGATATGATTTAAATAATTCAATGTGCCTAAGATTGTTTGATAGATTAGGCGACGATAATTACTATAGAGCCTTCCCATTAGAGGAAAGAATGACTAGGAGGTAAATAACTATGATGAAAATAGAAAAATTATTTAAGAAAGATATAAATCGTGATATTCAAGGTGTCGTTACTATTGGTAATGAAGAAGAATCAAGAAAAAAACAAGAGCTAGAAGAATATGTTTGTACTCAAGAAGTAATTAAAAACTTTAGAACATTCTTCAGTGCATATAAAAAATCTATAAGTCAACCAACTGAACAAGTTGGATCATGGATTACAGGTTTCTTTGGTTCTGGTAAATCTCACTTCTTAAAAATATTAGGTTATTTACTTTCTAATGAAATTGTTGATGGAAAGCATGCAGTTGAATATTTCGATGAAAAAATAAAAGATGAAATGATTAAAGCTGATATGCAATTATCTGCTAATCAAAATAATTTAGTCGTTTTATTTAATATTGATGCAAAAGCAAAATCTGATGCTAAAAACAAAAATGTTTCTATTATGGAGACTATGCTAGGAGCATTTAATGAGAAATTAGGATATTTTGGTGTTACTCCTTGGCTTGCAGAGTTTGAAAGAAATCTTGATAATGAAGGACTTTACGATTCTTTTAAAGAAAAGTTTTCTCAAAAAACAGGAAAAGTATGGATTGATTCAAGAAGAGTCGCATTAATTTTTACAGATAAGATTGCAGAAGTATTATCTGAATTAAAAGGCATTTCTATGGAATCTGCTAAGGCATATATTCAAGATGCTCAAAAGAATTATTCATTAAGCATTGAAGAATTCTCTAGAATTGTTGCTGAATACATTAAAAAGACAGGAAGAAGAGTAGTATTCCTAATTGATGAAGTTGGTCAATTTATCGGAACACGTGGTGAATTGATGCTTGGACTTCAAACAGTTGAAGAAGAATTAGGAAAAGCATGTAAAGGAAAAGCATGGATTGTTGTTACATCACAACAAGAAATCAAGGAATTAGTTGAAAGTGCTAATAGAAATGCACAAAATGACTTTTCAAAAATTCAAGGTAGATTCCCTGTAAGATTAATGATGTCATCATCAAATGCTGATGAAGTTATTAAAAAGAGATTATTAGATAAAACTGATGATTCAGCAAATATTTTAGGTGCTTTATACACTGAAAATAAAGATAGATTAAACAATTTATTAATATTCCCACAAAAGCCAAAATGGACTGGTTATGAAAATGAAAAACAATTCATAGATTGTTATCCATTTGTAAATTATCAATTTGAATTGCTTCAATTAACATTCACAGCAATAAGAGAAAGTGGTATGTCAGAAGGTAAGCACATTTCTTCTGGTGAAAGAAGTTTAATGAATGCTTTCCAAAAGAGTGCTATTTCTAAGAAGGATAGAGAAATTGGTGAGTTAATACCATTTAATGCTTTCTATGAAACTATTGAAGAATTCATGGATCATGACATTAAAAAGATTTTTGCTAGTGCAGAAAGAAGACTATCTAATCCGTTTGATATTGAAGTTTTAAAAGTGTTATTTATGCTTAAGAACGTTAAAGATATGGAACCAACACTAGAAAGAATATCTACTTTAATGGTTACTCATATTAATCAAGATAAGAAAGAATTAAAAGATAGAATTAAAGAATCTTTAGAAAGACTTATTGGTGAAACACTAGCTCAAAAGAATGGTGAAAGATACGAATTCTTAACAAACAAAGAGCGAGATGTTAATAGAGAGATTAATAAAACTCAATATTCTACATCTGAAGTAATCAATAAGATTAGAGAAATTATCTTTGATAATGTTGTTGAAATTGGTAATAAATTCACATATGGTAAATACCAATTCAGCTTAAATCGTTATGTTGACGATAATATTCAAGGAACTGATTCACAAGATAACCTTACAATAAAGATTTATACTCCTTGGACTAAAAATGAAAAGGATTTAAGAGTTGAATCCATGTCTGGTGCTTTAGTTGTTGATTTAACTAATGGTGCATATCTTGAAGAATTAATTCAAGCTAATAGAATTCAAACTTTTGATAGAAACAATGCTTCTGGTGCTGATTCAGTATTAATCGATATTTTAACAAAGAAGAGAGCTGAAGCAGAAGAAAGAATTAAGAGAGCAGAAAAGAATATCCGTTCATCGATTGAAGACTGTTCAATTTATCAAAATGGTTCTGAAATTGTATCTTCTAGTAAGGATGCAAAGAAACGTATATTAGAAGGTTTAGAAAAAGTATTAAAGAATAAATATCATAAGATTGATTATGTTAAGACTTTTATAAATAAAGCTGAAGATATATCAGTTATTTTAAGAAATCAACAACAAAGCATGTTTGATGATATTTTCTCAACTGATTCTAATGGCTTAGCCTTAAAAGAAGTGTTTGATTTTATCAAAGATGAAAAAACATGGCAAAGAAAAGTTACTATGTCTTCATTAACTACTAAGTTTGGCAAAGCTCCATTTGGATATAGAGCAAATGATGTTAGAGGTTTAGTTGCCACATTATTACATGCAGAAAAATTAAAATCAAAGATTTCTGACCAATTACAAAATATTCATTCTCAAAACTTTATTTGGGAATTCTCTCATGGCTCACAAGATGAAAGAATTGTTATTGAGATTCAAACAGAAGTTGATCCACAAATCTTAATGAAAGTTAAGAGAATTATGAAGGATGCATTTGATGTAACTATAAATAATAAAGAAAATGATTTGAGAGATGAATCTTTGCAATTCTTTAAGGCAAAGATTGACGATTTAAGAAAAATATCTGATGGCCAACAAGGCCAATATCCAGGCAAATCATTAGTAGAAGAAATGTTATCAGTATTTGCTACTATCACAGCTTCTAGTGATTCGGAGACAGTGTTTAATAAAATCATTTCTAAAGAGAATGACTTGAATAGATTTGGTGGAAAGATTGATTCTATAATTGCTTTCTATAATCAAGCTGGTTCACAAATGAAAACTTGGAATGCGGCAAAAGACATTTATAGTTATTATCGTGAAAATCAATTATTTATTCCTGAACTTGAAGATATGAGTGATTTAATTGGTGAAATTACAGATATTTTAGGTATGGATGAACCATTCAATTCCATTGCTAAACTTGGAACATTAGTTCAACAAGCAAATGAAATAAAAAATGGATTATTAGGAAAGAAAGTTGAGATTGCAAAGAAGACAATTAATGATTCGCTTGATTTAATAACAAAAGAATATAGTGAAGCAATGAATAAGACTTATTCTAAAGAAGAAACAAAAGAATCAATTGAAACGTTATATCAATCAGAAAAGAGTTTATATAGCAATTTACTAGGAATGCTAGATACTTTCGATAAAATATCATCTTCTGAAATGAAAGCTGTTCAAGAAGTAAATACCTTTAGAGCAGAACTTGCAAAGATAATAGCAGCAGATGGTGGAGTTAAACCACTTAAAAAAGTTAATGTTAAGGCATCTAATTTAATTCCAGTTGCTAATAGAAAGATTACATCAAAAGATGATATAGACCATTTGGTTGATAATATTAAAACACACTTAGAATCATTACTTAAGGATAATGAAGAAGTAGATATCGATTAGGAGGACTTTTAGATGAATAAGAAAGCTTTACTTGAATATGCATTATTTGCAAGAAAAGAATTAGAAACGCAAATAGCATTATCATTAAACAAATTAGGTATATATAAAGACCATATAACAAAAGCAAATGTTGTTGGTGACTTTACTATTATTGAAGGAACTCAAGAAACATTTCCTAAAAGAGTATATGCGTTAAGAAACAGTATTGTTGAAAATGAATTTCATTTAAAAAATCAGAAATTTGATAATGTTGTAGAAGAATTTGCATATACTTGGTTTAATAGAATTGTTGCTATTAGATTCATGGAAGTTCATGATTATTTTCCTCATGGATTTAGAGTTTTAACCTCTAGAGATGGATCTTATGAGCCTGAAATTTTAAAGAATCTTCCGTATGTACTAGACGAATTAGATTTAAAAGAATCAGTTATCAGATCTTTAAAAGAACAAAATAAGACAGAAGAATTATATCGCTATGTTTTGTTTAAACAATGTAATAGATTGTCTAAAGTATTCCCTGAATTATTTAAAAGAGGGGATGAATATTTAGAATTATTACTTCCAAACAACTTATTGTCACAAGATTCTATTATTAGAAAACTTGAAACTATTCCAGAAGAAGATTTTTTAAATGATGTAGAAATAGTTGGATGGTTATATCAATATTATGTAGCATCAAATAGAGAAGAATTTAGGAAAGCAAAAGTTGTAACTAAAGATTTGATTCCTACATTATCTCAAATATTTACGCCTGATTGGATTGTAAGGTATATGGCTGAAAATTCAGTTGGTAGATTATGGTTAGAATCATATCCTAATTCTTCATTACGTAGTGATTTAAAGTATTATGTAGATGATGCTAAGCAAGATGATGAAACAAATAAAAAACTAGAAGAAATTAAATATAAGAATGTTGATCCTGAAAAAATCAAAGTTATCGAACCGTGTAGCGGTAGTGGTCACATTTTGGTATATGTGTTTGATTTACTATTCAAGATGTATTTAGAAAAAGGTTATAACTCAAAAGATATCCCTAGCCTAATTCTAAAGAATAATTTATATGGTTTAGATATTGATAAAAGAGCTGCTCAATTAGCACAATTCTCTTTAATCATGAAAGCTAGATCTATTGATAATAGATTCTTTAATGAAGATAGATTTGTTAGACCTAGAGTATTTGAAATCATTGATAGTAAATTATTAAAAGAGACCAACTATCGTGAAAGTATGAAATCATTACATTTTAGTGAAGATTCAATAAAAATGGTTGATTTCTTATATGATACCTTTGAAAACGCGAAGATAATAGGCTCTTTGCTAAAAGTTCCTGCAAGAGATTATACTGGATTATTGGATGACATTAAGCGCTGTAAAGAAAATGAATATCCAAATCTATTAGAAATGAATTTCTTTAATGCTGGAATCGATTGCATTAAATATTTAGTCAAAGTTGCTATGACTTTATCTAGAAAATATGATGTAGTAATTACTAATCCGCCATATCTAGGGATTAGTAATCTCGAAGAACCTGGAAAATCATATTTAATTAAAAACTATCCAGATAGTAAATCAGATATGTTTGCTATGTTTATGGAAGTAGATTACATAAAGAAAAATGGTTTTAGAGCATTAGTAAATCCAGATTCATGGATGTTCTTGGTTAGCTTTGAAAATTTAAGAAAGAAGATTATTAAGAATGAAATGGTTGTGAGTATGCTTCACCTAGGAATGGGTGCCTTTGATGCGGTCGTTCAAACAACAACATTCGTTCTAAGAAATACAGCTATACCTTCAAATGGTGTATATTTCCGTCTTGTAGATGAAAAAGACAAAGAAGCTGCATTCCTTGCGGGGGGGGGGTATAGTAATGAATCTTAGTTGCTATTCAAATATACCTGGAACTCCAATTGCATATTGGCTATCTCAAGGAATAATTAATTGCTTTAATAAAGGAATTCAATTATCTGATATTGCTACAGTTAGAAATGGGTTGAAAACAGGCAATAATGACACATTTGTGCGATTTTGGTATGAGGTTAATTCAATAGATTCTTTCTTAAATCCTACTGATTATATTCAAGCAGTGCATTCGGGGAAAACTTGGTTCGCATACAATAAAGGTGGCGAGTTTAGAAGATGGTTTGGAAACGATTATTATGTATTAAACTGGAAAAATAAAGGTCAAAGAGTAATTGGAAAAGCAAAAGAAGAGAAAAGAAATGTACAAGATTATCCTGATTCATTCAAATTTATACCTATTGTAACGTGGTCACTTATCACAAGCTCAAAGCCATCTTTTAGATACAAGACTGGTAATATATCTGATATTTGTGGCATGTCTATTTATTCATTTGATGCAGATTTAGATTATTTGCTAGCTTTTAGTAACACTAGCATTTCTTTATATATTCTAGATGCATTAAATCCAACTTTAAATTATCAAGCCGGAGACATAGGAAGACTTCCAATTATTTATGATAATAAGCAAAAAGGCAGAATTGATTCTATATCTAAAAAAAATATAGAATTATCAAAAAATGATTGGGATAAATATGAATCATCGTGGAATTTTAAAAGGCATCCACTAGTATAGGAGGTTTATATGCAAATTAGATATGAATTTAATAATAAAAATTTTAATTTAATACCAGGGGCTCCAATTGCTTATTGGGTTAGTCAAAAATTTGTTAAACCTTTCGAAGTTGGATCCTTGTTGGCTGATCTTATTCCAGTAAAGAAAGGTATGGATACTGGAGATAATGATAAATACTTAAGATTATGGTATGAAACTGATTATACGAAAGTAGATTTGTTTAATCATAGTAAAGTATATATTCCATATGATAAAGGTGGAGATTTCCGTAGATGGTATGGTAATAATGATTATGTTTTAAATTGGAAAAATGATGGATATGAACTTAAACATTCAAAAGCAAATTTAAGAAGCATGCATTTGTACTTTAAACCATCTATCACTTGGAGTGCATTAACCTCATATTTATCTAGTTTTAGATATAGCTCATTTAATGGTTGTTTTGATAGTGCTGGATCTTCAATGTTTCCCGAAAAAACTAAAACAAATTATTATTTAGGATACTGTAATTCCGTATTAGCAAATTATTTTTTAGACGTAATAAATCCAACATTGAATTATGGTGCAGGATCTGTAGGTATGCTTCCTGTTATTAATACAATTTTTGATATTGATGAAATAGATAAAATCGTGAATCAAAATATATCAAAATCAAAAATAGATTGGGATTCATTTGAAACTTCATGGGATTTCAAAAAGCATCCATTGATTTAGGAGGTAGTTCAAATGGGAATTAAATTAGAAGATAAATTTAAAGCATGGGAAGAAGAATGTAGACAACGTTTTGAAACCCTTAAACATAATGAAGAAGAATTAAATAAAATTTTTATTGATATTTATGGTCTTCAAGATGAATTAACTCCTGAAGTTGCTGATAAAGATGTAACTGTAAGACTTGCTGATAAGGAAAGAGAGATTAAATCTCTTATATCTTATTTTATTGGTTGTATTATGGGTAGATACTCTTTAGAACAAGAAGGCCTAGTCTATGCTGGTGGTACCTTTGATGCGTCTAAATATGGTGATTATGTTGATGCAGATGGTGTTGTTCCAATTTATAGATTCGTAGGAATTGAAGATGGTTTAACTACAGGTATTTGTAATATGGTAAAGCGTGTGTATGGTGACACTTACTATAAAGAAAATCTTGATTTTATTGCTGAAGCTTTAGGAAGAAAACCTGAAGAAGGTGCAGAAGAAGCCATAAATAGATATTTAAATGATGGTTTTTATGATGACCATGTAAAAATTTATCAGAAAAGACCAATCTATTGGATGCTATCAAGCGGTAAGCAAGGAGCATTCAAATGCTTAATTTATTTACATAGATACAATAAAAACACATTAGCTTTAATTAACACAAAATATTTCTTACCAAGAACTGCAATGTATAAAGCTGAAAGAGAAAGATTAGAATTTAAATTAGTTAATGCTGATATTAGAGAAAAGAAAAAAATAGAAAAAGAATTAGCTGTTATTGAGGCATGTGAAGAAGAACTTCTTGAATATGGACAAGTATTAGACCATATGGCTAATCAATTCATTGATATTGATTTAGATGATGGTGTTAAGGTTAATTATGTTAAATTCCAAGGAGTTGAGCTAGAAGTCAATGGAGCTAGAATCAAAAAGAATTTATTAGTTCCATTTGGATTGGAAGAAAAAAAGAAGTAGGAGGTTTAAAAAATGGATAATAGTAGTTATCAAGAGGCAAGATTACAACTTATTAAAATGTTTAATAAACCTTCTGATTTTAGACATATTATCTTTTGGTATGACCCTAATGGAGATTTTCTAGATGATATAAAAGCTGATAGTTTTAATGAAGCTAAAATAGTCGTTTACGAAAATAATCCATTTACGATTAAGACTTTACTTGAAATAGAAGATACTACATCAAATTATTTGGTATATTTTCCATGTAATAGACCAAAAGATATTGAGAATTGGTTATTAGATACTTTACTATATTCAGATGAATATTATGCTGATATGGTTGCTTTAACCATGAGAAAATTAGGACTTGAATCATCTAAGTTAAGAGATGTAATTCAAAGTCATTTATCATTCTTTGATAATAAAGATAGAATTAATCAATTAAGTAAAAGAATCGATATAAATGATGAAACAAAGCCAAACGATTTTGAAATGGCTATGATGGCATCATTAGTCAAAGCTGAATATGATAAAATCGACTACATTTTAAAAGAATTAATCTTTGATTACGATAATGGTAAAAAGTATAAAGATTTAGAAAAATTTAATTTCAAGAATCTTTTATGGGATTTGATTGGTGAGCAATATTGCTATAGTGGTGAAGAAAAGATTGAAAACTTGATTAAATCTTTCTTAGTTACATCAGTTAATCAAAATAAGTCATTAATTATTGATACACCTGTATGGAAAAATCTAATTATTAAGAATTCAAGCGAAGCTTGTTGTTATTTTGTTAATGAAATATTAAAGAAGGATAAGAGATATTCTGATTTACAAGAAGATATTGCTAACATTCTTAGAATAGAAGATTTAATTAAGTCAAAAGGTATTGATTCAATTAAATCGTCAGATGAATTTAAAGTGTTTGATAGATATATTATAAATACAATTGTTAAATCTTTAATTGATGGTTCATATGATTTTGATTTTTATTTAAAAGTAATCAATGATTATCGTTTAACTACAAGATGGTATGATGAATATATAAATGAGTATGAATTTTTAAGATATTCTATTCTTCTTAAGAAAACATCTGATATGGTTATTGAACATGATTTGATGCCTCAAGACTATGTCCATAAATATTGCGATTCATATTATTTAGTTGATAATTATTATCGTCATGCCATAAGCGAGTATTCAAAAATTAACGAACCAACAGATAATGAAACTAAATTAATTGAAGATATCGATAATACTTATGAAAATAAATTCTTGTCTAGAATAGGTGGAGAATTCTCAAGAGCATTAAAGAAAATTGAACCTAATTATGATTTTGGCTCAATAGAATTATCTAAATATTTCTTCAAGAATAGAATGAATAGATTAGCTAAAAAGCAATTCGTTATTATCTCAGATGCTTTAAGATATGAAGTGGCTGTTGATTTGGTTAATGAACTTAATAGATATGAAAAGTTTAATGGTCAAGCTAAACTTGAACATCAAATTACGACATTACCATCAATAACTATGTTTGGTATGGCCTCATTATTACCAAACGAAAAAATAAGTTATGATAATAAACAAGTTTATGTGGATGGTAAGCCTACTAACTCAACAGAGGCCAGAAACAAAATATTAAGCGATAGAAATAGTAGTTATAGCGCTATTCAATCTGAAAAGATAATGGCTATGACTAGAGACGAACTTCGCGAATATATGAATGATAAGACTGTTGTTTATATTTATCATGATGTAATTGATAATGCTGGTGAGCATGAATTTGGTGTGTTTGAAGCTTGTGAAAAAGCAATTAGTGAATTAGTTGATTTGGTTAAGAAGTTATATAATACACTTCAAATTTCAAATTACATTATTACATCAGATCATGGTTTCATTTATCGAAATAAAAAGATTGATGCATCTAGTAAATATTTATCATTTGCATCACTTGGTTTAGATGATTATTCACAAAGATATGCTGTTATTGATGATTTAACTGAATTAAGTGATTCTAATCATTTTAAGATGGATTATTTAGGTGGAACTAATTCAAATGTATATGTTCCATATTCTTATAATTTATATCGAAAAGCTGGTGGTGGTATTCAGTATATTCATGGCGGTGCATCACTTCAAGAACTGATTACTCCGATTATTACTTTATCTGAAATGAGAAGTAGGGCTGCGGATAATACTGTAGAATCTGTTAAGGTTAGATTGAAGACAGCAACTCATAAAATAATGAATAAGTCGTTCTCACTTCAATTTGAACAATTAGAAAAGGTTGAAGGAAAGAAAGTATCTGCAACACTTAATGTTTATTTTGTAGATGAAAATAATGAAGCAATAAGCGATAAAAAGTTATTAATTGCTAATAAGATTACTGATAATTTACAAGAAAGAACTATTGATATGAGATTCTTATTAAAGAATCAGGAATACGATAGAAATAAGAGATATTATCTAACAATTGAAAATAGTGAAACTGGTGTTGTTTTAGAACAAATCCAATTCGTTATTGATATTGTTAAATTTAAAATGTTCTAGGAGGTAATTCAAATGGATGAACTTGATAGAAAGATATATGATTCCTTTGCAGGAAGAGTAGTAAAAAAAGGTGCCACAAAGTTAATTAAAGGATCATCAAATGTTCCTACATACGTTCTTGAATACCTTTTAGGCACATATTGTACTTCTGATGATGAAAAAGAAATTGAAAGAGGTATAGAACAAGTTAAAAAGATTCTTGCTGAAAACTACGTTAGAAATGATGAAGTTGAACTAATAAGATCTAGAATAAGGGAAAATGGTTCATACAACGTTATTGATATTGTCGATGCAAGATTTAATGAAAAACACAATGTTTATGTAGCTCATCTTCACAATATGGGAATTAGCGATGTTATAGAAGATAGCTATATAAAAGAAAATGAAAGATTATTAAGTGATGGTATTTGGTGTATTGTTGAACTTTCATATGAGTTTAATGAAGATGATGGTGGAGCATTTAAGATTAACGAAATAACTCCAATTCAAATGCCAGGGTTTGAACTAAATGAAATAATTGATGCTAGAAAGAATTTCACTAAAGAAGAATGGATAGATTTAATTATTAGAAGCTGCGGTATGGAGCCATCTTGCTTTGATGAAAGAGTTAAGTGGCATATGCTTGCAAGAATTCTTCCTATGATTGAGGCAAATATGAACTTATGTGAACTTGGACCTAGAAGTACAGGTAAATCTCATATCTATAAGGAATTGTCTCCTAACTCAATTTTACTTTCAGGAGGTCAAACAACAGTAGCTAATCTTTTCTATAACATGAATAGAAGACAAGTTGGACTTGTTGGCATGTGGGATGTAGTTGCTTTCGACGAAGTAGCTGGTATTAATTTTAAAGATCATGATGGCGTTCAAATAATGAAGGACTACATGAATAGTGGTTCATTTGTTAGAGGTAAAGAATCTATCATTGCAAAAGCATCTATGGTTTTTGAAGGAAATATCAATCAAAGTGTTGAATCACTATTAAAAACTTCAACATTGTTTGAACCATTTCCTGAAGCTATGATTGATACTGCTTTCTTAGATAGAATGCATTTCTATCTTCCTGGATGGGAAGTTCCAAAATTAAGACCTGAATTCTTTACTGATAGTTGGGGATTTATTTCAGACTATTTTGCAGAATTCTTAAGAGAAATGAGAAAGAGAAATGAATCTAGCTGTTATCATAAATATTTCAAATTAGGTAGATGCTTAAATCAAAGAGATACAATGGCAGTTAATAAAACTGTATCTGCAATGTGTAAGCTTTTATATCCTGATAATAATTATTCTAAAGAAGATATTGAAGAAATCTTAAAATATGCTTTAGAAGGAAGAAGAAGAGTAAAAGAGCAGCTAAAGAAACTTGGTGGAATGGAATTCTATGACACTATGTTCTCTTATATTGATTTAGAAACTATGGAAGAAAAGTTTGTATCAGTTAAAGAACAAGGTGGAGGGAAATTAATTCCAGAAGGCAATTCTAGTGCTGGTACTGTATACGCAATTTGCAATAGTAGCTCAATGATTGGTGTGGCTAGAATTGAATGCTCTTTAAATGAAAAAGGTAGCGGTAAGTTTGATGTTACTGGTTTAGGTAATTCAAAAGAATTAAAAGAATCAGTTAAGACAGCACAAAACTACTTTAGAGCTAACGCTAAACATATTAGTCAAACCATTTCATTAGATCAAAAAGATTATTTGACTCATGTAGAAGACTGCATGGGCATTGGAATTGATTCATCATTAAGTTTAGCTACTTATGTCTCATACATTAGTGCAGCATTAGGCAGACCATTAGCTGCTCAACTTATGGTATTAGGTTCTATGAGCATTGGTGGAACTGTAAATAAGGTAGATGATTTAGCTAATGCACTTCAAGTGTGTTTCGATGCTGGTGCTAAAAAGATTTTATTACCTATGAGTAGTGCAGCTGATATTGCAACTGTACCAGCTGATTTATTTGCTAAATTCCAAATTAGTTTTTACAGTAGTCCTGAAGATGCAGCTGTAAAAGCATTAGGTATTGAGTAGTTAATATAAAAAGGGAGGAAAGGCAATTTGAGTGGATTTTTAGATTTTATTTCTAACTTCATAGAGATTACCGGCAATTCGACGGTAGATTCAATAATCCTTACTATTATAGGCTTAATTGCCTTTCTAGTAGCTTTCGGATTTGTAGGTATGATATTTGATGCTCTAGGTATTTATGATTCAGATTTAATGAGTGATACTCATTGGATAGTTAGAGTGATTGTATTTCTAGGGCTTTCTTTTATATGCATAGAAATTGCTAAATTTATTAAATGGTTATTTAGTTTTCAGTGGTGGATTTATCTTATTGCAGGAATAGTTCTTATAGGAATAATAATTCTTTTGTTTGTAATAAAACATAGGATTATGAAGAAAAAATCAGTAGTTTCTAAAAATGAAAAAGTAGAAGAAGTATCAAAAACAACTGAAAAAACAAAGGAAGAAATAGTTACAATCGATAAAGATCATTGTCCTAGATGTGGCGGATTGCTTGTTAAACGTCATGGCCCATATGGTAATTTTTATGGATGTGAAAACTTTCCAATTAATAATTGTAGATATACAAGAAAGTTTAAATAGGAGGAATAATAATGGAGTTCTTTAAAAAAATAAAATTGAATATTATACCAATATTTAAACAAACAATTTTATTGTCTGGATCAATTTTCTCAGTTCTAACAATTGTATTATCTTTTATTACATGGGAAGATATGAAAATTGAAAATATTTGGACTAAGATATTCATATTATTTGGAATTATATTAGGTTCATTTTTGATATCATTAGTTTTTATTGTAGTTATTTTAAAAAACAAAAGATTATGGGCTAACGGAAAAAATAAAGTATTAGCTTTTTATGGCGATTTATTTAAAATAACGAACAAACAAGAAAAAAAGATCGTTGTAATTCCAGTAAATGATACATTCGAGACAATTGTTGATGATGATTTGGTTCAAGATAAACCTCTTGTTTCTTTAACTACAATTCATGGTCAATGGATAAAGTACATGAATTCTAAAGGAATAGATTCTAAAACGCTTAGTACTATGATTTCTGACAATCTTAAAAACAGAAAGATAGTGCCAATCAAGGTGTATACTAGTGAAGAAAAAAACAGAGGTAACAAAGAGTCATATGAATTAGGGACAATTGCAACTATAAACGGTGAAAATAATACTACATTTTATTTAATAGCTATTTCTAAATTTGATGAGAATAATAAAGCTAACTCATCTAGAAAAAAGATAAGAAATTGTGTAGATGAATTGATTGAATTTTATGATACTAATGGTCAGGGATATCAAATTTTCATTCCTTTGTTTGGAACTGGTAGATCTAGAGCAGACTTGAATCATCAACAAGCATTTAAAATTATAAAAAATGCTGTTTTAACAAATGAAAAATCGATTCATGGAATTATTAATATTGTTGTTTACAAAAAAGATAAAGATAAAGTATCTATATTTAAATAGGAGGGAAGTATGGCGTATAGAAATAAAACATATATTGCTTTTGATGGTGATAACGATATGCAATATTATAGAGTTATGACTGCGTGGGCTAGCAATAAATCTATAGATTTCGATTTTTATGATGCTCATGAATTAAATTATTCCCATGATTGGGCGCAAACCGAAAGCATCAAAAGACAATTGCATGAACGTTTGGTAAATAGTAAGTTGTTTATTTTACTTATTGGTAATTCAACTAAAAGATTAACTAGATTCGTTGAATATGAGGTAGAAACAGCAATGAGACTGAAGCTTCCTATTATATGTGTCAATTTGAATGGAAATAGGCAGATGGATAGTTTATCCCCTGATTGGTTTGGAGAGTATCCAAGAGTATACGTTTCATTTAAAGAGAAAATAATAAAGCATGCCATGGATAATTGGCCAACTGATAGAAATTGTTTATATGGAAGAGGTTCCTACTATTATAACGATAACGTTTATAGTTCATTAGGAATTGGTAGGTGGGAATAATATGGAATATAGAACAAAAACATACATTGCGGGTGACTGGACAGGAGATCAAGATGCAATTAGTAAATTATATGAATGGAAAAATAATTCCAAATTGATTCTTGATTTTGTTGATGCACATGAATATACACAAGCTTCTGATGATGATTTATTTTGTAGTATAAAATCATCACTTAGAAAAAGACTAAATGTTTCAAAGACTTTTGTTTTAATTGTTGGAAAACAAACTAAGCTTTTAACAAAAGGTAGCTGCCAATTTTGTAAGAGTTATAGTAGTTATCACACTAGATGTTATAGGGATTACAGTGTTGATTATAGAAGTTATATAGAATATGAATGCCAAATGGCAATTAAAGATTATAATGACGGTCTATTAAAGAAAATAGTAATTATTTATAATTATGCAAATGTGGATAAGAGTAAGTGCCCAGATTGTATTAAAAATTATGGTAAGCATATAGTTATGTATTATCATGGACAAGATGGTAAAGACTATTGGAATTATTCTGAGATTAAAGAAGCACTATCATAAAAATTAATGCTTTATTAGGAGGTACTAATTATGTCTCAAAAAGACGTTATTGTAGAACTTTTGACAAAGAATAAAGTGATGACACAATCTGATTTTTCAATTGAGATGTATGGCGATAATAAGCATCTGCCTAATGTTTATGCATCATTAATGTCTTTAGTAAAGTCGGGAATTGTTGTAAGAACAGGAGATCGCCCATCATATTATTCTTTATCAAATGCTGATTTGAGTGATTTGATGAAATTTCATAAGAATGAATCAGAACGAATAGTACATAAAAAATCTAAAATTTCAATACCAACTCCATCTAATGAACAAGTTGAATATTGGCTAAGAACATGGGACTCGTTACCTGATTATACAGTTCAAGAAGAAGCTATTAATGAATTATTTCAAGGACAATATAAATCCAACCAAAGTTTAAAAAATATAATAATTAAGTGCTCTGTCTTAAACGACTTCTATAGCACTAATATTTTTAAAGTTTATCCAGTAGCATGTCATATTTTGAAATTGGATATTGATGAGAGGTTAAACAAAGGTGATATCTCTATTGTTAATGAAATAGCAAACAATAAAATTGCTAATAAAGAGAAAAACTTCTATTCATTTGCATCAAAATATTGTAGTCACCATAATCAAGATGACTATCCAATTTACGATTCATATGTAGATCAAATGTTAAGACATTTTAGAAATGCCGATGGATTTACATATTTTTATAATGATGACTTAAAGGATTATAAGAAATTTAAAGATATTCTATTAGAATTTAAAAAGTATTATAAGCTTGATGAGTATTCTCTAAAAGACTTAGACAAATATTTATGGCAAGCAGGGAAAAAATATTATCCAAAAAAATATAAGAAAAAAAGCAGGTGATTGTTGTGATAGGTGAAGATATTTCAAAGGATCTAGTTTATTCTACTGTTAGATTAACATGCTTCAATGATAAAACAATTTCAAGAGGCACCTCATTCTTTATGACTTATGAATTTGAAAATACAAACATTACCGCATTGGTTACTAATAAACATGTTGTATGTGAAGATGAAGGAAAAACGGTTGTATATAAGAATGCTAAATTTGTAATTTCATGCATAGAAAACGGGAAAATAAAAGACGACAAAAAAGTAGAATTTATTATAGACGACTTAGACAAACGTATAGTATTCCACGATAATCCAAACGTTGATTTATGCTTTATTTTTGTAAATGACAAGATAAATGAGAGTATCAAATTGGGAAATAATATATATTATAAGTCATTAAATACAAATCTAATCATTAATGATGAGTACTCCAAGACACTAAAACCAATAGAAGATGTTATTATGATCGGATATCCAATTGGATTAATAGATGAATACAATAACAAACCAATTGTTAGAAAAGGAATAACAGCCACATCATACTCGTTAGATTATAATGGAAAAAAAGAATTTTTAATTGATGTTGCCTGCTATCAAGGATCAAGTGGCTCTCCTGTTTTTATAAGGCAAGATGGTCTTGGAAAGGAACAAACAGCAAACGGATTAACAATTGGTTTGACTACAAACTATTCTTTTTTGGGTGTATTGTATGCTGGTCCATATAATGTGGTCGAGGGTGAAATAGGAATTTCAGAAATACCATGTAAAATGGTGCCGATATCAAAGACTAAAGTGATGATTAATTTAGGCTGTGTGATTAAACCATGCAGAATAATGGAATTATTTGAAAAGGTAAGAAATGATCAACAAAAATAGAATTACAATAAATATAATCTCAATTGTTTTGTTTGCAATATTCACATTTTCGTTAACTTCTTGTGGTAAATCAAACAGCACACCTACTCCAACTACTGATGAGCCTAGTACAACAATTACTACTCCATCAGATGATAATCAAACAACTAAGGAAGATGAAACTGCCAATATGAAATTAACATTAAAAATAGATGGTATAGAAGTAGATGTAATATGGGCTGATAATGATTCGGTAAAAGCTTTGAAGAATCTTGCTAAAAATGGATTAACTATTAATATGAGTAAGTATGGTGGCTTTGAACAAGTAGGATCTATTGGTTCTACATTACCATCATCTGATACTAGAATAACTACTAGTCCAGGAGATATAGTTTTATACTCATCAAACCAAGTAGTAATATTCTATGAATCTAATACATGGTCTTATACTAAATTAGGACACATCAATTTATCCAAAAGTGAATTAAAAGATTTACTTGGTGATGAAAATGTTGTGATTACACTTGATTTAAAATAGGTAAGAATACTTAGAGTTCTAGATTTATTTCTAATTATGGTGTATACTTAAATCGATAATTTAAAGTACCAGAAAGTCGAGGAAGGGCTCGAAGGAGGTACTTGTTTATGGATTATCAAAAAGCCATATTAGATAAAGTATCAACTGGTTTGAGGCTAAGAACGCTTCGTTGTAAATCAGCTCTAACTCATGAAGATTTAGCTGGTTTGCTCCAATTAAAATCACCTAGAGTGATATACGATTGGGAAAGCGGAATGAAAATTCCTAATGCTGAAAACTTGTATAATCTTGCTCTAATATTCAATATGAAAATGGAGGACTTACTCGTAATGAGATAAGCCTCTTTTTCTTTAATTTGAACTATAGTACATTTTTAACATTGAATTGCTTTGTTATAATATTAGGGAATTAGGAAATTATGCTTATAATATTGCTAAAATTAGCAGAATTATGGTATAATTAAGAATAGATACAAATGCATGTTCTGAAATAGTGGAGTAAGAACTTTACCTATATGAAATGTTGGAGCGAATCTTATGGTTGGGATATACCATATGAGGAGTAAACCAATAGTCAAAAACTAAATTTCAAGAGTGGTATTGCGTGTCTAAACAAAATAACATATGAAGAGGATAAATGTTATTGAAGTGGCGATAGGCTAATACCTACCGTCACTTTTTCGTTTTAAGGAGGTGTCAATAACATGAAGAAAAAAAGCAAAGTTATAGGCAAAGACTATGATAAATTAGAGAAAGATAATCTATGTGATAGAATCGATTATTATGGCCTTATCGCTAAAGATGGCAGAATTAAAATTGACACAAAAAGATATAAGAAATTCTTTGTTATCCCTGATAGTAAAATTGAAAATAGACATTCTGTTTATTACCTTCCTACCAAGCAACATAGATCTGATTATAAATGTAATTGGTTTAGAGATTTATTAGCAGGATATAAACAATTATGGTTTAGAGAATATAAGAGTTTTATTGATAGTATAAAGACTCCTAAGCAAGTAGAAGATAATGCAAGATTATCTTATCTTTCTGATGGCGTTTTGGAATATGATGAAGCTAATGCTAAAGCATTTGTTGCAGGAATGAAAAGAGCTAAAGATTATAAAGTAATTATAAAATCTTTATATGCACAATTCTTTCATCAATTAATGTCCAGTATTGATGCACTATGCTTAAAGATGCTAACAGCATGTGGATATAAAGAAGAAGATTATACAAAAAAACAATTTGATATTTATATGCAAGGTTTACAAGGTGATAGTGCATTATCATTTAGGCAATATACAAATTATCCTTTATATGATAGAGCATTTACTGTTTGGAATTTTCTAAAGCATAATTCTCTTAGATCATATAGGATTTTAAAACAATGGTATCCTAAAATGGTCTGGGACCCAGAAGATAAATATCAAAATGGTGAATCTGCACTTACTGTTGTCAAGCTAGATGAAAAATTTATCTTAGATTGTTTAGATAATTTACATTTATTCTTTGATGAATTATGTGCGAGAGCTTTTGGTGAAAATGTGGATGATGCTCAATGGGATTATGATGATTATTTTGAAGAAGTAGTTCGAAATCAAATTGACGTAATAGTTAACCCACAAGACTTGTGATGAAATTATGGAGGTGATTTACATATGGGGTATTTATATCTTAATTTTTTAGAAAATATGAATCAAGGTAGTAAAAGCTGGGATGACTTTTATACATCTTCATTGAAAGAACAGTATGAAGTCATTAAAAGAAAGGTCGGCTTAAATGTTAACCTTCAAGAATTCTTATCATACGCTTTTCCTACGCAAACATCAAAAAACTATTACATTTCAATGCCTAGCTTTGATAGAAGAGTTAAGCATGACAGAAGAGGCAAAGATGTAATTTATAATATTGTCATTCGTCCTGAAAAGGATTCATACTTAAATAATGTTGTACCTAGTAATTATGATTTAATGATAATAGGTGATGTAACATTTAATAATGTTATTGATATAACAATTAAAGGTATCGAATTAATAGATATTAATGTTGCTAAATTTGGTGAAATCAAAGTTAATTGTTATGCAGCAACTGCAACAACTACAATGTCTATTACAACGAGAGATGGAAGATCATTAAAAGTACCTGATTATGGTACAAGAGACCTTCAAAGTGCTGTTTTAACACATGATTTCGTAGATAGATTATGTAATGATTTTTCTAGTTATCCTGTTCCAAATCCAGAAGAAGCTTTAAATACATTCCAAAAATGGCAAAACTATATCAATTTTAGAAAATATTATTTAGGTAAACAATCTGAACGTTGCGAAAAAATTGATGATGTTATAGTTTGTGACTCCTTCATGGTTTCAAAAGAGACTTATCGTAGAAATGAAGATGCTTTTTCTGATTGTCTCTTAGATAATATCGCAGACTTTGCACGTGGAGAACAAATTATACTTGCAAAAAATGTTAATGGCTCTGAAAGCTTCCCTTTAATTAGAGTAGATATTAATAAGAATAGAAAAACAGTTCTTAGTGAAACTATCGGTAAATCTGGCAAGGGTAAAAGCAAATATGAAGTTAATCTCCAGAGATACACGAAAGATGCTATGGGTTTATCTCCAACACCACCAGCATATGATGAGAATGGGAATATAGCAAAAGGCTCTAGATTTTATCAGTACTTACTTGGTGAAAGATATTTGTTAACGCATATTGATATTGAACCAGACTGTACTGAATTAGAAAAAGAATTTGATAAGAATTGTAAGAACGCGTTTAATGAAATAGATACACGTTATTCAAGCATTATCAGTAATGATTTAAACCATTTTATGAATGGACAAAGACCAATTACTGAAAATCAATATAATTCAATGTTTGATAAGTATGCTGAAGAATTAAATAATGCTTTAGATTTAGATGTTGAAAACAATAAGGATAGAGAAGTAAAGCGTGAATATGAAGCAGCACTTAAGAATGCAGCAACACCTTTTGAAAATGAAATAAAGAAAATCAATTCATCTTTTGATGATAAGGTCAAGAAGATTAAAAAAGAAAAATCAAAGGAAAAAGATGAAAAGAAAAAAATAGATGAACTTCAGAAAGAAAAAGAATCTGAAATTAAAAGAATCGAGTTAGAAAAGGAAACAACTTTATCTAACATTTCTTTAAAAGATTTTTATGTTGAGAGAAATAAAAAGTTAATTGAAAATAAGAAGAAGAGTCTTTCTATTCAAATGCAAGCTGAACTTGATAGAATAAGCAAAGATAAAAAGAAACAATTAGAAATCCAGTATAAAAATCAAATTGAAGATGAAAAAACTGATGCTAATTCTAAATTCAGAAAGCAATTTGAAGCTGATAAGGCAATTAAAATAGAAAATGAAACAATAAGAAGATATCAAATATATTTTAGACCAGATACAGCAGAAGATAAGCTTTCAAACATTAAAAAAGAAATTGAGGCGATTAATGCTCAATATCTTACATATGATAATAGAGCCGAAAAAGCTAAAATTGATAGACAAGAAAAAGCATTAAATTCATTCATGGGTGGATATGTAAAGAATCCATTCTTACCTACATATTTATTCTCACCTGAAACATTGGCACAAGCACCTATAAGTGCGATGAAAGATCCTGATTGGTGTCTTGAAAGCTTGAATGATGGTCAAAAATTAGCCGTTAAAAAAGCTTTGGCAAGCGAAAGTATATTCTTATTACAAGGTCCTCCAGGAACTGGTAAAACGCAGGTTATTGCAGAAATAACTGCACAATTAGCTAGACAAGGTAAGAAGGTACTTATTTCTTCTGAAACACATAAGGCAATTGATAATGTATTTGAAAGATTACCTAAGATTCCAGAAATTCGCCCATTACGTTTGATTCCATCTCAAAATGGGAAGGAGACTAATTATAGTCCAGAACGTTTGGTGGATAATTTCTACTTAAACATTAGTGGTAATTTAGAAAAGCAAATCAATAGATTTGAGCATTTTGAAGAAGCCAAGAAAACTTTCGATGAACAAATGAGTCTATTAAGAAGAGATTATGATAGAATTTTAAGACTTAAAAAAGAAAATATCCAAATCGAAAATCAACGAAATGGATTACTAGAAACTATCAATAAATACAATAAAAACTTAGAAGATTATCGTGATAACTTAGCTACTATTAATGCTGAACTAGATGAGTATAGAAGAACAAACAAATATATTGATTCGTTAAGATTCGTAAATGAAGGTGTTAAGGAACAATATATTGATGAATTAAAGAATAGAATTCAATCATTATTACAGACATTCAGTAGTTTAGCATCAGTCAATGTTGATTCTGCATTTGAACTTTATCATCTTGATATAGGTGAAGTAAGAAATGAATTATCGCATATTTTATCTGATGATACAGTTGGAAAACTAGAAGAACGAAGAACTCAACTTCGTAATGAACTACAAAAATTAAGAGATCCTGACACAGATGAAGCACCTGAAGAAGGTGATGAGAATTATGATGAATACAAGAAATATCAAAGTGAACTTAAAGAGGTAGTAAATCAAATTAAATCAGCTACTAAGAATACTGATTTTGATTTCTCTTCAAGCAAAATCTATGCAATTGTTCCATCTATTATTAATGATAAGAATCTACTAAAAGTTCTTCCTGAGCAATTAACTTCGTTTAAGATTCAAGCTCAGACAATCATTAATGAAATAAAAGAAAATGTAGATATTTCTATTAATAAATATTCATCACAATATGATGATCTTAATTCGAAGATGATTGATGTTCAAAGAGAGATAAGTAAAAGTAAGTCTTTATATGAAGAATTAGGTAATAATCAAGGTATAGAAGAATACAATGAGCTTAATTCTCAATTGAAGCAAAAAATAACTAGATTTTTTAGAGATTTCGACATCATTAGAGAGTATGATTCCGATAATCTAGAAACAGCATTCACTATAATTACTGAAGAGTGGAATAAGCTTGAGTATGATTATAAAAGAACTGCAGCTCAAAATAAAAAGAAAATCCCTATGTATAAAGAGATTTGTAAGTATTTAGAGCAAGAAGATATTCTTGAAGAAGATAGACAAGCTTATACTAGAGAACTTTATAATTGTGTAAATGTCTTTGGTATTACATGTACAAGTAGAGATAGATTTACTAAGTCTCAACTTGCAGAACTTGAAAGATATGGTATTGAGTCAGTTGATATAAAATCTCAAGGAATAGATGTAGTCATTATCGATGAGGTTTCAAAATCTTCATTCTTAGATTTATTGATTCCGATTTTATATGGTAAGACAGTAATATTAGTAGGTGACCATCGACAATTGCCGCCAATGTATGACTTAAGGCATATGAGAAAAGAAGACTTTGAAGGTCTTGATGAAGATGTAATTACAAAAGAAATAAATGATTCATATACTGAATTATATGAAGAATGTTTTTTCAAGACATTATATGAAAAAGTACCACAAGACTTTAGAGTAATGCTTAATAAACAATATCGTTGTCACAGTCATATCATGGAAGTTTTCAATCATTTCTATGGTGGAAGTCAAAAAGGACTTATGGTTGGTAAGAAGCAGCAAGATGATGAAAAACAACACAATCTAACTGTTAAGATTAATGGTAATACAATTATTGAACCAAAATATCATGTTTATTTTATTGATTGTGATCAAAAAGAATCTAGTGCTTATGAAGGTAGTACTTCAAAAGTTAATGAACAAGAAGCACAAGTTGCTATTCAATTGTTAAAACAAATTGATAAAGCAAGTATTGACGCAGTTAATTCAGGAAAAATTATCGTTAATAAGTCTAAGAAGATAGATGAAAGATTAAGCGCAGGTATAATTTGTACTTATGGTGACCAAGCATCGTTGATTAAGAAGATGAGAAGAGGTCAAAGATATGAAGGTCTATCTGAAAAACAAGATGAACGATTGATTATCAGTACTGTCGATGACTTCCAGGGCGATGAGCGTGATGTAATAATTCTTTCAATGGTTCGTAATCCTGCTAATGCTGAAAAAGCCAATGCTGAATTCATTAAGAAGTTTGAAAGAATTAACGTTGCACTATCTCGTGCAAGAAAGCTTTTAATTGTGGTAGGTTCTAAGAAATACCTATCTGAAGCAGGAATAATCGATTTACCTGATCTAACAGGAGATCATTTCTTGGATAAAAAGAATTTCCACGTTTATAAGGAAATAATTGACACTATTTACTTTAGAGGTAAGGTGTTAACTGCAAATGATATAATAGGAGAGTGATAGATTATGGATGAAAAAATATTAAAACAATTAAAAACTACTTGTCCATTTCCTCTTCTAATATATAAGACAGGCGTGAAATATAATGAAGTTCGTAAAGCTTCTGGTATTGCTTATATACTCTTAGATTTGATTCAAAAAGAAAGTGAATCTAATGACAAGATATCAGATGTTTTATTAAAGTTTGGTATTCCTGCAAACTTACATTATATATTTGGACAAGAAATAGCTAATTTGATGAGTACAGATATTTTGTCTTCTCATTTTGATCCATCTTATTTTGCAAAGCCAACATATTTTAAACAAATAACAATTGGAGATGTCGAACTTACACCAAAAGGAAAGAAAATGTTCCAAGATGGTGCAATCCCAACTGGTGCAGAAAAAGTAAAAGTTAAAGATATTTACTATAGTCCAGTTACAAGAAAGTTTGACGTTGAAAGCAAAGTTCCATATATGACTCTAGGAAGTTCATTCTTGGGCGATGATTTTATGGATCATGTTAATGTTGACATAAGCGGAATGGAAGATTATATCAATGCTAATGGGACTAAAATTGGTTTAAAAGCTGAAGAAAGAGTTGTATCTTTTGAATGTGAAGAACCCCAAAAAATGCATACAAGAAAAGAAGAAGGAATGACAATTATTATCAGACCTTCTGGAGTTGAATTCAAATTTGATACAACCGATGAAAATGCATTTTTCAATAAGTACTATACTTCAAGGCTTATGACAGATGGTTTATTAGCCAAGAATAAGTATAAGTTTGTTAATGAAAAGAAAGAAATCGTTGAAGTTCCAACTGTCTCAATAAATGAATTAACAAATATAACAAATGTTTATATACCTGATGATGCTCAAAAACAAGCATCGCGCCCATGTAAATTCTTCTTAAATAAAAATAGATTGGGTGTTAAAGGCGTGGATACATCAATGAAATTAGGTGTTGATGATTCAACAACATTATTAAATGACTTGAATTCAAATGCAGAATTTGCTCTATTGGATAAAAGTAGTTTGAAATACTATAGCCCTTTAAATGTTGTTATGCCATGTGAGCAACTTGGTGATACATTTGAGATGCAATTACTAGTTGAAAGAACTGCTGATGAAGAAGTTTTAAAAAATGTCTTATTGAAACTTTATAATATTTATCATGATGAAACGTTCAGTGCTGAAATTGGTAAAGCAATCTTATTTATAGTAGAGTCGTTAAAAGACTCAAGTTATTTTGAAAAGTATTCAACTAATCAATTAAGTAAATATAATAGCGTTGATGAACAAATTGATTTGTTATTGAAGATGAATTCTTCATTTAAAGGTAATTCTGATTGGAATGAATATTTTAAGACAATTGGTTCTAATTTAGTTACAAATAGTATAAAAGAAATTCGTCTTGATAACATGATTTACAAGAATACCATTTTAACTCCATTGAAGAATGAACTAAAGATTGGTGCTCAAGATTATGTGAAGATGTTTGCTGAGCCAGTATTGAGCGAGGATCAAGATTTAGTTTATCAAGCCTTAGAAACAGCAGGCTTTGAAACAAATCAAATTCTAGGTGTTGTCAATGTAGTTGAAACCTATATGGATAAAATTCTTAATGATGAAAGCATATCTGCCGATACAAGTCTTGCTGATAAGTTTAGAACAGTTTCATCTAATCTTTGGAATCTTAATGATATGTTAGGAATCGAAAGCTATTCTGAATACACATTAAAAGAAGATTTTAATGTTGATGAGTTCTTTAACACTTATAGCACTTTAAAAACAGCGATTAAATCAATTGAAAAGTATTCTAAATTTGCTCAGGACAAATACAATAACATGAATAAGTATTTAGAAATCTATGAGCCAATCCATGAATTGTTAGCAATTGAAAGAGAAGCATCATCACATCCTGATAAAATTACAAAGAAATATTTTGATGATTATATTTCAAAAGGTAGATTTAAAAATGCAATTTGTGAATTATCAGTTAAGCTTCAATATGATTTAAGAGAATTATTGAAAGCAGATGATAAGACTGAGGCATTTGAATTAATCAATATGGCAGAACAAGAAAAGCTAATTGATAGTAAAAAGTGTTCTTCATTACATAAACTTCGTAAGATTAGAAATGGATTCCAACATCCTGAAAAAGAACAAATTCAATATACAAAAGCCGATATTGAAGAATGGAGAGATATAGTCTTTGAAATAGGAGGTAGCAAATGAGTCAACAAGTACAAATTGATTACAAACATATAGCATGTCAATGTAATACTATATGTAACATGGCAGAACAAAGATTAAAAGAATTAGATGAAATGCTTATTCAAATTGAAAATACTGCAACAAGATTATTAAGTGACCAAACTGAGAGTTTGAAAACAGCTATTGTTAGAGAAAAAGAATCTTTAATCAAACAAATTAAAGTTGTTAGAGAAAAAGCTGATGAAGATGCAAAAATGGGTGTTGTTCATACTAATAATCATGATGCTAGATATGTTCATAGAGATGATACAATAAATGCTGCAAAGAATTTGGAAGATATGGTTAATACATTATCCTCTCAAAAGTTAATTGAATTTCAATCATTACTTGATAATCTCCTAAAAGAAAGTTCGAATGATTCTTATAGAAAATTATTAGAAAGAACTAATGGCAACGTCACAATCGATGAACAAACACAAAAGATATTAAATTCCATTCAAGATGAAGTTTTAAGACAATTTACTTATTTAGCTTATATTAAAGATAATACACTGTCAGGTGATTCATTAATTAAAGCTGGTAAAGAATTAATGGAAGAATCTCTAAATTCAACATATGAGTCTAGAATGGCTTCCGAAGAAGAAAGAATTCGTAAAGAGCTTGAAGCTGCGAGAGTAGATAAGGAAATCATATTTAAGGTTGTATCTAAAAAAGAAGGTACTGCAAAAGAAAGATTATCTCAAATGCAAGCTCAGGCTACGACAGAAGTTATTGGTGAGACTGTTAGACAACAATCTTTAAAAGTAATTATGAAAGCTGTTTCTGATAGGGGCTTTATTGTTGATAAGAAAAATATTAAAATAAATATAGAGACTAACGAAGTTCATATGGTTGCTATGAAAGCAAGCGGTGAGCGTGCTGATTTTAAAATATATATGGATGGTAAGTTTATTTATGATTTCCATCATGGATATAAGGGGCAAGCTTGCCAAAAGGATATAGAACCATTTATGAAAGATTTAGAAGACGTATATGGAATTCATGTTACTAAATCACAAGAGATTTGGAGTAATCCAGATAAGATTTCTACGATGAAATATCAAGCAATGAACACAAATAAGAATAAGGGGTGATAATCGATGGCATTAAGTACAACTTTTAACAGACTTAAAAGAGAAATAGGCATCAAGAAGTGCGTTATCATTGATGGTAATGTTGGAGATGTTTATTTAAACGAGAAAAAACAAATTGTCGATTTAAAGCAATACCTAATGGATATGCTTAAGTCAATGAATTATGATGATGTTCTTTACTGGGACAGAGTTGATGGTGTAGACGGTGATGTTTCTAGATTAACAGTTACTGATGAAGTAGAAGTTGAAGGTGAAGCTTATTCTTTTGATGATGACGAAGATAATAATACCGAAGAAGAAAAGACAGGTAGTGGATTATTTAAAACACCTGCTGAAATCTTTAATATTATCTTTAAGAATCTTAAAAAGCCTAACCGTAAGATTGCTTTTGTATTAAACTGGGCTGATTATCTATTTACTGCTGGAGGTCAATTACCCCCAGATGAAAGAGAACTATTAACTATTTTAGGAAAAGCAATCAAAGATAAGAAGGTTGAATATTTAAATTCAGAAGTTAATGAAAGCTCAATTATTCTTATTACAAGTAAAGTAGCAATGTTCCCAATTTCTTTTTATCAAGGTAACCCAGAAGTATCTTGCTTAACACTTTCAAAACCTGATAGAGAAGAAAGAGAAAAGATGCTTGAGAAAATCGAATCTGGATTTGAAGTGAAACTTAAACCAGGTGAGACTTTATTAACATGCGATAAGAAAAATGAATATGTAGATATGATGGATGATTTCACAAATCGTGAAATCGTGCAAATGGCTAGACTTTCTAGAAAAGAAGGCAAAATGCCTTTTGAACAGCTATATTTATTATTTAAGTATGGTGAAAAGGATAATCCTTGGGAAAAACTAGACTATAAAGCTGTAAAAGATATTAAGAAGATTTTAGGTGAAAGAGTTGTAGGACAAGAAGAAGCAATTGCAAAAATTGAAAAGGTTGTTGTAAAAGCTTATATGGGCTTAACTGGAATCCATAAATCTTCAAGTAGATCTGCACCTAAAGGAGTTTTATTCTTTGTAGGTCCTACTGGTGTAGGTAAAACAGAACTTTCAAAAGCATTAGCTAAGTTCTTATTTGGTGATGAACAAGCATGTATTAGATTTGATATGTCTGAGTATGCTCAAGAAAATAGCGACCAAAAGCTAATAGGAGCACCTCCAGGATATGTAGGATATGAAGAAGGCGGACAACTAACTAATGCAGTTAGAGAAAAACCATTCAGCATTATCCTATTTGATGAAATAGAAAAGGCTGCAAAACCTAATCCAAGAATTCTAGATATATTCCTACAAATCCTTGAAGATGGTCGTTTGACTGATTCCAAAGGTGAAACAGTTTATTTCAGTGAGAGTGTAATTATCTTTACATCTAACTTAGGTGCATCTGAAGTATCATCAAGCGGAACTAATGAAGATATAGCAGAAGAATTTATTAAGATTGTTAAAAACTATTTTGATAACGAAATTAAACGTCCAGAGATACTTGGTCGTATTGGATATAGCAATATTGTTCCATTTAACTTTATCAAAGATAAAGAATTCAGCATTAAGATTGCTAAATCTAAATTACGTCCTGTTCAAAAAGCAATCCTTGAAAAATATCGTATCGACTTAGAATTTGAAGATGAATTGAAGTTTATCAATTATATTTTAGGTGGAGCAGATAGTAGCAAGGGTGGACGTGACATCTTAAATGCTATTAATGATAAGTTATTAGATGAACTAGCAATGTTTATGTTTGAAAATAAGCAAGACTTGAGTTCATTCAAAGGTGCAAAGATTCTTGTTAAGACTGGCAAAGATAGTCTGGAATTTAGTTTTGAAAATGATTAAATTTAACGTTGCAAGTATCAATTGTTGCACTGAAATAGAAGGACCAAATAAAAGATTAACAATATGGTTTCAGGGTTGTATGCTTCACTGTAAAGGTTGCTGCAATCCTGCATACCAACCATTAGAACCTAGAAATATCATTTCATTAGAAAACCTATTAAAAATAATACAAGATTCAAAAGAAAAATATGGTATCGAGGGGGTAACGTATTCTGGTGGTGAGCCTACATTACAACAAAATCTTCCAATTTTGACTAATGAAATACATAAGCTAGGACTTGGAGTCATTTCATTTACTGGAAGGAAATACGAAGAAGTATCTAATGTTTTAGATGGTTGTGATGTTGTACTTGATGGTCCTTATATAGAAGAACAAAGAGAACAAGCAAGAAAAGTTCTAGGATCTACAAATCAAAGAATAATCATTCTTTCAGATAGATATCCTAACTGTGAAGAATGGTTTTTTAATAATGCATCAAAAGAAGTGGAAATAAATGTTGGTGATTATATCACAGCTAATGGTGATGCAGTATTTTAGATTTGAATTATATAAATTAAAAAGAGGAAAACATAGATGAGCAATACTATTAATTCACATATACAAAATTCGAGATTTTTAATTAATGAGTTTAGAATTAGTCAAACTGATGGTCAAGTCCATATTCTTAATTTAAATGATTATACATTGTCTAGAAAAGGTCCTAGAGAATTAGGAACTGAATTAGGATATTTTGATGATGAAACCGAAAAATATTTATCAACGAAATATGAGGGCCCTTTGTCAGTACTATTATCAAAAATAAAAGCAGACAATAATTATAATATTACTGTTGATGATGCAAATACTATTGCTGATTTTTTAGTTGTATTGTTTGCAAGAAACCCTGACATTTTACCAAAAACATATAATCAGACTGTTATTGCGAAAGGGTTGGGTATAACTGTTACTCCATCTAATATTGTTCAAATATGTGAAAGAACAAATTTGAGAAATAAGTTTTTTGACGATCATTATCCTGCAATTCTAGTCAATAATACTTCAACAAATTTTATTTCTTCAATAAAAGGGTGCGCCTTTGTCATGAATAAAGAAACAAAGAAAACAACATGGTACTTACCATTAACTCCAAAACTTGGTATTTTCTTTGTAAATAACGAGGATTGGGAAAAAATGTTTGGAAAGGCAACGCATATTGATTTAAACGAAAAGAAATGTATAGACTATTATAATGATTTAATAGCTCAATGCGAAATTCAAGATATGAATGATGCTCTTGATGATTTACATAAAAACTTTTATTTGTTTTCATCAACAAAAGATGAGTTGTTAGCAATAAAAGATAAATACAAAAAATAGTGTCACATTTGTCACGCAAGTCACGTGTCACTAAGTGTATATACCAACAAATATAGGTTTAGAGGGTGCACTTTCGTCTATAGAGGGTGCATTGTATTAACAATACTTACCTTTCACATATTGAAACAACAGAATTGATACCAAAAATATCAGTTCTTTTTTCATTTTTAAGGGCTATTTTGCTTGTTTTAGGCATATTTTTGCTTTAATTCAGGTGAAGTAGCCCTTTTTTATTTGCTCATTTTATCGACTCCTATTTGTGAGAAGCACGAAAAGCACGATTTGACTAACAAAAAGCACGAAAAGCACGAATGTACCATTATCCTTATTTAATGTCCACTGGCAATATATAAAAATGAAAAGATTGTTATTACTTTGCCTTGTTTTTGGGTGTCTTGTCTCATGTGGCAACAAATCAGAAAGTAGTGTAGCTATAGGTGCTTCATCGTCAACTGTAACAGAATTATCTAAAAGTTCAGAAAATCCAACGGAAGAACTTAATAAGATGTGTAATTATCTTGAAAGTAAAAATGTAGTTAGTGGTGAAAGATTATTTATGGCATATTCAATTATAAATGCTATTGCAGGAACTTCTTATTTTAATAGGGATGTACAAATTTATCTTTATGAAAATGAAGCACCAAAAAGTGTTACTTACGAGATATCTGGAACAGAAATTACAGTTGAGTTCGACGCAACAAATGGACGATATGTATTAACCATTGATGGTAATAAAGAAAATTATACAAATTTGATTGCTGAGTTTAAGAATTACAAAGAAGCATAGAAAAACGGACCTCAATGGACCTCAATGGAACGTTGTGTTTTTGTCAAGGAGTGGTATAATTATAATAGGCGAAAGCTATAGAAAATCAGGTCAACAGAGTAATATCTGCTGGCCTTTTTTCATACTCAAAAAGGAGGAAGCAATTATGCCAAAAAAACCAAAGAAACCATGTGCATATCATGGCTGTCCTAACCTAACCTTTGATGTTTATTGTGAAGGACATGCTGCCTTAAGAAGAAAGCAATACGATAAGTACAACAGATCTCCAAATCACGATAAGAAGTACGGTAACAACTGGAGATGTATTAGAGGGCTTTATGTAAAGAAGCATCCGCTTTGTGAACGCTGCTTAGAAGAAGGAAGAATAACACCTGTTGAAGAGGTTCATCACATTATACCTCTTTCTCGTGGAGGAACTAATCAGTTCATTAATCTTATGTCATTGTGTCAGAGTTGTCATACGAAGATTCATTACGAACTTGGTGATAGGAAATAGGGGTGGGGGATATCAAATCTCTACAACTAAAAATAAGAAGACCGAGCCTGGGGTTTTGCGTGATTTTTTTCATTTCAAACGGTGGGGCAAAAGGGTATCGTACAAGAACGGCAACGTGTCATTCGCATATACTCATTTTCTAGGATATAAGAAGGAAGATGACAAGATTGTAATCGACAAGGCCCAAGCAGTAGTCGTAAGGCAAATCTACCAATGGTTCCTAAGGGATGGATTAACTTACAACGCAATTGCAGCTAGATTAATAGATGCTGGTGTAAAGACTCCTGGTGGCAAGGATAAGTGGATGGCAAACAACATCTTGTCAATCTTAACCAATGAAAAATACAAGGGCGATGCAATCCTTTAGAAGACCTACATTGAGAATGTCCTTACCCACAAGGTAGTCAAGAATGAAGGTCAGCTACAAAAGTACCATGTTGAAGGCTCCCATCCTGCAATCATAGATGCTGACATGTGGAGCGAGGTTCAGCTTGAAATCCAAAGAAGAAGGGAAATGGGTAGCAGTTACTCATCAACCGACCTATTCAGTGGCAAGTTCGTGTGCGAATGCTGCGGTTCATTCTTCGGAGCCAAGGTATGGCACTCAAACAGTCCTCATAGAAGAACCATATACCAATGCAATAAGAAATTCCAAAACAAGTACGAAACGCCATATCTAACAAAGGAGTTCATTGAAGAGAGATTCATCATTGCTTACAACAAGACGATGCTTGATAGGGATGCACTTATCGAAGACACCAAGGAAGGAATAGCACTTATGCGACTTCAAGGGGATAGTTGAAAGACTCGTAAAACTGCAAAACGAGATGGAAGTGGTGTCTGAACTATCCAACAAGATGGTTCAAGAGAACATGCGTAAGGCTCAATCCCAAGAAGAGTACAAGAAGTATGAAGAACTCCTAAAGCGTTATGAAAAGGCTAGTGTTGAATACGGCAAGCTTAAGGATGAGAAGGTACATAAGATTTCATTATCCCAAAAGCTAAACTCCTTCATAGAGGAATTGAATAGGATGCCTATTGCTATAGACCATTTCGATGATACCACATTCAGATTCATGGTAGAGAAAGTGATGGTATCCAAAGACAAGAAACTAACATTCACATTTAGAAATGGAAAAGAGATACAAGTATAAGATTAGATGACAAATCAACCTTCATTAGAAATGGTGGAGTTTTTTTTCTTTCGACCTAGGGCGAGTCAGTAGACAAATTCAGCACAAAATGGTATAATTCTCATAGATATAAACCCACAACTTACAAAATTCAAGGTCTAGCCTGGTGGCTTTTATGTCACCTAAAGCCTTACAATGAATGAAGAAGAAGTAAAAAAATTATAACTTATTGAGTGATTTTAAATAAACTCAACAAAAAATTGAGTGATTCAAAAAATCGTTAATTGTCATATCGATAATTCAATTGTAAAATGAAATTGTTTCAAGGAGGTGTTGATTCATGGGCGTTGGTCCAAAAATAAAAGAATATAGAAATAAAGCAGGTTTGACACAAAAAGATTTAGCCGATAAATTGCATGTTACATACCAAGCGGTATCTAGATGGGAAAACGATGATGTAGAACCATCAATTGATACTTTGAAAGAAATGTGTGGAATTCTTAATTGTTCCATTGAAGAGTTATTTGATATGGAAAGAAAAGAGGAAGATAAACCTATTGAGAAAAGATTACAGTTGTAGAAAAAATAGTGGTTCAAGAACCTAAACCAATATTAGGTGTATGCGAGCAATGTAACCATCCCATCTATGAGGCATCGAATTTAAATCGTGTAAATGAATCATTTGTAGTTAGAACAGGTAGAACAAGTCATACAGAAACAAGACAAAGAGTCTTATGCAATGATTGTAATGAAATAAGACTTCTAGAAGAAAAAAGGAAAGCAGAACAAAGAGAAAGAGAAATCAATGCGACTTTTAAAAAGAGAAGGATTCATTCATTTATTTGGCCTTCTTTAATAGCGTTACTATTTATTGCAGTAGGTATAAGTTCATTTGTAAATGGCGAAGTTTCTACAGGATTTGGTTATCTAGGAATTGGCTTGTTTGCTTATTGTTTTTTAGGAACTATGATTCTAAATAATACATTCATAACTGATATGTGGTTGGAGATTACATCTTGGGGATTTGTCAAACTTCCAGGTATCATTTTCGAATTCAGTTTTGATGGTTTGGTATTCTTAATAGCGATGAAGATTTTATTCTTCCTATTAGGTTTATTATTAGCATTATTAGCGGCTGCATTTGCTACAGCTTTAGCAATGGCATTGAGTATATTCGTATACCCATTTGCTTTAATTAAAAATATAAAATGTGAAGAGTAAGAGGAGAGAAAATATATGATTGAAACAAAACAAGTACATTTATCAGGTTGGCAAAATGGCGATAAGTATATGAGAAAACTATACGATGAGTGCCAAAATTATATTCAAGATATGACTGCATTTGGATGGCAACCAACACAAGAATCAACTGAAAGACATGGACGTACAACAAGTCATTACCAAATAATGGCTCGTGAAACATCAATGGAGCACTATAATGAACTAAGAAAATTAGAAATTGAATATGAATCTGCAAAGAGTCAAATCAAATCATATAATTCAATGGAATTCACGACGGTTTTATTATTACTTTTAATTTTTATTATTACTGGTGTTATTTACATTGCCTATAAAACAAATCAAAAGAATTCTATCGATGAAAATAACCAAAATTGCAGAAGTAGAAAGCAAAAAGCTGTCACGGACGCTAGAAAGATTAAGTAGTGGAGGTGGAATGTAGATGAAAAAGAAAAAGATAATTGCTTTATTAATGGGGTTGGCAATCGTTGGCACACTAACTGCATGTGGCGGTGGTGGTAGTACTCCATCAACTAATCCAGGTACAACAAATCCACCAGTTACACAACCATCTGACAATCCTTCTACTGGATCAGGCTCCACAAATGACGAGACTATTGAATTGGCATCATATAAATCAGCTGCTATATCAAAATTAGATGAGATTGTAAATCCGGTCATCGAAAAAATCCCAGATGAGGATTTAAAAACCGCTATTAAGAATTATTACGATACTGAAAAACAATACGTTAATGGAATCAACGACTTAGAAACAGCAAAGTTAGCAGCAAATAAGGTTGTCGATGATACAAAAACATTTGCTAAGGATACATTAAAACCTCTAGCAATTCAAAAATTAAATGGCGTGATCAATCCTTTGATTGAGAAGATAACATATGAAGAATTAAAGAATTCTGTTCAGCCATTCTACGATACGGAAATGGCAAAAATTGATGCGACAGAAACCTTAGCTGAGGTATCAGATACTTTCAAAGAAATATTAGACGATACAAAAACTTTTATAAGTACTGAAACTGAAAAAGTAATCATTGCATTAAAGAACAAGGCATTAGAAGAACTAGATCCATATGTTGCAGCATTAATTGCTAAGATTCCTTATGACACTTTAAAGATTGATACTCAAGCATTATATAATGAAGAAAAGAAGAAACTAGAGGCAGTGGATACTATCGAAGGATTCGAGCCTTGTGTTAAGGAAATTAGAGATGATTTAGAAGAATATGCATTAATTGAAACAAAGAAGATTGCAGTTACAAAATTACAAGAAGTAGTTTATGCAGGGATTGCTAAGATCCCAAATCCTGAATTTAAGGAAGATTTAACTGAATTCTCAAAGACAGAGATTGCAAAGTTAAATGCAGTTACAGCAATTGAAGATGTTCCTACTACTCTTACAACAGTAATCACTGAAACTGAAGCTCATATTCAGGGCCTATTAGTTAATACAGTTAAAGAATATGTCGCAAGATTAACAGCAGTAGAAACAGCAACAGCGTATGATTATTTACCAACTGCGATGAATCCTTCATATTCAAGTAATGTTGTCAATGCATCAAGCATAAATTATGATTTCACTTCATTTACGAATGTTTCAACTATTAACCAAGCAGGTTATGGTGAACAATGGCAAATGGTAGTTGAAAACATCAATCAAAGCGTTGCAATGGCTAAGGTATTCAATGTTGCACAAACTGCATTAAGTTCTGCAGGTAATGCCGTAGATATCTATATTACAAATTCATATGCTGAAGAAATGTCACATACATTTAGTGAAAGTGGATATTCAGGTAAGTTTGAATTTAAGGATGCAAAACTTGTCTTTAATATCACATTAACTGATTCAGTAACTGTTCCAGGATTTGGTTCAGTTAAACCTGTTATTAAGATGGAATATGATTTAACAAAAGAGGCAAAAGGAATGTTCATAAGCCTTGGCGATTCGTATAAAGTTAAATATGTCATTACAGAAAATGGCTACGAAATGGCTACAACTTATGGATTAACAATTGCTGGTAAGGCTGCGTCTAGATCATCGTATCTATCAATTGTTAAGAGCAATGGCAAAACGACAGGTCATATCTATGAATATACAACATATGAAGGTTCCGACAAAATCAAGGCATGTGCTGATTTCTATGTTGAAAACGGCTATGTATCAGTTGTTGGTAACAAGTCTTTAGGTATGACAGGATTTGATGGCTATATCAATGAATTATATTCAGCAAATGAAGGTAGATTACTTGGCTATGAGGTAAGAGAAGAATTAACAATTGCTGGTGTCACTGGAACTTATAACACATTATGGTTCAATTTATGGGACATCCAAGGTATTAATTCCGTTAAAGTTACAGACAAAACTGATTCAAATAAATCGGGGAAAAGTACTGTAGATGTATACTTAAACGGCTCTTCAAAAATGCTATCACCAACATACAATACAAAGCCAATCATTGGTAAGACAAGCCGTAAGTATGATATCGAATATAGAACAAGATACTATTACACATACGATGCTGAAAACGATATGTATGTAGCAAATGCAGTTCAAGTTCCTATGATGTTCATACAAGAAGGTGATAATTACAATTCATTCTCAGCTGATATGCTAAGCGATAATGGAATCACTGCTTCAGTATCACTTTCTTCAAATCATTTAAATAAGATTTTAGATGACTATGATACATTGATTGACGTATTTATCACGAACAAGGATGCCATGTCATCTGAAGCTATCATTGCGTATTTAGAACAATACGAATAAAAACTAAGACCTTCATCAGAAATGGTGGAGGTTTTTTACTTGGGTCGGTTCACTTGTGTTTTTTTAATTTTGGTGATACAATATAATGAATTAGAAGACATAGAGTTTCTAGATGGGTGGCATGGGCGAAGAAGGAGATTTTTATGTACGAATTTGTAAGTAAAAATGAATACGCCCCTATTAGAATTGAAATAGAGGCAATAATTAAGAAAGTTCAGAAGATATTAAAAGAACAAGATTCTGATCAGACTTTTCAATTTAAATTAATCGGAAGCGGTGGAAGACACCTTATCACACGAATCAAAGGTGGTAACGCAGGTTATGATTTTGATTACAATCTAGTGATGAATGACAATTACAGTTGGAAACCAACCATTCGTCAATCTTTCTTTGATGCATTTCAACAAGCAATCAAAGGCACAAGGTTCACAACGGTAGAAAACTCAACATCGGTAATTACGGTTAAGCAGGTTGATAAGAAGAATAAAAAGGTTATTGTCGGTTGTGACTTTAGCGTTGTGTTCTATCCTAATGATGATGAATCAGGATATTACAAGTATGCTAGATTTAACAAGAACCAACAAAACTATACCTGGGAGATTAGAAACGTTTCTAGATTTAATGATGACAAGCTTAATTGGTTGAAAGAAAACTACGATGGCATTTGGAACGACATAAAGGAAGAGTACTTGAAACTCAAGGATAACAATCCTCAGGGAAAACATTCATTCGTCTTATTCCATGAGGCAATCAATAATATTTACAATCAATGTAATCAATAATATTTAAGGAGGGAAGGCAATGATTATCTCATACGAAGAAATGCTAAATAAAACTATAGAGTTCTACAATTCTTTGGATATCTCATTTCCAAAAGATAAGAACGAACTTGCAGTTGCATCGTTAACTATGCCTTCCTATTCCAAAAATTACAAAGATAAGTATGGCAAGGAAATATACAATCATTCATCGATGGCGACATTAGGTGACTCGATGTGTGGTGCGTTCCTATTACTTGAGACCTACAAACCATCTAGATCAAAAGGTGATTTGACTGATGATAAGGTAGCGGTAAGAAATGACCACTTCAATGTCATAGGAAAGAAACTACTAGAAGGTCATCTGTTTTGGGATAATAACGACCTTGATGCAGTGAAGGCATATGCTAATGGATTTGAAGCGTTGATTGGTTTCATTTCACTTGTTGACGTTAACAAGGCACAGGAATTATTTCTAAAGTACTACAATGGTCAAATTTAGGGGTATGCCAAAAATTTGATTAGGTATGCCAAAATTTCAAAGGGGTATGCCAAATTGTATTAAAATTGCTCTACTAACACATAAGAAAAGCAAAGGTTTGATACAAGCATCAAGCCCGTTAGGGATTTTATTCCCGTATAAAAATAGCGTAGTTCAAACAGGTTTATTCCTGAATGGCTACGCTTTTTCATTTGGCAAATCGACTTTACCAATTCCATTGTAGAAGATATCGATTTTCATTTGTCTATGGCCGTCGACCTTTTCTGCCTTGTGGAGGATAATCTTTTCTATAAACTCCCTAGCTACTTCATGAGTCAGTGTATCAATTCTTGTGTATTTTTGGACTAGCTCCATGAAATGAGAGGTAGATGCTGATTGTTCATTAATAGCCTTGATTTTACCTTCTAACTCTACAATCTTTTCTTTTAGTGAAGCTTGCTCTAGTTCATAGTTTTCATTCATTTTCTTGAATCGTTCTTCAGATACCACTCCTGAAATCTTGTCTTCGTATAGGTTTTGAATGATTGAATCAAGTTTCTCGATTCTGGCTTTTGATGCGTTTAGCTCCTTATTGAGAAGATTAAGTGATTTCGTGATATTCGCTGTCGACTCACTGGACACAAGCTTCATGAATTCATCCTCGTGTTCCTTGGCAAACTCAATATGACGCTTGATATCTTCAAGGACGATTTCATCGATAATCTTAATTCTTATTTGATGAGCTGAACACAATCCTTGTCTCTTACGGTAAGTAGAACAACAATAATAATATGATTCTGGTTGAAGTGATTTAGTTCTGCAAACATATAGCTTCTTGCCACAGTCCGCACAATATAACATTCCAGATAGAACGGGCATTTCACCCATTGGTGTATTAGTCCTCTTTCTGCCTTCCTTTAACCTTTGCACAATGTCAAATGTCTCTTGGTCGATAATAGCTTCATGAGTGTCCTTGATAATTACCCATTTTGAAGGTGGGTTAATAAAGGATTTTTTGTTTTTGTAGGACTTTCTGCCAGTTTTGAAATTAACCGTATGGCCTAAGTATTCTTGCCTTGATAGGATATCTGAAACGACTGACCAATCCCACCAATAAGGGTCTATGTTGTCTTTGCTATGGGTGTTAGGTATTCCTTTAGCGTTCTTGTAAGAAGTAACATTAAGCACCTTTCTATCACTTAGGATTGTCGCAATCTTAGATGGGCCATTTCCTTGTACTGCTAAGCGGAATATCTCTTTAATAACCTCGGCAGCCTCTTCATCGATAAGCCAGTTATATTTGTTGTTAGGGTCTTTCTTATAGCCGAACACTGGAATAGGAGCGGTAGGTTTCCCTGAATCACTCTTAGCTTTTATAACGGCTCTAATCTTCTTTGAGGTATCTTTTGCATACCATTCGTTGATGATGTTTAGGAAAGGAGTGAAGTCGCTGTCTTGCTGGTTAGCTGAATCTACTCCAGAATTAATAGCAATGAACCTTATGTCTTTTTCAGGGAATAGCATCTCTGTGTACATTCCTACCTTAAGGTAGTCTCTTCCAAGACGGCTCATGTCCTTAACGATAATGGTTACGACCTCATCATTGTTGATTCTGTCAAGCAGCCTTAGCCAATCAGGTCTGTTGAATAATGAGGTGTGATAGCGATAGCGGCAAAAAGCTAATAAAATCAATGGTTTTGCGGACAGCGGATAGACAGGGAATGTGTTAAAAACTGAATACGCACACAAACGGCGTTACCTTAACCCCTTTGGGGGAGAAAGTAACGCCGTTTTTTTATGCCCGCAGGAAAGGAGGTGCAGCCGGAATGTATTTCACAAAGGGCAAGCAGCGGGCGTTTGAATTGCTCATGCAGCAGAAGCCGGGATTTGACCGCTATCAATCCGGTTGTGCCGGAGATGATGAAGATTGCGGCACTTGCCGTTTCTACCGCCCCGGGTGGAAATATGAGTTTTGCGTTTTCAAAGAGTGTCCCTATTGCCCCGGCAAAAGGACGCGGAAAACGCACGCCAGCATGGACAAATAGACGGGCAAAAGCCCTTGTGCCATGCGGCTTTGCAGACGCGAAAACGGCAAAGGGCATATTGCAATACCAAAACAGCCGAAAACGGCTTTCTAATTGTCCACGCATACCAAGAGAGGAAGTGAGGAAATATGGCAGTTTTCAGAGTGGAGCGAAATACGGGATATACCGTTATGAGCAACCACCACTTGCGAAACAAGGAATTGTCCTTAAAGGCAAAGGGCTTGTTGTCGCAAATGCTTTCGCTGCCCGAAGATTGGGATTATACCCTTGCGGGCTTATCCCATATCAACCGGGAGAAGATCGACGCAATCCGCGAAGCGGTAAAGGAACTCGAAAAAGCCGGATATATCGTGCGCAGCCGGGAGCGCGACGAAAAGGGACGCTTGCGGGGCGCAGATTACGTCATATACGAGCAGCCGCAGCCGCGAGAGCCGGAAG
>OKXB01000285.1_pt1 | contig 64485 bp, 40 predicted proteins | sample 1601731 | NCBI WGS metagenome assembly OKXB01 (sample SAMN04414077, study PRJEB24778) | human gut metagenome | material: faecal | host: Homo sapiens
ATCAAGGAGATAAGAAAGAGAGACGATAAAATTGCTAAACCGGGAGCAGGAAGTGCAACCGATGATGGCAAGAAGAAGAAACGTAATCGTATTAACAAAGAACGGGTAGATATTAATGCTGCCGGTAGTACGAATAACAATAATAGTAATAATAATCAGCGCAGGGATAATAACAATTCCGGTAAAGGTGGTGGAAATAACAGACCGAACAATAACCAGAGTGGAGGCGGAAAATTTAATAAAGACCGCTTTAAGAAGCCGGTTGTCAAAACGGAAGTCAGCGATGAGGATGTAGCTAAGCAGGTAAAAGAGACTTTGGCTCGCCTGACTAACAAGACGAAGAGCAAGGCCTCTAAGTATCGTAAGGAGAAACGTGAAAACGTGATGAACCGCCAGTTGGAACTGGAAGAAATGGAACAGGAAGAAAGCAAGGTATTGAAGATTACCGAGTTTGTTACAGCCAACGAATTGGCAAGTATGATGGATGTTCCTGTCACTAAGGTTATCGCTACTTGTATGAGCATCGGTATTATGGTTTCCATCAATCAGCGTTTGGATGCTGAAACGATTAATCTTGTTGCTGAAGAGTTTGGATATAAAACTGAATATGTCAGTGCAGAAGTGGCACAGGCCATTACCGAAGAGGAAGATGCAGAAGAAGATTTGCAACCGCGCGCTCCGATTGTTACTGTGATGGGTCACGTAGACCATGGTAAGACTTCATTGCTGGACTATGTTCGTAAGGCAAATGTAATTGCAGGTGAAGCGGGTGGTATTACCCAGCATATCGGTGCGTACAATGTGAAGTTGGAAGACGGACGCCGTATCACTTTCCTTGATACGCCGGGTCACGAAGCATTTACTGCGATGCGTGCCCGTGGTGCGAAAGTAACGGATATCGCTATTATTATTGTAGCTGCCGACGATGCCGTCATGCCGCAGACCATTGAAGCGATCAACCATGCTTCGGCTGCCGGTGTACCTATCGTATTTGCTATTAATAAGGTAGATAAGCCGCATGCCAACCCTGAAAAGATCAAGGAAGAACTGGCTAACATGAACTACCTGGTGGAAGACTGGGGTGGTAAATACCAGAGCCAGGATATTTCGGCCAAGAAAGGCATGGGCGTTGAAGAGCTGCTTGAAAAAGTATTGCTTGAAGCCGACCTGCTGGATCTGAAGGCTAACCCGACAAGACGTGCAGTCGGTTCCATCATCGAATCATCCCTGGATAAGGGACGCGGATATGTTTCTACCGTATTGGTTGAAAACGGTACCCTGAAAATGGGTGATATCGTCTTGGCCGGTACACACCACGGACGTATCAAGGCTATGTTCAACGAACGTAACCAGCGTGTGGAAAAGGCCGGTCCTTCCGAACCGGTTCTAATCCTCGGATTGAACGGTGCACCTCAGGCCGGTGATACATTTAATGTATTGGAGACTGAACAGGAAGCACGCGAGATTGCAACCCGCCGTGAACAGTTACAACGTGAACTGGGTATCCGTACACAGAAAATGCTTACGCTGGACGATATCGGCCGCCGTATCGCTGTGGGTAACTTCCAGGAGTTGAATGTAATTGTGAAGGGTGACGTGGACGGTTCCGTAGAAGCATTGTCCGACTCTCTGATCCGTTTGTCTACCGAAGAGATCCAGGTGAACGTGATTCACAAGGCTGTCGGTCAGATTTCTGAATCGGATGTGGTATTGGCTGCCGCTTCGAATGCGATCATCATCGGATTCCAGGTTCGTCCGTCCGTACAGGCTCGTCGTAATGCAGAGAAGGATGGCGTTGAGATCCGTCTGTACTCTATCATCTACGATGCGATCGAAGAGGTGAAGAGCGCTATGGAAGGTATGCTTTCTCCGGAAATCAAGGAAGAGATTACCGCTTATGTGGATGTACAACAGGTATTCAAGATCACGAAAGTGGGTACGGTTGCCGGCTGTATGGTTAAAGAAGGTAAGATCAAGCGTACAAACAAGATTCGCCTGATCCGCGACGGTATCGTTATCTATGCCGGCGAACTCGGATCGTTGAAACGCTTCAAGGACGACGTAAAAGAGGTTGTGGCCGGATTGGATTGCGGTTTGAACATTACGAACTTTAATGATATCCAGGTAGGCGATGTGATCGAGTCGTACGAAGAAACTGAAATAAAGAAAACTTTATAAACATGAACTGGTTAGACATTATACTAGTATGTCTGGCAGGAATTGGATTTGTGAAAGGCCTGTTTGATGGAGTCATCAAACAGGTTGTTTCGCTTATAGCCCTGGTTGTTGCCATCTTTTTTTGTTCGAAGGCGGCAGCCTGGTTGAAGGGATATATCGTTGCCCTGAACTGGTTTCCGCCTGAAGGGGTGACCATACTTAGTTATGTGGCCGGTTTCCTGCTGATCGTGGGAGTGATCATGCTGGCAGGTGAAATCATGAGCCGGGTTGTCGGAGTTACGCCCCTCAGTGTGCTGAACCATCTGGGAGGAGGAGTGGTCGGGCTTTGTTTTATGTTAGGATTTGTCAGTCTTATACTGAATGCACTCGAAGGCATAGATAGGGGATCCGTGCTGATCCCGCGTCAGGCTAAGGTGGAATCCCATTATTATAACCCGGTTAAAGAGATTATTCCAACCATTTACTTCGATAAATTGTTTTGGGGAAAAGAGTAAATATCTTGAAGGTTTGTTATCCGGCAAGATGTATAATATATATAAATGTATATGGAAGATTCGAATAAGATAATAAATGAGGTAACGAGCAGCGACTATAAGTATGGTTTTGTTACTGATATAGATACGGAGATGATCCATCGCGGTCTGGATGAGGAGACCGTCCGTATCATCTCGGCCAAGAAGAATGAGCCTGACTGGCTGCTTCAATTCCGCTTGAAGGCTTTCCGCCACTGGCAGACGCTGGAGATGCCCACATGGCCTCATCTGACGATTCCGTCGATCGATTATCAGGATATAATCTATTACGCCGCTCCGAAGAAAAAGGAAGGCCCGAAAAGCCTGGACGAAGTAGACCCGGAGTTATTGAAGACTTTCGATAAGCTGGGTATTCCTTTGCACGAACGTGCCCAACTGGCCGGTATGGCGGTCGATGCCGTTATGGACAGTGTTTCTGTAAAGACAACCTTTAAGGAAACGCTGGCAGAGAAAGGGATCATCTTCTGTTCGTTCAGTGAAGCGGTGTTGCATCATCCAGATCTGGTACAACAGTATCTGGGAAGTGTAGTGAGCTATCGTGATAATTTCTTTGCGGCATTGAACTCGGCAGTCTTTTCTGACGGTTCGTTCGTTTATATACCGAAAGGCGTACGTTGCCCGATGGAGTTGTCCACCTATTTCCGTATCAATGCGGCCAATACCGGACAGTTCGAACGTACACTGATCGTAGCCGATGATGAGGCATATGTAAGTTATCTGGAAGGATGTACCGCCCCGATGCGCGACGAGAACCAGTTGCATGCCGCTATCGTTGAGATTGTAGCTAAAGAACGCGCGGAAGTGAAATACTCGACCGTACAAAACTGGTATCCGGGTGATAAAGAAGGTAAAGGCGGTATCTATAACTTCGTGACCAAGCGCGGCCTGTGCAAAGGTGAAGGCAGTAAGATCTCGTGGACACAGGTGGAAACCGGTTCGGCCATTACCTGGAAATACCCGAGTTGTATCCTGGCCGGCGATAATTCTGTCGGTGAGTTCTATTCGGTTGCTGTAACCAACAATTACCAGCAGGCAGATACCGGAACGAAGATGATCCACCTGGGTAAGAATACGAAAAGTACGATCGTGTCGAAAGGTATTTCGGCCGGTCATAGCCAGAACAGTTACCGTGGCCTGGTGAAAGTATCTCCGCGTGCGGAAGGTGCCCGTAACCATAGCCAGTGCGACAGTCTGCTGCTGAGTTCTACCTGTGGCGCCCATACGTTCCCTTATGCCGATATACAGAATGAAACGGCCGTGGTGGAGCACGAAGCTACAACAAGCAAAATCAGCGAAGAACAATTGTTCTATTGCCAGCAACGCGGTATCTCTGTCGAAGAGGCCGTCGGCCTGATCGTAAACGGCTATGCCCGTGAGGTAATGAACAAGCTCCCGATGGAGTTTGCCGTCGAAGCACAGAAGCTGCTGACCATCTCCCTGGAGGGAAGCGTTGGGTAAAACGGAATCGCGCGACGTCCGTGATAGGGATCGAGCAATCTCCGCGATAGGGATCGCGTATCATCCTCGATGAGTATGGAATAAATATAGAGAAATAACAACAGATATGTTAGAGATAAAGAACTTACATGCCAACGTGAATGGCAAAGAGATATTGAAAGGTATCGACCTTTCTGTAAAGGCCGGTGAGGTACATGCCATCATGGGGCCGAATGGTTCGGGAAAGAGTACACTCAGCAGTGTGCTGGTAGGTAATCCGGCTTTCGAGGTAACTCAGGGCGAGGTGATCTTCAACGGAAAGAACCTGCTGGAGTTGGAACCCGAAGACCGCAGTCGTGAAGGTATTTTCCTGAGTTTCCAGTATCCGGTGGAGATCCCGGGCGTAAGCATGGTGAATTTTATGCGTGCCGCCTTGAATGAGCACCGTAAATATAACGGTCTTGAACCGGTTTCCGCAACCGATTTCCTGAAACTGATGCGTGAGAAACGTGCTATCGTCGAACTGGATAACAAACTGGCAAGTCGTAGCGTGAACGAAGGTTTCTCCGGTGGTGAAAAGAAACGTAACGAGATTTTTCAAATGGCTATGCTGGAACCTAAACTGGCTATCCTGGATGAGACGGACAGCGGCCTGGATATCGATGCGCTCCGTATCGTGGCAAACGGTGTGAACCAATTGCGTACGCCTGAAAATGCAGCGATCGTAATCACTCACTACCAGCGTTTGTTGGATTATATCAAACCCGATGTGGTACATGTATTATACAAAGGGCGTATCGTAAAAACAGCCGGTCCGGAACTGGCCCTCGAACTGGAAGAAAAAGGCTACGACTGGATCAAGAAAGAAATGGGAGATGAGTGAGATGAGAGCCGAACAACAATATATTGATCTTTTTACCAGATATGAGGACCTGGTGTGTCGTCATAGCGCAGCGGTGATGAATGCTCCGCGTGCTGAGGCACTGGCCGATTTCGATCGCCTGGGTTTTCCTTCGGTAAAGAGTGAAGATTATAAATATACAGATGTAGCGCAGGCTTTTGCCCCCGACTACGGGGTGAATATCAATCGCTTGGCTATTCCGGTTAATCCGTATGATGTGTTCCGTTGCGATGTCCCGAACCTGAGTACTTCCCTTTATTTTGTTGTGAACGACACGTTCTACGATAAGATGATGCCGAAAGCGCATCTGCCGGAAGGAGTATACGCCGGTGGCTTGAAAAACTTTGCGGAGCAATATCCGGAAGTGGCAGCCCGTTATTACGGTAAAGCGGCAAAAAGCAACCATGACGGTATCATCGCATTGAATACGATGTTGGCGCAGGACGGTTTTGTGCTTTATGTGCCGGAAGGTGTGGCTGTGGAACGTCCTATCCAGCTGATTAATATATTCCGCAGTGACGTGGATGCTATGGCAAACCGTCGTATCCTGGTTATTATGGAACCGCGTTCGGAAGCCAAATTGCTTATCTGCGATCATAGCATCGACGATGTGAAATTCTTGGCTACCCAGGTCGTTGAGATATTTGCCGGCGAAGGTGCTTATTTCGATTATTACGATCTGGAGGAAAGTAGTATTTCTACTTCTCGCTTTGCTTCTGTTCATGTGAAACAGGAGGCTTCCAGTAATGTTCTGGTAAACGGCATTACTTTGAATAACGGCCTTACGCGTAACAACTATTATATTGAGCTAAACGGCGAATATGCAGAAACAACCCTTTGCGGAATGTCCGTTATGGACCGTGAGCAACAGGTGGATACGTATAGCCATATTACGCATGCCGTGCCGAATTGTACCAGCAATGAGTTATTCAAGAATGTTCTGGATGACCATGCAGTTGGTGCATTCAGCGGCCGTATCCTGGTAAAGGAAGGTGCCCAGAAAACGGCTGCTTTTCAGACGAACCGTAACCTCTGTGCTACCCGTGAAGCCCGTATGTACAGTAAGCCGCAATTGGAGATTTATGCGGATGATGTGAAATGTTCGCACGGTATGACGACCGGGCAGTTGGATGAGAATGCTTTGTTCTATATGTGTAGTCGTGGTATTCCATTGAGCGAAGCCCGTATGATGCTGAGTGTAGCATTTACGTCGGATGTAATCGACCATGTGCGTCTGGATGCTTTGAAAGACCGTTTGCATAAGCTGGTGGAAAAACGTTTTCGTGGAGAACTGGCACGTTGTGCCAATTGCCGTATCTGCAAATAAGATATTATCTGATTTTAGAGAGGCCCGGATAGATGTTATGTCTGTCCGGTTTTTTTGTCTATCTTTGTATTTCACCAATCATTTATTATCATATGCAATTGAGTCATATAGCGATTTGGACGAAAGAATTAGAACGTTCCCGCGAATTTTATACAACGTATTTTAATGGGAAAAGCAATGAAAAATACGTGAATCCCAAGAAAGGGTTTGCTTCTTATTTTGTGACTTTTGAGGGAGGGGCTTCCCTGGAAATTATGCAACGGACAGATATTACAGAAGAGAGGGCTGGGCTGTTTATAGGTCTTGCCCACTTTGCTTTCTCTATCGGTTCAAAGGAAAAGGTAGATAGTATGATAGAACTGTTTCGTGAAAATGGTTATACAGTACTCGGTGAACCACGAACGACGGGAGATGGTTTTTATGAGGGGGCTATTGCTGATCCTGACGGAAATATTGTAGAAATAATTGCCTGATATGGAGATACGTATTGAACAAACGACAGACTATCCTTATGATTTGCTTCTGTTAGCGGATCCGAACCGCGAGTTGGTAGATAGTTATCTGAAAACATCCGATTGTTTTGTCGCTTTGTGTGAAGGACAAGCCGTAGGAGTGATTGTTGTTCAGAAACAGTCTGTAAACGGGGCAGAAGTATTGAATCTTGCTGTAGGTGAGTCTTTCCAGCGGAGAGGTATTGCACGCCGTTTGCTTCGCTTTGTCTTTGATGAATGGGCGCGATCGAATCGCTCTGTTGAAAGTCTGTACCGGTACTTCTGCTCCAGGTCCCATGATGTTGTACCAGCAGGAAGGTTTTGACCTGAAAGAGTTGGACCGTGATTATTTTGTACATAATTATCCGGAACCGATCTGGGAAAATGGCATTCAGTGCCGCCACCGGTTAATCCTCGAAAAAAAACTGTAACAACTAATTTATATAAAATAAATACAGGAAAACCGGATAATAATCTTTCAGGTTGGTATGTAATTTCTTCAATGCTTTGGAAATATGGTACTCGACCCCTTTAGTGGTTATTCCCAACGTTTCCGCAATCGTTTTATGAGATTTGTTTTCATAACGGCTCATAATGAATACGACTCTGGTTTGTTCTGGTAAAACGGCCAGGGTTTTATTGACTATTTCTTGTGCTTCGGCAGTAAATAGTTCGTCGGGATCACAGGCTTCCAAAGTCGATATGCGGGTATTCAGTTCCCATTCGGCATGATTCAGTAATTGTTCGTTGACATCTTCTCTAATCTGCAGGTGCTGCAAATAGTTCAGGCATTTGTTTTTTATGATAGTAAGAATATAGGCAGGCACATTCGAGTCTTTTTCCAATGAATGACGATTCTCCCAGTAATACATCAGGGCTTCGATAGTAAAGTCTTCAGCAACAGCTATATCCCTTACATACGTATTAGCAAAGCGGATGAACCGGCCCTGGTAATCTGTAAATAATTGATTGAATGCTTTTAAGTCTGTTGTATTCTCCATTCCCCGAAATTTGTAATCGGTCGTAAATATAATAAAAATAATGTTACCGTTTCTCTCTTTGTTTGGGGGATTCTTATATAAAACAAAAGAACGACCTTCAATTGTTCTGAAAGATCGTTCTTTTATTGGGATTAGGCTTTATTTTTCAATGAACATCCTCATTCATTAATTTAGCCCAAATATTTCCCGGATACAGCTGAATAGCCTGATTAAAATCATTTTTTGCTGCCGACGGATTCTTCAGTAGCAGATGTATCAGACCGGAGTAATAGGAGATATTGCTCTGTTGTACGTTCTGATTGGCTTCACCGAACTTAGCATATGAATCCATCAGGTTTTGTTGCATGCGTTCCAGTGTTTTTTGCATATTGCTTAAAACAACATCTGCTTTTTCATTTTTATTTAATTTCCTGAGAGATTTTATTTTGTAGTAATTCAGATCTGTCAGGTAGTCCCTGAAGTGTGTTTCAGCAGATTTTTCAAAACATTCCCTGGCTTTGTCTGCTTGTTTCATAGCTTCGTATGCAATACCGGATAAATAATATACCTTGGCTTCATAACCACCCCGGGGAGACGGAGCTACTTCCAAATTGGCAGGATACTGATTAGCCAGGTCGAATTCCCGGATCGCTTCTTTATACTGTTTTCTTTTTAGAAGTTGCATTCCTTTCAACATATGCGAATCGACATAGATGTTGTGTACCTGTCCGCCGCCTTCCCATAAATGGAAATGTCTGGTATCCATTATTTTTATTGCTTTATCATATTTTGCTGTGGCATTATAGAGCGTAAGTAACCGCATTACGGCATCGTCATGTTTCATGACGGTTTTCAGATGGGATTCCAGTCTTTTTAATCGCTGGGTTGCCGGAACATTCGCCTGCTCATATATTTTATCCGATTCTGTTAGTAATAACGGATCATTCGGGTTAGCATTGATTGCTCTGTCATAATACTTTATGGATTTTTCCAGATCGTTCAGACATCCGTATCCGAAACCAACATTACGCGCTGCGATAGCGAAGGCAGGATCAGCCTCTGTTGCGTGTAGCCAGTGTTCCAGACCACTCTCTTTTTGTCCCAGGTAATAGAGTAAGTTCCCCAGGTGATAGTGGAGGAGTGCATCATTCGGTCTTTCCTGCAATAGCGTTGTGAAAAGAACTATTTCTTCGATCCGGAAAGGATAGTTGTTCAACGGCGATAATGATGCGGCTTTATCCAGACAAGCCTGGAACTCTGTTGTATTCTTTCCTTTCAACAGGTTATATGCTTTGTAATAATAAAGTAGCGGATAAGAAACATAGGGTTCGCCTAAAGAAATGGCACTGTTCAGTAAGGTCAGTGCATCTTCTGTGGCTCCGATTGTCATGTAATTGTTCACGACCTCCAGCAATTCCTGTACGGCAATGATCCCTTTGCTGTTATGATTCGTTCCGGCTTTTAGGAAAGAAGCACCTTGTGAAACGGATAAGTTGGTTTCGGCAGCACTCCAGTAATCGAGCGGATCGATCTGCTGGATATAACGGATCGTTTCCTGTGCTTCCTCTTTCTTACCCTGCATCCGAAGAATGTAGGCTTTGAGAGTAAGTGCCTGTAAGTCGCGTCCTCCTACGTAAAGCGATTGGATAATCATGTCCATAGCCCGCTTGTAATCCTTGTCTTTCACTGCCAGGACAGCCAGTTCATAGAAAGAACGATGTTTGAAGTCGGGAGTCCAGGTAGCAGCCCAATAAGCAGCCGTCGCTTTGCCGATATTATCTGTCATTTGATATAGATACCCCAGATAATAAAGCGCTTCCGTGTTCTTTACCGTTGTATAATCGTGAGACAAACGTGTCTGGGCACGTAATAAATGTTGTTCCGCTTTTTCCCATTTCCCCTGACGGATATAATGTTTCCCTACTTCGATATTTACGCGGGCATCCATCGAGTCACGTAAAAGAGCTTCGTTATAGAAATCCATATAATCCAGACGGGCATTGTTGAACTGGTCGACGCGGAGACCGGCTAGGTAAAGCTCTTCATTTGTTTTATATTCTTTGACTGGCTTGGTGCCGTCGATGACTTTAGGAAGCGGTTTTTCTTCCTGTACGATCGGACGGTAATCGACCAGTAGGTTACCTTCAGCATCGTAAAGTGCAGTATAAAGTGCCGAGGGATCTGACGGATCGGGCACGGATACCTGTTCGAGGAAATATTTGTCCGGATCGATGTTGATCCGCCTATCCATTATTATCCGGTCTTTATATTTTACGACAACACGGGCGTTTTCGTATAAAGTAGTCGCGCAATAACCTACACGATAGTTGTTGCCTTCGGTCGGTTCAAAGTTTACGGCTGCATCATTCGTGGCATTCTTTACGCCTTTGATACCTTTTATCGGATACCATATTTGGCTGAATTCGCGGATTTCGCCCGGGTTTATCCAGCTGTAATCCGGTTGGTTATCGGAATAACCGCCTACCATCAACTCCAGGTAATGTCCGTCGTTGTCGGATAGTATTTTGTTCCACATCTCGCCGTTCGCGTTGTTTCCCCATAAGAAGAATTTCTTTCCGGGTACGATATGGCGGTTAGCTACATGTACTGTTCCTGCATCTTTTCCATAGTCGTAACCGGCAAGGAAAGACATTTCGCTTCCCCAGGCAAAAATTGAACGGGAGTTTCCTGTAAAGTTTTTCCACCAGGATAAATCGTCATTTTCCCCACTGCCGAGGTTTGCTTCTCCGATCGGCCAGTTTGTGAAGTATACTTTATGGTGGTCGGCTCCGAATTGTACATCAGGCGGGAATATCACTTGATATTGATCGTTACAATGGACGGATACATTTGCCCAGTACAGCATCGACTGGATCATCGGGGTCGGGTTGATCACTTTGATTTTTGCTTCCACCCAGGAGCGGTTGGGATATACCGATACACCTACCGACCATTTTAGCCGGTGACGTAATTCTGTTTCTCCCACCCAGATTGTCTTGCTTCCATCTTCATTTTCTTTCATTGTCCAGTTGATGGGCATGTAACTGCTGGCACGGTGATGGTCGGGGATATTCCATTCGACACCTCCCGAAAGCCAGGCACCTAACATACCGATCAAGGCTGGTTTTACTCCTGTTTGGGTGTAAAAGAAAGGATAGTCGTTGGTTTTGTCGGAGGCGGCAAAAATACGACCGCCGATCTCCGGAAGAATGGCAATGTCGACATACTGATTGTCCAGCCGGAGTACATTGTAATCTTGCTGGACTTGCTTTTCTGTCAGGACATCGTAAAGGGGATAAGGATAAATATATCCTTCCGCTCCCTGATAAACGCGGCCGGTAAAAAAGATCGGATCAATTTCCGGGGCACCGATCTGATAGGTCGGAATTTTCTCTGTTACAGATTTCATGTTAACCTGTTGTCCCCAAAGGGTACCGGCACACAATAATAGAAGTGGTAAGAATTTAGATTTCATGGTAGCTATAATTAATAATTTAAGAATGTATACATAAAAAAGAAATTAAAAACATGGGTGAGGAGTAAAACTGCCCCGAGATCACTCCCGGGACAGTTCTTAATAAGGCTTAAGCCTTAAAAAATTTGACTAATACCTTATTTGTAATGTAATTCAACGTGTTAGGTTTGAATTCTGCTGTTTGTCTGTGGAGGGATAAGGTAAATAAATTGACTTTTCACCTTGCCATGTAGTTGCATCAGGAATTAATACAGTTTCTGCAATAGAAACACCAGGAGCTACTTCAATCGGAGTATTGGTTTTACGTTCGTTGAAGGTCTGTTCCAACAATTCCATACGCATCTGGTCGTCACGGCGAGTTACCATACCAACCCAGTAGCCTGCAACTTCCCAACCATGTTCTTTAAATGCAGCATCGGCAAAAGCAGAACCGCTTAATCCGGATACCGGTTCCAAACCTGCACGTTCTCGTACTTTATTCAAACATTCATAAGCCATGGCATTAGGAGTACCATCTGCACGTGCCTGTGCTTCAGCGTACCATAGCAACACTTCGGAGTAGCGGATCAAACGGTGGCGATGGTCATTGGTCATCCAACCGGTATTGGCTGGTTTCGTATAATCATAATCACCACCATCTTCACCGATTGTAAAGATACAGAACATAGGATGTTGTTCCGGTATATCCTTATCCCACCAGTCCAGTAATTTATTTCCTGCTGTATTTTTCTTCAAGATTTTAGGGTTATAGGTTGCATCTTTACGAGGACCTGCTGGGAATTCTTTCCAGAACTTAATTTCACCCCAACCATCACCCCAACCACCGAGCGATTCGAACAGGTTACTATCTGTCATCTGAGAGTCTTCAACCCATGTAAATGCACGAGAGTAGTTGATACCTACAACTGTTTCGTTTGTATAATTATGACTTGGAGCGTATACATATTTATATTCCGGTTCCAGAATATATTCATACGTACCTGCGTTTACACCATCGATAACAGCCTTAGCCTGTTCTGCTGCGGAAGCATAATATTGCGTTTGTTTCAATGGCCAACCTGCCATTGCCATATAAACAGCAGCCAAAGTCGCTTGAGAAGCTTGCTTCGTGATATATACATTAGCACCTTCATATTTGCGCGGAGCTGCAGAATAATCAGTAGGAAGTGTTGCAATACAATCTTGCAAGTCCTTTACTATTTGAGTATACACTTCTTCAACAGAAGCCAGTGGACGTTCATAATTCACTTCATTATCCAATACTAAAGGTATAGGTCCCCAACGACGAACTAACCAGAAATAGTTGACTGCACGCCAGTATTTTGCCTGACCGATTGCAATGTTGACTTCTTCCTTTGTGGTTGGAGTCCTTTCTGCATTTAAAATAATGTAGTTTGCAGCCTTGATAGCTGTATAAGAGGTTTGCCAGGCGGCTTCTATTCCTTTATTCGCATCGGTCGGATGGAATGCATCAACCTCTGCATAGGCTTGTTTATTACTGCCTGGATTAGTAGTTAAATCGTCACCCTGCCAACTGGGAATGGTAGGATTGGTATTGGTTTGGATCATACATATCTTATTATATAAAGCATAAGTAGCCATATCCAATTCTTCCTGAGTGGAGAAGAACGTCGAGGGAGTTAATTGTCCCTTCGGATCTTCATCCAGGAAATCATTACAAGAGGTTGACAGTAAAGCCAGACCTAAAGCATATACTATATATTTAGTTTTCATAATATTATATCTTTATTTAATGGTTAGAAATTCAAGCGAACACCAAATGTATAAGAACGAGTCAACGGATAAGCTCCTAAATCAATACCGTCATTTACATCGACGCTACCATTACCAATGAAAGAGATTCCTGCCGGATCCATTCCTTTATAGCTGGTAATCGTAAACAGATTCTGACAACTGAAAGTAAAGCGAAGATCAGCAAACTTTGCTACTTTTTTCGGTAAGTTATAAGATAAACTTAGGTTGTCCAAACGGAAATAGTTTGCAGATTCCAGGAACTTCGTAGAAACGGAGGCTGATTGATAATCATTGCCTGTAACAGAAACTGAAGGATAACGGGCTGAAGTTCCCTTCACATCATAGTTGTTATTTAAGTATTCACGTAACGTGATGAATGCGAAATCTCCAGTCATAGCAGTTCCTGTAAAGCGAACCAAATTCAGGCGGTCGGCTCCAAACGAACCTGTAAAGAATAGATTCAAATCCCAATTTTTCCAACGGAGCGTATTATTCCATCCTAATGTAAAATCAGGAGTGGATTTTCCAATGAAAGAACGGTCGCTGCTATCTATTATGTTGTCATTATTTATATCTTCAAACGAATCTTTGCCTTCTGCATCCAGACCAGTCCATTTGTAACCGTAGAAAGCACCGATAGGTTGTCCTACTTCCACGCGGGTTACACCATCTGTCGGGATCATACCTGCTGCCGGAGAAATTCCGGAAACGAAGTCTAATCCACCTAAGTCTTTTACTTCATTCTTCAGATAAGTACCGTTGAATGTTGAACTCCAGCTAAAATCAGGAGTGTCGAAGATTGTAGCATTGATAGAAAAGTCAATACCTCGGTTGCTTACTTCAGCCGCATTTACCCAATAAGAACCACCGCCATCATAATTCGGAATGGAGCGTTGCAACAAACCGTCTTTTGTTCTCTTATCAAAATAATCAAATGAGATATTCAGACGGTGATTCAATACAGAAAGGTCTACGCCTAAGTCGAATTGATGTGTTGTTTCCCATGATAGATTCGGAGTAGCCACTGTTGTTCCTACCCAATAACCTGTGTATTGAGAAGCACTTCCGAAAGCATACATTGCTTTAGACATCAATCCTAATGTTGCATATGGGTCAATAGCCTGGCTGCCGATCAAACCGTAGCTGGCACGAATCTTCAAATCCTGGAATATGTTTTGATTTTCCATAAAACCTTCATTACTTAAAGACCAGGCAGCAGCAATAGATGGGAACCACCCCCACTTGTCATCAAAGAATTTGGAAGAGCCGTCGGCACGGATTGTCCCTGTCAACATATATCGGTCTTTATAGTTATACATTACGCGGCCTACACCTGACATCAATGCCCATTTAGAATAACTGTTGTCTGAAGTACGGCTGGAAGCCATATTAACATTCCACCAACCAACACTTTCGGTCAACAAACCAGAACCGTTTAATGTCATATAACGATATTCGGACTGAGTCGCTTCGTAAACAGCAGTTGCAGTAAGAGCATGGTCATCCCATTTGTTTTGATAAGTCAAATTGTTGGTCGTTTGTAACGTCATCCGGTAAGCATCACTATTTCCCATACCGTTATTGCTGTTAGTAACCTTTTTGGTTGAGAATGAATATCCTTTCTGATCATTATAATCTATACCATTACTAGTTGTAAATGTTAATCCAGGGAGAATATCAAATTTTAAATCGATGCGGGCATTGACAATATCGTTAAGAGTTTCTCCTACTTGTTCTCTCAGTATTCCCACTGGATTATTTTGGGTCAAAGCACTGTATGGATCTCGGGTATATGTACCATTTTCATTTAAAATGCCGAGTACTGGAGAATAGTTCATTGCTACATTAATAATATTACCTTTTCCAGCATTGAAGTCTCCGCTTTTTCTAACATTATGAGATGCATTCACATCAGCGGTAACATGCAACCAATCCAATACTTGAGAGGTGATATTGGCACGAGCTTGATAACGTTTGTTTGAATTCTCAATAACGACGCCTTCTTGTCCTACATAGTTACCGGAAACTAAATATTGAATTTTATCGCTACCACCGGAGAATGTCAGTTTGTAATCTTGCGTAATACCTGTCTTATAAATCTCATCCTGCCAATCTGTACCAGCCGTTCCATTTTGAAAAGCAGACAATTGATCGGAAGAGAATGTATTGGCTCTATAAGTATTATATAATGTAGCAAATTCATATGGATTCAGCGTATCATAACGTTTAGCGACTGTGCCGATACCGATTTGTGCATCGAACATCACCTGCCGTGTGTTGGCTTTACCTGTTTTTGTCGTAATCAAAACAACCCCGTTGGCTCCACGCGAACCGTAGATAGCCGTAGAAGATGCATCTTTTAAAATCTGCATAGACTGAATGTCTTCTGGGTTCAATCCTGTCAGACCACTTTCACGAACAATGCCGTCGATTACATACAACGGATCATTGCTACGGTTGATAGAACCTGAACCGCGGACACGGATCTTAACCGTACCGCCCGGTACACCACTATTCTGTACCTGAACACCTGATACGCGTCCTTGCAATGCATCAGAGACCTGTTTGATCGGTTGGTCTTTAAATGATTTGCTATCCAAAACGGATACAGACCCGGCCAAGTCTGCTTTACGGACTGTACCGTAGCCAACGACTACAACCTCGTCAAGAGCTTGATTGTCCTCTTCTAATACAATGTTGAACAATGTCTGGTTGTTTATTTCGATTTCTTGTGGCAGATAGCCGATGTACGACACTTGCAGAATAGCATTTGCCGGAACATTTTCCAATGTGAATTTTCCATCTAAATCAGTAATAGTTCCGTTAGTGGTTCCTTTGACAAGGATATTAGCTCCGGTTACTGGTCCCATGTTATCCCTTATGGTACCAGAAATTGTACGAGTGTCTTTCTGATTTGTTTCAGTGTTTACAGGAACTTCTTTCTTAGAAATGATTATCTGACGGTCAGATATAGAATAGTTATTTTCCGTGCCGGAAAATAACAGATTGAGTATTGTATCTATCTTTTTGTTTTCAACATTGATAGACACTTTGCGGTTCAAGTCGATTGATTTGTCGAGATAAAAGAAAATAAACTCACTGCTATTTTCTATTTCATTAATAACTTCTTTAATTGTCTTATTATTGTAGTTGATAGAGAATAATGCTTCCTGAGAATATGTTTCTGAGGCAAAGCATGATCCGACGGTTAAAAATGCAAAAAGTAAAAAAAATTTCATGGCGCGTATTAGTCTCTTTTGTTTGGTTTTCCCTTGACTAAACCAGGTTTGCTTATTCATATTCTGTAACGATTTAAGTTTATAATACGGTTTAATACTAGTGATTTGATAATGGGTAAGTCCTAGACTTTTACCCAGCTTAATTTAAGGTCCCATATTAATTTGAATTTTAATGTTTAACAATAATGTTTATAAATTCATTTGTTTGTTCTATTTCAATCGGCGCAGCATTCCGCAGTGCATTGAATACCTTGTCCAAATCATCTTTCAGATCCAGCTTACCGCTACAAGTTAGTTCACTAACTTTGTCGTCCCAGTGGATTTTAACCCCATAGTACTTACAAAGTTTTTCGAGTACAATATTCATCTTTTGATGCTTGAACTGGTAATAGCCATCTTTCCAGGCAACATAATCCTGGGTATTAACAGTTGAAGTATAAATCTTGTCATTAGAATTGTCGTATGAGAACAACTGGTTCGGACTGATAGTGTTTTTCTTGCGGCCTTTTACCTGTACTTCCACTTTCCCTTCTACCAGTACGACATTGCTGTAGGATTCGTTTTCATAGGCTGAGACATTGAACTGCGTCCCGAGGTCTCTGATTTCCATCTTTTTTGTCTTCACGATAAACGGTCGTTTTTCGTCATGAAACACATCCAGATAAATTTCACCTTCAACGAAGATCTCCCGACTATGATCTGAGAATTTGTTCGGATAAATAACTTTCGAACCGGAATTTACCCATAATTTACTACCATCTGCAAATGTGACGAAAGAACGTTTGCCGACAGGGACGATCAATTGGTTGAACGATTGAACTTCTTTCTCTTTTTGTTTTTCTTTCCCTACTTCTATATCTTGTGAATTAACGCTAATACTTCCTTCTTCATTATATTCGAGTTGAGTCTCTTTCCCTTCAATCGAGAGCTTTTTATTCTCTGAAAGGATTAATTGAACATTTTCCGAAGGATCATCTGTTGAGGGGATCGATTCGATAATCGCTTCATAATTAATTTCGGATTTATTGGAATATATGCTATACCATCCATAGGTAAGTATAGCCAGTAAAGACGCGGCTGCTACAGCTGTTATTTTCAGGAAACTGTTCCGGCGTTTCTTTAAGTCATACTTATTATTTGCTGTCTGAATACGTTTCCAAAGCTCTTTTTGTTCTCCTCCCGGTAAAAAATGTGCTTCTGTAGATGTTTTTATATTTTTTAGGAAAGAGTGTGCAATCTGCATCTCCTGTTTAAAGGATTCGTTTTCGTCCTGAAGTTGTTGCCAGAATTGATGGTCCTGAGCAGTCGGATGTAATATCGATTCCAGGAAATAATCATCATTCAACAGCTGATGGGCTTTATATTTTGTATAATCCTTATTCATTTCGGAGGTGCTTTTAGAATGAGGATACATCAATTCTTTTTTTATACCCACTTAAAAAAAGAAATTTTAGAAAATATTTTATTTTAGTGAAATAGCGAGTATTAATAGGAATACTTCAATGGAATCGTAATTTTGTCTTACTTTTTTGAGTGAACGCTGAATCAGGTTCTGTGCAGATTGATAATTAAGGTTCATCAGTATGCATATTTCATCCATACTTAATTCTTGGATAAAACGGTAATAGATAATTTCTTTTTGACGGGGCGTTAAAAGAGCAAGGATCTCATTGATCATTTTCTGCTGATTGGCATATTGTTCATTATTGATGAAATCTTCTTCGACGGTAGATTCTAATGAAAATTGAATGTTTTCCGGTAATTCCCGGTCATAAAAAGATTCCTTATATAGAGTGCGTATTAGGCAGTTTTTTACAGAAACGAATAAGTATACTTTGATATTATCAGGAGTGATGAGGCTATTCCTGTTTTTATACAGCGAAGTGAAAACTTCTTGTATACAATCTTTTATGATTTCAGGGTCGGAAGTAAAACGGAGACCGTACCGGTATAAAATTTGTACATAAGTAGTGTATATCCAGCTGTACGATTCGTTATCACCGGAAACAAATTGACGCCATTTTATTTTACTTTCATCTACTTGCATACTTGTGTTTTATAATGCAAATATAAGACAATTATACTAAAATCAAAGGTTCGGTCTATCGTTTATGAGAAATAAAAAAGCTTTGGGAATAAAAATACAATAGTTCGTTAAAAATTCGCCACGCCTAAGCGGCTCTGGCAGTAAATAAAATGAGTTCTTTGAAAAGTTTGTCAATAACTTGCATGTCTGGGTTAATCCCGAACACGCAAATAAATCGTTCAAGCATATAAGCATTGTGTATGAAAGACTTGCAGGAGGATATGGAATAGGTTATTCCGAGCCTCTTACATGCGGCTTTGGCCAAGTTGACAGCTGCAAGCGACGCATTGAAGTGAAAATCCAACTTTCTGAAGTCGGTTGACTGACAGTTGGTGATTCCCGCATGCTGCTTGCCATCTCTAAAGCAAAATTCCAGCTGGAACCTGGTTCTGTAATAATCCAGAACCTCACGTCCATCCATCGAATCGTCTGTAGAGAAGTAAAGTTGCCACTTGTCTGTCCTTCCGTCCATCGGATACCAGACGGATAAGGAAACATACCTTTTGAGAGCTTTTGCATATACCCTCAATCCGTATAGTTTTCCCTTGTTCACCTCGTATTCCTTGCACCGGGTCAGATCCAGATTGGCAAAGTCAATCCTGCCGTCAAACCACTTGGGATGACCACGTTTCCCTGTTTTCTTTTCCAATGTCGGATAGTACAGGATTACATCATTCCTAAAGCGGCTGATGACATGGAAATCGTTCTCACACATAGGCGTTATGAAAGTTTCCTTGGAAAAGAATGCGTCTGCAACCACCGTTCTGGATATGCTCTGTATCTTGTCTTTTTTGCTGATAAGATAGCTGCTGTACCAGTCAACGAGGTTTTTGCCCATATTATCCAAGGTCTTACAATCCGGCGTCTGAATGGAACCTAAAGTCATGCAATCATGGTTGTCGATGTCAATGACCCCGATGCCCAAGATTTCCAATCCTCGCTTATAATCTCCTGCACAACCAGACCAGAAGTAACCTATCCAAGGTGTCTTCTTGCCTGATTTGGGGATATAGGAAGGATCGATGGCGATGGCTTTTCTTTTACCTGTGAGATGCTTGCTGATGATAGAATCATTGAACGCAAACCTGTCGAAAGTTTCATTCTCAAAAAGGCTACGGTATGTCTGTTCCGAAAAACGTCCATACCTGCCCAATTGGAGGAAGTTTATACGATCAGGGATAGCCATGAATAATTTCATTGCATCCATGAACGTTTTTTCAAAAGGTTTTTGTATATTCACGACTGATTTGAGAGCCGAGAGGCACTCAAATTGGTATTGCATAAGGAGTGTTTCTTTAGTCATAATCAGATGAGTGCAAGACTTCTAATTTGCTAAAAATCAATGAATTATGCAATACTTTTTACCTTTATTATCAGCAGGTTAGCACTCTTTTTTCAGCACATTTCTTCATGCTTAACCATTCGTTTTTGACAACATTTCAATGACCTCTTTAGTGTTTTCGAACCAGCTTTTGCCGGTTCTATTGTTTAACTTTTAATTTTTCGGTAAAAATTTACCGAAGTATTGAAAATAAAGACCTCTGATAGAATATTTTCTCAAAGGCCTTTAATTCAAATTTATTTAGAGCGTTTCGAATACGGAGAAATTTATTATCTGAGGATCTGCTTTCGATTCGGTCACAACTAATTTTATCGCTTCAACTGTTTGGGAGTCAATTCTGTCGGGTTGAAAATGGATGCGTCCGGATGCGTTCCCCATTTCCTGAAATTGTAGTCCGGTTGGTAAACAGGCATATCAAAATGGATCAATACGCCGACTTCGGCATCGGCCCAGGCCAGTTGCCGTGCGTTTGGGGTGACAACGTTCGTCGGTTCGTTGGATGAACAGGAAACAAGAACTGACAAGGCTGCCAGTAATCCTACAAATGTTTTTTTCATGATTGAGTCAGATTATATTTCAGATGCAAGTATAGTGAAAAATAATATGCCAATATGCTAATGTGTCAATATGCCAATAAAATACCGTGGATCTAAAATTCTTAAAACTGGTACATTAGCATATTGCCTTATTGGCATATTGGCACATTAGCTCATTGGCACATTATTAGTTTGTCCAACCCGGATTCTGCGGTAACAGATTAGGATTGTAAGTAAACTCGTCTGTCGGGATCGGATACAGGTATAAACGATCGTACCATGTACGTGTCATACCCGGATAAACAACACGGTATTCACCTGTTGCCGGATCGCGCGGACCTAAATAAGTTTTTATGTTTTCCAGTAACTTCCCTGCTTTCCATCTGCACAAATCGTTCCAACGGAGGCCTTCGCAAGCCAGTTCTACACGACGTTCGCGACGAATTTCGTTTAATAGCGGAGAGATGGGAACTTCCCATTTCGGCCAGTTCGGATCGGTAAATCCTACATCTGTTGTCAGATGTTTCATGCCTACACGGTCACGCAGTTTATTGATCGTTTTGTCCAGAACCGCCTGGTCGCATTCACCCAATTCGGCTTTTGCTTCAGCATAATTCAGAAGAACTTCACCGTATCGGTAGATCAGGTCATCCAGCGTACATTTAATATATTCGTTATCTTCCGCTAACGGAGAATACATTTTGTATAAGCGGTAGCCTGTATTTGAGAGATTACTGAATACCGGAGAATTTTCATATTCTTCAGAACCATCTGCCAATATAGCGATAGGACGTTCTGGTGTATATATACATTGTTTCAAACGCGGGTCACGATTTTCAAACTCATCAGTGAATTTTACGTCACCTTTATACCGGTCGCTTAGAGCAATAGGTTTACCATCATCGCATAAGAATGATTCTACAAAGTCCTTGGTCATACCTGTATATGACTCGCGGACTGTACGAGGCCTGTTATTCATGCGTTTATCTGTCACATAGGCAGCAAAAAAGATCGCTTCCTTATTGTTTGAATAATCTTGTTGGTTGAACAGTGCATGATAGTCGTCTTCAATATTACCGGTAGAGTAAACAGTAAAATTACCACTATTGATAATTTTTTCGGCAGCATCTACACTAATACGTAGATACTTATCTGCATTTTCAAGATTTCTGTATTTTCTCCAGGTTCCTTCAAACAGACATACCCTGGATTTCAGAGTCAATGCAGCATATTTACTTAGACGTGAGTCTTGCATTGTTTCCGGCAACCATTCGCTGGCTTTGTCCAGGCAAGCACAGATAGAGTCGATAACAGCTCCGCGATCATTGCGTGGATTGTATAGTTCTTCGGAAGAAGTAGTCAGGTCTGTTGTCAACCAGGGTACATCACCGAATCGAAGAACTTTTTCGTAATAGAACTTGGCTTTAAAGAAGTAAATCTCCCCTACATACTGGTTGATCTTTTCAGCATTCCCCTCAACGGTATGATAACGGCTCAAAAAATAATTACAACTTCTGATATTAGCCCAATCGCCTTTAGCCCAACCCCCTCCGGCTGTGGGGATGGTGTAATCGCTCCAAACAAAATTATCCTTAGATTGAGGTGCCTGATTGTCTGAGGCATTGTCACTGTTATATATACCGGTATTATCCAGTGTTGTATAGAACTGGTTGGCAAAGTTTTTCAAGTCGCTTTCTGTCTTCCAATAAGTCTCGTCGTTGATCTTATCTTCCGGATACAAGTCCATAAAGTCGTTATTACATGCGGAAAATCCGAGTAATAAAGACAAGCTCGCTATATAATATACTTTTTTCATTCTGTTTTTAATTTTAATTATTCTACAATGTTTCATCTTAGAATGTCAGGTTAGCACCAAAAGAGAATGACCGGATAAATGGATAAGCATTTACTGTAGCCAATTCAGGATCGAAAGTGTCAGGCATTCCGGAGAATTCAAACAAGTTGTCTGCATTGAAGTAAACTCTCAGCTTGGAGATTTTAGCCTTTTCCGTGATATATTTAGGAATAGTATAACCAAGAGCGAGCTGTTTACAACGGATATAAGCACCATTCAACATGAAACGGGTCTGGTTTTCATTTACAGCAGAACCGTTCATACGGGCACGTGGAAAGAACGCATCGCGGTTGTTTTCTCTCCAATAGTCATAATTCATCTTTTGGGGAACAGACCACTCAGATGTATAATGAGACAGATAGAATGTCTTTGACGGTATAATATCACGTTTCATAGTACCCTGGAAGAATAACGTGAAATCAAAGCCCTTATACTCGGCTGTACCACGGATACCGAAGTTATAACGCGGTGTTTCATTACCGATGATCTTCAGGTCACCAGAGTTGTTGACCGTGTTTTCACCTCTTGTAACTTCTCCGTCACCATTCAGGTCGGCAAATTTGATATCACCGGCATATTGCGTATAACCGACTATTTTGACTGGTTCCATGAAGAGGCTTCTTCGTCGGACTGGAATAAACCATCTGTTACGAATCCCCAGATTTCCCCCAGCTTTTTACCTTCATAATAATTGTCGGATAAGTTCTTTGTCGGATTATCATATTTGGTGATTTCAGCCTGATAGTCTGATAAAGATAGTGTTGCACTATAGGCCAAACCATTCTGTAAGGCCGATTTCCAGGTTAAAGCTACTTCCCATCCACTGGTTCTCAAATCGGCAGCATTCATCTGAGGTTCAGAAACACCTAAAATGGAAGGTAATGTTTTTGATTTTGTCAACATGTCTTCTGTTGTTCGAACGTAATAGTCGAATTCTCCGGTCAGTTTGCTGTCAAACATTGAGAAGTTAAAACCTAAGTCCCATTGTTTAACTGTTTCCCAGGTTAGCTGGTCGCTTACCAATCCCGGAGCATATACTCCCATCTGTTTTTCACCGCTAAACAGGTAACCTACTTCACCTGTGGTATAGGTAGAAATATAGGGATAATACATGTCATTACCACCTTGCAGTAGTACCTGGTTTCCTAAAGCCCCGTAAGAACCTCTGATCTTGAAGTCATTTACGATATGGGCGATCGGTTTCCAGAATTTTTCCTGTGAAAGTCTCCAACCCAATGAGAATGTCGGGAAGAATGCAAAACGGTCATCTTTCGGGAAACGTGAAGAACCGTCGTAACGGCCATTTACCTGTACCAGATATTTGTCGTCGTAAGCGTAGAACAGACGGAAGAAAGCACCACGGATGGCCCACTGGTTCATATAATCACTAGTCGAGCGGTCACCTGTTGCCAGATTCAGAAATGGAATATCGTTGGCGATCAGATTGTTTCTACTCAGACCCACACCTTTATAAGTCGCATTTTCCTGGTTGAAACCGATCATTCCTTCCAAAGCATGTACTTTGTTGATTTTCTTCTTATAGGTAGCATATGCATTGAATACGTCGTACTGCGATTCTCTTTTGTTATAAGAGACCTGATTCGGAGAAGTATGCGGGAAGATTGAACCCTGATTTCCGTCGGCATCATAGTCGATGTATTCACGTACATGGTTCTTGAAAGAATAGTTATAGTAGTTATATGTATAATCGAAGTTGATTTCCAATCCTTCGAACGGGTTCAGTTTAGCGAATGCCGTTGCATACATATTATTGTTTCTCATTTCGGCAGAACCTCCTTGTGATAACCAGGCTGCCTGGTTCGTAAAGTAACCGTCGCCACAGTAACCGGCAAAATGTCCGTCCGGATGGTAAACCGGCATCAGGGGACGGCTGTCGCCCGGAATCGTAGCTCCCAAAGAGTTGCTACCATATTTATTTTGTGGACCGGTATTCATTTTTACCATTGACAGAGTTGCTCTCAAGCCAACCTGCAACCAGTTGTTCACCTTGTAGTTTACGTGTTGCAATACATTGAAACGTTTGTAATCTTCGTCTGTCCATTTAGAGATACCGTCCTGCTGGAACATACCGGCCGATGTCATATATTTGGCTGTTTCGCTACCGCCTTGTACACTGATGTTGTACTGTTGCATCGGATAACTTTTCTTATTCAAGGCTTCATACCAGTCGGTATTGCCGCAATAACGGTATTTGCTGGCTGCATCGTCCGGATGATGGAATACCGGAAGATTATTGACCGGATCGTTGTAATAATTTCTGACATGCTCCATGGTGATGTCATCGAAATAGTTACTACCGTTGCTTGTTGTGTTGGCATCATTCATCCATTGTGTATATTCCATGGAGTTCATATAATTGGCATGAACGGTCGGAACGTTGATGGAATAGTTTGCGCTCAGTGAAACGACCGGTTTTTGTGATACGAAACCTGTCTTAGTGGTGATCAGGATTACACCGAAAGCGGCACGTGCGCCATAGATAGACGCGGAAGCCGCATCTTTCAGTACGGTTACATCCTTCACATCCTGCGGGTTAATCAGGTTCGGGTCCATTTCGATACCGTCCACCAGTACCAGCGGACCTCCGCCGGATAAGTTTGTCGTACCACGAATATTGAAGGAAGAACCTGTTCCCGGCGCACCGCTGGAAGAAGTGATATTCAAGTTGGCGATTGCGCCCTGCAAACCGGCTCCCAGGTTGGTCAACGGGCGGTCTTCGATCACTTCCGAACCGACGGTTGCCACAGAACCTGTCAAGTCTGCTTTTTTCATGGTACCGTATCCTACGACAACGACTTCTTCCAATGTCTCGGAGTCTTCCTGTAAGATGATTTCCATTCTTCTTCCGGCGTTAGCTTTCACTTCTTCTCTGACATAGCCGATGAAAGTGATTACCAGCGTAGAGCCTGATTTTGCGTTAATAGAGAAATTCCCTTCTACGTCCGTTGTAGTTCCGTTGGTTGTCCCTTTTTCGACAATGTTGGCACCGATAACGGGGTCTCCATTGGTGTCGATTACTTTACCTCTGATTGTACTACTTTGTTGCGGAGCGGCAGCCATAGTCTGTTTGCCAAGTACGATATGGTTTCCTTCTACAGAATATGTGATACCCGAATCAGCCAACAATTCTTCCAGTACTTTGGAGACAGGCTGGTTTTTAGCCTTTAACGACACCTTCTTGTTTACGTTTACCTGGTTGTTGTAGATAAACAGGTAATCAGTCTGGTGTTCTATCTCGTTCAGTACTGTTTCCAGTTGAACATTTTTCTTGTTAATACTGACCCTCGCATTTTGTGAATGTGTATTTTCTGCAAAAGTGCAGAACACACATACTAAGAGCAGGAATGTCGTGATTCTCATAATTCTGAAAATTTTTAAGGGTCGCGGTGCCCGATAATTACACCTCGACAAAGTGTTTTCTTTCATACTTTGTTGTGATTTGAAATTAATAAATTAATAATTTAGTTTGTGTTAATTGGATGTCTGCCGGCTATTGCCCCCCAGCTTTCACCGGCATTACGGTTAACAAATTTTTTATCCCATAAGCATTTTAATTTAGGTGAAACATATTGTTAAAATCATTTGATATAAATAATGTGATTGTCGTCATCCCGTTCATAGGCAAACTTTATATCTTTTTGTAAGACTCTCAATGCATAATCAACGCCGTCGGCTTGTCTGAACTTTCCTGTATACAAGTATTTTTGTACTTGTTTGTTTGTGATATAGATGTTTATCCCATAGTATTTCTCAAAATCTTTCATGATCGATGCAAATGTCTCGTTTTTGAAACAGATCAGGCCTTCCCGCCAGCGGTAGGGTGTATAATCGTCTACCGGTTTTACCCGCAGTTTGCCATCATGCAGATAGGCTTTATTGTGTGGTGTGAGCATCAGGCTTTCGTTTGCATCGGTCAGGGAAGAAATTCTCACACTTCCTTCCATCAGGGTTGTTTCAAATATTTCTGTTTCCGAATAAGAATCGACATCGAATTTAGTTCCCAATACCTCTACGTTATAATTGTTTGTTTGCACGATGAACGGTTTGCTTTTATCTTTTGTCACATTGAAATAGGCTTCGCCGTCCAGTTTGACCAGACGTTCCTTTTCGTTAAAGGTGATTGGGTATTGAATGGTAGTCCGTGCGTTCAGCCAGACATTTGTTCCGTCAGCTAATGTAATATTGATGCGTTGTCCTGCCGGGACAGTGATTGTTTGCAATGCTATCGGAGTCTGTTCCGTTTGCATTTGCCGGTAGATAAAACTCCCGCCAAGCGTAAGGGCGATGACTGCGGCTATTTTGATTAACTCAGTTCTAAGAGAACTAAGGTTTATCTATTTCTCTAGAAAGAGTTTTAATATTTCTTTGGAAGGATTCAAAAACAGGCCCGGCAGGATAAAAAAAGAAATAAAATGTAAAGTATCATTTTATTTCAGCTCTATTGGGCGGATCGGATTTCTACCGCAGAAAGTTTCTTTCGCTAAAATTCCCCACTGTTTTTGTTTATGTGGGGAATTTTCCCCACTACAAAGGGGAATAATCCCCACAGCAATGGGGAAAAATACCCACTGCAATGGGGTGAGAGTTAGACTTCACAAACAAATTTGATAAAATCAGAGCTGTTTCTGTCTTTATTGACACCACTGGAAACAATATCATATAAAGGAAAAATTGAGTTTGTAATATTTTTTTATATTTTTACTAGGGATATGCAAGTCTGAACTGCTATTAGTATAGAAGGGTAATCCTAAACGATATAAAATGAACAAAGATATATTATATAAATTTTTTGAAGGCAACGCATCATTTGAGGAGGAAGCGGCTGTAAAACAGTGGATGGAAGAGTCTGCTGAGAACCGCCTGGCCTTTTTAAAAGAACGGAAATTGTTTGATGCCATGTTGCTTTTGGGGAATGAAGAAATAATTAAGAACGGAAAGAAAAGATTTTCTATAAACCTTAGTTCTCTTAGAACTGAGTTAATCAAAATAGCCGCAGTTATCGCAATCACTTTGGGAGGAAGTTATTTTTATTATCAGTCTTCGTTGGAAAAAGAATTGATGGCGATGCAGACAATCACTGTCCCGGCAGGCCAACGTATCAATATCACATTGGTTGATGGCACAAATGTCTGGCTAAATGCCAGGACTTCACTGTCATATCCGGTGAAATTCGGTAAAAATAATCGTCAGGTGGTCTTGGATGGAGAAGCCTATTTCGATGTGACAAAAGATAAAAGCAAACCGTTCATCGTGCAAACGGATAATTATAACGTAGAGGTATTGGGTACCCAATTTGATGTAAATGCCTATTCAGAAACAGGCGAGTTTGAAACAACGTTAATGTCGGGTAGCGTAAAGGTAGCTTCAGCAAGCGACTCCACGCAAAAAATAACTCTGAAACCGAACAGTAAGGTTTTTCTGCAAGACGGTAAATTGCATGTAACCGCTGTGGACGACTATAATCCTTACCGCTGGAAGGAAGGCTTGATTTGCTTTAAGAATGAAACGTTTACATCCATTATGAAAGATTTTGAAAAATACTATGGATTAACAATTCAGGTGAAAAACAAGAATGTCTTTAAATACGTTTACACAGGTAAATTCCGACAGACAGACGGTATCGATTATGCGCTGAGGGTATTGCAGAAGGATATCAAGTTTACTTATCAGCGAGATGACGAGAACCAGATAATTTATATAGAATAAGATTGTAAGAATGATATTATTAACTTTAAAAGAATGCTTATGAATATACATGATCACTAGCTGAAAAATGCCGGCAAACGCTGGGGGGCAATTACCGGCATTCAATCAACACAATTCAATTAAAAACTGTATTAACTTCAAATCATCAACAAAGGTATGAAAAAAAACTCTTTGTCGGGTAGGTATTATCCTAAAAGCCCGAAACTTAAACAAATCTTTAGAATTATGCGAATCACCACGTTCCTACTCTTAGTATGTGTGTTCTGCTCTTTCGCAGAAAATACACATTCACAAAATGCCCGGGTGAGTATTAGTAAACGTAATGCCCAGCTGGACGAAGTATTAGGCGAAATCGAAAAACAGACCGATTATCTGTTTATCTATAATAATCAGGTAGATGTGAACCGCAAGGTCTCTGTCAAAGTTAAAAATGAGCCGGTATCGGCAGTCCTTAAAAACATCCTGAAGAATTCGGAAATCGATTTTGATATGGAAGGTACGCATATCGTACTAACCAAAGTAACAGGAAAAACGGATGCTGAAATCCAGCAACAGGCAAGAAAAATCGATGGAACGATACTCGATTCAAACGGCGAACCGGTTATCGGGGCGAATGTGATAATTAAAGGTACGACTAACGGTACCGTGACAGATATCAATGGAGAATTTTCCATCGAGGCCCAATCCGGCTCAGTTTTGGAAGTTTCTTATATCGGTTATCTGACAAAAGAAATTACAATTACCAATCAGAATACGCTTCGTGTTATATTGGTGGAAGATACCAAGACTCTGGATGAAGTGGTCGTAATCGGATACGGTACACAGAAAAAAGCCGACCTTACCGGTTCCGTGGCAAATATCAGTACCGAGAAGTTGAGTACGCAGAGTAATGTGAATATCGGGCAGGCCCTTCAGGGTAAAATTGCCGGGGTCGATATCGTATCCCAAGGTGGCGCTCCGGGACAGAGCAGCCGTATCATGGTTCGTGGTATCGGTACCTTGAACAATGCCAGTCCGCTGTATATTGTGGATGGAATGTATATGAGCAGCATGGACCATCTGAATCCGAACGATATTGAAAGTATAGATGTACTGAAAGATGCCTCTTCTGCTGCCATCTACGGTTCACGTGCTGCCAATGGCGTTATTATTGTTACCACAAAATCCGGTTCCAATACGGAAGGAAAACCGATTATCGATGCTTCGGTGAATGTCGGTGTGCAAACTCCGTCCAAATATCTGGATATGCTGGGAGCGGAAGATTGGGCGCGCCTGACAACCGTTTCCCGTCAGGCTATCGGTGCCAGTCCGCTTGAAATGGCAACCGATATGAAAGAAAGTAATGACTGGCAGGATGAAATGATGGGACCTGCCTTGATGCAGAATTATAACCTGACGGTCAGAGGCGGCACAAAGTATTTTACTTATTATACAGGTCTTGGTTATGTCAATCAGGACGGAACAATAAAAGGTACGAATTACCAACGCTATAATGCCCAGTTTAAATCGGAATATAAGCGTGGTTGGTTTACTTTTGGAAACAATGTCGTGTTCAGTTCACAACAGAATAATCCTTTGTACGGTTTTGCACGCGGTGGTTATCTGGGTATTATCCTTCAGTCTATACCGACTCTTCAAAAATATGATCCGACCAACGAAAAGGGAGGCTATGGTAAAGTGTATGGTGATGCAACTGATATTCCTAATCCGCTGGGTATCCTGGATGAAAACCTGACGCGCAGGACATGGAACGCTTACAATGCTTATATCAATCTGTATGCAGAGGTTAAATTGCCTTTAGGATTTAAATACCGGCTGAATGCAACTCCTGATCTCTCCTTTGAACGGAATACATCTTATGAAAATATCTATGATTTCGGTTTGCGTAATAATGCAGTGTCCAACATGACCGAATATCGTTATCAAAAGAATAATTTCCTGATTGAAAATCTGTTGACGTTTGATCAGACATTCGGCAAACATAAGATCAGTGCTTTGTTGGGATATTCTTATCAGAATTATCATACCCGTTATATACTGGCTTCCGGTAAGGGGTTACCTGAAGGAATAACTGAAGTAGGTGCTGCTACACAGGACCGTATGAATGATACATGGTCGAAAGAGAGCGCGTTGACCTCAATCATTTCCCGTGTATTCTATTCATATGATAATCGTTATTTGATTACAGCAACTTATCGCCGGGACGGTTCTTCCAAATTTGCCAAAGAGAATCGATACGGACATTTCCCCTCTGTTTCGGTCGGTTGGAATATCGCAGAAGAACATTTTATGGAACAGTCGAAGAGCTGGATGGACCAGTTGAAGTTGAGAGCGGGATATGGTATCCTGGGTAATCAGGAAATTGACGACTATATGTACACCAGTGTTATTACATCCAATATTAATTATCCGGATGGTAACGGTGGTTTGATCAGTGGTGCATTCCCGAAAGATTTTGCGAATCCGGCAATTAAATGGGAAGAAACGGAAATGACCAATATCGGTGTAGATATGGCTTTTATGAACTCACGGTTGATGATCACGGGTGACTGGTATCGTAAGAATACTAAAGATATATTGTTGACAGTGCCTATTCCTATTTCGACAGGTGGTGCAAACGATCCCGTCCGTAATGCCGGTAAAATTAAAAATACAGGTGTGGAATGGACTGTGGGTTGGAATGATGCCCCTTCAAAAGATTTTTCTTATGGAATTACCTGGACCGGTAATGCGATGAAAAATGAAGTAGTAGAAATGGGAGATGCCAACCAGGTGATTGAAGGTGGTAAAAACCGTACCAATGTAGCTACAACCCGTACGTTGGCCGGCTATCCGATCGGTGGTTTCTGGTTGATCCCAACAGAAGGTCTGTTCCAGAACCAGGCGGAGATAGATGCATATGTAAAGGACGGTAATTTGATTCAGCCGAATGCAAAACCCGGAGATATCCGTTTCAAGGATTCTAATGGTGACGGAAAAATTACGGATGACGATCGTGTCTATTGCGGCAGTCCGTTCCCGACACTGACTATGGGATTAAATCTGAATGCAAGCTACAAGGGATTTGACCTTTTATTGGGCATGCAGGGTGTTTTTGGCAATAAAGTGTATAATGGAACCCGTTTAGAGTTGGAAGGTGTAAACAAAGGAACGAACTTCCTGGCTTCTACGCTCGATTACTGGACTCCGGACAATCCCGGTGCATCGCATCCTCGTTTAGTTTGGGATGATCCGAACCAGAACACCCGGCCTCAGAGTGATCGTTTCCTTGAAAATGGTTCATTCTTCCGTCTGCGTAATGTCCAGTTAGGATATACATTCCCGAATCGTTGGTTCCAGGATAAAATACAAAAACTGCGTGTATATGTGAATGCGGAAAATTTGTTTACAATCACAGGATATAGTGGTTACACTCCTGATATCAATAATGCAGACAATGCAACGTCCCGTGGTTTCGATAACTTTGTTTATCCGACAAACAGAGTATTCATGTTGGGACTTAATCTTACATTCTAAAAAATCATGTCATTATGAAAACATTAAAATTAATCATATTCGTTTTTATTGCCATTGCACTTAATGGTTGTGAAGGCAAACTGGATCTGACTAATCCGAATAAGCCGACCGGAGAAACTTTCTGGAAGACGGAAGCCGACTTTAGACAGGCTATGGCCTCTTGTTATACACCGCTAAAAAACTGGAATGGCGGATATTATGGAACCCGTGGACTGATGACTCGCATTTCACGTGCGGATGATATTGAGTTCCGTAATGATATTCAGGAAATATATTCAATGCATCGTTTCACGAATGATCCGAACAATGCAGTGGCAAATAATATCTTTTATCAGTTCTACAATGCTATTTACAGGGCTAATTCTATTTTGCAAGAAATAGACGGTAAAGATTTTACAGAAGAGTTCATCGACCAGATTCGTGGTGAAGCTCTTTTTATCCGCGGCATGTATTATTTTCAGTTGGCAAAGGAGTTTGGTGATGTTCCTCTGCGGTTAACAGCTTCTCAGGACCCGGCTACTTTCCAGTTGGCTAAATCGAGCCAGGCAGAAGTGTACGGGCAAGCCGAAAAAGACTTTATCGAGTCAGCTTCTCTGCTGCCTTTGGCAAATGATAAAGGGAAGCCGACACGGGGAACTTCGTATGCTTATTTAGGTAAATTGTATGTGTATATGGAAAAATGGCAGGATGCTAAAAATACCCTGGAACCATTGACTAAAGCTCCGTATACGTATAAACTGGTAGATGATTTTACCTGGAATTTCGATGAGGAGCATGAAAACAATGCAGAAAGTATTTTTGAGATCCTCTATGAGCCGGTAGGCGGATCGGACCAGTGGGATAATGGTGAAACAGCCAATTCTGCCCAGTCGACCACCATTGCTGTTGAATATGCGGCAGGTGCTGTTGGCGGATGGTTTGAGGCAAAACCGACCCAGAAGATGATGGATATTTTCAGGAAAGAAAGAGCGGCAAACGGAGAGTATGATTATCGTACATTGACATCTGTTGCCTGGGATTATCCCGGCTGTATGTATTATATGAAGCCTATTCAGGAAGTATTATCCGGTGAAGACCTGGCTTCTTACTGGATTCTTAAATATCAGAATTCCAAAACCCGTGAACAGGAAGTGGAAACAATTCCTTCCTATATCAACGAACGTGCCATGCGTTTTGCTGATGTGATCTTGTTATTGGCTGAGTGTGAACTGAATCTGAATAATACGGCACAGGCAATCGGTTACATAGACCAGATACGTACACGTGGAGGTAACTTGCTTCCTTATTCCGGCAAGACAGATGCTGCATCGGTTAAGGAAGAACTGATCCATCAGCGTGCTATCGAGTTCTTTAAAGAAGGGGAACGTTTCTATGACCTTCGCCGTTGGGGGTTGCTTGAACAGGAGTTGAAAGCGCAGGACCCAATCCGTTTTGCCAGCTTCCAGAAACGTCATTATTATTTGCCCATACCGGCTAAAGAGATACAAACCAACTTGTTGTGTACTCAGAATGGTGACTGGTAATTGAATGGAATAAGTTGACAGGATAAGGCCGTTACCGTCTGGCAACGGCCTTATTTGTCTCTGATAACAACGTAAAAACATATTTGTATGAAATCGAATAAAATAATAGTTGCTATATTTTTAAGTATCAGTTTTAGTATACAGGGACAGGCGCAATCGACGGTAGGTGTCACTCATTCCGGCCAATCTACCGGGCAAACACCTTTTCCCGTAGATACATATGCAGAATTGCCTAATCCGGCAACAACGGATCCGGCATTATGGAAAAATGTAAAAGGGACAAGCGTAAGTTGGGGTTCTACCGATATACGGTATAAAAAAGAAGAACCGGCCCCTGTCAGTCGGATAAGTAAAGAGATCGAACTGACGGCATGGAAGGGAGAACGTGTTGCTTCCCAGTGGGTTGTATGGGGTGATCAACCTTTACATAGTCTATCCTTTTCTGTAACGGAACTGGTTCATAAAAATAAGAAAAGCAAGATTGGTCAGGATCGGTTGCTGTCAGGTTTTGTTCGTTATGTAATGACAGACGAACTGAATAAGGATGGAACGGGGGGATGTGGCTCCCGTCCGGATGCTGCTGCATTTGATTCGTCATTGGTTGCCGATCCGATAGATCACCTGACAAAAGTTCTTTCTTTACCGGAGCGTACTACTCAGGGAGGATGGGTGCGCGTATGGGTTCCTCAAGATAGTCCGGCTGGTATTTATGAGGGCAAAGTGATTTTGAAAGACGGGGATAAAACACTCGGGGAACTTATTTTAAAAATCAATGTGAAAGATCGCATCTTACCTATGCCGTCCGAGTGGACTTATCATCTTGACTTATGGCAAAATCCGTTCGCAATAGCACGTTATCATCAGGTTGAACCCTGGAGTAAGGCTCATTTTGATTGTATGCGTCCCTATATGGAGATGTATCGCCAGGCAGGAGGAAAGGTCATAACTGCCTCCATCATGCATAAACCCTGGAATGGGCAAACGTACGATTATTTTGAAACGATGATTACCTGGATGAAGAAGGCAGACGGCAGCTGGTCTTTTGATTACACTGTTTTCGACCGGTGGATAGAGTTTATGATGAGTGTCGGTGTAACGCAGGAAATAAACTGTTATTCGATGGTTCCCTGGAGGTTATCTTTTCAGTATTTCGACCAGGCAACCAATAGTCTGAAGTTTATAGAGATGAAACCCGGTGATCCGGAGTATGAAGATATATGGGGAACTATGCTGAGATCGTTTGCTGCTCATTTGAAAGAAAAAGGCTGGTTCGATATTACCCATATTTCTATGGATGAACGTCCTATGGCGGTTATGCAGGAAACATTGAAAGTGATACATAAGGCCGATCCGGACTTCAAGGTTTCTTTAGCCGGTGCTTTACATGAAGAACTGTCTGACGAGCTGGATGATTACTGTGTGGCATTGCGGATGAAATATTCAGAAGAGATGAAGGCTAAACGTAGGGCTGAGGGTAAAGTCACTACCTTTTATACCAGTTGTGAAGAACCTCGTCCGAATACATTTACCTTTAATCCGCCTGCCGAATGTGAATGGTTCAGTTGGTATGCGGCGAAAGAAAATCTGGATGGTTATTCCCGCTGGGCATTGAACAGCTGGGTGATCGAACCGTTGCTTGACAGCCGCTTCTATACCTGGCCGGGAGGAGATACTTATTTTATCTATCCGGGTGCAAGAACCTCCATGCGTTTTGAGCGTCTGATTGTCGGTATTCAGGCATTTGAGAAAATCAGGATTTTGAGAGAGGAATTCAATTTGTCAGGGAATCAACAGGCAAAAGCTAAAATAGATAAGGCATTGAGCCTGTTTGATGAAAATACGCTGGAAAGTGTTCCCGCCTCGGCAGTTATATCAGAAGCGAATAAGATTATAAAATGGTTATTGATTTGCCGGACATAATAATGAGAACTGTAAAGGGGAAGACAACGATTTTCCCCTTTACTTATTCTATAGTATAGAAACAAAATTTGAGCCCTTAACATTATAAACAAAAAAAAATCCCTATGTTTGTAAAGAACTTTATTTAGAGAGACGGGATATTTATTACTGCCTTAGGTATGAGATCTGTGATTATGGGAATGAATGTAGAGATTGAAGAAAAATATTTGAAAGAACTTGCAGGAGGCAGCCGTAAAGCCTTTGAAGTACTTTATATGACGTACGCTCCCCGTGTCGAGTATTTTTTGCGTGGCTTGCTTAAAAACGATCTTGAAGCGGAGGATATAACACAAGACATATTTTATAAGATATGGAGTAATCGTGAAACGATTGCCCGGCTCGATTCGTTTAAGTCTTACCTGTTCCGTATGGCGAAAAATGCCGTATACAATCATTATTCCCATTTGCTGGTTAAAGAAAACTATATCGAGATCGAGAAGAACAAACAAGATTATGAGGATTTGATCGAGGAGAAAATACATGCTGAAGACCTGGAACTGCTCATCGTTATGTCAATAGAGAAAATGCCGCCTCAAAGAAAGAAAATATTTAAGATGAGCCGGTTCGAACATTTATCCAATGATGAAATCGCACAACAGTTGAATATTAGCAAACGTACTGTGGAATCTCACATCTCGCAGGCAATGAGTGATTTAAGGAAGCTTTTGGTTTTGTATGTGATTACTTTCATGTAAAAAAATATTTTTTTTTTCAATAAGACTCCGTGTGCATAGCTACTTGGCTGTCTTATATATGTAACACCACTAAGAATGAGAACAAATTATATATATTCCATTATTACGAAATTTTTTGGCAACGATATGCCAAAGGAAGTTCAACTCCGTTTCCAGCACTGGTTTCTTCAAACTGAAGACAGCCTAGAAAAAGAGAAGGCTCTTCATAAAATATGGGATGGGATAGAGGTAAAAGCAGATGAGAAAACACGCAGGAAATATACGAAACTGAATGCCCGTATCGATCTGGCGGAAGGGAATAGGAAATATTTTGCAGTGAAGCGGATTGCGGTTGTCGCTGCCATGTTCCTGCTGATGTTGGGATCGGCTTGGATGGCGTGGAATATGAAAGATATGCAGGATGAAGAATCTTTCTATATCGTAGAAGCGCCGCTGGGTGAAAAAAGTAAACTGACCTTGCCCGACGGAACAGTTGTTTGGTTGAATGCCGGTTCGCAATTGCGATATTCCAGTCATTTTAATAAGAATAACCGGGATGTCACTCTGGAAGGAGAAGGTTATTTTGAGGTCACCAGGCAACAGGAAAAAGAATTTATCGTTTATTCTGCCGGATGCGGGGTGCATGTCAAGGGGACGGTATTCAATGTAAAAGCATATCCGGAAGATCCGACCATGGAAGTCCGTCTTTATGAAGGTTCGGTTTGTTTATCCACCCCTTCTGTCAGAGAAGAAGACGGAATTTATATGGAACCTGGTGAAAAGGTCCATTATAATAAAAAGAATAAGACCACCAGGAAAGAAAAATTGCTCTATCAGGATGATTTGTCCTGGAAAGACGGATATTACCATTTTGCAGATAATTCACTGAAAGAGATTGCTGCCGAACTGGAACGTATATTTAATGTCCGCATCAAAATAGAAGATGACGATATTGAAAAGTATAGATACCATATATCCTTTGTAAATCATGAAGTGTTGCCTGATATGCTGGATGCGATCAACAATGATAAAAAGTTGATTATAACGTATAATAAGGATACGATTGAGATAAGAAAGAGAAGATAATAACTCAATTTATTTGATAGAGATATAGGTAGTAAGCTGGAGCGTACGGTCAGCTGACGGATATTTCTATGCATGAATGTAAACTTTGTATAAACAATTAAATTAATTAACATGAGAACAAGACAGTCCTTTTATGAAAAACCGCTTCTTCTGTTTTTCCTGTTGATGATCTTTGTTTCTTCTACAGTGACGGCACAGGGTGCTGAAAAGATTTCCATGAAGTTAACAAATCTCACGATAGAACAGGCATTGGAGCAGATCACTAAACAGAATGGCTATTCGTATGTGATAAAAAGTTCAGATCTGAATATGCAGAAAAAAACGTCTGTAGATGTCACGGATGAACCGATCAGGGAGGTCCTTTACAAGGTGTTTGAAGGGCAGCCGGTTTCGATAGAGATTGTAGGGAAGAGTATCCGTATTTCAAAGGAAAACCGGAATGCTCCGACAGGAACTTCGCAGAAGAAGGTGGTGAAAGGAACCGTTACCGATGAGACGAACCAGCCGGTAGCCGGAGTGAATGTCGTTGAACAGGGAACGACAAACGGAACGATTACGGATATGAACGGGAATTATTCCCTGGAGGTAAGCGGTCCGAATGCGATACTACAATATTCTTTTATCGGTTCCAGGACGATTATGCAAAAAGTAGGTAATCAAACTTCCATTAATGTTGTTTTGCAGGAAGATTCGCAGGCTTTGAGTGAAGTGGTTGTGGTTGGTTTCGGTACGCAGAAGAAAGTGAATCTTACAGGATCGGTTTCTACGGTTGCTTCAAAAGCCTTGGAATCGAGACCTGTTGCGAATGTCAGTCAGGCGCTTCAGGGATTGGTTCCGGGATTGAATTTCTCGTATGCCGGTTCCGGAAACGGAGGAGAACTGAATAATGATATGAAACTGAATATCCGTGGTGGTGGTACGATCGGCGATGGTTCGAAATCGTCTCCACTGGTATTGATCGATGGGATGGAAGGTGATATGAATGCGCTGAATCCCCAGGATATCGAGAGTGTTTCCGTTTTGAAAGATGCTGCGGCTTCTTCAATCTACGGGTCAAGAGCGCCTTTTGGAGTGATATTGATCACCACTAAGAAAGGGAGTGCCGGAAAAATATCGGTAAACTATAACAACAGCTTCCGCTGGTCTTCGGCAATCAATACGCCCGACATTGCAGATTCGTATACTTATGCCCAATATTTTAACCGAGCCGCAGAAAATATGGGAGAAACCGGACGTTTTACACCGGAATGGCTTGAACGCATTAAAGCATATCAGGAAGGAACGTATCTTCCGACAACCGTACCGGATCCTAATAACCCGACCCGTTGGGATTGGCAGGGAAATTCCAATAACGACTGGTACGATATCTATTTTAATAATGCCGCGTTTTCACAGGAACATGCCGTCAGTGCCAATGGGGGAAGTGAGAAATATCAATTCTATGTATCTGCCAATTATCTGGACCAGAGCGGTCTGCTCAAATTTAATACGGATAAGATGCAACGTTATACCGTTACCGGTAAAATCAATGCCAAGCCGACAGATTGGTTAAGTTTCAATTACAGTTCGAAATTTATCCGGAATGATTATAAGAAACCCTCTGCGGTGGATGATAATGTTTTCTATCACAATATCGCAAAACGCTGGCCTATGGAACCGTTCCTCGATCCTAACGGACATGGAATGAGCATGGCTGAAAGTTTGTTGCAGGGTGGAGATTATAAGACTCAGAAAGACAACCTGTACCAGCAGTTCCAGCTTATCCTGGAGCCAATTAAGGACTGGAAGATTTTTGGAGAACTGAATTACAGGACTACAACGGAGTTTCTACATAAAGATGTGAATCAGGTAACCAAATATGACGTGAACAACAACCCGTGGACAAATCCGGCTGAACAGTCTTCCGTATTGGAACAGGCAACCAAGAATAACTTTTTCAACCCGAATGTTTATACGGAGTATTTCAAGGAACTTAATGGCGGTCACGCTTTTAAAGTGATGGTCGGTTTCCAGGCGGAACTGAATAAATACCGGGAACTGGGAGCTTCCAGAACGGATATGATCACTTCCAATTTACCGACCCTGAATACTTCCACCGGAACGGACAAGATCACGAAAGGCGGATATTCACATTGGGCTACAGCCGGTTTCTTCGGTCGTATCAATTACAACTATAAAGAACGTTATTTGCTGGAAGTAAATGCCCGTTACGACGGAACGTCCCGCTTCTCCCGCGATAACAGATGGAATGTTTTCCCTTCTGTGTCTGCCGGTTGGAATATTGCACGCGAAGCATTCTGGGAACCTTATACGGATGTTGTGAACAATCTAAAGTTTAGAGGCTCATGGGGTGAATTGGGAAATCAGAATACAACCAATTTGTATCCTTATTACCAGTTACTCAAGTTCGCAGCGAACGATGCAAACAGTCATTGGTTGCTGAATGGAATGAAACCCAATACCGCTAATGCTCCTGATCTGATCTCCACATTATTATCGTGGGAAACAATGCGTTCATGGAATATCGGTATCGATGTCGGCGCTTTGCAGAACCGCCTTACGTTCAGTTTTGACTATTTCAACCGTAAAACACTGGATATGGTAGGACCGGCACCTGAATTGCCTGTTATCCTGGGTGCCACCGTCCCTAAAACGAATAATGCCGATATGGAATCGAAAGGTTTTGAATTGGATATCGCATGGAGGGACCGGATCGGTAAAGTCGATTACGGTGCACATATCTTGTTGTCGGACGACCGTCAGCGGGTAACCCGGTATTCAAATCCGACAGGAACATTAAACACCTGGTATGAAGGACAGTATTCCGGAGAAATATGGGGATATGTAACTCATGGTATTGCAAAGACGGATGAAGAAATGCAGGACTGGCTTGCCAACCATAAGCAATCATTCGGAAATAGCTGGGCAGCCGGTGATATTATGTATGAGGACTTGAATGGCGACGGTGAAGTGAATGAGGGCAGTAATACGATTACCGATTCGGGTGATAAGAAAATCATCGGTAATTCCAGTCCGCGTTATAAATTCGGTATCGACCTGGATGCTTCCTGGAATGGATTTGATATCCGTATGTTTTTCCAGGGCGTAGCAAAACGGGATTACTGGTTAGGCGATAATATGTTTTGGGGGGCCAGTGGCGGATTGTGGCAGAGTACTTGCTTCACGGACCATCTGGATTTCTTCCGTTCTGAAGGTGACGACTGGGGATCGAACCTGAATGCTTATTTTCCTCGTCCGATATTGGATGGCGGAAAGAATCAGAAGAAACAGACTCGTTACCTTCAGAATGCGGCTTATCTGCGTTTGAAGAACCTGCAGATAGGTTATACCTTGCCTGCCAGCCTGACGAATAAGGCGGGGCTGTCAAAGTTAAGAGTCTTCCTTTCGGTGGAGAACCTGTTTACGATCAGTGGCTTGCCGGATAGCTTTGATCCTGAAACATTAGGCTCGGGATACGGAAACTGGAATGGTGCGGTAACGGAGTCTGCCAAATCATATCCTTTGTCAAGAACGGTTTCAACCGGATTAAGTGTAACATTCTAAAATTAATACATTATGAAACTAAAATATATCTTACCCATACTGATAGGAGCATTTTCCTTCACATCATGTAATGATTTTCTGGATAGGGAACCTTTGGATAACGTCACGCCCGAAGCTTTCTTCTGGAGCGAGAGCGATCTGGCTGCTTATACAATCAAACAGTATAGTTTTGCGACTCATGACGGTTGGAATCTGGGCACATGGAAAGATGACAACAATACCGATAATCAAGTAACAGGTTCTTTCAATAACCGTTGGGTGCCGGGCGAATGGCGGGTAAACGAATCATTCTCCAGCCGGGGCGATGACCCGTGGAACTTCGATAAGATAAGGAACCTGAATTATTTCCTGGAGATTGCAGTGCCCCGCTGGCAGAACGGAGAAATAAAAGGGACTGATGCCAATATTAAGCATTATATCGGAGAAGCCTATTTTATGCGCGCCTGGCAATACTTGGGTAAGCTTCAGACCTTAGGAGATTTCCCGATTGTACGTAACACATTGCCGGATGAACAGGAGGCTTTGACCGAAGCCAGCCACCGTCGTCCGAGAAATGAAGTGGCCCGTTTTATTATTTCAGACCTGGATTCGGCTATTATGTTATTGAATAACAATCCGGCTGGCGGTAAAAACCGTATAACACGCAATGCCGCCTTATTGGTGAAGTCGAGAACCGCCCTGTTTGAGGCAAGCTGGGAAACATATCATAAAGGTACGAACCGTGTACCGGGAGGTCCCGGATGGCCGGGTGCTTCCGCTGCTTATTTGAAGGATTATTCGATCAACATCGATAATGAGATCAATTATTTTCTGGACGAAGCGATGAAAGCTGCTGCCGAAGTTGCTGATAATGTTCCTTTGACTCCAAATAACTTCGGGAAGAAGATGGATAATCCCTATTATGCACAGTTTGCCGCAGAAAGTATGGAAGGATATGAGGAAATACTTCTTTGGCGGGCATATGATATGGAGTATAAAGAGAAACATTCTGCCGGCTATTATTTACAGCGTGGAGGAGGTAATTCCGGTTTTACCAGAGATTTTGTAGAAACATTCCTTTGTGAGGACGGCCTTCCGATTTATGCCTCTTCCAACTATGTGAGCGATAATACGATTGCCGAAGTGAAGGCAAACCGTGATTTCCGTCTGCAACTGTTCATGAAAGAACCGGGTGAGCTGTTAAGCGAACTGTCCGACGTCGATACGTTCGGATATCCGGATATCCTGGCAAAACAGGAAGTGCGCGCCGTAACAGGTTATTGCCTGCGCAAAGGGATGCCGCATACCTGGTATCGCGACGGTGACTATTGTGTGGAAGGATCACCTGTCTTTCGTGCGGTAGAAGCCTATCTTAATTATATAGAGGCTTCCTGCATGAAAAATGGCGGAAGCAGTATCGACAGTAAAGCCGATTCTTATTGGAAAGCGATTCGTGAACGTGTCGGTCTGCCGGCAGATTACCAGATGACGGTAGCAGCCACCGATCTGGCAAAGGAAAAAGACTGGGCTGTATACTCCGGGGGCCAGCCGGTATCCAAACTGTTATACAATATCCGTCGTGAACGTCGTTGTGAACTGATGGAAGAAGGTTTCCGTATGAACGACCTGAAACGTTGGAGAGCGCTGGATCAGATTAAGAATTATCAGGTGGAAGGATTCAAGTTGTGGGGGCCGATGCAGTACAACTATGTGGATAGCCAGGGCAACTCATCTTTGATTCCGGAGGGAACCGAAGGTAAAACAGCTAACGTGTCCAGCCCCAAGAACAGTGAATATCTGCGTCCATACCAGATCGTTAAAACATCGAACCTGGTCTATGACGGATACAACTGGTGTGATGCCCATTATTTAAGTCCGATCGCCATGCAGCATTTCCGTATTACGGCAACAGATCCGGAAAACGGAGAAACCTCCGTGATATATCAGAATCCGGGATGGCCTTTGAAAGCAAATGCCGGAGCAATCGGTTATTAAACGCGTAATCCGAAAAAAATATAGTACTTTAGCCAGCCTGGAGGACACAATTGTTGTGCCGGATTTCCAGGCTGGCTTTTCATTTTAAATCTTACATGCCATGAATACATATTTAAAGAAGTCTTGCTTGATTTTCATCTCTTTGTTTGGGATGTCCCTTTCTTTGTCATTTGCCCAGTTGAGTGAGCCGTTACCTTTTATGACTCACGCTAAGCCTCTCTCAGCCGAGATAGTGGATCTCGGGATGCTGGATACGGTGCCTTCTACGGCTGCATTGGTTCGTTTACCTAATCGGAAAATCGTTTATATGGTAAAGGAACAAGGGAAATGGGAACCTTTCTATGTGAAGGCGATTGAAACCGGTTATTGGGATACCCGTTATGAAAAAGATACCGATTATGATTCGGTATTTGCCGATATGCGAGAAATGGGAGCCAACACAGCCTATGTCATGTTGCATTGGGAAGATATAGAGCCGGCCGATAACCGGTTTGATTATTCTTTTGCCGATTCGGTGGTTGCGGCGGCCGGAAGACAGGGCTTGAAGGTCGGATGGGTCTTGTTCCTGCATGCCCAGAAAGAACGGGTTCCTTCATTAAAACCTGAAACGGCCTGGACGTTTCACTTGGATGACCGTGACTCGTCAAACTATACGATGCAGTGGGTGAAGCGGGACGGTAAGTTGTATTCGAATATCAAGGATATTTTAGATTATGGGGTACGTCCGCTGCATGTATATGGTCATAAGGAAATCTTTTACAGGGTGAGAAGAATGCTTTATCAGTTGGCCCGGCATTATAGGTTTGACGAAACGGTTATCGGTGTCCAGCTAGGAAATGAAGAAGGATTCAGCTTTTTGGATGAAAGCGATTTTAATCCGGTAACGGCTGAACTTTATAAAGAATGGATGCGTAAAACCAATAAAACGGATTATGCCCAGTTTAAAAAAGAGGCGATGGATTGGTGGTGGCAACAATTCACTTCTGCTTATCATGAGGGTGATCCGTATAAAATAATATCGTTTAACCTGGATGCAGCACAAGCGGAAGCCGGAGATCCCGAACGGGTAGCTATGACCGGAACAAGCGCCTCTACCTATGCCGATGGAAACCTGGATGTGATAGGCACTATGTTCTATAAAGGATGGGGATATAAAGCTATTCTGGGGTTAGACCACAGGTATAATAATTCATATAACTATCAGTTGCCCATATTGATCCCTTCTGAAATAGGTATCGGTCGTTTCAACTCACCTGTCTGGTTCCGTCATTTTATAGCGCATACCCTGGAAAGGGCGGCACAGGGATTCGGCGTTTATTGTTACGGGGAAGTTCGTAAAGAATTGCCGGAACTGGGGGACGTACGGAATGAACTGATCCGGATGCTGAAGAATATATCTCTGAATGAAGATATCATCTGGGAGGGATTACCCGGACCGGGTGCTGTGTCCTGTCAGGTGGATGAACCGGGGGTACAGGTAAGCCATTTGAATAAAAACGGTCAGGAGACATTGGCCTTGATCTATTTCCCGGAAGCAAAAGAGATAACAGATAGTAGCCGGGTAAGTAATCTCCGGACTTTAAAATTGAACTGTATGACACAGAAAGAGAGGCAGTATAAAGTGGATATTTATAAGAATGGCGAATGTATAAAGAGTAATTCGCTTTCTCTGAAAGCCGGAATATCCCGGTCGATAACGGTGGAGGGGATAAGAATGGATGATATTGTATTTGTTTCTATCCGGTAAATAAGCCGAAAAAATACGATTATTGTTTGTATATATTGGTGATGATGCGCTAGAATTAGTTTTTTATAATGTATCTTTGGATGCCCAACCTTATGATAGTAATATGTGAGAGGAAAGAAAATTTTTTTAGATATAAAATAACTATAGAAAATGAAAACTCAACTTGTATTATGTATTGGCGGTTCCTTGTTGGCCGGGATGTCCGCCTGTAAAGACAAAGCTCCGGAAAAAGAAGTTCCGATGAATGTTATTTACATTTTGGCCGACGATCTGGGATATGGGGATATCGGTTGTTATGGTCAGCAGAAAATCAAGACACCGAATCTCGACAAGATGGCGCGGGAAGGAATGCTGTTTACCCAGCATTATGCCGGCTGTACGGTTAGTGCCCCTTCCCGTTGTTCATTGATGACCGGTTTGCATACCGGACATTCGCAGATACGCGGAAACAAAGAAATTGCTCCGGAAGGGCAACAGCCGATGGAGGCTGATACCTATACTTTGGGTAAACTGATGAAGTCGGCGGGATATGCAACCGGTATCTTCGGCAAATGGGGGTTAGGTTATCCGAGTTCTTCTTCTGTTCCTTCTACGATGGGATTCGATGAGTTTTTCGGTTATAATTGTCAGCGTCAGGCTCACTCTTATTATCCGGATCATCTGTGGCATAATAATGATACGGTATTCCTGAGTGAGAATGATAACAATGGACGTAAAGTGTATTCGCAGGATCTGATCCACGAACAGGCCTTGAAATTTATTCGTGACAATAAGGATAGACCGTTCTATGCCATGCTCACATATACCTTGCCGCATGCAGAATTAAATTTGCCGCATGATTCTATTTATCAGATGTATGAGAATGCATTTGAAGAGGTTCCTTATGATGGTAAGATGGGATATTATCCGTCAGAAAAGCCATATGCGTCTTTTGCAGCTATGGTAACACGATTGGATAAATATGTAGGCGATGTGATGGCGGAATTGAAAGAACTGGGATTGGACAAGAATACGATCGTGATCTTTACCAGTGATAACGGCCCGCACAGGGAAGGGGGAGCCAATCCGGATTATTTCCTGAGTTACGGTCCGTTGAAAGGGGTGAAGAGGGATGTCTACGAAGGCGGTATCCGTGTTCCGATGATTGCCTGGAATCCCGCCAAGATCAAAGCCGGAGTGAAAACGGAACATATCAGTGCCTTCTGGGATGTGATGCCGACTTTGGCTGAACTGACGGGTGTCGCTTTGCCTCAGGCAGGCGATGGTATCTCTTTCCTGCCGACCTTGTTCTCTAAAGAAGGACAGAAGCAACATGAATATCTGTATTGGGAATTTCATGAACAGAATGGCCGTGAGGCTTTGCGTTGCGGTGACTGGAAACTGATCCGTCAACCGATCGTCGGTGAAGCGATTCTGGAACTTTATGATCTGAGCAGCGATCTGCATGAAGATAACAATCTGGCTCAACAAAATCCGGAAAAGGTAAAGGAGCTGGAAGCGTTAATGGATGGTGCCCGTACCGAATCGCCTTTATTCAATTTCGGCAGGTAATATCAATACATCTTAGTCACAAATAAAACAAATAATAATGAAGAAGCTAGTAACGTATCTTGTAATGCTTTTTTGCAGCCTTCCTTTATGGGCAGCACATCAACCGGAGTTCTCGACTGCCGGATTCTTTCGGATGGATAATTCCGGACGGGAGGTTTTCTCGATGAACCCGGCTTGGCGTTTCTATAAAGGAGGTCTGGCTGGTGCAGAAGCCAACGATTTTAATGATAAAGACTGGACGGTAGTTTCCTTACCACATGGCATCGAATACCTGCCGACAGAAGCCAGCGGTTGTGTCAACTATCAGGGAGAAACCTGGTACCGCAAGCATTTCACACCGGATGCCGCTTTGAAAGGGAAAAAGCTGTTCCTGCATTTCGAAGCCATCATGGGTAAGAGTAAAGTGTTTGTGAACGGAAAACAGTTGACGGAGCATTTTGGCGGTTATCTGCCTGTAGTGGTGGATGTGACAGAGGCACTGGACTGGAACGGTGATAACGTGATTGCAGTCTGGACCGACAATAGCGACGATCCTTCCTATCCTCCCGGAAAAGCACAGGATGTATTGGATTATACTTATTTCGGAGGAATTTACCGCGACTGCTGGCTGGTAGCCCATAACAATATCTTTATCACAGACCCGAATTATGAGAATGAGATTGCCGGAGGCGGTTTGTTCGTCGCTTTCGACAAGATCTCGGATGCTTCGGCCGAAGTTTTGTTGAAAATACAGGTTCGTAACGAAACGAAGAAAGCATTTACCGGTGTGGTAGAATATGAATTGCAACAACCGGATGGCAAACAGGTGGCTTTTTTGAATGATAAGATCAGGATAAAAGCGGGTAAGGCTGTGACAAGTTCGGATAAACTGTTGGTGAAGGATCCATTGCTATGGAGTCCTTCTTCTCCTGCATTATATAACCTGTTGGTTCGTATCCGTGATGAAGAAGGGAATGTGATTGATGGCTATCGTCGCCGTATCGGTATCCGTAGCATTGAGTTTAAAGGGAAAGACGGCTTTTGGCTGAACGGCAAACCTTATGAAAAACCATTGATCGGGGCTAACCGTCATCAAGACTTTGCCGTTGTGGGCAATGCTGTGGCAAACAGTATCCATTGGCGTGATGCTAAAAAGCTGAAAGATACTGGTATGGAAGTGATCCGTAACGCCCATTGTCCGCAAGACCCGGCTTTTATGGATGCTTGCGACGAACTGGGGTTGTTCGTTATTGTGAATACTCCCGGCTGGCAATTCTGGAACGATGCGCCTGAGTTTGCGCAACGTGTTTACAGTGACATACGTAATCTGGTGCGTCGTGACCGTAACCATCCTTCGGTATGGCTTTGGGAACCGATCCTGAATGAGACCTGGTATCCGGCAGACTTTGCCAAAAACACCAATGATATCGTGCATGCCGAATACCCTTATCCTTCCTGCTATTGCGGCAGTGACAGCGAAGCACGCGGTCATGAAGTCTTTCCAGTGCTCTTTACCCATCCCCGGAATGCAGATGCGGAATGGGCTTTGAAACAATCGGATGATTCGAAGACCTATTTCACCCGTGAATGGGGAGATAACGTAGACGACTGGAATTCACATAATTCACCCAGCCGTGTTGCCCGCAATTGGGGTGAACAGGCCATGCTGGTACAGGCACAACATTATGCTTCTCCATCTTATCCTTATACCAGCTATGACGCTTTGTTTCAGACTTCCCGCCAGCATATGGGTGGTTGTTTGTGGCATTCGTTCGATCATCAGCGTGGTTATCATCCGGATCCTTTCTACGGAGGAATCATGGATGTATTCCGCCAGCCTAAGTTCTCTTATTATATGTTTATGGCACAGCGTCCGCCAGTGAAGACCGGTCTGATTGCCGAAACGGGTCCGATGGTTTTTATTGCCCACGAAATGACGCCGTTCTCAGGAAAAGACGTGGTTGTTTATTCCAATTGCGATGAGGTGCGGCTGACTTACAACAAAGGAGGAAAAACATATACTTATAAGAAGGATAAGAACCGCAAGGGGATGCCTTCGCCCGTTATCACTTTCCCCGATGTTTATGATTTTATGATAGATAAAGCCTTGTCGAGAGAACGGAAACAAGCCGATGTTTATCTATTGGCTGAAGGGCTGATAGATGGAAAAGTAGTTGCTACCCATAAAGTAACACCTGCCCGCCGTCCTGAGAAACTATTACTTTGGGTGGATAACGAAGGGACGAACCTGGAAGCAAACGGCTCTGATTTTGTAACAGTTGTGGCCGCCGTAGCCGATAAGCAAGGCAATATCAAGCGGCTGAACAATTACTTCATCAAGTTCCATATCGAAGGTGAAGGACGTATCCTGGGAGGAAGCGATGTGATGGCAAATCCGGCTCCGGTGAAATGGGGAACTGCTCCGGTACTGGTACAGTCTACCTTGAAACCGGGGAAGATCAAAGTCATAGCCAGTGTCCTGATGGAAGGCTCCCAGATGCCGATCAGCGCAGAACTTGAACTGGAAAGTACCCCGGCCGTTTATCCGTTACTCTATAACCAATCGGAGGCCGCTCTTATTCCTCTGACTGTAACCGGCAAGACAGATATGCAAATGAGCAAATCATCAACCGAACGCGAAGTCGAACGTCTTCAAAAAGAAGTGAATGCCTTAAAACTGAAAGAGGTGGAAAGACAGCAGACTGAGTTCGGAGAACAGAGATAAGCAATTCTAATCCAAAAGAGCGAATGAAACTGAATAAGATACCGCATACTTACACAATTATATCTGTTGTAATCCTGATCTGTGCCGCTCTTTCCTGGATCATTCCTGCCGGCGAATACTCCAGGGAGGTACGGGTTGTCAATGGTACCGAACGTACGGTTATTGTAGATAACTCCTTTCATGCAGTCGATCCCGCTCCGCAGAGCTGGCAGGTCTTCGGTGTGTTGCTGGAAGGATTCGAGAAACAGGCTGGCATCATAGCTTTCCTGCTGATTATCGGGGGAGCTTTCCAGATTATGAACAGTAGCCGGGCGATCGATACCGGGATACTATCTTTCTTGCGTAGTTCGCGTAAGGTCGAGAAATATGGCTTTTTCCGGATGATTGGAGTGAATAATGTCGTGATATCCTTGATTATAATCCTGTTCAGTTTGTTCGGAGCCGTATTCGGCATGAGTGAGGAGACGCTTGCGTTTGTCATCATCATTGTGCCGCTTGCCATATCGATGGGGTATGATTCCATCACAGGACTCTGTATGGTTTATGTGGCGGCACATGTCGGTTTTTCAGGTGCTATACTGAATCCGTTTACAATCGGGATTGCGCAGGGATTGTCTGACTTGCCGCTGTTCTCCGGTTTCGGTTACCGCTTGTTTTGCTGGGTGGTACTTACTTCTATCCTGATCGTTATCGTTCTCCGTTATGCGGCGAAGGTGAAAAAGAATCCGAAGCTGTCTCCTATGTATGAGGCGGATGCCTACTGGCGGGAAAAGGGAGAAGTTGCTTCCGAAGAGGTACAGGAAGAAAAGACGACGCGTTCTGCCTGGGTTGTCTACCTGTTGTTATTGCTTTCATTGACAGGCTTTTCGATCTATTACCCTTCTACCACATTTGAAGTAGGAGAGAGTGCTGTGAGTTTTCCGGCAGTACCGGTGTTTACCGCCCTTTTTGCTTTGACCGGTTGGTTGGGACTGCGCAAGTCAAATCAGTTTTTTATTTTGAACTTATTGGGCTATACTATTGTCTTTCTGGTAGTAGGAGTAATGGGGTATGGGTGGTATCTGATGGAAATATCGGCTATCTTTCTGGCTATGGGACTGTTGTCCGGGTTTGCCAATAACGAGGGAGCCGACGGGATCATCAGCCAGTTCCTGACCGGAGCTAAAGATATGCTTTCGGCTGCACTGGTAGTCGGACTGGCGGGCGGGATTATCCAGATACTACAGGACGGGCGCATCATCGATCCGATCCTGCATAGTATGGCAACTTTGATGGGAGAGGCCGGAAAGATTGCTTCCCTCGGAGTTATGTACTTGATCCAGACTACGATCAATATTATTATCCCTTCCGGTTCGGCGAAGGCGGCATTGACTATGCCGATTATGGCACCATTCTCGGATGTGATCGGTATTTCCCGCCAGGCAACAGTGCTGGCGTTCCAGTTCGGTGACGGGTTTACCAATATGATCACACCTACTTCCGGTGTTTTGATGGGAGCGCTCGGATTGGCTCGTATACCTTATGAAATATGGGTGAAGTGGTTTTTCCGCATTCTTATCCTGTTTATTTTGCTGGGAATGTTATTGTTAATTCCCACAGTTTTAATACCTTTGGATGGATTCTAATCACTTATTCTAAAATACTGCGATATGAAAAAGAATTTTTTAGGGCTATTGGCCTGCTTGGGCATGATGATCGCCTTACCGTGTTGTAAACCCTCACCTGCTGAGTGGAAATTGGTTTGGGAAGATAACTTCGACCAGACCGGTAGTTTTGATCCCGCTTCATGGAGTAAGATCCCTCGTGGCAAATCCGACTGGAATAACTATATGTCCGATTTTGACTCCTGCTATGCCATGCGTGACGGGAAGTTGGTATTGCGCGGCTTAGTTAATCACAGTTTGCCGAACGATACGGCAGCCTATATAACTGGTGGTGTTTATACAAAGGATAAAGTAGGCTTTACTAACGGGCGTCTGGAAATTCATGCAAAGCTGAACGGAGCGACCGGCGCATGGCCTGCTTTCTGGTTACTGCCCCAGGATGGTAAATGGCCCGGCGGAGGTGAGATCGACATTATGGAGCGTCTGAACAATGATAGTATCGCTTATCAGACAGTCCATTCCCATTATACTTTCGATCTGGGCATTAAAGATAATCCGAAACAGGGGAGCACGGGACTTATCAACCCGGATGATTTTAATACCTACACAGTAGAAATGTATCCGGATAGTCTGGTGTTTTTCATAAATGAAACCCGTACGTTTGCCTATCCCCGGATTGAAACGGATAAGGAAGGGCAGTTCCCTTTTAATGACGGTAAATTCTATCTGTTGCTGGATATGCAGCTAGGCGGTAGTTGGGTAGGTGCCGTTGATCCGGAAGATCTGCCGGTAGAAATGGAGATCGACTGGGTTCGCTTCTATCAAAAGCAATAAAAATGACTTCATAGGGTACAAGAGAGCCTTTCGCGTAGAAACGAAAGGCTTTTTTTATATTCTTATATCTGTATAAATGAATAAATCGCCGTTGTTAAAATAAACATCGTATCTTTGGCGTTTGTTATACGACTAAAGATACACGAGCTATGTTAGATATACAGTCTATCCGGAAAGATTTTCCAATACTGGAACATAAGATATACGATAAACCGCTCATTTACTTTGATAACGGTGCTACAACGCAGAAGCCCCGGTGTGTGGTTGAAAAGATAGAAAGCGGTTATTATAATGTAAATGCCAACATCCATCGCGGAGTGCATTTTCTGAGCCAGGCTGCAACCGAAGCGCATGAAGAGGCACGTAAAACCGTACAATCATTCCTGAATGCACGTTCTTCCAACGAAATCATTTTTACACGCGGAACAACGGAGGCAATTAATCTGATAGCTTCCAGCTTCACCGACGAATGTATGTCGGCTGGCGATGAGGTGATTGTCTCTGTTATGGAGCATCATTCCAATATCGTCCCCTGGCAGATACAGGCGGCCCGCAAAGGAATAGCCTTGAAAGTGATCCCGATGAATGAAAAGGGGGAACTGGATATGGAGCAGTTCCGTGAACTTTTCTCGGAACGGACGAAGCTGGTTTCCGTAACCCATGTCTCGAATGTGCTGGGTACAATAAATCCGGTGAAAGAAATAATTGAGGAAGCGCATAACCATGATGTGCCGGTATTGATAGACGGTGCGCAGGCTGTGCCTCACCTAGCGGTTGATGTGCAGGATCTGGATGCTGAGTTCTATGTATTCTCCGGTCATAAAGTATATGGGCCTACCGGTATCGGTGTGTTGTACGGAAAAGAAGAATGGCTGGATAAACTGCCTCCTTACCAAGGGGGTGGCGAAATGATCGCGACTGTCTCGTTCGAGAAGACGACATTCAATGAATTACCGTTTAAATTTGAAGCCGGTACTCCTGATTATATCGGTAGTACGGCTTTGGCAGAAGCCTTGCGTTATGTCAACCGTTTGGGGATGGATAATATCGCCGTTTACGAAGACGAACTGTTACGTTATGCGACTGATAAGCTGAATGCAATCGAAGGGATGCGTATTTTCGGGCAGGCTGACCATAAGGGGGCGGTCCTTTCTTTTTTGGTTGGCAATATTCACCATTATGATATGGGGATGCTGCTCGACCGTTTGGGTATTGCCGTGCGTACCGGTCACCATTGTGCCCAACCGCTGATGCAGGCTTTAGGCATTGAAGGAACCGTGCGTGCTTCTTTCTCCTTTTATAATACGAAAGAGGAGATCGATACTTTTGCAGCCGGGGTAGAACGTGTAAGAAAAATGTTTTAATAAGTAGTCTATGTTATATTACCTGAAGAAATATCCAATATCCTTGACAATCATTCTGGTTGTTATTTATCTGTCGTTTTTCAGGCCGCCTTCGATGGAGATCGGAAAGATCCCGGGAATAGACAAGGTAGTCCATATTTGTATGTATGCCGGATTGTCCGGTATGCTTTGGATCGAGTTTTTGCGTAATCACCGGAAATATGATGAGGTCTTGTGGCATGCCTGGATAGGTGCCGTGTTTTGTCCGATCCTGATGAGCGGGGCGATTGAATTATTGCAGGAATATTGTACGTCATATCGGGGAGGCGACTGGTTTGACTTTCTGGCAAACATCACAGGAGTTGTACTGGCAACCTTATTCTCTTATTTCGTGTTGCGCCCCTGGATGATAAAAAAGAAGATAGTAAATTGATTCATACAAATAAAACGCTATGTTGTTACCTTATTTGGAAGCGAACCGGATAGAAGCCGGATGTGATGAAGCCGGACGCGGATGTTTGGCCGGATCGGTATTTGCCGCTGCTGTTATTTTACCGCCTGATTTCAAGAACGATGATTTGAATGACAGCAAACAGTTGAGCGAAAAGAAACGGTATGCCTTGCGTCCTGTTATAGAGAAAGAGGCAATAGCCTGGGCTGTCGGCATCGTTACTCCTGAAGAAATTGATAAGATAAATATATTGAAGGCTTCTTTTCTGGCTATGCACCGTGCCATCGACCAGTTGCAGGTAAGACCGGAACATTTGTTGATCGATGGAAATCGCTTTACTCCTTATCCCGATATAAATCATACGACAGTAGTGAAGGGGGATGGTAAATATCTGAGTATCGCCGCTGCCTCCATCCTTGCCAAAACTTATCGTGACGATTATATGGACGAACTTGCCAAAGAGTATCCGGATTATCACTGGACTGAAAATAAAGGTTACCCCACTAAAGCCCACCGTGAAGCAATCCGTGCAATCGGAATTACCTCTTATCACCGTAAAACATTTACTTTATTACCGGAACAATTAACATTGAATTTTTAGTTTTTATCCTTCATCTTTTATTCTTTAGAGGATAAGCCTTGACTTGTAAGGCATTTTGAGGTGAATGATCTGGCCGTTCAGATGAATGGTTATGATCTGTTATTCCCATAACCAAAAAGTGTTTAGTGCTCTCTTTGGACTATTTTTTTAACATAGTTCACATAGGACTAGGTTAAGAAACCGATTGCAAATATAGTATATTTTGCAAAAACAATATACTTTGATGCAAAAATTAATAAAATAAGGCTATAAATTACTTTTTTCTTGCAGAGAAAAGTCCCTTTATCTTCTTAAAAGACCTAGTCCTATGTGAACTACGTTAATAATACCACTAGTGTTGATATTTTGAAAAACTTAGTTTGATAAAATATGCAGGTAACTCGATCTGATAGTTTGCTGTTGGATTGTCTTCTTTGGATACATATAGAATATTGTTGTTGTTGTTGATTTTTAGAAAAAAAACGCTAATTGTTTGTTGTGGTATAAAAACGCTAAAAAGTTCCTGTCTTCTGTATTGTGCAGAGGGAGATATATACATCTAAAAAGTCTATATAAAATTGTCTAACTTTTATTCCAGGTTGATTATGAGGTACAATAGCAGCTAGTAGAGGAGATAGAAGGATCGTTCCTTTTAACCTAATCCGTGAATAGTTTTTTTATTCAAGTTCTAATCGTTAATTAATTAAGTTATGAATAATTACACAAAGAAAGTTGCCTGCATGGCCATTCCTTTGTTTTGTCTTAATTTGACCATGGCGGCTGAAAGCAATCTTTCAGACCTTGATATCCGGAAAGCCGTAGCAATAGAGGAAGCAGCATCGGTAAATCAGAATACCCGCAAAGTGACAGGTGTCGTTAAAGATGAAAACGGGGAACCGGTAATTGGCGCCAGTGTTGTTGAAGTAGGTACCACTAATGGTATTATGACAGATATGGACGGAAAGTTTGAATTGTCCGTCAAAGCTAACGGTTCATTGCAAGTCTCTTATGTAGGCTTTGTAACCCAAACAATAAAACCAGGAAATAAAAACAATATTCAAATCATATTACAGGAAGACAACCAGGCTTTGGACGAAGTGGTGGTGGTAGCTTTCGGTAAAAGTACGAAAGAAGCCTTTACCGGTTCTGCCGGCATAATGAAATCGGACGACCTTCTGAAAGCGCAGGTTTCGAACCCGGCCCAGGCTTTGGCTGGGCGTGTAGCCGGTGTACAGTTAAGCAATTCTTCTTCACAACCGGGTAGCTCGCCTTCTATTACAATTCGTGGTTTCGGTTCAATATCTTCAGATACAGAACCTTTGATCGTGGTTGACGGTATGCCTTTCGATGGTGACCTGAACCTGATAAACTCGAATGATATCGAGTCGATGACCGTATTGAAAGATGCAGCTTCCAATGCATTGTATGGTGCCCGTGGTGCCAATGGTGTTATCATGATTACCACGAAGAAGGGTAAAAATGGCGATGCAAAAGTTTCTGTTGATGCCAAATGGGGTGCTAACTCGAATGGTCTCCAGAATTATAAGACGACAAACGCCCAGCAGTTCTACGAAACTTATTACAAGATGTTATATAACTATTATATAACTGAACCGGGCGGCTCTATGTCGGCAACAGATGCCCATGCCTTGGCAAATCAACATCTGACAAACTCATCCAGTGGTGTCGGCCCGGGTTATATGATATATACGGTTCCCGAAGGGCAAGACTTTATCCAACAGGGTGGTGTAATGAATCCGGGAGCGACCATGGGAGCATTATATGATTATAATGGACAAAAATTCTGGTTGCAGGCCGATGACTGGGAAGAGATCGGTTTGCAGAACGGTTTCCGTCAAGAGTATAACGTATCGGTATCAGGTGCTTCCGAGCGTATAAACTATTATACATCTATAGGATATCTGGATCAGGACGGTATTCAGGAAGGCTCCATGCAAAAACGTTTAACAGCACGTGCAAAGCTGGATTACCAGGCAAAAAAATGGTTGAAAGTCGGTGCAAACTTCAACTATACAAAATATAATTACAGTCAGACATCCGAAGGTACAATCGGTACTGGAACCATTTGGAGCACCATAAAGAGCCAAGCTCCCATTTATCCTGTTTACCTCCGGGATGCAAATAAGAATATCATGATCGATCAGTGGGGAGAGAAAATGTATGACTTTGCACAAGCTTACGATCTGACTCGTGCAGGCGGTGTGGGAGGTAACTGTATTTTCTCAAACAAATATCGTTCTGATGAAACGACCGGTAACTCTTTTATTGCCAGTGGTTATGCAGATATTAATCTGACTCAGGATCTGACCTTCACGTTTAATGCCAATGCATATGATTATGATCGTCGTTATACCTATGCAACCAGTCCTTTTGTCGATTACTATACCAGTTCTTCTGATAATGGCTACTTGTCGAAAGCTTCTTATCGCACTTTCACTTATAATACGCAACAGTTGTTGAATTATAACAAGCAGTTCGGTAAACATGATGTCGGAGCAATGGTCGGTCATGAATATTATAATTACAAATATGAATCATTGAGTGCTTCCGGACGTAATTTCGGAATCGATGGAACACGTGAACTGGCTACTCTTTTGAATTTGAATAATAATCCATATTCTTATTCAAATTCTTATAATAATGAAGGTTACTTCTTCCGTGCTATGTATAATTACGATGCGAAGTATTTCGGTTCGGTATCTTATCGTCGTGATGCTTCTTCACGTTTTGCGAAAGAACACCGTTGGGGTAACTTCTGGTCTGTCGGTGGTGCCTGGCTTATTTCTAAAGAAGCTTTCTTTAACGCACCTTGGGTGAACTCTTTGAAGCTGAAGGCTTCTGTCGGTTCTCAGGGTAATGACAATATCGGTGATTATTTGTATGCCGATTCTTACAAAGTGGTAAATAATGATGATCAGGCTGCTTACCAGTGGCGTCAGAAAGGTTCCAGTGATATTACTTGGGAAACCAATACAAACTGGAATATAGGTACAGAATTTGATCTTTTCGGCGGACGCTTGGGCGGTAGCCTGGATTATTTCTATCGGAAAACCAGTGATATGTTGTTTTCTCTGAATACACCTCCTTCTATTGGTTACACCAGTTATTTCGTTAACTTGGGTGATATGCGTAATGCCGGTATTGAGTTGGTTTTGCAGGGAACTCTGATCAGCAATAAGGATTTCAAATGGGATGTCAACTTCAATATTTCTCATGTAAAGAATAAAGTATTGACTTTACCGGATGCAATCAAAACAACAAAGGTAGACGGACATAATGGTTATGTCAATCTGGATAAATCGTTTGTATCCAAGTACAAATATTTTGTGGCAGAAGGTCTTTCTCTGTATACTTGGTACTTGCCTAAATTTGCCGGTTTAGACCCTGAAACAGGAGAGTCTTTATTCTATAAAGATATTCTTGATGAGGCAGGAAATGTCACAGGACAGGAAACAACCAAAGATGCAAGTCAGGCAACCGATTATCTGATTGGTGATGCTCTTCCTTCTTTCTATGGTGGTTTGGGTACTTCATTATCCTATCGTGGTTTTGACTTCTCTATCAACCTGAACTATCAATTGGGTGGAAAGGCTTACGATTATACTTATCAGACATTGATGCACACCAGCACCACTACGTCTACAACTTGGCATAAGGACATCTTGAATGCCTGGTCGCCGGAGAATACAGGTTCAAATATTCCGCGTTTGCAGTTTGCAGAAAAGTATTCACAGAATCCGCGTTCAGACCGTTTCATTACTAACGCAAGCTATCTGAATATCCAGAATATTAATCTGGGATATACATTGCCTTCCAGTCTGACACAGAAGTACAATGTTCAGAATATACGTGTTTATTTCTCGGGAGAAAACCTGTTCTACTTCTCTGCACGCCAGGGATTCGATCCTCGCTATACATTGAAAGGATACAGTAATCCGGAACTTTATTCTCCGATACGTACTATCTCAGGTGGTATTTCATTGACATTCTAAACACTAAAAAGAAAACATCATGAAGAAATATAAGATTTTATTGGCTGCTGCGGCTCTTCTGGGGTTAAGTAGCTGTATCGAAGAAACATTGCCGACAGAATATGTGTTGAATGACCAGATTCAAGCATCGGAATCGGCTTTACAAGGGATGGTCAACTCTATTTATACTTCAATGGGCGGGTATATAAATGATGACGGTGGTATAGAAATGATTTCGTATGGTAGTATGCGTGCCATGCTTGAACATAGTACGACCCAGTTTGTCTGTTCCGGAGCGAATGGGTATAACACCATGGGCGCTTATTGCTATGGAGCGATCAGTGCTACCGGTTCCAATCGTGGATTGTATCCTTCTTATCTCTATTATTCTTATATCAAGAATGTAAACGATATTATCGGCATGATCGATGTGAACGATTTGGATGATACGAAAAAGGGATATCTGGGCGTCAGCTACGCTTACCGTGCACTTTATTATCTGGATCTGGTTCAGATTATGGAATACAAGAAACCGACCGATAGCCGTTACAGCTATGTAAGTCCTGAAAATGACTTGACGAATTTGGGTGTACCTATTGTAACGGAGAAGACAACATCGGAAGAGGCTTCCAATAATCCGCGTGCAACAGTGGATGCAGCCTATGATTTGATCCTGAGTGACTTGCAGCAGGCAGAAACATATCTGAGCGGATATACCCGTACTGATAAAACCCAGCCGAACCTGGCGGTTGTCTATGGTTTGTATGCCCGTACATATGCTAATCTGGCTTCTCGTGTGAAAACATCCGCTACCTATAAAGACGAAGCATCCTATTGGCAGAAATCCGGTGAATATGCAGATAAGGCTATTTCTGTAGCCGGTTGTACTCCATTGACGGAAGCAGAATGGACCGATCCGGTTAATGGCTTTAACAATCGTAACTCTCAGAATTCATGGATGTGGGCTACTTCTATTTCCGAAGGTAATACCACTGCTGCTACGGGAAACAATCAGTCATTCTCTTTTGCTATGATCTTCGGAACGGAAACGACTTTCAGTGTGTATGGTTGGCGTGTTGGTCGTTCACTCGATCGTAAATGGTACGAGCGCCTTTCGGACAACGACTTCCGTAAGAAATCATGGTTGGACCCCAGCTTTTTCTATGAATCGAAAAACCAGAAAGAGGGTGAGCCGTATTTAGTGGAGAGAGATGCTGATGGCAAGTTTATTAATAACAAATGGGCATTGAACGATGTAAGTACAAGTACTACTCAAAGCGATTGGAGTGATGATTATTCTGGATTCGGTCCTGATAAATATCAATATAAGTACAACAGTTCTGCCTCATGGATTCGTGCACGTATCAATTCGTCTAACGGTTTCCAGTCATGGCCGTGGTTGTATGTAAATATGAAATTCCGTCCGCATAATGGAGACTATCGTACTCATACTGTCGGTGGTGCAGTCGATTATCCGATCATGCGTATCGAGGAAATGTATTACTTGAAAGCAGAGGCAGCACTTCATACATCGGGAGTACCTGCGGCAGCAAAAGCATTGGAGGATATTGTGAAAACACGTAACTCCGCTTATACCTGTACAGCAACTACTGCCGACGCATTCCTGGATGAATATGTTTTCCAGAAAGGTATCGAATTCTGGGGTGAGGGAATTAATTATTTTGATGCTAAACGTTTGGAAGTTGGTATCCACCGTGCTTACAAAGGTTCCAACTGTGAACGTTATCAGCACTGTATTGATATGGATGGTGCCTATGTAGGTTGGACTCCGGGCTGGAACCAGGCTGAATTGAATGCTAATCCTGCCATCTTCCATTATAATAATCCGTATACGAATCCGACGACTTATTATGTGTTTAAGTCTAATGATGAGCTTAGGCCGTATTATGGTACCGAAATCACTGAATAAGAAGGATTATTTGAAATAGTAGAAAGGTATGTCGCGGTTGTCGGCATACCTTTTTTGTTTGAATTATCCTTGTTCTTTTGTGCGGTAGGCCAGTGCGTACATTCGCATTTGCTTGACCATAGCCACCAGGCCGTTTGAGCGGGTAGGGGAAAGGTGCTCCTTCAATCCGATCTGCTCAATGAAATAAAGATCGGTATCCAGAATCTCCTGCGGAGTATGGCCGGACAGGACGTTGATCAGTAAGGATACGATACCTTTTACAATCACAGCGTCGCTTTCGCCTTTGAATATAATTTTGCCGTCCTCGTAGTCTGCCTGAAGCCATACACGGCTCTGGCAACCTTCGATCAGGTTACTTTCTGTTTTATACTTTTCTTCCAGCGGGGGAAGTGAGTTGCCTAAATCGATCAGCAACGCATACTTGTCCATCCAGTCGTCGAAGGCTGAGAACTCTTCAATAACGTTATCCTGAAGTTCGTTGATAGTCATTGTTTGTATTATTTCTTTTGTCGGTTATATACTACTTCCAGTACCGTTTGCCCTACCGCTTTAAGGGTTTCGCGGTCGATATTTTCCATATTGTCCTTTTGTGTATGCCAGTACCAACCGAAACCGCTTTTGCTGTCAGGGTCGTAGTTGATAATGTCGATACAAGGGATATTGCGTCCTTTGATCACATATTCGTGATCGTCGGTGATGGCGCCGCCTGTGGCATTAATGAAATACCTGCCATATCCGAGGTTGCGTGCCGTGCTCCATACCATTTCCACAATGTTGCCAGCCTTGCTCAAGGAAGTCTGTTCCTTGAAGAAAGTGGCGTTTTTAGCTCCGACCATATCCAGCAGGATACCGAAGTCGGCGCGGTAATTGGGTACGTGCGGATTCTTTGCCCAGAACTGGGTACCCAGACACCAGGTGTCGGGTTTATAATCGTCTACAAACTCCGGTGTACCGTAATCTTCTGCATCGAAGAAGATGATGTCGATACCTACTCCGGGATCTTTTTGCCCGATCTGCCGGGCTATTTCAAGCAAGGCTCCTACACCGCTGGCTCCATCGTCGGCTCCGTCGATCGCTTTGCGATGATTAGCCGGGTCGGGATCGTGGTCGGAATAAGGACGCGAATCCCAATGGGCGAAGAGCAGGATGCGTTTATTGTTTTCCGGGTTGAAAGAGCCGATGATGTTTTTGGCTTCCAGTCCGGTATTGTCGTAGGCGGTAAGCATGGCTTCCTGTTCGTATACTTTGGCCCCGAAACGTTTCAGTTCGGAGGCGAGATAGTTGCCGCATGCTTTATGGGCATCGGTGTTCGGTACGCGTGGGCCGAATTTTACTTGGTTTTCAACAAAAACATAGGCGCTGTCGGCATTGAAAGAAGGCGTTGTTGTTGTCATTGGCGTCTGGCTGACTGTCGTTACTTCCTGTTGCTGGTTCTTTGCCTGGCTACAGGCGAGCAATGAAAAAGCAAATAGAGCTATATACAAAACGTGCATCATATATCTGTTAGTATTTCTTTATTATCATCCGTTATAGGCCGACTGCACACGTGACATGACACGCAGCAGGTTGCCTCCCCATATCTTTGCAATATCATTCTCCTTGTAGCCGTCTTTCAGAAGGCGCAGGGTGATATTGATCAGTTCGTTGCTTGCCCGGCATCCGATCAGTTCGCCGTCGCCGTCGAAATCGGAGCCAATGCCCACGTGGTTGATACCGATCAGGTCCACTATATGATTAATGTGGCGTATGGCATCGGTAAGCGATGCTTTTTCAGCATCTTCATTGATAAAGCCTTTATAAAGGCATACTTGTACTACGCCTTGTTTTTCGGCCAGTGTTTTCAGTTGGTCATCCGTCAGATTACGCGGATGATTGCACAGGGCGCGTGCCGAAGAATGTGAAGCGATGATCGGTTGTGTGCTGACTTCCAACGCATCGTAGAAGGTACTTTCGGCAGCGTGCGACACATCTACCAGGATACCCAGCCGGTTCATTTCGGCAACCACTTCTTTTCCGAAAGGACTTAGTCCGCCCCATTCTGCTTCTCCGCGGGCAGAGTCGCATATGTCGTTGCTCCCGTTGTGGCAAAGTGTGATATAGCTGACGCCCAGTTCTTTGAAACGGGCTATGTTTCGAATGTCTTTACCTATGGCATAACCGTTTTCCAGACCCAGCATGATTGCTTTCTTGCCGGCATCTTTTGTTACCCATACTTCCTGTGAAGTCCGGGCGATGTTCATTCTGCCGCGGTTAATTTCCATTTGGCGATGAATCTCGTTCAACCGGTTCATGGCAAAATCGGTTGCCTGCTGCAATGATTCGTCATCCCGTTTGCCTTGCGGGATATAAGCGACCATGATCGCAGCGTCGACCATTCCTTCTTCCATCAGCGGCAGGTTTACTTTGCCTCCCTCTTTCAGTCCGATATTGAACTGGCCGGGGAAGATCATCGGTGTGTCCGTATGGGAATCGAGTATGACGTTCCGGCTATGGATGCGTTTGGCTTCCTTGAACAGGCGGGCCGTTTCCACATGATGCCTGAACAGTTCGAGCATAAGTTCGTCGTCGTTGGCTGCCATTGCTTCGGGATGCCATTGCACGCTGAAGATCTCTTTTTCGGGATGCTCCATGGCCTCGTTGATATCATCCGGGGCAACTGCCGTTTCTTTAAATTCGGGTGCGATATCTTTGACTGCCTGATGATGGAAAGAGTTGACGAATATATCCGGTTCTTTCTTTAATATATCGAACAGGCGCGAAGAAGTGTCAGTGATCCGTACGGAATGGGAAACCTGTTCGCGTGGCATTGTCTGGCTGTGCTTGAACAACCTGGCTTCGTGTTGCGAATGGATATCCTGATATACGGAACCGCCGAAGGCTACGTTGATAAGTTGGTGGCCGCGGCAAATACCCATGACGGGTAACTGGCGGTTAGTTGCCAGCCTAAGCAAGATAAGATCGAACTCGTCGCGGAAAGTATCCACGTCCTGTAATTGCGGAACGGGTTCCTCCCCGACATAAAGTGGGTTGATATCTCCGCCGCCGCTCATCAGCAGTCCGTCCAGTCCGGATACGATTGCCGTAAGTGCTTCCATATCCGTAATGACAGGGATCAGCACCGGGGCTCCTCCTGCTTTCAGTACGGATTGCACATAGGTATCGGCTATACAGGAAAGTCCGTCTTTCCGGTTTGAAGATATTCCTATGCGGGGAGGTTGAAGTTTTTCTTTTTTCGGACTGAAATTGTCAACTTCCCTGAATAAGGCTTCTAAACTCGGACGACGGACTTGATAATTCATAACTATACTTTTTAATTGACAATTGAAATTGACAACTGACAATTATAGATAGTCGCTAATAAATTGTCAATTGTCTATTGTTAATTGTCCGCTGATTAAGCGTCAATATTTGCGTAAGTTGCATTCTCTTCAATAAACTCGCGGCGCGGACCTACTTCTTCACCCATTAACATGGCAAAGATCTGGTCTGCTTCTGCTGCGCTGTCGATCGTGATCTGCTTCAACGTACGGTTTTCAGGATTCATGGTTGTATCCCATAACTGGTGGTCGTTCATTTCTCCCAAACCTTTGTATCGTTGTGTATGGATCTGGTTCTCGTTACCTCCACCATATTTATCGATGAATGCCTGGCGTTGTTGCTCTGTCCAGCAGTATTCTTCTACTTTACCTTTCTTACAGAGGTAAAGGGGAGGAGTAGCCAGGTAAACATATCCGTTTTCGATCAGGGCACGCATTCTGCGGAAGAAGAAAGTAAGAATCAATGTGGCAATGTGGCTTCCGTCCACGTCGGCATCGGTCATGATGATAACCTTGTGGTAGCGGAGCTTGCTCAGGTTCAATTCCTTCGGATCTTCCTCTGTACCGATAGTAACACCCATTGCACGGAAGATGTTCTGGATTTCTTCACTTTCGAACACTTTGTGGTCCATCGCCTTTTCTACGTTCAGGATCTTACCACGAAGCGGCAGGATAGCCTGGAACACACGGTCGCGGCCCTGTTTAGCCGTACCGCCTGCCGAGTCCCCTTCGACCAGGAATAATTCGCAGATTGCAGCGTCTTTCGAAGAACAGTCGGCTAGTTTACCGGGCAGACCGCCACCGGTCATCGGTGATTTGCGCTGAACCAGTTCACGTGCTTTACGGGCAGCCTGACGTGCCTGGGCAGCCAGAACGACCTTGTCGACGATGATTTTTGCTTCTTTCGGATGTTCTTCCAGATAATAACCCAATGCTTCTCCGATGGCCTGGTCTACGGCACCGGTCACTTCACTGTTACCCAGTTTTGTTTTTGTCTGTCCTTCAAACTGCGGTTCGGCCACCTTGATAGAGATAACGGCTGTCAGACCTTCGCGGAAGTCATCGCCCTGGATCTCTACTTTTGCTTTTTCCAGCAACTTGGAGTCTTCAGCATATTTCTTCAGTGTACGTGTCAGACCACGACGGAAACCGGCGAGGTGTGTACCACCTTCAATTGTATTAATATCATTTACATAGGAGAACACGCTTTCGTTGAAAGATGTGTTGTATGTCATGGCTACTTCAACAGGAATACCCTGCTTTTCTGTAACGATATGGATAACGTCAGGAATCAGGGATTCTTTGGAACGGTCTACGTAACGGACGAATTCTTTCAATCCTTCTTCCGAGCGGAACAGTTCCGATTTAAAGGAACCGTCTTCTTTTATTACGCGTTTGTCAGTCAGTGTCAGACTGATACCGGCGTTCAGGAATGCTAGTTCGCGTAAACGGGTAGCCAATATTTCATATTTATATTCCAAAACCGTAAAGATACTGCCGTCCGGTTTGAAAGAGATAGTTGTTCCGGTCGTATCGGCTGTACCGACAACTTCCACGTCGTGCAACGGTTTACCGCAGGAAAATTCCTGCATATGGATTTTACCTTCACGGCGGACTTCTGCTTTCAGATAAGTGGAAAGTGCGTTCACACAGGAAACACCCACGCCATGCAGACCTCCGGATACCTTATAAGTACCTTTGTCAAATTTACCACCGGCGTGTAGAACGGTTAATACTACTTCCAGGGCTGATTTGCCTTCTTTCTCATGAATACCTACCGGTATACCACGGCCGTCGTCCGTTACTGTGATAGAGTTATCTTCGTTTATAACTACGTCGATCTGGGAACAAAATCCGGCTAGTGCTTCGTCAATAGAGTTGTCAACAACTTCATACACCAAATGGTGTAGACCTTTTTCGCTGATATCGCCAATATACATGGCAGGTCTTTTTCGTACTGCTTCTAACCCTTCAAGTACCTGAATACTGTCCGCAGAGTATTCCCCGGAAGTATTCTTCATTTCTTCACTCATGAGTTTCTATCCTTTAAAATCACTAAATTTCTATATATCTAAAAATGCTAACAAATGTAGTGAAAATAATTGACTTAGATGGTACAAATGTAGTGAAAATAGCAAAAAAAGCAGGGCGGAGAAAGCGTGACGGGAGGTATAAAAACAAAGCAGTCGAATCACAATTGATCCGACTGCTTCTGTAAAGTAGCCCATAGGGGAATCGAACCCCTCTTTCAAGAATGAAAATCTTGCGTCCTAA